>Ga0247840_10004961_pt1 | contig 20493 bp, 18 predicted proteins | sample LaCruzMarch2015__FD_192404 | JGI IMG/M metagenome (GOLD analysis project Ga0247840, IMG submission 192404) | Freshwater microbial communities from meromictic Lake La Cruz, Castile-La Mancha, Spain - LaCruzMarch2015_17m | ecosystem: Environmental > Aquatic > Freshwater > Lake | place: Spain... | reverse complement strand
AATTAGCTTCAGTTAAAGATGTTGTTGACCATATAGATCATATTGTAAAAGTTGCAGGGATTGATCATGTCGGAATAGGAACCGATTTCGATGGTGGAGGGGCAGTTTCAGGTTGCTTCGATGTTTCTGAGATGGGGAATATTACACTCGAACTTGTAAAACGTGGTTACGACCAGGAGCAGATCCGAAAAATCTGGGGTGCCAATTTTATGCGTGTGTTTAAAGCGGTATTGAATGGTTCCGGAAAATATATATGAAAAGTGCAAAGTCTTAAATCTAAAAAGATCTGCATTAAACTCCGGTGAATTTTACAGAGTCTGAAGCATAGACTTTTAATTCACCGACATCCAGTAACCTGTCTGAGGTTCTGCCTCGCGTAGGCTTCTTAAGGATGTTAATGCCTCTTTTCTGTCTCTATAAGACTGCACAATCACCAGGAATGAGCCGTTTGGCAAAACTATCAGTTCCGATTTGAACCCCACTGCCTGAAGTCTGGAGAGAAAATTATCGGCATTCTGGCGAATAGCGAAATAACCGCCAATCACCCTGTACCTTGCCCTGGAATTGAGGGTAATGGGTTCAATACCTGTTTGAGCTGAGGTTTGCCTGGTTTGCAGGGAAGTTGCTTTAGTTACTGCAGATTTGCCAATAACCGAAGAATCGGAACTGACTACGGTTGAAGCACTAAAAGATCCATTTACAGGAATGTTAATAGCGGAAGTTTGTATACTGGCATTTGAGTTATTTTTCCAGGAATATTTCGGGACAGGAATAAAAATCAAAGACAGTAAAATTGGAATCCCAACAGCCAGAATTTTTACCTTACGTGAAATAAAAACCGGCCGGACCGCTTCCTTGCCGGTGAAAACCCTTTTTGCAGAGATGATATCCTTAGGTTCCAGTTGAGGAAAATGGAATCCTTCCAATCCATAGGCATCCAGCAAAAAATTCTCATGAACCCCGGGCTCGAAGATTAATTTCCCGTTACGGTCGAAATTCAAAGATCCAATATTGGCAAATTCGATTTTTTCACCATTTTCAAGCTTTGACCATATTTCATCTACGAATTCCGATATAATTCTGCGTGCTTCCATATAACCGACACCCTCGGTTTCGGAAATATGGTTGACCAGCAATCCATCGTTCCTGTTCAACTTTCCCGTAAATATAATCTCCTTAACAGGTGGTTTAAATCTGTTACCGGCAAGATCCATCTCTGCCGGCCGGTAGTTTGCAATAAAACCGCCAAGATCCGGAACAATCACACAATCATGCAACCGCAACAATTCGACCAGATAAAATGATATATCCATAACCAGTTTTTTCAATGTATCAAATGTAGTTAAAAGTACAGGTTTGAAACGAATTAGTGAAGAATAAATTTGACATTCTTATCTTAAATTTATAAAATCCTCTTTGCAAACGATATAGGGTTAATAAATAATTATAACTTTGAATAAAGTATATTCATTAATATGGGACGACAGGTATTGGTCACAGGGGGAACAGGATACATTGGTTCACACACTGTTGTGGAATTGCAAGCTGTTGGGTTTGATGTTGTAATAATCGATGATCTTTCCAACTCTTCATTCGAAGTTGTTGATAATATTGAAACAATCACTGGAATCCGGCCAGAATTCGAAGAGTTTAATCTCCTCAGTTCGGATAAACTGGAAACATTTTTTAAGAAATACACACATATTGAAGCAATAATTCATTTTGCCGCTTTTAAAGCAGTGGGTGAATCTGTTGAAAAGCCACTTGCTTACTATCGGAACAACCTTGTATCGTTGATGAATATTTTGGAGTGCATGTCAAAATACAACATTCCAAACCTCGTATTCTCTTCTTCATGCACAGTTTATGGGCAACCTGATAAGTTACCGGTTACCGAGAAAACTCAAAAAAAAGAAGCAGAATCACCTTACGGGAATACCAAGGCAATAGGTGAAGAAATACTTCAGGACGTTGTAAAAGTCACACCTGATATGAATGTTATTGCCCTTCGTTATTTTAATCCAGCCGGAGCGCACTCATCAGCATTGATCGGCGAACTTCCCCGTGGAATTCCAAACAATCTTGTGCCGTTTATTACACAAACGGCCGCTGGTATCCGGTCGCAGCTAAGCATTTTTGGAAACGATTATAATACCCCCGATGGAAGTTGTATCCGCGACTATATCGATGTTACAGATCTGGCCAAAGCCCATGTATCAGCTATTAAAAGACTGATTAACTGTAACAATATTCAACCTATTGAGTTTTTCAATATAGGAACCGGAAATGGTGCATCTGTACTGGAAGTTGTTACAACTTTTGAGAAGGCAACCGGTGTTAAAGTGAATTATAAAATTGTTGCTCGCCGACCGGGTGATATTGAGAAAATCTATGCCGACACGACGATTGCAAATACTGTTCTGGGATGGAAGGCAGAAACATCTTTATCCGACACCCTTCTGTCAGCGTGGAATTGGGAAAAACGGATAAGAAATATCGGGTAAAAGCTAAATAACTGAATTATCAAATAAATATTCAGCTTTCGCTAATATTAGAATTTCAATTAATTGACAGGCTTAAATAATACGACATTATTTAGTTTTCATTACTTAATCAGTTTCAGATATGAAAACAATTCTGATTACCGGCGGTGCTGGATTTATCGGGTCACATGTGGTCAGGCACTTTGTAAACAATTATCCTCACTACAAAATAATTAATCTTGACTTACTAACCTATGCAGGTAATCTCGAAAACCTGAAAGATATTGATAACCTGCCAAACTATGAATTTGTAAAAGGAGATATAAATGATAGCGCTTTCGTGAACCTACTGTTTGGGAAGTATAAGTTTGACGGAGTTTTGCACCTTGCGGCAGAATCGCATGTAGATCGTTCTATTTCAGATCCAATGTCCTTCATTATAACAAATATTGTTGGTACAGTAAATCTGCTTAACGCGGTACGCAAAATTTGGAGCACCGACAACAGGGGAAAGCTTTTTTATCATATATCAACCGACGAAGTATATGGCTCGCTGGGCCCAACAGGGGCTTTTAAGGAAACAACATCCTATGATCCTCAAAGCCCTTATTCTGCATCAAAAGCTTCTTCCGATCACCTTGTAAGAGCATATCACAATACCTATAAATTACCGGCTGTGATCACTAATTGTTCAAACAACTACGGGCCAAACCAATTTCCGGAGAAGCTGATTCCGCTGGCTATTCATAATATAATCCATAACAAGCCCATTCCAATTTACGGGAAAGGTGAAAATATCCGCGACTGGCTTTATGTTGAAGATCACGCGGCCGCGATTGATCTGGTCTTTCATGAAGGGAGAAATGGTGAAACCTATAATATCGGAGGGAATAACGAATTGACAAATATTTCATTGATCCGTCAGTTATGCAAAACGATGGACGAGAGACTAAAACGTAAAGAAGGTACTTCCGAGAAGTTGATTACCTATGTAAAGGACAGGGCTGGTCATGACCTTCGTTATGCAATTGATTCCACAAAAATCCAACAAGAACTTGGGTGGAAACCTTCCTTGTTGTTTGAGCAGGGGATCAAAAAAACTGTTGAGTGGTACATGGCTAACCCCGGATGGCTGGAGAATGTTGTATCAGGCGAATACGAAAAATATTACGAAAAGCAGTACATCAGGAGGTAATTTTAAGAGTTTGTTTTTTTGAATTTAATTTTAAGAAAAGGTTTAGGATACGACACACAAGATTAAACAAATCATTCATCGAAAAGTGAGGTCTCGTTATAATGTAAATGATGGAAATTTAAAAACTCCATATACTCTTCCTGAAATGATTTCTTCCAATGGTATTGTTCCTGATTTTGAATATACAATAATGTGCTATCCAGCTGTGACCGGCTAATGGAAAAGGCTGCAAATCCACTTGCCCAGCTAAAGGAACGTAGTGTTTCAAATTTTTGTCTGATCCAGGTTGTGGAGCTTTGTTTTATCGGGATAATTGCGGATTCGACAGATAGTTTTGAAGGTATTGCCAGTAAAAAATGGATATGGTTTTCGGTTCCGCCAAGAGCAACAAGTTTCATCCCTTTCGACTTTGTGATCGCTGAAAGATAAGTCAACAGTTGACCCCGAACAGTAGCAGTAAGAAAATTTTTCTGCCGGTATGTTCCTATAACGACATGTATTAGACAGCTGATGAACTCTTTCGTCATTATATTTGACAATATTTTACTGAATATCAAAGGTTGAATAAGATTTCATGCCCTCTGACCGAGGTTTTTTACTGGTATGAAGTAACAAAACTTATTTAATTTTTCCAAATGCAGGGAAGGTAATATTTTTTAACTAAACAGATTATTATAAGGAGCACATTCTCACTATTTTTGCACAGGAGAAAACGACATGGAATATATCCTTAAAGTTCTGAGTGTTATTTTGGTTGCAAGTATCAAATACTTCTGGGCGACCCCATATTCTTTTGGATTGAAGCTAAATGAATGGGAAACAATATTTTTCATGTTAACCGGAGGTGTATTAGGATTCTTATTCTATTATTATTTTTTTGGATTTCTTTTCAAAGAGTTAAAATTGCTCTGGCCTCTTGTCTATAATTTTACACCGGTTCTGTTTAAAGTGAGATTTGAAATGTGGTTGAATCGCCGAAGGATAAAAAGAATGTTTGCAAAAAAATTCACGAACAGGAATAAAATAATCATTCGAATTCGAAGGCAATATGGTAAGTGGGGCATTGTGATATTATCACCTGTGATTCTCTCGATTCCAGTAGGGGCTTTGCTTGGAAACAAGTATTTTAAAAATGATCGTCACTTTATCCCATATATGATATTTTCAATAATAATCTGGGGAATTGTCTCAGTAGCATTATTTAGCACCTTTATGAAGCACTAATGCTTAAGTTGTTGTAGTAGTTTACCTGATCTGTTAATAAAACCGGCACTACTTTCCTCTTCCCTTAAGTTCTCAATAACCAGAATAAGTTCGCCCTTTAAATCTGGCACAATCCGGGCAATATTGAAAAGCAGCTGCATCGCATGCACCCTGACTGAAACAGGTTCAGATGGTGCAAGCAGTTCAAAACTTCGGTTGACAATAGCACCAAGGTAATTCTCCGGTATTTCGTAACGACACAATATCCGGGTAAAATGTCTTTTCAGCGAACCATTTTTTGTAGATAACAGTGCGTCAATAATCTCAGGTAGTTTATCTGAAAGTAAATCAGGAAATTCTTCTGAGGCATTATCTATTATCCAGCATGACCGCATCGCCAATCGTTTATCATCAGAAAAAATGAATTGAAAAAGTTTGTTAAACAGTCTGTTATCATCTTTAACAGCACTTTTCCAAACTTCAAGTTCATTAATTCCTGTGGAAAAAATAGTTTGAATAATATCCCTGTTGTCAATATTAACGTACATTTCTATTGCTGAGATAATCGTAAAAGTCAAGTTGGGATTTAACCTGTGGTAAATTTCCCTGATTTTTTATTCTGTTGGTTAAATCATTATCTAAAATCCTCGCAGCAGTGTTATCAACCCATTGCAAATTAAAGAAATCGATCAGCTCTTCCCTGATCTCCTTATCATAAATTGGAACAGCAACTTCTACCCTTTTATCGAGGTTACGGCTCATAAAATCCGATGATGATATATACACTTTCTCGTCGCCCCCATTAAAAAAATATAATAGTCTTGAATGCTCAAGATACCTGTCTATCATTCCGATAGCCGGTATGTTCACGTTACCTTCGCCGGAGCAGGTAAACATCGAAAACATACCCCTTATATTCAACCTGATCCCGACTCCGCATTTCGCGGCCTCTTCAATTTTACCAATAATTTCTTCGTCGACCAAATTATTACATTTCAGATAAATGCGGGCTTCAATTCCGGCTTTTGCATTAATTATTTCCTGCTTTATTAAAGCAACTATTTTATTCCGCAAAGTAAAAGGGGCAACCAGAAGATGCTGGAACCGGCCGATATTATAATTGCGATCGAAAAAATCAAAAACACGTGTCACTTCGCGCGTTATATTTGGATCTGCAGTGCATAACAGCTGATCTGAAAAAACTTTCGAAGTAACTTCATTAAAATTTCCTGTACCCACCAGGGCATATTTCCTGGTCTCTTTATTCTCTTTGCGTGAGATCAGGCATAACTTGGAATGTACTTTCAGTCCAGGAACTCCCAGGATTACTTTAACATTCTCTTTATCAAGCATATTACCATATTGGATATTCTCCTGTTCATTAAAACGGGCCCTAAGCTCAAGCACCATGGTTACCTTTTTCCCGTTTCGTGCCGCATTAATTAAAGCATTAATAACATGAGAATTACGAGCCATCCGATAGCCGGTCATTTTTATCTCCGTCACTTTCGGGTCGATTGAAACTTCGCGTAACAAATCAATAAAATGGAAGAATGAGTGGTATGGAAAATGAAATAAAATATCACTTTTTGCGATGCTGTCCAAATAAGTTTGCCCATGCACAATTTTTTTATGCTTTACAGGATTAACCGGTTTATAATACAGATATTCGGCACCCACCAAAGGAAATCCCATAAAATCCTTAAAATTATGAATTCTGCTTCCGCCGATCACAACATCATCTTTCTTGAAATTCAGCTTAGAAAGAAGAAAAGAAAGCAAATTCCCGGGAATCTCCTTTTCATGGACAAACCTGACAAGTTCGCTATTGCCGCGCTTAACAATACTTTTTGCCACGAGCTTTACATAGCTCTCAGCCACATCATCATCAAGATCAAGCTCAGCGTCACGCGTTAACTTGAAAATATATGAGTTGATATTCTGGTAGTTGAACATATAGAAAGTATCGTCCAATTCGTAACGAATAACATCTTCAAGAAGAATTATGTATGTCTTGTCATTGTCCGACGGAATAATTACAAATCTGGGAAGCAGATCAGTAGGGACCTCAATCAGGGCATATTGAGACTTTTTATTTTTTACCATATCCACGGCAAGATAAATTGCATCATCCCTCAGAAGAGGCATTTTGGTACTTTTTTTCAGAATAATTGGCATAATTCGTGGCCGAACCTCCCTTTTGAAATAATGCGTAACAAATTCACCCTGCTCCGAAGTAAGCTGTCTTTCATTCACAATAAAAATATTCTCCTGAGCCAATTCCCTCAATATCTGATTATAAATTTCTTCGAACCGATTACTGTGTTCAATTACTATCTCTTCAATCTGTGAAAGTATGTCACGCGGATTTCCTCCTTCAGCAAGCGTCAACTGACCAATCATTGCCAGACGACGAAGGATAGCTACGCGGACGCGAAAAAATTCATCAAGATTATTTGAATAAATCCCGAGAAATTTAAGTCTCTCAATTAGAGGTACTTCCCGCCTTGCTGCTTCCTGAAGAAGTCTTTCGTTAAATGATAACCAGCTGACTTCCTTACTCCTGAGTCTTGCATTCATTTTACGTTATTCAAAATTAATTTTCTAAAGATAAAAAATCATCTTAAATTAATACAATCACTTCTCCTATTTTTGCATGTCAACGTTTTTTCTACTAAATTTGGAAAAGATGAAACAGAAAAATTGCGATGACCGAGAAAGAACTCAAAGAAAAACACCAACAAATTTGTAATCTGCTGTCAACAAGAAAATTAAAGCCCGCATTCGACCTTTTGGAGCAGTTAATTTCGGAAACCGGCATAGGCCAATACCGCGAAGAGTATAGCAGATTAGAGCAAAATTATAAATTTATGCTCAAATATACCGTTGAGGGTATCAATGACCCTGAAAGGCAGAAGATCTACGAGCATTTATTTATATCCACTTTCGAGATCGCCGACAATACTTATGAGAATCTCCGGATGAAGTATTCACAATCTGTTGAATATCAAAAAAAAAGGGGATTTGCTAAACACTATATCACTAATTTGGATGGTTTTGCACAGGAACTGGAGAAATATTCAATAAAAAAAGAGCTCAGGACACTTCTTACTGATATACCATCAGAATATAGCGATACTCGTATGGAGGCAGAGATACATCTGCAAAAAATTTTCACCATCTTCTACCATTTCTGGTTTACTGACCGGCTGTCAGGGAATGAGGTTCAATTCTTCCAGTCATTATTGCAGAATGAGGTTTTACCATATTATGAAAAGTCGCTTATAGTTACAGGTCTAACCCTCAGCCTTATGCGATTTTTCGACGAACATAAGATTGTATTGCTTTTTAATGCCTATGAAAATTCTGATGAAGAGGTAAGTCAAAGAGCATTAATAGGTTTGCTAATTGGTATTTACTATTACGACCAAAGAATGCCCTTTTACCATGCCTTAACTGGCAGGTTGCAGATATTAATTGAAGATCAAAGATTTAAATCAAATTTTGAAAAATCGATCCTTCAGTTTATCCGTAGCAAAGAGACCGAAACAATACAACGAAAGCTACAGGATGAGATCCTGCCGGAAATGATTAAGCTTAGCCCGAATCTTCGGAACAAGCTGAGCATTGAAAGTTTAATGGGTGAGGGACTTTCGGAAGATAAAAATCCGGAGTGGCAGGAAATACTGAAAGATTCTCCAGGATTAATGGGGAAAATGGAAGAATTGACAGAAATGCAGTTAGAGGGGGCTGATGTATTTTTAAGCTCCTTTTCAATGCTTAAGCATTTCCCGTTTTTTAGTGAATTGGCAAATTGGTTTTTCCCTTTCACATCAGATCATCCTGAAATTAATGCGAATTCAATCAAAAAGGAGACAAATGACGATATTGGGTTCACTCAATTGATTATGAAATCGCCTATGCTTTGTAACTCTGACAAGTACTCCTTTTTTTTCAGTATATTGAATATTCCTCAGGATTACAAAAAAATGGTGTCCGATTCGTTAAGGGCAGAATCAGGACAAGCAGAGGAAATTGAAAAAGATGAATCGTACCTGGGTCATAACAAGAAAGCTGAAATTATTATAAGTCAATACATCAGGGATCTTTATCGCTTCTTTAAAATCCATCCTCAACGTGACGGATTCGAAGACATATTTGCATGGAAGTTCGACTTTCATAATAAATTTGCTTTCTCAAAACTATTAGGGGAAGACCTGAAAATACTACGAAGTATTGCGGAGTTTAATTTTGCTAAGAATTATTTCCGCGACGCTGCTGACATATTCGAATTATTACTTCAGGGCGCAGATGATGCTGAAATGCTTCAGAAATTAGCCTTTTGCCACCAAAAAATGGAGGATTATAAAAAGGCCCTCAGTTATTACCTCAAAGCTGACCTTTTCGATCAAAATAAAATCTGGAATCTTAAAAAGATTGCTCTTTGCTGCCGGAACCTGAAAAAACCTGCAAAAGCACTTGAATATTATAAACAGGCAGAGATTTTGGAACCCGATAATTTAAGTCTCCATGTTTCGATTGGACAATGCCAAATGGAGCTAAGCCAATATGAAGAGGCTCTTAAGTCGTATTACAAAGTTGAATATCTTTCACCTGGAAATAAAAAAATATGGCGGCCAATTGGTTGGTGTTCGTTCCTCGTGGGTAAGGTTGAACAGGCTGAAAAATACTACGAACGACTGATTAATGAAGGCCCGAACAAGTACGACCTGTTAAATATGGGGCATGTCCAATGGCGCCTGGGGAATAGAAAATCAGCACTAAACTATTATAAAAGGAGCATAAATAATCCTGAAAGTTCTGAAAAAGATTTTATGGAGGCATTTGAAGAAGATCTGCATCATCTTATCAAACAAGGTGTTAATCCGGATGATGTTCCAATCATGCTCGATCAGTTGAGATATTTTTTGGAGGATTAATTCTAAAAATACCTCGGTATAATCTGATGACCTCTTTTGCCGTAGACAAAATCATAGCTTATCAGAAACTCATGAGTACCGGAATTTACCTGGGAAGGATGGAAGGTCGTCTGATCGTAGGAATAGCCGAATTTAAGTTGATTATTCACATTAAATTGAAAGATAAGCCCATACGAGTTTTCAAGTCGGTAAGTTGCTCCAATCCAGACCCTGTCGTAAAGTAGGAAACTTCCGGAGAAATCGATGTAACTTGGGGTCCTTTCTGCCCATCTGTATAATATTGTCGGTTTAAACTTAAGCAAATCACTAAGAAAAAAAACAACACCTCCCATACCATAGAAATGGAGAACTTCGCGATAGACATTTTCACCATTTTCACTTTGCATCCTGTTTTTTAATATTTTAGGGGCTGATGCTCCCAGAAAAAACCTATCACTGTGCCACAAGATACCAACTCCGAGGTTTGGAAGAAAATTGACCTTAACATCGTATGCAAAAGTCGGGTCATTCGGATCGTTAATCAACAAATCGGTAAGATAAGCCTGAGAAATGTTGAAACCACCTTTCAATCCAAATGAGAGATACTGACGTTGAAAAAGGTTGACACGATAAGCGTAATCAACGTAAACACCGTTCTGACGTATAGGCCCCCACTTATCATTGACTATTGATAACCCAAGTCCAACATTAAATTTACGTAATGCCCCGCTAACTGTCAATGTGTTGGTGTTAGGAGCCCCTGCGAACCCCACCCACTGGGCACGTGAGATACCGGTAATATTTAATGTACCTGAAATTCCCGCATAAGCCGGCTGGATTGTCAGCAAATTATTCATATACTGGGTAAACACAGGGTCTTGTTGCGAAAATCCATAAAATGGCAATATTACGGAAAGGGAAAGGGCAAAACCTACAACTTTACCAAACAATATTTTAACTATTTTTTTCAAGAGAACCTCTATTTGTCATCAAATGTAAATAAAAATTCAGGAACAAAAAAATGGCAGATTATTCACTGATTTTCTCTTTATATTCATCCGCAGACAATAATTCATCCAATTCATCAGCTTTGTTTATTTTGATCTTTACCAGCCATCCTTTTCCGTAAGGATCAGAGTTCACAAGCTCAGCAGCATCAGTAAGTGCCGGGTTCATTTCAAGGATTTCTCCCGAAACAGGCATGAATAGGTCAGAAACAGTTTTTACAGCTTCAATGGTTCCAAAAACTTCTTCTTTTGCCAAGGTTTCGCCGACGGTTTCTATTTCCAGGTACACAATGTCGCCTAATTCGCCCTGGGCAAAGTCGGTTATGCCAACAAAGGCAAATGTTCCTTCTACACGGATCCATTCATGGTCTCTGGTGTACTTCAAATCTGATGGAATATTCATTTATAAATAGTTTAAAGTTTATTATTTCATGTTTCAAAAATACTATAAATAATTATGTACTAAACCACATTTAAGATACTTTTGACATCAGATTGCACAATGCAGGATTTAAAATAAATCAAAATAATTATGCAATCACTTTTATTAAATCGGGATTTTTACTAAAATTGGGGTAAAATACATTATGAATAATGTTCAGAGCAGAGATAAAATCACTCCCGGGGATCAATCAGGTTGCGACAAATTTTATTCAGGCGCATCAGGAGAACAGGATATTTGCCTTTTTCGGCGCAATGGGCGTTGGTAAAACAACATTTATTAAGGCACTTTGCGAAGAGATGCATGTGATAGATTATGTTACATCACCCACCTTTGCCCTTATCAATGAGTATAAAACCAGGAACAATTGTTCTATTTTTCATTTTGATTTTTACCGCATTAAAAGCTTAACCGAGGCTTATGATTTTGGATATGAGGATTACTTCTACAGTGGAGATTATTGCTTTATCGAATGGCCTGAGATGATCGAACCTATTTTACCCGAAATCGCAGTAAAGGTGTATATTAAAGAGATTGGTAATGGGAAAAGGATAATTGAGTCCTTTTAAAGATACTTTTAATATTTTCAGATTATGAATCAAAGGAAAGGTGGCAAATTATCGACACTGGCAAATGACCAGCTTCTTCCGCGGGAAGAGCTTTACAAAAGCAGCCCACGAAATATAAAACTTAACATCGGCATTCCCGACAATTCTTCGTCAATAGAGTACAGCGTGCCTTTGACTCCACAATCAGTTGAGGTCCTTGTTAATTGCGGTCATGATGTATTTGTTGAATCCGGTGCAGGTAAAGAGGCAAATTATTTCGACAAAGCTTATTCGGATGCAGGTGCTGTTATCTGCAAATCTGCGGCTGAAATTTTTCAAAGTGATATCATTTTGAAAATGGCACCTTTCACACACGAGGAGAGCGAACTTATGAAGGGCAATCAGCTGCTGTTTTCTCCGCTGTATTTAACCATGCAAACTCAGGAATCGGTACGTTGCCTGATGCGTAAAAAAGTGACAGCTGTTGCTTTTGAATACTTGAAAGACGAAAACGGTATATTTCCTGTTGAACGAATTTTCAGTGAAATAATGGGGAACTCTGCAATGGTTGTCGCCAGCGAATATCTGAGCACTGCCCGAAATGGCAAAGGGGTAATCCTTGGCTCTGTTACAGGAATCTCACCTACTGAAGTGGTAATTCTTGGTTCAGGAACCGCTTCAGAATACGCCGCACGTACTGCTTTGGCACTTGGTGCAACTGTAAAGGTTTTCGATGATTCGATTTCGAAATTAATGGATTTCCAATCGCGGCTGGGACAGCAGGTTTTCACCTCAGTCTTTCACCCCAAAGCCCTTCGTAAAGCAATGAAAACAGCTGAGGTGGTAATTGGGGCATTATCAATGCATGAGGTTCCCAAATTGATTATACCGGAAGAAATGGTTGAAGGCATGAAAGAGCATTCAATTATTATTGACCTGAACATCATTCAGGGTGGGTGCATCGAAACATCCAGGATAACCAATCATAAAAAACCAACCTACACTGTACATGGCGTTATCCATTATTGCGTTCCAAATATCACCTCCCGAGTTGCCCGTACCACATCTATCGCGGTTAGTAATATTCTTACGCCGATGCTGCTTGAAATAGGACAGTCGGGTGGAATCAACCAATATGTCAAAACTAATCGCGGGTTTTGTGAAGGGATCTATGTTTTCAATGGGGTATTAACGAACCGTGATATTGGTGAAGTCCTTAATGTGCCGGTAACTGATATTAATCTGCTGATGGCTGCTTTCTAAGTTCTGCCTTGGATGTTTGAAAGGGATTGGTTCAAGCTTATCATCCAATTGATTATCTGACTCGTCCTATTATGCATTGATTTCATATATCAATGTGCTGGTCACACTTAATCCCACTGCTTTTCAATCATACGGTATAAAAAATGGAAGAAGAACGATTTCTCCACATTAAGGCCAGATATTCGACCAAAATGATTTGTATATGCCAATCCACCCAATATCCCATAGAATGTGATTAAACTAATCTCAATAATCTCATATTTAAGGAGATATTTTGAAAATTCTCTACTACAATAGGGTCTCCCTTAAAGTAATAAGAAAGAATGTCTGTATCAATCAACGCTCTGTTCATCGAACCTACGAGTGTTTTTATTCCGATTTGAAGATACAAAAACAATAATAAATAGATTCTCAAAATTACTTTCAATCTTCTGTAGCAAGGATCATCATCGAAATGTGATGCAACCTAACCAGGCTGGTTCTGGTATATCCTGCACCATTGGGCATTACCTCACCGTTTTGAGCTACAATCAACCAGGTTTCCATCGGGATTTCGTACTCCACGGAGTAGTTATTCCCATTCAGAAGGACCAGAATCCGCCGCCACCGGTCACTATTGGCATGATCGCAAAGTTCAAAAGCGATAACCCCGGGAATATACTTCCCAAAAAATCTTAGTTTCGCGCGGACCAAATCACCATCTGAAATTCTGAAAGCCGGGTGCTGTTTCCTAAGTTCGACACATTTTCTAATAAAATTCACAAGACCGGAATAGCTGACTTTCCTGGTCCAGTCGATCTGATTGATATGATCCGGCGATCTGTAAGAATCGTTATGCCCCTCTTTTGAACGTAGCATCTCATCTCCTGCAAGGATAAAAGGGACCCCTTGTGAAGTGAAAATCACCCCGAATGCAAGCCGGGCCATTCTTTCGATTATTTCGGGTGAAGCTTCCGGGCAGGAATATTGAAGTTTATCAAAAAGAGTATAATTATCATGGCATGAGACATAATTAACGCATTGACCAGGATTATTTGCCCATGCCTGTTTAGAAGTACCAATAAAATCGTAAATAATCTGATCGTGTTGAATTGCACCGGTAATTGCAAATTTAAGCTGCTCTTCCCGCAGGGTAACCCCGCTGATAAAACCTGCATTGTTTTTCTCAAAAGGTGACCCTTTAAGACCATTTCGCATATCATCGCAAAATGATGCAATCCTGTTGAGGTACCTGGTATTCATTTTAACTGCCCGAAGTTTTTCCGGGAAAGGACTGACTCCGGCACTCCATCCTTCCCCATACATAAATATCTTTGGATCAACTGAATCAAGTCTTTTTCTTATCAGATTCATTGTCTCAATATCCATCAGTCCCATCAGATCGAACCGGAATCCGTCAATATGGTATTCCTCAGCCCAGTAAGCAACTGATTCGATAATGTATTTCCTCACCATTTCCCGTTCTGTGGCCAATTCCGTTCCGCAACCGCTGGCATCAGAGAATTTGCCATCCTTACCAAAACGATAAAAATATCCTGGTACGGTCTGATTAAAATAGGATTCAAAAATCAATCCGGTATGGTTGTAAACAACATCGAGGATAACACCTATTCCAATGTTATGAAGTGACATAACAAGCTGCTTAAGCTCCCTGATCCGGACAACACCATCCTTTGGATCCGTTGAATACCATCCTTCAGGAGTGTTGTAGTTTAACGGATCATAGCCCCAGTTATATTGAGCCGTTGTGTTTAATTCGTCAACAGTATAAAAATCGGCAACAGGAAGCAGGTGTACATGAGTAATCCCGAGTTCTTTTAAATGATCAATTCCGGTGGCTTCTCCTGTAGGAAGCTTTGTGCCCCTTTCTGTAAAACCCAAATACTTACCTTTATTGATAATTCCGGAAGAGGGTGACATGGAGAAATCGCGGACATGAACTTCATAGATTACCAAATCTGTCGGGTTCAGCATAGTTAAGGAAGTGTCGGTTTCCCATCCGGGAGGATTGGTTTTTTGAAAATCTATTATCATACCGCGAATGCCATTCTCGCCAGTTGCCTTTGCATAAATATCAGGACCTTCCCGGAGCCATCCCTGTTCGTCCCGGATCTGGATGGAGTAAAACAGACCTTCAAGGTTACCTGCTACCTTGCATATCCAGGTGCCTGCAATATCAGGTAAGAACCCGATTTCCTTAATTGCGCTGCCACTTTGACCAGACGTGAAGAGACGGAAAAAAACCTGAAGGGCAGAAGGTGCCCAAATCCTGACAATAGTTTCTTCAGGAGTCCATAAAATGCCCAGATCACTACCTTTATATACCGGGAAGTCGATAAAATCGCTTTCCTTAAATTTCCAATCCCTCATTTAAATTAAAACCATTTTAGCCTGATTGTCTGACTATTGAATTTTTTACCGTTCTTGTCTCTCATCTCAATACTCATACGGCAGGCAAGCTGCAACTCCGGAATTGAATCATAGAACTGATTCAGCGAAATATCTAAATAAGATGTCTGGCCAGGTTCTAGAAGAATCGGATAAATCTCAGAATGTTCAACCCTTAATACACGGAATTTTCGTTTTGTGAACCATCGTCGGAATATTATTACAGGTGCATTTAGATCAATATCTTTTATCCCTGAGTTTGTAACAGACATTTCAATATTAGTCGGATTAAAATGCTGGTTTTTGGATAAGCTGATTGTCGCAGCGTAAGGTACTCTTCTATTTCTGAATGACATTTTTTTTACTGAAGTTCCCTTTGCAAAGGTTCGTGTTCGGGTAAAAATAAAAAACCCTATCACCAAAACGGTGATAATCATACTCCATTTTATCAGCATCAGCGCAAAAGGTGAAAGTTCCATCATAGTTAAACTGAAATTTTCCGTATTCTCTGAACTAAATATTTCGATTCGGATAAATTATCGCAAAAGAATAGAAATAAACAGAGAGATACAAGCATTATTTTGGTACCAGGTTACATTTTTCTATTTGCACTTTTCACTTTCCCTTATATGACCTTTCTACCTTCTTCTTCCCCTGGATGGATTTTTTATCCTTTGAGGTGCCAATTCTTCTCCAATAATCCGGAAATCAAGTTGTTTTTTGTCCAGGTTAGCCCTGGCAATTTCAATTTCGATAACGTCGCCCAATTGATATTTTTTGTGGGTGCGACGTCCTGTTATGCAATAATTTTTTTCGTCGAATTCATAAAAATCATCGGTAAGTTCGAACAATGGAACCATGCCTTCACACTTATTTTCGTCCAATTCAACATAAATACCCCAATCTTTAACCCCCGATATCACCCCTTTGAATTGCTGACCAATTTTATCAGCCATAAATTCAACCTGTTTATATTTGATTGAAGCCCGTTCTGCGTTGGCAGCTTTATTTTCCATTGCTGAAGAATGTTTGCACATCTCTTCGTACTGATCGGTCTGAACCGACCTTCCATCTTCGAGATAACGTGCAAGTAAACGGTGGACCATCATATCCGGATAACGGCGAATCGGAGAGGTAAAGTGGGTATAATATTCGAAACCTAAGCCATAATGGCCAATGTTCCGGGTCGAATATTCGGCCTTTGCCATTGTCCTGATTGCAAGTGTCTCTATCACATTCTGCTCTTTTTTCCCGGTCACATTTTCGATCAGTTTGTTCATGGATGCCGTAACGGTCCGGGGAGTATTAGTCATGATGCCATACCCAAACCGTTTAATAAAGTGATTAAACGTGTCAAGTTTGTCAGGATCAGGCTTGTCGTGAATCCGGTAGACAAAAGTACGTTCCTTCTTTTTCGCTCCGGGTTTACCAACGAATTCGGCTACTCTTTTATTGGCAAGGAGCATAAACTCCTCTATTAGTTTATTTGAGTCTTTTGATTCTTTAAAAAACACACCAAGTGGTTTGCCGTCTTTATCAATTTCGAACTTCACTTCAATCCTGTCGAAGCCGATTGATCCATTTGCAAACCGGATTTCTCTTAGTTTTTTTGCCAGACGGTCAAGTGTCAGGATTGCATCTTTCAAATCACCTTCCCCGGACTCGATCACCTGCTGGGCATCCTCGTAGCTGAACCTTCGGTCTGAATGAATAATTGTTCGTCCAAACCATTCATGATGGACTGCGCTTTTGTCATCCAGTTGAAAAACAGCAGAGAAACAGAGTTTATCTTCGTTTGGCAGTAGTGAACAAACTCCATTCGACAGTCGTTCGGGCAACATTGGGACAACACGATCGACGAGATAGACTGAAGTTCCCCTGGTATAAGCTTCTTCTTCAAGCAACGATTCAGGTTTCACATACCAGGTGACATCGGCAATATGTATGCCGACTTCCCATAATCCATTTTCAAGTTTTCGTATTGAAAGGGCATCATCAAAGTCCTTTGCATCGGCCGGATCGACAGTAAATGTAGGGATATCGCGGAAATCACGCCTCTTTTTAATCTCATCCTCAGGAATTGCGAGGGGAATTTTATCGGCTGCCTGATTCACGGCTTCCGGATATTTGTAGGGAAGATCAAATTCGGCAAGAATAGCATGCATCTCAGTGTTGTTATTTCCTGCATCCCCCAGTACATCAATGATTTCAGCAAAAGGATTCCGTGCATGTTCCGGCCAGTCCATAATTCGTGCAACAGCTTTTTGCCCATGTTTTGCCCCTAAAAGCTTATCTTTGGGAATAAAAAGGTCGAATGGGGTCTTTTTATTGGGTACAAGAAAAGCACTGAATTGAGAGATTTCGACGGTTCCAACAAATGTTGTTTTTGCCCGCTCGATTATTTCGATTACTTCTGCCTCCGGATTACTTCTTTTATGTCGTGCATACAAACGAACCCTGACTTTATCACCATCCAGGGCATGATTCATATTTGCCGCCGAAACGAAAACCGGTTCATCTACTTCTTCGCAGCTTACCTGACCATATCCTTTGGGATTAAGCTCCATAATTCCGGTAACAGAGCCACCCTGAGATTTAAGGCGATATTTACCCCTATCTGTCTCAATAAGTGTATCTGTATCGCGAAGCTCCTGCAAAACAACATTTACAAGCTGTAATTCGCCAACATCCTTCGCGCCGACGGCTGCACCTATTTGTTTGTAATTAAATGATTTATTGTCATTTTCATAATATGCTGCAAGTATTGCCTTCTTTAATCCTGCTTTATTAAAACTAAGTGCTTTTCTGCTTTTTTTATCTTTGGCCATAATAATATTATTTTGCAACTAAAGGTACTTCAAATTTTCATTATACAGGTTCCTGGAGCAATGATTTTAATCCTTTCTGAAATCCTTTATGTAAATTTGTAGTCAGACACTTTAATTCCTAATCAGATTAATGATCCTGTTTGACGATATTATTTCTCTTTTTTATCCGCGTTTATGTGCCGGATGCGATGAACCTCTGGTGAAAGGTGAAGATGTTCTTTGTCTGAACTGTCTGGCTGACCTTCCTCGTACAAATTATCATATTTTTGAAGAAAATCCTATTTTTCAGATATTTACAGGTAGGGTGAATATTACTTCAGCCACTTCATTCTGTCGATTTGACAAGGGTGGACGATTGCAACACCTATTACATCAGCTTAAATACAGAGGAAACCGCGAGGTAGGCCGAAAAATGGGGTTCCTGTTTGGAACTGATCTGATTCAAAATATTTTATATCAGGATATTGATGCAATAATTCCTGTTCCTTTACATCCAAAAAAAGAAAAAAAAAGGGGATTTAACCAAAGCGTTGAAATTTGTAAAGGTTTATCCGAATCAATGAATCGTCCGCTCATCCTGGGAAATTTAATCCGCGAAGTTCATTCCTCTTCACAAACACGAAAAGGGCGATTTGAAAGATGGGAAAATGTAAGTGGAATTTTTAGTATTAAAAATGACACTTTTCTGAACGGGAAACATCTTTTACTGGTTGATGATGTAGTTACAACAGGTGCAACGCTTGAAGCCTGTTGCGAACCATTATTAAAACTCCCTGATGTAAAGGTGAGTATTGCGACGCTGGCATATGCATAGGAGAGCTGAACCGGAGATTTGACGGCTCAAAGCCTTTGAGAAGATCATAGGAAGTACCAGATCAGATGAAAAAGTTGTGGGGAAAGTATTTGTTTTGACATCTCTTATTACAAGGTAATTCTGAAAATATTTTCATTTACAATTTGACCTTTACCTCTCACTCCTCCTCCCCTTCGCTCTTACCCTGCCATCTAAACCCGCCATTTTCAAAACCTGCCAGATCAAGAATCCGGTCAAGTACTGTATCGACAACTTCATCAACCGTTTGTGGAAGGCTGTAAAATGAAGGTGTTGCAGGGGCAATAACTGCACCAGCTTCGGTTAATAGAGTCATGTTCCTAAGGTGGATCAGATTATAGGGGTTTTCACGTACCACAAGGATTAACCGTTTTCTCTCTTTGAGTATTACATCCGCAGCCCGGGTGATTAAGTCATCCGAAACGCCTGAGGCAATCCTCCCTAAAGTTCCCATTGAGCAGGGAATAATTATCATAGTATCATATCCTGCTGAGCCAGATGCAAAAGGTGCATAAAAATTATCCTTCCCGTAAATAGTGAAATTACCCTTCAAATCTTCAGGTGAAATACCTAATTCGTATTTCCATATTTCACGGGCATTGACAGAAAACAAAAGAGCACATTCTTCCATCTGATCTTTAATTGTCTGAAGTTTATCGAGGAATCTCTTTGCGTATATTGAGCCGCTTGCACCTGTAACTGCGATAATTATTTTCTTTCCCATATAACTGGCATTTTAAACTAAATCACACACCTTCAACTAATTTTTTCTCATTATTATTTTCACTTCACATTTTTCACCATGCAACTTCTTTCTCATTCACTTTGTCTGAAGTTTGGCGAGCATTTTTATTAAATCTTCCACACCTTCGCTTGCCCCTTTTGCAATTACCTGAACTTTTGCCGGAAGTGCATCGGGCGGGTTGGGATCAATAAGAAAAACAGGTGTTCCATACAAGGCATAATTGATTAATCCGGCAGCAGGGTAAACATTTAATGAAGTCCCGATAACACAAATATAATCAGCCGATTCAACAAGTGGAACAGCCTCTGCCATAGCTGGCACATCTTCTCCAAACCAAACTATATGTGGCCGTAACTGACTCCCCTTACCGCATTTATCTCCCATTTTCATTTCAGGATTATCCAGTTTGTATATCAGTGCCGGGTCAACTGAACTTCGGGCTTTGGATAGCTCACCATGCAAATGCAGTACTTTTGTTGAGCCGGCCCTTTCATGAAGATCATCGACATTTTGCGTAATCACAAATACATCAAATCTTTTTTCCAGTCCGGCAATAAGTATATGTCCGCGGTTCGGTTTGCTTTGGATCATCTGTTTCCGGCGGTCGTTGTAAAAGTTGAGTAGTAATTCAGGATTTTTG
>Ga0247840_10004959_pt1 | contig 20494 bp, 23 predicted proteins | sample LaCruzMarch2015__FD_192404 | JGI IMG/M metagenome (GOLD analysis project Ga0247840, IMG submission 192404) | Freshwater microbial communities from meromictic Lake La Cruz, Castile-La Mancha, Spain - LaCruzMarch2015_17m | ecosystem: Environmental > Aquatic > Freshwater > Lake | place: Spain... | reverse complement strand
CGGATTGAGGTACAGCAGGGAAAGGCCGTCATCGTCTCGGTGGCACAAAAAGGCTACGAAATAACAGCCAATTCTGTCGGGGCGGTAAGAAACGGCACGATGGTGACGCTGAAGGGAACCGTTGCAGCCAAAGATGGTCTGCGGCCGCCTTCCGGAGGGACCGCTGGCGCCATAGGCGGGACTGTTATCAGGGGGCAAGATAAAAGTGCGGGCAGTGGGGGAAATGAGGAAGGGCCTTCTGAGACAATTCACAAGGGACAATCTATCATCACAGGCGTAGAAGGACAGGCTTGTATGAGTAACGACAAATCCCGGAAGCAGACGGAGCAGGCGGCTATGAACGACGCCAGGCGTGAAGCTGCGGAGCTTGCTCTTGCCTATTTGAAGAGCGAAACGCAGGTCAAGGATTTCGAGTTGGAGAAGAACCTCCAATATGCATACAGCAACGGGCAGATCCAGGTGATCGAACAGATTGAGAGTTCGTGGTATAAGGATGCTTCGGATGTAGATTGCTATAAGGCCAGACTGACGATGGAAATAATACCCGATGAGAAGTATATGAAAGCTTTCTCCAGAGAAAGCGCCCTTCAAGAGCCGAATGCACCACTAACGGTTGCGGTATGGACGGACAAAAGGGAATATAAGAAAGGGGAAAAGGTACGGATTTATGCCAAGAGCAACAAGCCTTTCTATGGGCGGGTAATTTACCGCGACGCCGGTGGGGCAACCCTCCAGCTCCTGCCTAATCCTGACCGTAAAGAAAGCTACTTTAACGGTAGGGTGGTTCACGAGATCCCATCAGGGAAAGATCAATTCGATCTGGAGGTTACGCCACCATTAGGTGAAGAGAACGTTATAGTTTATGCGAGTACCACGCCCTTGGGCGAAATCGAACTGGATACCCAAGGAGCCGTGTATCAAGTAAAGACACAGATACGGAACATCGGGAGACAAATGCGTAATGTACAGCTCCCCGAACCAACAGTGCCTGGCAAACCTACTTCTGTAGAGTTCTTTGAAGATGGTGTGGTTGTGAAGACGGAGAAATAAATGAAGTGCCGGCCCCGTAATTTAGAGTCCGGGAAAGCTTTCTTTCTCCCGTTAATCATCACTTTTTGCTATCGCATCAGATTAACGCTTTGTAGGTGTTGTCCAGTTTTGGCACAGACCTGTTTCCCCGGAAAACTGACCGCTGATTACCAAAAGAAAGAGAGCATAAACCCGGCGCAGAATCTCCCCCAACTCTCTCCTCCAGCTCGCGCCGTCATCCCCACTGAAAATAAGAAAAATTATTGTGAACGTCATGTTCACAGTGAGCCGGTGTCTATCTATTACGATAAACACCGGCTCGATTTTGTTGTTGTTATATTATTTCCCGAGCCTAAAGCACGTTCCCCATCATCTCATCCAGAAACGATGATTTTTTCGCTGCTCTGCCCATATAGTTCAGACTATACGACAGGAACAGCAACTTCATCGCCCTGGAAGCTCCGACGAAGGCAATACGACGCTCTTCCTCGATGTCCCCATTCTTGTGGGGCATCAGTCCAGAAATCATTCCTGTCAGGCAGACGACTGGAAACTCCAGCCCCTTTGCCTTGTGGATCGTCATCAGAGATACACCGTTCTTGTCGTTGCTGATCTCGTCTTGAAAAGTCTCCGTGTAGGTCAGCAAGGATTTTATGTCGGCGTACCTGTTGGCAGACAACTGAAGTTGGTTTATGTTGTTGACCTTCTCATCATCAGGGCTGGGAATGTCGTCATCCGTGATGAATCTGTCGTAATCCAGCACTGCCCTCAGAACGCCGATCATTTCTGCCGGTTCGATCTGCTTCGCATCTTTGATCAAAGGCTCCATGATGGTGATGAATTCCCTCACGTATCGTCGCACATAGGGGATGTCAATCCTCATGACCTTCAATGCCTGATAGAGATGCAGCTCCTTCAAGCTGGAATATCCCGACAGCTCCTCCATGAAGGCTCTGCCGATGTACCTGTTGGGTACATTTATGATCTGCCGTAAAGCTTCGTCTCCCTCTTCGGAAATCGGGCTGTCGATAAAGCGCAGGTAATCGAGAAGGATCTTGACCTCCCTGCGCTGATAGAAGCTGGTCCCATTCTCAATATGATATGGGATCTTGTTTTTCGAAAAGCCTTCCTCAAAGACACGACTCTGGAAGTTGGACCGGTACAGGATTGCAATCTCCTTATGCTCGTATCCTTTCGTTTCAGTCAATTCCTTGATCTCAAGGACAAGCTGATTCGCCTCATCCTCTTCGTTTGTGGCACAGATCACGACAACCTCTGCACCGTCAGGATTCCCGGTGGTCAGGGTCTTTTCAATCCGCCTGGTGTTATGTTCAATCAGCCGTTGACACACCTGAAGGATCTGGGGTGTCGATCTGTAATTCTCGTGCAGAATGAACTGCCGACAACTGGGGAACACCTGCTTGAAGTTGATGATGTTCCCTACCGACGCCCCTGTGAAAGCGAAGATGCTTTGCCAGTCATCTCCGCAGATCCAGAAGCTCCTGTTGTTCCCATTTCCATTCCCATTGCCATTGGAATTCCCCACAAGAAGTTTCAGAATCTCCATCTGGGATGGATTGGTATCCTGAAATTCATCGACCAAGACGTGCGAATACATTTTCTGGTACTTCTGTCGAATCTCCTCCTGCTTTTTCAGGATAGCGTGTGTTTCAACGAGCAGGTCATCCAAATCTAGCAGCAGCTTGGTTTTCTTGGCGTGTTCGTATTCCCAATAGACCTGCCAGATTTGCATCATGACGAAATCTCCTGCGTAGCATTCCCGGAAATCATCCGGAGCTATCAAATGGTTTTTGGCCAGATGAATCTCCCGCAATACACTGCCTGTCGGCACTTGGTTGATTTTCGCCTTCTTCATAATCTGCTTTATCATGATCATCTGTTCTCGCTCCGGCAGGATCTCAAAGGTTTTCCCTTCCGTCCGGAGAAGCCCGTTACAGAAGGCGTGCATGGTCTGAAGGGTCACCCGTGATGCCTTCTCTTTCAGAACATTTTTGAGTGTCTTTTTCATGGCTGCCGCTGCATTCCGGGTGAATGTCAGACCCAGGATGCTTTCAGGATTGACGCCGCTCTTGACCAAGTTGCCGATTCTGTGGGTCATCGTCAGCGTCTTCCCGCTCCCTGGAACAGCAATCACCGAAGCGATTCCGTTCTTGAAGCTGGCTGCCTGCTGTTGCTCCGCGTTGAGGTGGATCATTTTCTACCTCCCTATATTATTTTGATGCTGATGCTCTTAATCCCTATTGTGCCAGTCGTTGCAGTCGTCGAGATAGCCGCAATCCCTGCACCGCCAGCTATTTGTGTTGGGGATCAAGACGTTCTTTTCAATCCCCTTCCATACGGTCTGAATCCTCTTGATGGCTTTCGCTTCATCAACAGGAGATCGCGCCGTTACATACCTCTCGAATCTGGGCTCCTTTGTCTTTATGAGGCAATCTATGCCCAGGTTGATTTCTCGATCGCCATATCCGTTTGCTTTGGCGGCAATTTGATATACCGTCAGTTGAAAATGGGTTTTGACCTTGTCTGCCGAATAAGCCGCAGCCGCTGTCTTGTATTCGATGATATGGATTCCTCCACGATCATCTTCCTCAATCAGGTCCATAGCGCCGATCATGGGTACGGGTAAGCCGGACAGATAGAACTCAAATGCTTCCTCTATGGCGATGACCGTATGGTCTTTCATCCCTGACGGTTCGATGTTCTCGCCAAAGATTCTTGTCAGCTCTTTCCCTTCGTGTATGAGGGATTCAAAGGTTTTTCCTTTCTTGTACAGGATGTCTTCCTGTCCTTTCGCATTCGCTGTCCAGTATTGCTCAAAACGGTCCTGCAATTCTGCCGTCGTGAGAATCTTGCCGATCAACCTCTCCTGGTTAAATTCGGCCAAAACCTTATGGATCGTCCCTCCGAATACCAAGGCATCTGCCCGGTATTTCGTCTTGAGCTTGTCGATCCTGGAAAATTTGAAGTGAAGTCCACAATCCATGTAGTCTTCAATTCCAGATACGGATAGATGTGGCTGTTTTCTTAGTTCAGATAAATTCATGATTTTCTCTCCTGATTATCGTTATTTGATGCGGCAAGCGCCGGATGTGATCTAATTATTTGATCATTAATTCCGGTCGCTTTACCGCTTGTAAATTTTGATTTTCTCTTGATGGATGGCAGACCAATCCCCCGGTTAAGAGGGACTGGTCCGCCACTATGTTTGAATCGTTCTGCTGAAACCGCTACAGATGTGGCTCAGGCAGCTTGTTGTAAGCTCCTGATGAATACTTTGGCATCGTCGCCGGTGATATCCACAAAGGGTATCCCAAACTGTTTCTGGAACATTTCCTGGAGCTGACCATCCGGGATGCTCCGAATGTCCTTCAGACGCTGGATTGCCGTCATCTGGGCCGCCGATGCTTTGGCCTTCTGGTTCACGTTCTTTTCTGAATTCTCCTGATGTGCCGTCTGAGGAGGTTGCGATTGATGATTCGCCGGGGGCGCCTCTTTTCGAGAGTCACAATTTTGCGCTCCGGTATTAATTGCAGCCTCCTTCTGCCTTTCAGAAGCTTGAGCCGCTGATTGAGCCTGATTCTTCGCATCACCCTTTCCCTCCGGCTTTTGCTGCTGGTTATAGTCCTTACGGGCTTTTCCTTTCTGTTTGTCTTCGCCTGCGACATCATCATCCGTACCGCCCAGCTCCTCCAGACAGGTCATGCCTATGTTGGTAAAGTCCCTGAGCGTGCGAGCTTTGGCTCTGGTGGATGCCATCCTCAAGACGTGATTCGCGATTGTCGAATTCACGTTTTTCGGATTGGCATCGCCCCAGTCGACAAACATTTCGCCATTTACGGCTTCCGTTGTCGCTTTGCATATCGCTTCCATTCCGTTATCCTTGGTGGGAAACTGAATGGCCTCAACGGTGATGCTTTTGAGCCCTTTCTGATGAGCCAGATCAAGCAGTCCTGAATAGAGGACGAAATCCTTCTCCTTCAGGTTTTTGATAAAGCGTTCGTCCAGTTTCGGAGCCTGCTTTTTGCCGCCATTCCCGCTCAAGCCGATAGCCGCAATGATATGCTTGCAGAGAAACTCCGGATCTTTCTGGACGTTGTTTACGTAATCTGCGCAGGTGCACGTCCTGGAGCCATTGAGGAAGACTTTGTAAAAGATCTTTCCTTGTGAGCTCTCAACCATGAAGTTATTATTATCTGCGGGAAAGACATGCAAACCGATGCCCTTGTTATTCTTCTGTTCCATTTGAGTTGCCGTCATGGCTGTTTACCTCCTTCGTGTTAGAACGGTTAGAACGGAACATCGGGATCATGCTGTGCAGATGCATCTTCCGGTTGCTGATCTTTCTCGAATCCTCTGCCGTCAGTTTTGATAAATTCTATCTGATTGGCGATGATCCGGAATGACGACCGCTGCTGATTATCATCTGTGGTCCATTTGGTCTGTTCCAACCTGCCAACGAGACCAATCCTGGCGCCCTTGTGCAGATACTTCACAGCGAGTTCAGCCAGCTTCTGGAAGCAAGAGACCTTGATCCAGGACGTTTTGTCTTTTCCTGTTCTGAATGCCAGATCGAAGGATACGATCTGATTCCCATCGGGCGTGTAGAACGATTTGGGATCATCTCCCAGATTTCCTGTCAGGGTACTGTCGTTCATTTTGAAATCCTCCTTGTGATGAATTTTGTTAGGAACCATGCCCTGATTGTGATTCAGGAGCATGATTGGTTAAAGTGGCGAGAAGCAGGGCGGCAGCATAGCCTAAGCCTGCCCATAAACCCTGCCTCTCCCGGAGAGAGATGGATGATGAAGGGGAGAAATCCATCCAGCTCTCAATTTCATATTTCCAGATTTTGGTCTTTCATTCGGACAGGTCATTCAAGGTTAGAAGTACCGGGGATGCTCAGTTAGAGCGATAATCCAGCGCATGCCGGTTTATAAATACCCCCCGGAAACCCATGATTATTAATTGATCTGTCCTGTGAGTTGATCTTGATATTTCCGATATGCCGGAATGGATCATTTCTGATCTGTAAGACTTGAAATCGTGGTTAGGCGGCAAGAGCCAGCCTGATCTTCCGTTTGGGAAGGTCTTCAATCGAACCCAGGATAGATTCCCTGAGCACGCCCATGGCCGTCTTCATTCTCGCTTTCGCTTCGAGGTCATAGGTCATGCCGTAGGGAGAAATCCCGGAAATGGTCTCCTTGGCGATATTCGCCAGCTCCACCAGCTTCTCGTCGTCAAAGAGGTTCTTTGTCGTTAAATCTCCGATGAATTCGTGCAGCTTATTGAACATGCTGCTCTTGATCGTCTTGGGCTGCCCGCCGTTGCTGTTGAGCCGGTCAACAAGGCTGGTCACAATGTCTGCAAACTCCTCGCGCAGGGCTACAGCGGACATCGTTCTCGCCTCTTCCATCATGTCCAGAAACTTGACCTTCTCGCGTTCATATACCTCTGGTGATAAGACGCTTCCCTTGCCAGGGATGTCGAGCGTAAGAAAGCGCCACGAAAAGTTGAACTTGGACGAAATGTCCACTGGGTAATCTTCGACGTTGAACAGATTGCCAAGATTCTTTTTCGCCTCAGCAATAGCCAGTTCATAGGTTCCGATGAAAGCATCCGCTTTCTGCTGGAACAGGTTTTTCTGATAACCCAGCCGTTCATCGACGAAAGCCAGCGACTCCTTGGGGATGAGATACAAACTGGTTATCGGGAAGGGCAGAGAGTGCTGCTGTACCAAATTTCGCGCCTGATGGGCGGATGTGTGCAGCGGCCCCAGAAGCTCCGGGTTGATCAGGAATTTTCGGCCCCTGAGCCATTCCGAGTTATTGGACACCTTCGTCATCAGGGTCTGATCCAGCATCTTGCTGCCCATCCACACGCTGGTGCTCAACTGGATCAAGCACGCCTTCTTAAAAACGTTTCCGTAATCTTCTTCCATCTTTTGGTTCTCCTTTCATAGAGAGGTTAATGTCACCCGCATAGCTGGAGGTGACGTTTTACGTTGTGCTCCTGTTCGAAATAGGCAGGTGTTAACTTCCGCGAGAGTTCTGTTCCCAGCACGTCTTTCAGAAACTTTGCCTCCTCGACACAGGTCTTCCCTTTGAAGCCTCTGGTTTCGATCGAGACCTCGCCTGCATCCGAGATGTCAATGTGTATCTCTTTTCTCATGGTAAACTCCGTTGTTTTCTGATTGGGTTTGTAAAAAGGTGATTTAGGCTGATCTTCAGGCTGTGCCTGAAACTTCTTCATACTGCCGCTTTCTTCTTCCGGGGTTTTGCCTCCTTTCTGACATTGTATTTGATGCTGTAATAGCCGCCGACGCCGATGATGAGATGATCCGCGACCTGAATTCCGAACATGTCGCCGCATTTGGTCAATAGCTCGGTCAGTTTGATATCACTCTCGCTTGGCGTCAACGACCCTCCAGGGTGGTTATGCACCAGAATGATATTTGATGCTGCGGCCAGGATTGCGCTCTTGAACGTGTCTACAGGCGAGACGGCACATTGATTCAATCCGCCCGTTGCCACTGATTCAACCCCAATTAATTGCAGGTTGGGTGTCAGCAGGATGGACAGGAATATCTCCCGGTCTGCAGATGATAGCTCCTCCTTCACCAAGTCGTATGCCTGATCCGCATCCAGGATGAAGATGGGATCATCCTGTGTGTTTTCTCTTACGAGGCAGACACGGCACTGCATCCCTTTGTATCTGGCGCTGTATGCAGGTTTGGGGGAGCTCTGCACGCTCTCGCCGGTGGAATTATTCTCCAATACCGGTCGGTTCTTCCGAGCAATGATCTGCTTCAGAAGACTTTTCCCGCTCATTTCATAGATTGGATTATCTGATGTGCTCATAGTTTCATTACCTCATTTGTTTTTCTTTTCAGATCTCGCCGGTGTTGAAAACTATTCCTCCTCTCTAGACATAATCGCTATTGGCATTCTCTCCCAGTTCTCCATAATTGGATGGGTATTAAATGTTTCACACAAGCGGATCTGGGCTTTCAAGGTAAGGTCGTCGTACATAATCTCAAAGGTATTCATGCTGATGATTTCCTGTTTTATCAGGATCTCTCTCAACGGATGACTATACGGTGCGTCCCTTGACTTCATTAATTTTCCCTCCTTTGGGATTGGTTAAATTGATGGGGGTTAGCGGCAAAGAACTACCCTTATGCCTTTTTCTACCTTCTGTTCGGTGAACCGGTATCGCTTCAGCATCGCTTCTCTCCTGATTTTTTCAATCGAGTAAGCCTGCTTCAGGATTCCGGCGTTTTTACCGATCTTCTGCTCCAGTCCACCGCTATGCCATGAGTCCCAAAGCAGAGTATATTTCGACCCTTTCTGGACGACTCCAATTTCATAGAGACAGTCTGTAACCTTGATGGCATGTATGCACTGCCCTAATTCTTCTTTTGTGATTCCCTCCGGCAGGGGTGCATCTCCCATCCAGGTTCCGTACCATTTGTAGCTCTTCTGATTTTCGACGAATGTGAAGCCAAGGCGTTTACATGCCTGCTTCAAATCTGCCAGGGATGTGATCTCCAGCTCCATCCTACTGATGTGGCTCATTATTGGTTTTCCTTTCTGGCAGCTTAAGGTTTTATCCTGTTGCCGCCGGCAATTCTGTTCAGTTCCCTGACCAGGTCCATACGCTTGAATGTGATGTGCATGCTCCCTTTCTTGTGCCATTTGCACTTAAAATACTCTTTTTCTGCTTCCCAACGTCTCTCATGCATAGCCATAGTGATGATCGTCACCAGGTCTTTGGGGTATTTCGTACTGCCCTTGCCGTCGAGAAGATGGAAAACATTATCCAGGTTGGTCAAGCTTTGTTGTCGGTAATACCCAAGGCTGCAACTCCCGTAGGAGGAGTAATCCATCATGTAGTTCAGGATAACCTTCGGCCCGATTTCAAATTCTGTATTGGTCTTGTCTCCAGACCTGGGCGGTCGCAGCATATCGAATACCTCGCAGCATGATTCATGGAAGAAGTTTGGCATGTTGCAGATGAGGTTCGAGAGAAACGCCTGAACGGTTTCTATTTCCACTTCAGGAAGTGTTCCCTCATCGATCATCCTGTCCAGCTCCTGTTTTTTCTTTTCCGAGAGCAGATTCCGGACCTGGGTCTTTTCCACGATGAAGCCCCACATGGTCTTTTTCAATTCCAGTTTATTTTCCTCTGCGGCTCGTGAGAGATCGCCATAATGAAGGTGTGGCTTCATGACTTCCGCTCTCCATCGACTCCCATTTTCTCCGTAAATGTCCTCAAGGTGTTTCTTTGCCGCTGACAAATGGCTAAATGCATCATCGACCGCTTTTACGGCCATTTGATAACTTGTGATCATGGCACTGGTCGGTGTAAATTTGATAAGGTCTGTGTTCATGGATATTCCTCCCATGATCTCTGTTTATGGGTTTAAGGGGGATGCGGTGAGACACCCCCCTTGTTGATGGTTAACGCCCGCTAATGCTGCAAGGGCATGATCATCGCCAAACGATCATGATTTTCCGAGGCAACAACAAGCATTGGTTTCTCTTCTCCCAGTTCGAATTTCAAATCCCCTCCCATACGGATATCGTCAAGGTACTTGAGGTTGTAGCAATTCCCGGTGTTCGTGTAGACATGGTAGGCAAGGCACGATTTGTTGTTTAATTCGTACTTCTTGTCCATAGTGCAATAGAAGGATGGGATGCTGTTTTTAAATTTATACGACAGCACTCTCCAGATGGATGGGTAATCCCCAAGAGAGAGGGTCTCACTTTTTGCCAGAAGGATTTCATTCGCCTTGACGGTCAGAGGCTCATACAGCCCAGGCTCCAATTCCCAGTCGTTGAATGCAATATGCAGCCTGAATCCATCGCAGCCGGCCATGAAATCCTTGTCGATGTAAAGGTGCTTCAGGTTTTCCTTGTAAGTATCCTTTGCAACGGCCTTTATGCACCACCGGATGGTGTCCAATTGCCATTGCGATGTCATATCACCATTCTTGGTGTTGATGATGCGTATCGTGTCCACAATGATTTGCCCTCCTCTTTTGTCATGAATATACGGCGGCAAGATTCTTTTCTTTGATCTCTTGCTCAGCCTCGTTTATCAAGGACTGCTCCTCTTCTGCAGAGTCAATATCGCCGTCTTCCCGGATGTCCCGGTCGATCACAGAGACATCTGCATCAGGATCTGAGCAGTACACCTCCGTGACCAAGCCGCCCACCAACTCGATTATGATTCGTGTCATATGAATGTTCTCTCTCTTTCCCAGATATGGACATTCTCCGGCAGGGTCTCCAGAAGCGGTTTGACTTCCGCTTTTGACAATCCGCCGTCGCCGATGCCTGGATAGTTGATGTTGAAGATGGAACTGCTTGCTTTCGCTTCATGGGCAAGAATTGCCATGCTGAAGACGATGAGATCGGGTTTTGCCTTGTCCCTGAAATCGTATTTGATCTGGGCTGCGCCGTACTTCCCGTTCATGAGAAGTCCATAGACGCCCAGATGGCCACAGGTTTCGTGGATCATTTTCCCAAAGGTGAATTCGATATCGGGAACCATTTGCCTCAATTCAAGAGCGGCGCCTCTTTCCATCAGAAGTTTCTTCTGGTTGGTGATGAAGGAATGGGTTGTCACGATCTTCAAGCCATGTGCTCTGAACATCTCTCCCGTTTTGAATGTGGGCATTATATTGCCTCCTTACCACTGATTGATTGTGTCAATTTCAGATGGTGCTGAAGCATGAGATTGATGTCCACCCAGATGTCTCCAATCCTGAGCATATTCTCCCAGGAAAGCTTAGAATGGTCATACAGCTGATGATAGAACCAGCAGTGGTGCTCATTCTTATCAGGATCATCCATGTCGGGAATGCTGCAATCGTTCCAGTTTTCGGTGCTGGCGAGAAGGGAATGGTCAGCGTATCTCAGCAAACCAACGCCCTCGTTGAATTCGGCCAAGAGATTGTCCTCCTCGTCGGAATAAGCTGGGTCGTTCTCATTCAGGTAGAATTCTACCGTGCATTCAATCTCGTAATCGTTGATCCAGTCAGCGTTATCCTCAAGCCTTTCGTTCATCGTGTCGATGATGGTCATGGCTTCTTTCTTAAGCTGCTGCTCAATTTCAGACAGTCGGTTGTTCAGATTAACGAGGAACAGCCGTTGTTCCCGGGTCATTTCTGTCGGGTGCATGCGTTATCTCCTTTCAAATTTTGATTGTGATTTGATTGTGATTGGATGCGGCAAAATCTCTTTGACGGAAATCAATCCCAGAGCTTGCCGGTACAGAGGATATCGTCAAGGGAATAATTTGATTTGGGTAAATCTTTACGAAACGCCATGCCGATAGCTTTTCTCATTTTCAGGATCAGCTTGTATTTGCCGACGCTTTCGTAACTATCGGTGTCGATCTTGTTATCCAGTTTGATGTCCTCTATCGCCCGGTGCTCAAACCGGCTAAGGATTTCCATGATGGTATCCCTGGGAATGGTGTCGTGATTCAGATATTTTCGGTTGATGGTCTTTCACCTCCTGTTGGGATTATTCTTTACAGTTCGTTCACCTTGATCTGCAGGCGGTCATAGAACCATTCTGCGATCAGTCTCCGATGGCAAGGCGTCGTTCGAGGCTTCTCCCAGCAAAGAAGTACAGCGCCTTCTCCAAGGTCGTTAAAGGCCTTTTCGGGATTGAGCTTATCGAGGATGTCATTCAGATAAATCTCGCTGTAATTTTGCCATGAGATTTTTCCCTGCTTGTAGTCCTTGACCAAGGCCCAGCCGGGACAGAATGGTTTGTATGTCCTCATGCCCTTCAGCCAGGAAAGCCTCTTGGGATATGAGTTGGAAACGCCCACCAGATTGAGATCCGGTTCTCTGATCCGGTTGGAGAAATAGTACGATGTCTTCATAAAGCTCTGTCTCCTTATCCTATGCTGCTGCCGTTGAAGCCACAGATGTTACAGGCGGAAGGGTCTCTGCATGCGTCGCAGACCTTTTTCCGGTCCATCAGATTGGGCAGCTTGATGAAGATGGCGCTCAGGGTTCTGGTCATTGGCTGACCCAGTGCCCAAGCGATTCTTCTCAATGTTGCCGATGCCGATTCGTTCAGTTCTGGCGTGTAGGCCATGATTGATTCTCCTTTCTGTGAAATGGATTGATGAGAGAGACGCAACTTTCACTGTCTGATGCGTTATATCGTCCTGAACGAACTATCAGGTGTGTATCCATGGAAGCGGACGGGCAGCTCTCTCATTTTTATTGATTGACGACGAGTTCGATTTCTCGAATGGGAATATCTGTGTGAGAAACATTGACCGTATCCTTTTTGCGGGTCGGTCTGATCTTTCTGTTTTCTTCAGGCTCTTCCTCTGGTGTGTTGGCGAGCCTTGCCCTTGTCTTTGCCCACTCCCGGAGTGCGTTGATGTCTTCGCGCATTGTCCGAGATAGAGGCACCAGAGATTTTAATGCTTCTTCCAAGCCGTCAAAGAGGGAATCCTTAGCAAGCTGCTCGATTTCCGCTCCTGTGTAGCCGGTAAGACGGTCAGAAAAGGTTTCAGGGATTTCTGATCCCCAACGCCGGTTCATGATCCGGATGATTTCTATTCGTTCTGGTGTCGAGGGGAGGTCCACGAAAAATTTCGAGTCAAAGCGACCAGCCCTGAGAAATTCAGGCGGTAGGGCACTGATGTTGTTGGCAGTGGCTGCGATCAGAATATTTGATTTCGTCTCGCTCATCCAGGTGAGGAAGTGACCGAACATGGCGGCAGTTGTGCCTCCGTCGGTTTCCCCACTGGATCTTGTCCCTGCAAAGGATTTCTCCACTTCATCAAGCCATACTACCGCACGACCAAAGCATTCGATAAGCCTGGTGGCATCTCTCATTCTGGCTTCTGATTGTCCCACGAGGGAATTTTTCAGAGAGCCGATATCAAGTTTGATGAGAGGCCAGCCGAGGATCGATGCTAACGCTTTACAGCTCAAGCTCTTTCCGGTTCCGGGAACTCCGACCAATAGTACACCGCGTAGTTGTGGCAGGCTGGTATTTTCTGGTGAAAATGCTCGCGCTCGGGATTCAATATAACTTTTGAAGTTGCCCAGTCCGCCTACGTCTGCGATGTCTGCCGGTTCCCAAAGCTCCATTAAGCCTGACTTTCGTATCATCTGGCCCTTTGCTTCGGAAATCACTCTGGTGCTGAAGTAGCCCTTTTTGATCAAGCTCAAAGCGTAGCTTGTCTCTGCTTCAAATTCCGTCAGTCCTTTGGCAGCTCTCGCCGCTTTCCGATTCGGCTTTATACTGTACTGCTTTCCAAAATCCTCCTGCAGATTGAAAAGTTCATTTTCGTCTGGGAGTGGTAGGTCGATCACATGAAAATACTTCTCAACTTCTGTCCTCATCTGGATTACCGGGCTGATCATTACTAATGAGCAACCTTTGGCCTTCCATATAGGAATGCCGTTCTGGATTGCTTGGATCAATTCCGGATTTTCCAGGAAGAGGTGCAGATTGTGGCAGAGAAGTACCATGTCCTGGTAGCCGCTTAAAAATTGTAGCGCCGCTACAGGATCCCTGATCTCTTCAATGCCTTTTTGAGTCTGTGTTTCCTTGATGCCGGTGAGACAGTCCCAGGTGACGAATCGCCAGCCGTCACAGACTAGTATTTGTTCTGCCCTGTGTGGCTCCTGCGTAAGGACACAGAGTGCTGGATAGCCCGCTTTCAAATAGTCGTGGATCATTTTGTAATTCCTCCTTTGGTGGTGGTTATTTCTGTCGCCGTTGTAGCGACGGATTGATGATGGGATGGGTTTCAGCGATCAAGGGTTACGACTATAGCGCTTGAAAAACGTTGATGGAGCAAGACTCCTGCGAGTTTTGATCCGGGATAGAGAGGGTTTTCAAAACCACCGGTGGTTTTGAAAAGTGACCTTGCCGGTGCAGCTTTTCAAAACCACCAGCATCGTTGAAACTGAAAGCGGCGACTATGGCGTGTTACCTTTTTCTTTTATGACAGGAATGAACATGGTCTTCATATTGTCCAGATCCTTAAAGGTGAAAGATTTGCCACCACCTACCTTTCTTAAGCCTAGTAGCAAGTCCCTCAATTGCTCTCGGTCTGCTTCATGCTTGCTCTCTGGTTCTCGGGTGTCACGGATGCGAGCCGAAGTCATACCTTTACAGTGTGTCAGCTCAAGCACATGAAAGGGAGTAAACTTTTCGTTTACCCACTCCAGGAAATTCTCAAAAGAATGCTCGAACAATAGTGCCTGAGGTGTGTTATAGTACTTTCGCTTCGTGCACAGGTGACAGTAATATTTAAGATTCTTACTGCGCATCATGACATAGTCGAAATCTTCCAGGAGGTCCCAGCATTGTCCCTTAAAGTGAACCGAGGTTCCAACATTCCCTTCGTAAACGTAGCAATGCAGTTCTGGCGTGACGTCCTCAAAATAGATGCGAATAGATTCTGTCTTGGCGTAGTGGCGTATCTTGTATTTCCGATTAAACCGATGGCCGTTTTCAGCGAGCCACTGTTTGAATGTAACGCAAACGTCGCAATACTTGATCATTCTTAAAGTTCTTGCCATTTCCTTTCCTCCTTTTGATGGTGGTTATTTCTGCCGCCGTAGTGGCGACGGATTGATGATGGATGAGTTTTCAGCCGCTACCGTGGTAGGAACTGAAAATGGTGATGGAGCAAGGCTGTTGTGAGTTTCGATCCGATTCAACGCGTGCTTTAGATTGCCGGATCTTGATCGGGTCGATTATGCGTCTAGGGGCGTCTTGGAATTGCCGAAGATAAAATCGCGTTTTGGGTTTAGTAAAAAGCGGTGTATCTGGAAGGGATGTTTTCGGGGAAGTGCTGAGAGGAAGGATGTGAAAAGGGCCGGTATCCTGTGTTGCAGGGTGCTCTGGCCGGTAAATATCAGAAATCGCAGAAATCGAACAAACAGTAAAGCCTTCGACATTGCTGCCGAAGGCTTCACTGTTCGACTTCCATCTATATGATTTCTATATGAAAGTCATGAATATCAGAATAGTTTCGAGATTTTTAGCTCGTTGAAAAGCCATGATTTGAGGGGTTAATATGGCCGGGATTACCAATGAAAATTCAGGGGCGCTTTTCACGCAGTACACTTCGTAATCAGCGATCAGTTTTTCAGAAAAAAGGGTGTATATAAAAAAACATACAACACCTACTTATCTACACTGGGCAGTTGCTCCGGAACGTATGGCCAATACTGCAAGGCCCATATCCGTACATGCAGGGCGTCCGAAGAAGTTGACAAATACTCCCTCACGGGTGGCCACGTTCTGATCTCTCAGATAACGGCATTTGATATGAGAGCGGCATACTATCATGACCCTACACCGCTTCCTTTCATTTGATAGCGTTGATAATTAAGTGGGTTACACAACGATTACTACGACTACCCCGCCGGCCTTATAGCGAAGACAAGCCCCGAACTTTCCATCTTTCATCTGAAGTTCTGAAAAATTCGGGGCTGTTTCTTCGTGCATCCAACTATAATCCTGCATCAGAGGAATTGTGAAAGTGCCGGCTACCTCAATCCGATAAACACGCTATAGCATGCTCCATCGTTTAATGTAACGTTGATTTTCCATGTGCCATCAGACAGACCTTTTGTAGAGAGATTAAAAATGTACTGATTGCTGGCAGGGTCATAACGGAATAGGTTCCCTGTTGTGGCAGCGCTGGTGGAAGTACCACTGATAGGGTCTCCCATTGGATTGCTGCCGCTATACTTTTGTAGCGAAATTGTCGCTATCGCGCTGCTGACGAAATTGCTATTGGCATCGGTCAATTGGAACTTGACCGGTACGTTACTGCCCAGTTTGGAGATACGGCTGCCATCAGCTTTGATAGGTGGAAGGAAACCGCCAAATACGTATCCATCTGCATGGTAGTAAACCTTCACCCGTACACTATCGAGAGCCACATAATCGCCATGGCCATGATTGCTTGCTACGACATCCAATCTGAAATTGGGATCACTGAAACTATCAGCACTCCAGTTCTTTCCCCATAAGTCGGCTGGGCCTCCGAGTGTGTATTCAGCATCTTGACCTACCACAAGACGTGAAGTTGCCTTATAATCCGTCCATATCACCCCCGTATCCCCCGATAGCCCGACACCGAATGTTAAAGGCTCAAGATTATCGTCTTCTCCGCCGCCGCTGTAGCCGCTTACCACTACCTCAATACCATCAATAGAGACTCCTGATGGAATACCAAACCCGAAACCATTGTAAATCTCGGAATTTCCTCCACCCTGGCTGAAAATTGCAACTTTACTGGAATCCTGTCCCCCGATGGCCACATCGTCGGTAAGCGCCATCTCTGGGTACCCGGGGGGTTCAGTGGTACTCCCTGTTGCATAAGCTGTAGGGTATTTGACACCTGTGTCAACGGCCAGGGCTGTTGACGCCATTTGCAACGTCAGACCTAGTGCTAGGACTAATGCGATAATTAGATATGACTGTTTTTTCATTTTTTTCTCCTTTTTTAGAGTTTATAAATCTGATGAAATGGTCCTTTAACACCGTGGAAGAAGAATGGGAGTTCCGGTGCCGCTCCACACCCTGCCATGCCAAAAAACACCGCTGCTGAATAATCTGAACAATTTGATAAAATTCCTGCTAATTTGTTACTCCTTTTGACAGCTCTTAATGGCACCGGTGTGTTGTTAACCGATTGACCATGCCTGAACGTTTCTTTGTGGTCCCGTAGCAGCTCGAAACCCCTTGCGATGTGGGTCCACCGCAGCAATGGATGTTAGCAGTGGAAAAGGTGAATATCAATAGGGGTAACCCTCTGATTCATACAGGGGGAAACCCCTGAATTGCGGCGGAATGGCGGAAGAGTTATTCGATCGTCAGGTAGTCGTTGCGGATCGCCCAGAGAATCAGCTCGGCGGTATTGCGGACACCCGTTTTTTGGAAAATGTTCGTCCGGTGTCCTTCCACGGTCTTAAAACTGATGAAGAGTCTGTCGGCGATTTCGGGCGATGTCAGTCCGCTGCAGACGAGACCGAGCACATCCTGCTCCCGTGCGGTAAGTTGCTGTTCTCTATCCTTGCCGAACACGCGGAGGGCCAATTTCTGAAGGATCTCCCGGCTGAAGTAAACGCCCCCTCCGGAGACCTCGGTGATCGCCTGCTGAAGTTCCTGCTTGTTCCCCTTTTTCAGCATGAATCCCTTTACGCCCGCCCGGATCATCTGAGAATAGTGAAGGTGATCGGAGAACATGGTCAGGGCAATGATCTTCAGATCAGGGTGAAGCAGGAGCGCCCGCGCAGTCGCCTCGGCGCCATCCATGCGCGGCATGTTGACGTCCATCAGAACGACGTCGGGACGATGTGCGCCCAGCTTTTCCAGAAAGGACTCCCCGTCGCAAGCGTCGAACATGACGCGGAATTCGGGAATCTGACCGAGCACCAGCATTATGCCCTCGCGAAAAAGTTCATGATCGTCAACGACAGCGATATCGATCCGTTTCATCAGGGCGTCCCATCCGCTAACGGGATCTCGATCTGCGCGGACATGCCGCCGGAGGAGGTGTTCCGTATGGCGATGGCGCCTCCCAGCGACCGGATCCTGTTTCGCAGGCTCGTGAGCCCCATTCCGTTCCCGGCTCCCTCTGTATTTTCGCCGCCGAAACCGCGGCCGTTGTCGGCATAGTCGACCGTCAGCACTCCGCCTGCGCTCGCGCAGCGGATCGTGATCCGGGAAGCTCCGGCGTGCTTGAGTGTGTTGTGGATCAGTTCGGTGAGCGTCCGATAGAGCGTAAGTTCCCGCTTCAGATCGAACCGGCCGATATGGCCGAAGTCTGTCGTGAACCCGACGGCTTGGCTTGCGGCAATCGTATTTGTGAATGTCTCGAGCGCTTTGACGAATCCGAATTGTTCGAGAACGTGCGGGCTGATATTGTGCGCGATCCGCGAGGCATCGTGGATCGCCGTATCGATGACGGCTTTCATCCTGTTTTCAATCGGCAACCGGCTGCCGGGATCGCCTGCGTCGATGTACGCCTGAAAAAAGAATTTGATCGCGGCGAGAACCGGCCCGAGGCCGTCGTGAAGATCTGCCGCAAACCGCTTTCGTTCCTCTTTTTCGGTAAGGATCACGGATTCCAGTATTTTCTGCTGGGCGATTTTCTTTTCGAGGCTTTCCCGCTCCAGCGCTCGGTTGGCACCTTCGAGATCATTCGATTGTTTTCTGAGATCGGCAAGATTTCTCCGAATCTCCCGGTAAAATTTGTCGAGGATGTAATAGATGAGGGAGCCGATCAGCAGAAAATGAAGAATCCGAACGGCCACGCAGGCAAACTGACAGGTTTCAAATTGGTATTCGATCGGGATGAAAGAGATCCTCGTCATCATCAGGATTCCGGCGACGAGGACGGCCGAAAACGACGCGGCAAAAAGAAGCAGCGCCTCCCTTTTCTCGGAAATGAACAGCGCATAGATAATGGCCAGCACAAACCAGAGGCTTGCCATATCTATCAGTCCGAGGAGCAGATTATAGCACCCGGTAACAAACAGAATGGCAATGAAGCCCCAGAGCTTTTGTGTGAGCGGTATTTTTCCTCTCAGGAAGGCGGCGATGATGGTGACAACCCCGAGGAGCACGGGGATGTATCGCGGAAATTGGTACCGGCTTTCGCGCAGAGCGAAGTACGCAATGACGTTGATGGGTATCCCCATCGCGGCAATGAATAAGATGCTGTTGTTGGTGATTCTATCGATCAGAGCGTATTGATCCTTGTTCATAACCGGTGTTTCTTCCCGAAAATCGCCTTCATTTTTGACAGCGGATGGTGAATTTTCCCCCCTCGTTCTGGGTTGGCGATCTGAGTTTCGATATCATCGATGGGGTCGTCGAAAACCTCAATTTGTTTGATATAACATTGCTTTCCGCCGACGGGAGTATAGGGGGTGCGATATTGCTTGTCAAGGGATGTTTTGCGTCCGATAAACGAAGATTACGAATAAGCGTCAATCCAAAATTGCTTCCAATGCTGGGAATGTTTGCACATTCTTGCGCTGAGCAACTTTGGATTGACGCTTATTCGTAACCGCCGCATCTGCCGTTCATCCTCGATCAAGAGTATGGTGGCCTGATTATCCTTCATGGCGTTTCCCTCTCTGGGATCATGGACGGTGGTGTTCCCTCGACGGGTATGATGAACTTGAACATGGCTCCCCCACCCGCACGGTTTTCAGCCCAGATGCGTCCGCCATGGGCCTCGACGATGGCGCGGCAGATGGAGAGACCAATTCCGGCTCCCATCCGGGTATTGGTGCTGCGGGTGAATTTTGTAAAAATCGTTTCTTCTTCGTGGACGGGGATGCCGGGACCACGGTCGGCGATTTCGATCATGACTGCTGATTTCTGCGGAGTGACGGTGGTTTCAACAGGAGTGCCGTTCGGGGTGTGCCGCAGGACATTCTCCATCAGATTTGCCAGCACCTGCTCCATCAAAAGGGTGTCAAAGGGAAAAAGAGGGAGGTCCGGAGGTATTTTCAATTCCAGGTGGCGCTCCGCGAGGCGCTCGGCGTAACGGTTCAGGATAACCCCGAAGATTTCCTCCAAGGGCTGCCATTCCTTGCGAACAGCGATCGTACCGGATTCAAGACGGGTAAGATTGAGGACATTGCGGATGATGCGCTCCAGGCGGTCCGTCTCCTCATGGATGGTGTGCAGCAGTTCCATGCGGGCCGGCCTGTCAAGGGATGCGTCCTTTTCCAGCAGAGTGCTGGCCGCTCCCGCCACAACCGCCAGCGGCGACCTCAAATCGTGAGAGACGGAACTCAGGAATGTATTTCTGACATGCTCGGCCTCCGCTTTCAAGCGTTCCTGGTGCGCCTCCTTGGCCAACATGACCCGTTCTATGGCCATCGCGGCTTGATTCACGAAACTTTCAAGGGAATGGACGTCCTCGGAATCAAACCCCCTTTGGGAATCCTCCGGAAGGACACCTACGACTCCGACAACACCTGAAGAGGCGACCATCGGCAGATAGAGCGCTTTGGCCCCGGGCTGCGTGTCGGTATCCAGCCCGGCGGAATGCCGGTTGTCGAAGACCCACCGGGCGACACCCATCTCTTTCCGGTCAACGGCAAAGGTTCCCGTTCTGGTTTCCAATACGACCAGTTCTCCTTTTTGGTCCAAGACTAGGAAAACAATCCGGCTTTGAAATGCTTCACTGATGTGTTTGGCGGCGACGTCGAAGATCCGCTCCTTCTTGCGTTCCCGGGCCAACTGACGGCTCAGTGCGTACAGGGCAGCCGTGCTCCTTTCACGCTTTCTAGATGCTTCCGACTGTTCGCGGATACGCAGAGTCAGTTGCGAAATAACATAGGCCACAACAAACATGACGCCAAAGGTCACCACATAACGGATATCGTTCACTGCGAAGGTATAATAGGGCGGCA
>Ga0247840_10004957_pt1 | contig 20506 bp, 16 predicted proteins | sample LaCruzMarch2015__FD_192404 | JGI IMG/M metagenome (GOLD analysis project Ga0247840, IMG submission 192404) | Freshwater microbial communities from meromictic Lake La Cruz, Castile-La Mancha, Spain - LaCruzMarch2015_17m | ecosystem: Environmental > Aquatic > Freshwater > Lake | place: Spain... | reverse complement strand
TGATCACCGATTGAACACTTCCTTTTCCAAAAGTTTCAGAACCAATGATGACAGCCCGATGATGATCTTGGAGGGCCCCCGTCACAATTTCCGATCCCGACGCCGAACCGCCGTTGACCAACACGGCCATGGGCAAGTCCCCGAAGGGAGCCTTGGCGTCGGCAAAAAAGTCTTGGCGTGGGGAGGTACGTCCTTGGGTGTAAACAATAAGTTTGGAATCCCCCACAAAAAGTTTGGTCACGTCCACAGCCGAGGTCAACAACCCCCCCGGGTCGTTCCTAAGATCCAGCACAAGAGCCGTGATCCCTTGCTCCCGCAAGGAACGAAGGGCTTTCGCCATGTCGTCCAAACTGGTTTCCATAAACTCGTTCAATTTCACGTAACCAATTTTGTTGTCCAACAGTCGGGACTTAACACTTTCTATTTTGATGACCTCCCGAGTGATGACAAAATCCCGAGGTTCTTTGTCGCCTTCCCGAGCGATGGTGATGGTCACTTTGGTCCCCGGCTTTCCCCTCAGACGTTCCACCGCGTCTTCCACGCCCATCCCCTGGGTGACCTCCCCTTCGATTTTTATAATTTTATCCCCGGGCAAAATCCCCAAACGGAAAGCCGGCGTGTCGGGCATGGGAGTGATCACCGTGAGCCAGCCGTCCCGGGAAGCGATGCGAATGCCCAACCCCCCAAAGGCCCCGTGGGTTTCTGTTTTCATTTCGGTGTGGGCTTCGGGTTCCATGAACTGGCTGAACGGGTCCAAAACACGAGCCATGCCGGCGGCGGCCCCATAGACCACTTTTTTTTGGTCCACCTCGTCCACGTATTGCTCACGAATGTGTTGAAGAACGTCCACCAACAACTCGATTTGTTGGTAGGTTTCGTCCACGGCCGAACGAACGGGCGGAAGCACCGCCAACAAGGCAAATCCGAGAACGGCCACAGGCCAGAGAATTTTAGGCTTTTTCATGGGGAAATCTCCTAGGGATTCAATAGATTTTTTTATCGTTGCTCGGGACGCAACCAGCTTTGGGGGTCCACGGGTTGACCGTCTTGTCTCAATTCAAAATAGACCGTGGGATGATCGTCTAAATCTTTACCGGCGGTCCCCACGGGTGTGCCTTCCACCACCGATTGGCCTCGAGTGACCTGAAGGCCCCCCAAATGAGCGTAAACACTGTGCAAACCCCGGGAATGACTGATCAACACCGTCAAACCGTAATTCATGAACGGTCCCGCGTAAAGAACCTCGCCCGGGGCCACGCAAGAAACCAAGGCCGCTTCGGACGATCGGACCGTGATCCCGTTGGAAATCACGTAAGTGTCCAGCACCGGATGACGACGACGACCAAAAGTCTCAACCACCGTGCCTCGAACAGGCCACGGAAGCCTTTGGCTGGGCGGGGGCGGAGAAATCACCCGTTTCCCTCCGGGAGCGACGGGCCGAGGGGACTTGGTGCTTTTAACCTGTTGACTTTTGATGATTAATTTCCGAATCATTTTTTCAAATTTTTCGGCCGAAGCGTTCAATTCTTTAATTTGAGTTTCCAAAATGGCTTGACGCCCTTCGGCCGTTTGCTCCATGCGTTTTAAGGGTTCCCTGGATTTTTCCAACCGAACTTCTTCCCGCTCTTTTTCTTTTCTAAGAAACCGCAAATCCGATTCGGCCTTTAAAAGATCGTTGCGAAAAGATTGTACGTTTCGATGATTTTCTTTGGCGAAAGACAAACCGGCCACACGGTCCGCCAACAACGATTCTTCATAAACCAAGGAAGCGTAAGAACCTTCCGTGACCACGGAACCCCGCTGGTAATAGGCCGAGAGAGCCTCCCCCAACCGCTCTTCCCAGCGGGTTAAGGTGTGCTGGGATTCCCTCAAGCGTGCCTCAGCCTCGGTCCGTTTTTCCTCAGCGACCGTCAACCGTTGGTTCACCGAGGCCAAAGACCGACGGGCCATCTCAAAATCTCGGGTGATCTTCTCTATTTGTTTCTTTAACTCTTTGGCCCGTTTCGCATTTTGGTCTTTTTCTTTTTTTTTCTGTTTCAGTTCCGCTTGAACCTGTTGTAAACTTTTTTTCGTTTCTTCAACACCCGAAAAACCAAGGCCGGCCCAAAACACGGCTCCCCACAAAACGATGACCGCCCAACGAACCAATCTCATGGGCGGGAAACGGCCCGCCCCAATCCCGCTAAAACACCCAAGAGACCCCCCGCTAAAACGCCCCCCCAAGGATGAACACCCATCCACTGAAAAACCACCCCCACACTCACGCCCCCCCCCACCGCCCCGACCAATAGTCCCGCCAAAGGGGATCGCCATCGTTTGTGATCCCGCTTCAACAACAGACAAAAAGCCAACACCACCGCCCCAGCCAACCCCGTCCAAAAAAGGACAATCCCCACCACATCCATTTGAAGAACTAAGCGAAACAAAAGGGCCAACCGTTCCAAGCGAGACGCGTCATATCTAACGGAAAGAACCCCCTCCATTTTGCGGGTTTCCTCGGCCACCTGGGCCAACCGTTCGGGTTGAAGGGAGGTGGGATCCCACGCGACTTCAAAGGAGGCCGGCAAGGGATTGCGAGACGTTAATTTAAGACCTGACACCACGGTGGGCATCGTTTGCGCCCGGCCAAGGGCTTCTTCTTTGGTGACGAAACGGGCCCCCCGGGCCCCAGAAAAGGTGAGGACCCTCTCTTCCACCGTGGACGGTTCCGCGGTCTCTTTTAAGAACACCACCCAACGAAAGTCCCGAGCCTCCCGAAGGGCAAACCCCGTCATCAACCCACGAAAATGAAGGGCCAAAGAAGAGGAAAATCCCAGAGCCACGGCAAAAACAAAAACCACCCCGTAAAATGGGTAGTCCATATTTTGGAATGAGTTCTTCATAAGAAGTGGTATTTTATCACTTTTGGGAAAGGGTGGGTGTGGAAGGCAACGGCGCGGGGACAGCCCGGTTAACCCGGAATGTTCTGTAACGCGAAAACTGGACAAATGGGAACACGAAACCGGACACCCCAGAACAACCATTAACCTAAAAACAGAAGTTTAAACTCTCTAAAAACAAAACGTTGACAGTGATTCGTTTTATTATCAATTGATCGACAAAAAATACTCACCAATGGGTGAATCTTAAAAAAGCCTTTCAGATTCGTCATTCCGGCGAACGCCGGAATCCAGTCCGTGAAATCTCCGTCGAGGAAATAAAAAAATCCCTTGGATTCCGCCTCAGCGACTCTGTCGCCCCAAGTGCCGCTCTCTCTGAGACCGGCCGACCTTCGCCGGGACGACGAATCTAAAGAAAACGAGGGTTCAACTTCCGTTTTTAGGTTGATTGGTCGACGAAAAAGAGTCACCCAATGGGTGAATCAAAAATCATCATCGAAGAAACAGAAAAGTCTTCCAGCAAATCCCCCCTGCCCCCCTTTGTCAAAGGGGGGAACATCCTCGGGGCCGATCTTTTCCCCCCTTTACGAAGGAAGGGGGGGGGACGGGGGATTTTCTGGGAAGTTCAACTTCTGTTTTTAGGTTTATTCGTGAACGAGCACTAAGCTTGGCTTCCGTACACCCGGGCCAGTCGGTTAAAGCGTTCGATCATTTCAATGAAATTTTGCAGAAGGGGAATAAAACGATCCCCAAAAGTATCTTTCTTTAGACCTTTTTCAGTCGCGGATCGGAGAACAGATTGAACATCTTGGGGTCTTGTTCCAAGCCCTATCCATGGGGCGATTGATTCGTTCATTTTTTCCAACGTTATGGAATCGGATTGAATGACCACCACGCGGCTCCTGATTTCTTTCAGGAGAAGATCCGGTGTGTTGGCGAATTCTCTTGCCATCGGGGAGTTACGCAAAAGGGCAACGAGATCAGAAGCCACACCGTAGGGGGTGGGGACGGATTCGTTTTCCGCCGCCACCCGCCAGAGGATGGGATTCTTTTTCTTCTGTCGGAGGTCTCTCATGATTTCCAACACCGTGGCGGCCTGAACCCGCGGGTCTTCATCCGTTAAACCATTGGCGTAAATCCCTTGGATAGAATCCGCTTGTAACCCCAGAACGGCAAGCTGGGCTTCGGTCACGGTGGTTTTGTTTAGTTCCACGTCAAGGAACGGTTCTTGGGATTTGTGTTCCGAATAAAACCCCTCGGATTCTTTCATAAGATCAATCTCAAGTTTATCTCCGATCTGTCTCAAAAATTCCTCGGCGGATTCCACCCATTTCTCCCCCACTTGACTCCCCATCCCGCCAATAATTCCCAAATACCGGAGGGATTTGGCTTCGGCAACAAGTTTTATTTTTTTCGTGTCGGGCGATAGATCCGTATCCTTGGCGGTTTGATCAATGGCGTCCATTTGAGCCAAGAAAGCGATCCCCGAGCGTTTCGAAGGATCCAACGTATTGACATCAAAAGTTTGAGACATTTTAAGAAGGGGACCCACGGCGACGATAATCTCTTGAACACGAGGATCCTGACTGTCTGGGTTTTCAGAAATCCGGGTCACTTGCTGTCGGGCCCGAGTCACCATCTCCTCGCTCACGTCCAGCAACTTCGCTTGGCTCGCCACCGCCAGCACAGGGCTTTCGGCCGAGGGGTTGACAAACCAGTGAACGCGGGTTAATGCAACGGCAAAAATAACACCAAAGAAAACCCACCCGACCCCAACGGAAATAGGGACCGCCAAAACAGCTCCCACCACCGCGGTTCCCGCGGACAACCAGAGCACCACGGGGCTTTTCCATGAATCGGGGTTTCCCACAGGGGTGCGTGCCAGCAACAGGTGGGGGGCCCAAAAGACGACGGCGGACAACAGGCCCGACAGAGCCACTTGAACAGCCACCACATCCACATTCAACCCAAGGAACGACGCAAGGAACGACACAACAAACGGGGCCATCCATTGGGCCAGGGCATACCCGCCCAACAAAGACACGGGGGTTTCCGCCCAGGCGAGGTTTCGTTTATACCACTCGGAACCAAACCAAGAACCAGTAAATACTTTAAGCTGGTTAGTGGTTCTCAACGGTGAAGAGAAAAATCCTTTCCTCTTTTCTTTGAGTTCTAGAAAGTGGACAAAATCGGGAGCAATCCGGAATTGCCCACCAGAGAATTCCACGAGATCCAGTTGAAAAAGGAACGCTTGAGAAAAAAAGAAATTATTGCCAGCAATCTCACGAAGGCCAGGATTGACGATGTCAAATTCCGCAATAGTGGGTGCGTTGCCAATCTCGATCAAGGCCTCCACCACCCTTAGGTTGGAAGCAGGAAGAAAATTATTCAAAAACATATCTACTATCTCGAATTGAGTCCAACGCTGGGTTTCAGTCTGTTCTCCTCGATTGAACACAAAAAACAATATCTGTTTTCGTAACATCTCTGTATCTTTATCGGAATTACGAAAAACAGCACCTAAGCCAGCCCTTGTTATTTCGTCCTTAATATAGGTCGGGGTATATTTAAATTCCGATAGACCCAGCGACCAAGAAAGGAGAGACGAGAAGGCCCATCTCTTGTTGTTCTCTTCGGAATGAATCCATAACTGTTCCAGACCATAGAGGATATCCTGTGGGACTTCTACCATACGGTTATTTTTAATGGCTACGAGTGCTTGATTCATTTGGTCTCGATACCAATCCAAATTGCGTTGCTCTGTCGGGGTTAAATGACTCCGGAGTTCGGTTAAAATTCCTGCAAGTTTGTCTTTCGCAAAATCCGCAGATGACTCGCCACTGTTCTTTTGTGAACGATCAATTGGATTTGCCCCAATTATCATTGGTAGATTTGTAATACCCGTTCGAGCCGAAGAACCATCTTCGGCGAAATTGGAAGTTGTGTTATTCACAGAGCTTTCGGCCGAGGGGTTGATAAACCAGTGAACACGGGTTAATGCAACGGCAAAAACAACACCAAAGAAAACCCACCCGATCCCAACGGAAATAGGGACCGCCAAAACAGCTCCCACCACCGCGGTTCCCGCGGACAGCCAGAGCACCACGGGGCTTTTCCATGAATCGGGGTTTCCCACAGGGGTGCGTGCCAGCAACAGGTGGGGGGCCCAAAAGACGACGGCGGACAACAGGCCCGACAGAGCCACTTGAACAGCCACCACATCCACATTCAACCCAAGGAACGACGCAAGGAACGACACAACAAACGGGGCCACCCAATGGGCCAGGGCATACCCGCCCAACAAAGACACGGGGGTTTCCGCCCAGGCGAGGTTTTGTTTATACCACTTGGAACCAAACCAAGAACCGGTGTCGCCCTTTCTTCTACGGTATTGTGGATTAACCATAACACGCTTAAGTTGGAGTGCCACTGAGTGTGGATTGTCTACAGTGTTTGTCTCTCTCTCTGCTGTGGGGGTAGAGGAAGTAAACCGTAATTTAACAACGATCACTTTTTCCAAATTTTCAATCCCGAGAAATTCAACCGTCCCCTTTGGTAAGTCTACAGGGAAAAGACCATTTATATCCTCTTCAATTGTGTCCACAGCCTGCTGAGTCATTTGCGGGGATTTTGTAATACGAAGTAGTAAACGCCCCTGATCAGCCAAAGGGTATCCTGAAATGGCCCTAGATGTGGTGGTTTTTATATCCTGCGCATTCGCTACATTTCCAATAATAAGAGCCACTGGTTCGTCTGAAGAGGTCTCATAAATCGTCGCAGAATGTGCCGTCATGCTATCATTAGCCTCATAGGTCCCGAGGAAATGGTGAGATTCTTCGTCCAAAGGAACAACCGTAATGTGATAGCGATTAGTTTCACGAAATTCAGACAAACTCTTTCTTATCAAAAATGATTCTTGGTGAACACGGCTGGGAATAAAATTAGGATTTATGGCTTCCTGTGGACGTGGCCCGGGATTGAATTTCAATTGAATGTAAGCTGAACGTCCAGGGCCTTCGGTAATTTTTTCTAAAGAAAACCAATAACCATCTTCTCTATCCAGATAGAGAAGATCTTCTTCCCACTGATCTTTTAGCTTTTCTTCTGCCTCGACTTGGAGCAAACAGCGTCCTCCATCTACCAGTCCAGAAGAATGCCCAAGGGTCGGTAGCAAACGTCTTCCTCCTTTTGCATAAAAGACAAGAACCCGCCCAGACTGTTGGCTACCAAAACCCATCTTTTGAGATGATAGAATTTTACGTCTTTCTGATAGGAAATTTAAATCCATTTGACCAAATACCCTTACAACATCGTTCGAGTCCTCTGAAAAATCTCCGCGAACATCCGCTAAACATTGAGTTAATGCGTCATTTCCCAACGTCGTTTCATTTTGGTCTGATCCGCTGGCGTAGGCATTTGGTCTTGTTTCTAAGGCGTTGGCAAGGCTATGGACAGAAAAATTGGCCAAGAATCCTTGGATACCAACTTCAAGAAAATCGTGAGGCACCAGAAGAGAAAAACCACTTGTGGCGAAAAGTGCATCAACGACAATAACTCCAGCCAAATAGGAGAAAGTTAGTTTTGAACCGATCGCCATCGGATCACCTGTTGTGTGCCCGGAGCGACGCATCAGATTTTTTTGACTGAAAGAGTATCCAAGCGTTTGGATAAGGGGCACAAAGACAAAAGCCAAAGGCGAATCCACTCCGCCCATCATTAAAAAAAGGATAGGGAAAACAGCAAAGAACAGCGATTGAAAAAGGCCTTCCACCAAGGGGTCTTTTAACAGGACAGTGGATGAGGGTTTGCCGGAGTTTTTTCTGATAAGAGCAAAATATTTTTTCAATCCATTACCAGAAAGAAGAACAGTGGAGTTTGGAAACATTTTTTTGATGTGATCAAGAAGAATCTCTTTTGTTCCTGCCAGGAAGATCACTGGCCCATCGCTCGATTGGACAACACTCCTTTCACTCGCAGGATCAGACGCAGCGGCCTCCAATGCAGAAGCGGTTGCTGGAACGGCGGTTTTGGCGATGGCGGGGGTGGCCCCTAGGGATATTTTTGGTGATTCAAACATTTGGTCGAGGGGGAGTTTGGCCCTTGTGAATATTTTTAGGTAGTCCGAGGCTTGATTGAGGTCCACTTTGTCCATTTTGGGGGCGACGGTGACGACGGTGCCGTGGGCTTTGAGGGCACGGGTGAGGCCTTCGCTGTGGAAACCGCCGGCGACGAGGATGGTGAGGGATGGGGTGGGCACAGGATTATGGGTCAACACATGGGAGGCTAGGGCACCGTCGCGGGCGAGGGCTAGGTCGTAAAAGGATTCGAAGTCTTTTAGTTGGGTGGACCATTCGCTTGACCCAAGATCAGAAGGCTGGATTCCGGCTTTCGCCGGAATGACGACGATAGGCGATTTTTCAGGAGTGACGGATAATTTCGAAGCAAAACGTTCGTCAAGGGTGCGAACACCGGATTGGATTTTTTGTTGGTAGAGTTTCCATTCATCGGGGGTCATGGAGAGGCGGATGAGCTTGTCGGCCCAGGCCAGATCCCGGGAAAGGGCACGAACACGTTTTTGGGCTGGGGTTTGGGCCAGCTTTTCCCAGACGGCTTCTTCCAATAACAAGGATTCTTTCAGAAGACCTTCGGGGCTCACGCGGTCGGCGGAGTTAACGTAGGTCACGTAGTCCCGGAATTCGGGGTATTCGTTAACGGCGATGCCGTGGTGCTTTCCGGCCGTTAACAAATCTTCGTAAAAGGCCCCGTAGGGAATGGACCCGGTGCGAAACGCCGCGCTCTTATCCACCAAAATTTTCACTTCTTCGGCCCCCATCTTGGACACCAGTTTTTCTAAAAACCGGTTTCGGGATTCTTCGGCCCGCTGAAAGTTGATGGATCTCTCTGTTTTCAACAGAGAGAGGAACCGCGTTGTGTTGGGGTAAGAAGTCAAACTCCCGGAGGGAGAAGGAAAGGCACTGCCCAAAGCGGTCAAATAGTCTTGCAGGGACACGGTGCCTTTGCGTCGGCCGGTGATGGTTTGGTCTAAGGATAGGAGGGCGGGGGTGAACACCGACTTCTTTTCCGCGGACAGTTTCGTTTCCCACCTCGCTAAATCCGCTAAGCGGGCGTCTTGGGTAGGGAGGGCCCGTTTCACGGCGGCCACGTGGGCGTCGTAAAGTTCTTTTTGTTCCAAGCCGAAATAGACGGGATCTTTCGGTGCCGTAAAGGCGGCCAGTTCGGCGCCGGTGATGCACCCGGTGTTAAAGAAGAAGTGGCCCACCTCGGTGTTGGCTTCTAAGGATGCGCTTCGAAGGGGTTTCAAATCAATGGGGCCGGACGCTCCCTCTAGACCCACTTGGGCGTTGGGGAACGCTTCGAGGGTTTTGGACAGGATGGCGTGAATGTTTTCTTGGGCGGGTTGAAGTCCGTGGACGTCTTGCACGTAAAGATAAAGAGGTTTGGACGGGTCCGCCGGATAAACGTCCCGCACCACGCCGTTGGCGGAAACCGCACTCACCAACCGGCTCAAGGCGGGCGACGGGTTGGACACGCCCAGGCGGGAAAGAGCGACGCCCGAAAAATCCGTCGCTTTCGTGACCAGAGGAGAGCCGGTGGCGGGCAGGGCCAATTGGGCCAGCAGGGGGTTGCTTGTTTCCCGTGTGCTCACGGTTCGCTGGGCCACAGCTTTTCGGGATTCCCAAAAACTTTTTTCCGGTGTTTGGGCGAAGAGGACTTGGGTGAACATGAACGTCGCCACGACGGACACAGCGGTGGAACGAACATTAAAAATGGCTCGTGTTCCGACCAAAACAAAACGCAAAAGTTTTTTCACAGAGGACCTCCTGTCCGATGGGAGCTTTAACTTTGGATTGTAATTTACCAAAAAGTTCTTAAGGTTTTCTTAAGATCTTGTAAATTTGTTGTAAATTTTTTGGGTGGGGTTTTTCCATGGATCAGAAAATTTGAGTCTCTTTAGCCCTCCGAAGTTATCGACGGACGCAAAAAAAGTTCCTTCTCCCCTCGGGAGAAGGTGCCACGAAGTGGCGGATGAGGGATACGGCATTGTCTCGTCGGAAAATAAAATCCCTCACCCAGCCCTCTCCCAAGAGGAGAGGGAAAATCACTTCGGAGGGCTAAAGAGCCTCGAAAATTTACCTAAAAACGGAAGTTGAACTCAAAAATCCCCCCTCACCCCCCTTTCTTCGTAAAGGGGGGAAAAAACATTCCTCAAAAGATGCTCCCCCCCTAGACACACGTGTTACCAGTTATGGGTGGTGTTTAGGAGGTTTTGGAGGGCTTGTTGGGATTGGATGGGGCGGGGGGTGGGTGAGACGGGGCCATTGGCGAAGGATTGTTGAAAGAGTGTGGGCCATGAAACTTGAAAAGAATTTTCTAGAGGGGTTGAAGGGATTTTCAAGGACTCGGCGAGGTTTTGGACTTTGCCGTGGTGGGACAGGGCCAAGGCGGGGCGGCCCACGAGGGACGCGGCCACCAGGCCGTGGTAGCGCATGGTGACGACCAAATCCCAGTTTGCCATTTTTTCTAAGAGGTCCGAGGGGGTGGTCCAGTGTTCTTGGGTGTGAAAAAAGGGGAGGTGGGACCGGAGCCAACCCAACCCGGGGGCGTCTTCGGACGGGTGGAACATCATCAGACCGTGTTGCCAAGGGCCCTCGGTTTTAAGGGCGTGGAGAAGGGCGGAGCGGGAAAATTCGTTTTTCGGAACACGGAGGATCCAGAGGATTTTTTTAAGGATGGGAGAAGAACCACTCGAAAAGGCAAATCCCCCCTCACCCCCCTTTTTCAAAGGGGGGAATCCCCCATTGGGCCAAGACCAGACGATGTCGGGGGCGATTTGGGAGGGGACGCCTTCTTCGGCCAACATTTGTTGGGACGTTAAATCTCGCACCGTAATAATTTTGGCGTGGGCGAGGGCACGGGCGGTCCATTGGCGGTGTTTTTTGGGAAGGTCTGGGTCTAGGGCCAAACCGTGGACGGCCACGGGTTTTCCTAAAAATTTTGCAAGCCAAGGTAAAGACAGGTAGTAAATTAAACTGCGTAAACTGGTGCGGGATTGGAACAGTTCTCCCCCCCCCATCACCAAACCTCGGGAATCGCGAAGAGCTTTTAAGACGGCTGTGGGGTGAAATCGGGGGACAGCCCCGGGCCAGCGGGGAAGCGGGCCGGACAAATAAACCGTGGGCCCCAGCGTTTCTCTCAAAACTTGAAGGATCATTTCGTCCCCGGCGTTGCCGTGGCCGAAATAGCCGGCGAGGAGGAGAGGTTTGTTATCTAGTTTTGGACGTGTTGTCATAATCAACCGTTTCGTAACAGTATGGACATCTTTTGGTCGTGATAGGCAAAAGCCGTGATATAAAATTTAAACTTCCGTCTCAAACACTGGACCTCGGCTTTCCCCGGGGAGACAAACCTTTTTTGGCTTAAGTTACTGGCCTTGTGGTTAGGCCTGAATTTCGAACATGGAGGCGTCAAGAAGTCTTGAACCATGAATTATTCGTAAAACATAAACTGTTTTTCCAGAAATACGAAATAGGGTGCGATAATGGCCATACAAAAGATGCCTGTTTTCAGTTCCCAAAATTACGTTTTCTCGAATTAAAGGGCACCGGAGAGGAAAGTGCTCTAGGGTGGAAATTTGGTTTTCAAGATTGAGAATAAATCTTGTGGCTTCCTTTGGACTGTCAACGGCGATATAAGTCCAAATTTCTTCGACATCCTTTTCAGCCGAACGAGTGATGTTAACTTGATATTTTGTGGACATTCTTAAAGTCCTTCAGGAATGCACGCATCGGACGAACCCGCTTAGAAACAACATCTTGTTCCGCTGGAAGCAGAAACTTTGAAAGGTTACTGGCCTCTAAGTGTTTTTCATATGTTTTGGCATCAATAAGAATGGCATCGGCCTTGCCATTCACCGTCAAAATAATGGGTCTCTTTGTTTGGTGGACATGAGAGAGAATGTCCTTTGTGTGACGCTTAAGATCAGTGACCGATCGGATGTCTTCCGTCAGATTCATCGCCATGAGTGGCCCCCAGTAACATCAAGTGTGGTGTATAGTTTAGCACTATTATTAGTGCGTCTCAAGAGACCGAACGAGTTTGTCGGATAACAAAAACAGGGATATTAGCGATGATATCGTTTCACACCCCATGTTAACAAAAGACCTAGGATCGTGCCCAGCCAGAGGCCGTGGAAGGAGCGGAGGAAGGAAACGGCCAGGGGGGTGTGGGCGTGGCAGTAGGTGTTGATCAGAGAGAGAGGGCCCACAAGACCGATCAGAAGGAGAGGGCGGGACCAGCGACGGTCTTTCAAGGAAAAACCCAACCAGAGGCAGGGGTATCCGATGAGAAATTCTTTGAAGCGGGGGCGGACACCGAAAAAGCTTTCAAGACGTTCTCGGAAAAGGAGTTCCCAACCGGTGGCGTCCGCCACGGTGCCGTGGCCCGTGCGGAGGAGAAGGTAAACGGCCCCGGTTAAAACCAGAGAAATCAAAACCAGTCCGCCCACGGTGACGGGTTTTTGCCAAAGGGTGTTAAATGAAAAGACAAAATCTCCATCACCCAGAGAGGCCACAGGCAGAGGCAAATCCCCCCTAGCCCCCCTTTGCAAAGGGGGGGATTCAACATCAAGAGGTAACGGCTCAGGTCCCTCACCCTCCCCTCTCCCAAGAGGAGAGGGGAAACCAGGATTTCCTTCCCTTCTTGGCTGAATAGTTACATCAAGAGGCGAATTTCCCCTCCACCCCTTTGGCATAGGCCACAGGGCAAGGGATCCGATGAGGAGAGGGAGGAAGAAGGAGGCTTTGACTCCGTGGAAAGAAGAAAATCCTAACATGAAATCCGGGGTGGAGAGACAGGCGGCCACGGACAGGGCGGACAAGATTGAAACGGCGAATAGGACCAAAAGACCTCGGTGACCTTTTATTCGAACAGCGACGAAGAACCCGATCAGAGGCCCCAATACAGACACAAGAAACGCAAGAATCTGACGAAGGGGACCGGAACGGCTTGGGGTCCAATTTCCGTAACGCGGGGTCGCGACGCCCAAGGGAAATCCATCGCCCTTCAGGGCAACGGACAGTTGTTCTAAAAACGACTGGTTTTGCAAAACAGAAAAGTTGGGAAACAAGCGAACGTAAAGGAAGCGAACGCCCCGCTCCTTCACGGCCCGTCGGTAACGACGAATCACTTGGTCCAAAGGCAAGATCTCCATCTCGTCCTCGTTGATGGAATGGGCTCGAATGGTTTTGTTGGGGAAGGCTCTTTGCACCGTGGCCAACCCTTGTTGGTGAGAGAATTCAATCCAAGGGAGATCCCCGGGGAACGACGACAACCCTTCAACAACAGGTCCCATGCCGGGGTAACCGGGCAACGAAAGACCGGCGAACAAAACCCGGGTGACGGGGGCCGATAAAGCCAAGGACGGAAAAACAGCGGGGGCGGAAAAAGGGGCGACTTGAGGACGAAGGGTGATGGACATTTTCGGCGGAAGGCGTGGGGTCCATTCGGCCAGACGCGTTTCCAACGGGGTAGCAATGTCCCAATAAACGCTGAGACTGGAAACACCGATTTTTTCTGCTTGGGTTAAAAACGTTAAAACGCCTTCGTCGTTCGTCTGACCGAGAGCGAGGACTTCCTCGCCGTCCAAACAGATTTCCACGGTGTTGTCTTTTTCCCAACCCCATCGAGTCGTCAAGGAAGGGACCACAAACAGACCGACGAACAAGGCACAGACGAGAGAAAGAAAGATTGTTTTTTTCATGATGGAATGCACCTAACCCGGACGAGCCGGACGAGTGAAGGAGAAGATTCTAACGGGGTGAATGTTTTCTCGAAATGTTTTATGGTTTCTCCGATCGAACGACTCGTCCGAGTTGTCTTGACCGTTCTCACGGATCGTCTCTTGTGCTATTGAAAACTCCCAAGAAGCTCCCGTCAAAAGCATCAAAAAACACTTCCAAGCAACTCAAGTTAAAAACAATGGATTCCGGTTTTCACCGGAATGACGAGCAAAAGAAAGGCCAAAGAGTTGCTTTCCTCCTTTTCCCGATAACTTTCTATCGGGTACACGGCTGGGTCCCGGCCTTCGCCGGGACGACGAGCACAAAAATATAATCTCATCAATACTTTGCTTTATTTTTCCCCTTTTTCATGGGGAAAAATAGACATCTTGTAGAGAGATTCATACCGCTGGGCGGAGGCGTACCATTCGAAGTTTTGGGCCATGCCTCGTTTTTGTAAAGCCCGCCACTGTTTAGGGAAGCCTTTGAAAAAATGCACGGCCCGCCACAGGGCGTCGCGGTAGGCGGGGGTGTCCACGCGGTCGGCCACGAAACCCACGCCGTCGGCGTGGGGTCCCATGGGTGTGACCGTGTCTTTTAATCCTCCCGTGGGTGTGACGACAGGAACGGCTCCGTAACGAAGGGCGATCATTTGACCCAAGCCGCAGGGTTCAAACCGAGACGGCATTAAAAAAATGTCCGAACCTCCGTAAATTTTGTGGGCCAAGGTTTCATTAAATTCCGAAGAAGCCGATACGCGACCGGGGTGTTTCCTGGCCAAGGTGGCCAAGGCCGACTGGTAAACACGGTGGCCCGACCCGAGAAACACCGCTTGACACCCTTGCTCTACGAACGCGTCCATAATGTCCAACAAAACATCAAAACCTTTCTGGGCGTCCAAGCGGGACACCATGCCCAAGAGCGGCGCGGTTTCGTCCAAAGCCAACCCGACGGTTTGTTGAAGATCTTTTCGGCAAACGGATCGTTTTTTTAAGGACCCCGCCGTGTACGTTTTGGCCAAGAACGGGTCTTTGGCGGGGTTCCACGTTTCTGTGTCTAATCCGTTGAGGATCCCACGGAAAGCGTTTTCTCGCAAACGCAAAAGACCATCGAGCCCTTGGCCAAACGCTTCGGTTTTTATTTCCGCGGCGTAGGTGGGGCTCACGGTGTTCACTTGTTTCGCGTAAGAGATGCCGCCTTTTAAAAAATTCACGCGATCGTAATATTCCAACTTTTCTTTGGTGAACTCGGTCCAAGAGAACCCCGCGGTGAGCAGGGTTTCTTTGGGGAAAACCCCTTGATAGGCTAAATTGTGAATGGAAAAAACGGAACCGGTTTTTTTAAAGAGAGGATCGTTTTTATAAAGGGTGGAAAGATAGACGGGCAAAAGGCCCGTTTGCCAATCGTGGGCGTGAACAATGTCTGGGGCCCAGCGAAGGGTGCGGGCGATTTCAAGAGCGGCCCGGGATAAGAAAATAAAACGGGAATCGTTGTCGGGAAAATCATGGCCTGTTTCGTCGGCGTAAACGCCGGGGCGATCGAACAGGTGCGGCACATTGAGAGCGTAATATCGGAGGCGGGAGGAGAGTTTGGCCTCGTGAACCACGGCCCATTGGTCCCCAACGGAGGAAGGGACTCGCACGGGGAACGTGGGGCCTTTCAAAAGGCCCCGGGGGTCTTTCACCGACTGATAGAAAGGAAAAACAATCCTCACGTCGTGACCAGAACGAGCAAGCGCTTGGCCGAGGGATCCGACCACGTCGCCGAGGCCCCCGGTTTTGATGAAGGGAACCGTCTCGCTGGCGGCGAAGAGAATTTTCATTTATCGGGAAGAGCGTCGCGGAGGTAGCGAGCGGCCAGTTCCGGTGGGGTGGGGTTGATGTAAAAACCAGCCCCCCACTCGAACCCGGCCGTGTGAACAATTTTGGGCATGAGTTCGATGTGCCAATGGTAATGGGCCAAACCGTTCGTTTTGAGAGGGCCCGTGTGGATGATGAAGTTGTAAGGGGGCATGTCCAACACGTTGTTCAAACGCGTCAGGGCCTTTTTCAAAATCTTGGCCAAAGACACGTAAGAGGATTCGGGCATTTGATCGTAATCCGTGGCGTGAACCCGGGGGAGGATCCACATTTCAAAAGCGAAACGACTGGCGAACGGGGTGATCACCACAAAGTCGTCGTTGTGTTCCACCACGCGTTCGTTTTTGTCTAGTTCCGCCTGAATGATGTCGCAATAAATGCACCGCCCTTTTTGTTCGTGGTATTCCTCGGCCCCGCGAATTTCTTGCTTCACCCGGATGGGCACCATGGGGGTGGCGATCAACTGAGAATGGGCGTGAGCCACGGACGCCCCCGCCGAAGCCCCACGGTTTTTGAACACCAAAACGTATTCAAACCGTTTGTCTTTTTTTAAATCAACGATGCGGTCTCTCCACGCGTGTAAAACGTCCACCGCGCGAGCGTCGTCCAGGTCTTCCAATTGACGGTTGTGATCGTCGGTTTCGACGATCACTTCGTGGGCCCCCAACCCATCCATTTTAGCGAAGAGGTCTTCGCTTGAACGATGGAGATCCCCCTCAATTTCAAGGGCGGGGTATTTGTTGGGCACCACCCGCGTGGTCCAGCCCGGTTGATTGGGGACCCTGTTCTTTTGGCCCACGGCCCAGATTTCCGGTGGCGTTTTGGATTCGTTGCCCGGGCAAAAAGGACAGGGCACGGTTCCTTGGGGTTCCCGATTGAGACTAAATCCTCCGGGACGACGGCTTCGTTCCGTGGCGATAATAACCCAACGGCCAATGATAGGGTCGCGACGCAGTTCAGGCATGGGGGGGCTCCGTTTGAGAATCGGTGGACGGCTCGGCGACAACATTGGCGACGGGCTCGTCGGTGGACAAAGGCAAATGATCAAATCCCTCACCCTGCCCTCTCCCAAGAGGAGAGGGAAAAGCCTGATTCCCTTCCCCTCTTGGGGGAAGGTGATCCGAAGGACCGGATGAGGACTGAGCTGTTACGGACAAAGGGGGTTCCCCGTCGGTGGACGGGGATTCGGGTGGGGCGATCACCGCGTCTTCCGGTGGAATCAATTCTTCCAGACGGGGAAGTTCGTCTAACGATTTCAACCCGAACTGACGCATGAAATCCGGGGTGGTTCCATAAAGGAGCGGACGGCCCAACACGTCTTTGCGACCCACGATCTTAATGAGTTTCCGTTCGAGCAACGTGTCCAAGGTGCCCGACACGTCCACGCCACGAACCTCTTCCACCTCACCCCGGGTGAGGGGCTGTTTGTAGGCGATAATAGACAATGTTTCCAAGGCCGACGGGGACAGACGCAACGCCGTTTTGTCTTTAAAAAGTTTTCGCACCCACTGACTGAACGCGGGACGGGAGGCCAACTGAAACCCCCGGGCCACCTCCACCAATTGGTAAGGGGCTTGGCGTTGGTCCAATTCCTGAATCAGCTGGTTCATGTCCTCCCTCAATTGTATTTCGGTGAGGGACGTGTCTTCTAAAACCGAAATCATTTCGGTCATTTTCAGTGGGTGATCGGTCATCCACAACAAAAGTTCCAATACTTTTAAGCGTTCGTCTCGTTCCATTCATTCCCCTTCCCCTCCGAGGGTGGAATCGGCTCCGCCAAAGGGGCGGCGGGTACCGGTTCGGGCTCAGAGGATACCGTTTCGGTTTCAAGATCTTTGGGCAACGCTTCCATTCGGTACACGCGTATGTCTCCGAAGGAATCGGTCTGCCGAGCGACGATTTGTCGCAAACGAATGAGTTCCAAAACCGCTAAAAACGTGACGATCAAACCCCGGCGAGACGTTTCTCGCAACAAAATATCACGAAAGGTTGAAAAGGGGCGATCGGCCAGCCACGCCAAAAGTTCTTTGATCTTCACTTCGATGGGCACGTCGTCAAATTCAATTTCCCTTACCCGGGGTTTTAAATTTTTCAGCACGTCCCGAAACGCGTCCAACAAATCGAAGAGAGACGCTTCCATGGTGTAATCCGCGTCTCCCAAAATCGGCGTGCCCCGGTAGTGGACGTCTTTGGCCGCGTGGAGTTTTTGTTCCAAATGCCGAGAGGCTTCCTTAAACCGCTGGTATTCCAACAACCGGTGAACCAGCGTGGCCCGGGGGTCTTCTTCCTCTTCGCCCAAGCGGGCCGGGGCCGGCAACAGGGACCGGGCCTTTATTTGCATCAGCGTGGCCGCCATCACCAAAAATTCGCCGGCCAAACTTAAATCCAATTCTTGCAAAGCGTCCAACACAGCGATGTAATCGGACGTGATTTTTGCGATGGGAATATCGTGGATGTTGAGATCGTTCTTTTTGATCAGGTATAACAGGAGATCCAGGGGTCCCTCAAAAACCTCTAAAGACACGTGATTCACGCCCACGGTGTTCATGAAAGTTAAATAGAAAAACGACGAAGGCCCATGGCCGATTGAACGTCGTCTAAAGTTTGACGGGCCACCGCCCGGGCTTGTCGCGTGCCTTCCCGTAAAACCTCTTGAACCAAACCAGGCTTTTGGGCAAGGACCGCCCGGCGTTCTTGAATCTCTTTTAAAGAATCCATCCGTGACAAAAGATCTTTTTTACAGGCCACGCACCCAACGCTCCCGGCCAGACATTCGGCTTGACGATCCGAAGCGTGGGGGTTGTAAATTTTATGGAGAGCAAACACCACGCACCCATCGGGGTGGCCCGGGTCCGTGGCTTTTATTTTGGCCGGGTCGGTATACATTTTTTGGATTTTCTGCCAAAGGACATCGGGGGCGTCCCCCAACTCCACGGAATTGCCGTAAGATTTAGACATCTTACGTCCGTCCAACCCTGGGACTTTGGGGGTTTTTCCCAAAATCGCTTTAGGTTCGGGAAACACGTTGCCGTAAAGGCGGTTAAAACGACGGGCGATTTCTTGGGTTAATTCTAAATGAGACAACTGGTCTTCCCCCACGGGAACGGCTTGGGCTTTGTAAATCAAAATATCCGCGGCCTGAAGGACTGGGTAACCCAAAAAACCGTGGGTGGTGATTTCCCGTCCGGTGATTTCCCGCAACTGTTCTTTATACGTGGGGATGCGTTCCAACCACCCCAAAGGCGTGATCATGGAAAACAGCAAGGCCAATTCCGAATGTTCCGGCACGTGGGATTGGATAAACATCACGGATTTTTCAGGGTCCAGTCCCGCCGCCAGCCAGTCCAGCACCATGTCGTGAATGTCCGAGGACAGGTTGTGGGTGTCTTCGTAGCCCGTGGTGAGGGCGTGGAGATCCGCCACCATAAAATAGCACCGATGTTTCCCCCCATTTTGAAGGTTTATCCAAGGGACCAAAGCCCCCCAATAGTTCCCTAAATGAAGTTTTCCCGTGGGGCGCATCCCCGAAAGAACGGGAATAAGCCGGTTTGATGGCGTGAGGTCTTCCACAATGGGGGGCATTTTATCATTTTAAACCGGGGTTTTGGCTCAAAAACCTGTTCGCCACGGCGTGGCGGAGAGACACGGGGCAGGAGACTTTTTTTAGCCACGCGTCGGCTTTTGAAAGATTGTGATCGAAGAAAAGGATCAAGCGGGTGGGCAAAACATCGTCCGCAACGGGTTTGGCTAAGAGATCGGATCGGGAGTCGGACCAGATCCACGTGGGGTCCCAATAGGGCCAGAGGCCCCAGTCCCAAAGGGAACGCAGGGCGGGCACGGGGTTGGGTTCTTGCAAAATATGGAAGAGTTCGTGGCGGAGGCGGACCGGACTCACCGTGGTGGGGGCGTTGGCGACCGTGGCGGAGTGGATCAAATCCCGGGTGTGGGTATCTGGGGTCCAACCGTAACGGCCGGCGTAGCGGGCCAAGCGGTGGAGACGGGTGGGGTCGTCTGTAAAACTTCCGTCGTGCAAGACGCGGAGGAGGCCGGCTTTTAAATCGGGCAGGCCTTGGGCGGGGTCTAACAAGGACGCGTGGGGCAACGTGAGATAAAAAGAGTTCACAGTGAAATCCCGCCGGACGTAATCCTTCGCCACGGTGGACGGTCTCACCTGAGGCAAAGAGCCGGGGGTGGGGTAAATTTCTTCCCGGGCGGTGGCGATGTCTAAATGGGTTCCATCGTGGAAGTGCAGGGTGCGGGTGAGAAAGCGCGGGTGTTCCACAAGGGTTCCACCAAATTGGTCCAACAGGGTTTGGGCCAAAGAATGGGCTTGGGCGTCCACCACAATGTCCCAATCCCGGGGGGAACGGTCCAACATTAGGTCCCGGACGCACCCGCCCACGAGAGCGGTGGGAACGCCTTGTTTTTCCCCCCACGCCCCCGCCGACAGAAAACGGTCTCGCCACGGGGTGGGGATGGATTGTAGTGTGAGAGTTGGGAGGGGCATGTTATTAATCCTAAAAACAGAAGTTGAACTCCGATCGAAACAAAGAAAAGCATTGATGGAGTTTCATTTTATGATTCATTCGATGGGTGAATAAAAAAGTCTTCCAGCAAATCCCCCCTGCCCCCCTTTGTCAAAGGGGGGAACACTCTCGGGACACGTGCTTTTCCCCCCTTTACGAAGAAAGGGGGGAACGGGGGGATTTTTTTGAGAGTTCAACTTATGTTTTTAGGTTAATCCTAAAAACGGAAGTTGAAACCAATTTTCTTTAGATTCGTCATACCGGCGAAGGCCGGTATCCAGAAGATTTTTTTGTTTCTTCGACGGAAATTTAACGAACTTCCAACGAGCTCCAGTCAAAAACATTGAAAACCAATGGATTCCGGTTTTCACCGGAATGACGAAACTTAGAAGAAACAGTGAGCTCGTTTTCTCCCTTACCCGACCTTTTTTGGGGCGGGTATG
>Ga0247840_10004950_pt1 | contig 20517 bp, 19 predicted proteins | sample LaCruzMarch2015__FD_192404 | JGI IMG/M metagenome (GOLD analysis project Ga0247840, IMG submission 192404) | Freshwater microbial communities from meromictic Lake La Cruz, Castile-La Mancha, Spain - LaCruzMarch2015_17m | ecosystem: Environmental > Aquatic > Freshwater > Lake | place: Spain... | reverse complement strand
GAGGCTCCGGATAGTAAAAACAATGCTTCTAATAGCGACGATTTACCACAATTATTCTTGCCCAAAAATAAATTGACTTGCCCAAACTGAGCAATCTCCAAACGGCGTATTCCTCTGAAATGTTTTACTTCAATATTATGATACATAATGGATGTTTTATGTTTGAGTTAAACCAATACAAAAATACAATTAATTCTACTAAATTTATCTTATTCACAATAATTCTACTTTGACAGATTTATTTTAAAAGAAATATGTAATTGAAAAGATTAAATGATATGTTTTATTCTTACCCCCAACCTAAGACATAGTCTCTACAAAAAATAGGAGAATTTAAAGATACTGCGTCTTGAAGCCTCCGTCAGCTGACGGATTGGGGGTCATATTGCAAATAATTTAAGAAACATATCAATAAATAATTCTACTTACTTTGTAACGCGGACCTGCCTGCGGTAGGCAGGTTTAGCGGATTATTTTTTATCAAAGACAACTGATTTTTAAATGGATTATAAAATTTCATAAATGAAATTTGCAGATTGAAGTTGTTGTGTCTCTTTGTTTCATCCAAATTTTGACTTGTCAAACCAACGGTCAGTGACCAAAGGGAGCCCCGATATAAATAGGGATAAAATCCGAGTCAAATCCGTTTTTATTCAATAAAAATCTGCATTAATCTTTTTTATCCGCTAAAGCCACATATCCATTTCAAATAATCGTCATGCCAAGATGATTTGTATTCTATATTTTGTTGTTCCGGCATATAATTTTAACAATTTCAAAAAAAACTATTTGTTATATAAATATTTTACATTGCCTTCCGGCATCTTACAGTTGTAAAGTGCGTTCAAACAAGCCAATGTTTTAAGTTTACGATTATGACAAGTTATGAGGCAATTGTGTACATTGTTATATTGTTTATTTTTCTACTACTTTTTATTCTCAATTAATAGCCAAAAACTGTTTCTATTTTAATTTTGTTGAATTATTGTCCAATAACCTCCAAGTTTAGGACCTGTTCTTTTTATAAAATTTGCTTTTTTGAGCTTTGCTTGATAACTCTCAACTGTTCTTGTAGTTTTAGCAATTTCTATAGCAATTTGACTTGCAGTGTATTCAGGATGATTCAAAATTACTTAAAAAACTTTGGCTGTTTCATTGCCAAGTTCTTTCCGAATTCTTTCCGAAATCATTCCGAAATCATTCCGAAAAAACTCTGAATCTAACGGAAGTTTATTGTTGAAAACTGTAACCTCAACACCGCCATTCATTTCTCTGATTTCCGGTTCGGGTAAACCGGCCTCTTTGCAAGCATTGATAATTTTTAGCGTGCCACGCCCCCAAGTGTCAATATATCCTCCAAAAAAACAAGCATTGGCAATTTAATTGGCAAAGCCACATATCCATTTCAAATAATCGTCGTGCCAAGATGATTTGTATTCTATATTTTGTTGTTCTGACATATAATTTTAACAATTTCAAAAAAAAACTATTTGCTATATTAATATTTAGCTTCCTCTTCCGGCATCTTATATTCGTAAAGTGCTTCCAAACAGGCTAATGTCTTAAGCCTGCGATTATGGCAGGTTATGAGTACGGCTATCTTCATTTTTTTTCTTAAATTCTTCCAATTTATTAATATTCCCCATCTTATATCTTTTATAAAAAAGACCCCGCGTCCAGAGCAATAACTCCTGTTCATTCATCATTCGGAATTTATCACTATAAGCCATAGCCAACATAATCCAGATTAAAAAATAATTTATCGAGTAAACATTAACATCCTCTATCCAACTATACAGCCATCGAAAAGAGAGAAAAATTCCCAATAACTTCATAAAATAACTATTCGATTTATTAATAGCTAACCAACTTGCTCGGTAAAAAATAAGTAAATATAAAAAAACTCCAATCAGTCCTGTCCAAGTAAAAATATTTAATATTGCAACTTCATTTCCACTTCGTTCTGCAGTTCCGGTAATTGTTTTTATATCAGAGAAAAGCTCCGTTCTATTTCCTTTTGCAGGTGAGCGACCTGTTATCCAAGTATTGTAATACTTTGCAGTTTCAAATACTTCTTTATATATCCCAGTTCGGGTATCAACTTTTAAATCCGCTTTTACAATTTGACCATCACTTCTTGTAATTTCAGTCGAAAAATCATCCTTAATATAACTGTCCATTTTAAATGGATTAAAGATTCCTGCTATAGCTGTCAGTAATATTAAAAAAGGAGCAATCATAAAAATTTTATGAATTAAGTTGAGCCAATTTAGTTTTATATGTAACCCCAAATAATAACTAATTGAAATTATAGCAGCTACACCGTATTTAATTAAATTACTTCTTGTGTCTAAGTTTGCAAATATTACTAAAATAGTTATAATTACTGTAATTACCTTCCATTTACTATCTAAAAAAGGCACTAACAATAATAATAACATAAATGGTGAGAGAAAGAAACCATATGCACCGGGAGCTACTAAAAATAAAAATGGAATTGTTATCCAGATAATATTTCTAAAATAAACAGATAATATTTTTTGTGTATAGTAAGGCTCAATCAGTATATATGTGGCTATTGACAGAAATGTTGCAAATGAATTGAAAATTAACACTTTGAATTCCCAGTAGCCATTTGCTACAAATAGGCCAACTATAAACATAATAATATTCCAAAACAAGTAATATTTCACAAAACGAAGTTGATAACTATTCAGTTTGTTTTTTGCCAATTCAAAATAGGCTATAAAAAAAACTACCATTATTAACCACATCAGTGCTGTAATATTTATATATTTAAATATATCAATACCTGAAGGATATGGTAATACTGAAAAAAGTGCAATAAATAAAATTGAATACGAAAATAGTTGTGTATTGTTTTTATATGCTATCATCTATTTTTAAACTTTTTATAAATTGGGCAGGATTACCTGCCCAAATTTCATTTTCAGGAATATCTTTGGTAACTTAAAATATTAATTTTTTAAAGATTTGAAAATTTCATTCATTCGAGTGGCAAAAGAATTGTAAGATGATAAATGTAGAGCATGATTACGACAATTATTACGCATATTATTTATTTCGTCACTTCCCATATTAAGAAAACTTTGTATCCCTTGCATTAAACTCTTTGAATCCGCCAATTTGCATATTATACCTGTTTTGCCATTAATAATATAGTCCTTTGCATTACCCATTTCAAATGCAATTACAGGAGTTCCACACATCATAGCCTGGGCAACCATCATTGGACCTGCATCCATTATTGAAGATGAAACATAAACATCAGCCATTCGGTAAGCATCAGCTAATTGTTGATAATTTAATCTACCTAATTGATAAGCTTTCAGTGGTAATTTTTTTAACAATTCTTCATCAATACCTCCGGCAATTAATAATGCTGTTTTCTGCTTTTCAATTTCGGTCATTGTTTCAGACAAAAACTGTAAGCTTTCAATTAAGTACTTTAATCCTTTCCGTTCATCATCCAAATATGTTGCACCAAAAAAAATTAACTTACACTCTATTGGTATGTTGTAATTTGTTCTTATTTTATTTACGTTTCCAGGACTAAATGTATTTTCATTTATTACAATATTAACATTATATTTTTTTTTATCGGCATACAAACTGCTTTTATTTATATAATCCATTTGCCAATTGTTACCTAAAATAACAGAGTCTGTTTTTTGAACATAGTCTGTTTTGTATAACATTGTTTTTCTTGATAAATCAATTTCATCTTTCGAAAACAAACCGGGACAATTTCCACATAATACAGTATAGCCATCACATTCGTTACTATAATGGCAACCACCTGTTATTTGAGCTAAATCAGCAGGCATTATTAAAACTGGACATTTATAATGCTGACTTAATTCATAGATGTTTTGATCTGTCAAAAAACGGTGTGGAAAAACATATAATATTAAATCAATTTTTTTATCAATTCTGTTTGTTATTATTTTTGTATTTATGTAATTTTCTTTATATTTAACACTGTGCATGTAGAATCTTCTATTAGTCTCTCTTGTAAATGAAAACTTATATCTAATTTTATTATACATTATGTCAATTGTACTTCCCAATTTATTATAAATCGAAAACATATTATTATCAAACCGTTCATCATAATAGCGTGTTAGTAAAACAACCTTATTACCAGAGTCCGATAAACTCTTGTACATATCGTATACTGCAATCCCCGAGCTAAAGAAAGGACTAGAACCAGAAAGTATTAAAATATTCATATATAATGTGTTATTATTTTTTTACCAATAGCAAGCACCTTCAATCATTTCGGCATTTTTGGGTTTTCCTTCTTCTCCCGGATAAATCCAATGCTTATTGATTAATGCGGGGTATTTACCTTTTTGTATTAATACTTCACTTCCATACAATGGGTTTTCCCAACGCTTGCCCTTAATGCCAAATAGTAATTGAAGGGAACCTCCCCAATGTATAGCCTTTTTACCTTTATCTTTAATGTAGGCTGCCAGTGGGAAACCATAAGCACCCGCCCCAATTAAACAAATATCAAAATCCACTTTGTCAATTTCCGATTTCATATACTCCAAGGCATCGAACCACGATGCAAAATCGGAATCACCACCCAAACTCTGCACGGCTTTAATGGTTTTTAATTCAAAATCGGGTAAAATATCCGTATTTTTAAATAACAATTCTCGTTTTTTATACTGACTTTTAATTGCATTCTCAAACGGATGAATAACCAATACTTTTTTAGCTTTTAATGCGATTGTCCAGGGAGTTTCGCTCCAAAAAGGATCTAAAAAAATAAACGTAATTTTTTTTGAATTCCGTAACTGTTTCTCAAAATAGGATTCGTTTTGTAACCACGAAACTAAAATATCTACTTTTGAACTATCCCGAATCATTCCTTCGCAAAACCGTTCTACATTTTCGATAGTGGGTGGAAAAAATCCACTCCATTGCTCTATTTGCTCTAAACAGTTTTTATTCCACCACCAATCTAATTCTTTTCCTTGAATGTACTTGATAATATTGGGTCTACCTCGCTGTACTCCCAAATAATTTAGCATACACATTAATTCAGTAGAACCATAACGGGCTATCATTACAGGTTTATCTGAGCTTAATAAATCCCGAATCATCTCCGAAACAACTTCCGGATTTTTCTCTCTAATTATTGTTTTATTGATAATTGGAAAAATCTTACTATATATTTTGGATAATGCCTTAATTATAAATTGAAATATATTCATCTTTGTTTTAAAAAATTTAGTACACGAGAAAAAACTTACAAGCAACAATTAAATATTAAACCATCCTGTCCGCGAAAGCAATCGGGTGCTATCGGAATCACATAAGAAATAGCTAAATTAAAGCACTCTTTTGTGTACTAATATAAAACCAATAGGTTTTTACACTTCAATAAATATAAAAACTACTTATGTGCCTTATGTGGTTAAGAATTATTTATTTAGTATTCAGCTACAAATATAATTGAAAAATCTCTTTTACATTGCTATTCATGTTATAATTCAACTTTATATTAGCAATTGCCTGTTCAATAATTTCTGTTGTTTCAGTATTTGAATGATAGATTGCAATTACTTTTTCAGCAATTGCTTCCGGTTTTTCAGGAATTAAAAAGCTGGTCGTTTTGTATTTATTAAAATCTCGTAAGCCAGGTACATCATACAGTATAGTTGGAATCCTACATGCCATAGCCTCTATAGTAGTTAAAGATATCCCTTCAAATTTACTGGTCATTACATAGACATCCGAAGCTATCAGAAATTTTCGTACATCCAATTGGTTTTCGAAAAACAAAATAGAACTATCAACACCCAGTTTTCGGGCTATTTTTTTTTCATGTTCAAGCAAATTACCATTGCCCAAATGTAAATACCGAATATTTGGTATTGTTTTTTTTATTATGGACAATGATTTTATAATATCCGAATGTCGCTTAATTTTGCTGCACTCACCTACCGAAATTAATACAAAAGCATTTTCTGGTATTTCCAATTCTTTTCTGATGTTAGCTTTCTCATTAGTTACCGCAGGGAAAAACCGATTGGTATTTATCCAGTTAAATATTTTTGTTGTAGGATTTTTATACAATTTTAATTCGTTATTGTACACCGAATCGCTTATGGATTGAAACCGGCATTTGAAAATATACTTTGCCATAATACGTAAGCTAAAATGGTAAAAGTAAGAATACCAATTTGGTGTAAATACATTGTGAAAAGTATATATTGATTTAACTCCTGCAATAAGGGCACACAAGGATGTATCCCAAAATATTCTGCTTGAATGGTTATGTACCAAATCAATCTTTTGTTCTTTTATAAAGCGAATAAATGAAATATAATATTTAATTCGTTTATAATAATTAAATATTGGATAAGGTTGGTGATAAACTTCACAACCTTTATTTCTGAATTTGTCGGCAAAGTTACCAATATTTTTTGCACTTGCCACAATCACCAATTCAACACCTAACTCTTTAAATACATCAATAACGTCATTGTACATTATTTCTGCACCTGAATATTTTATTTCGTGGAATATATGTACTACTTTCATTGAATGATAATTAATATATCTGCCCCCTAACCCCCTCCCGCCCATAGCGGGATAAATTGCGGGGGAATAAGACAGGGATTAAGAGGGAAAACTTAATGACATTGATTTATAACTCTAATTAAGAAACTCAAATCATTTTTTCATTTTCAATCATGAACACTTTTTTAAAAATTTCAATATACTGTATTGCTGTTTCGTCAGTATTATGGCGTTTAAAAGCTACTTTATTACAATTTTTACTTAGCTTTTCTGCCAACGATTCCGAATCAAATATTTGTTTTAACTTATATGCCATTAAAAATGCATCGCCTGCTGGAGCAAACAAACAGCTATTATTATCTTCGAAAATGGATAAAATGCCACCTACCGGAGTTGTAACAATTGGCAAACCGATCATGCTGGCTTCACCTAATATATTCGGACTATTGTCGATAGACGATGGTGATAAAAATACATGTGCTTTTTGCATTTCCTCTACCATTTTTGCGGTATCGAACCGGTTGCAGAGTTGTATATTATTTTCAAGTTTATACTTTTTTATCAGGCTTTTAATGTAAATCACATACTCATCTCCAATTATTCGTTCTAAAAACGTATTGTTCTTAATTTTACTATTTACAATATCCGGAACTACTAATTGAGCTTGCGGATAATATCTTACAAGATAATGCACTGCCTCTATGGCAATATGCAAGCCCTTAATGGGATTAAATCCACTAGGCATCAAAATAGTATATTTTTCGCAGTTATCAATAGACCAGCTACAAGCTACCTTATAAAATTCATCGCGAAGCAACTCTTCTCCATGAAAATAACGTGCGTCTTTATTCCTGAATAGTACATTTGCTTTGTCCCACTCTGTTCTGCCAATAAAATATTTTCCCTTTTCAAAAATATCGGCTTCGTATCTATTACTTTTCGAAAACAACCGATACATGCTTTTTGTTCCACCTATTCCTAACACATTTTTAAGTGATTTGTGTTTGGCTAGCTGATTTATATCCAAAAAATTATAAGCGAAAGGCTTATAACTCATCATAATACCCTGAATAGAAATTACAACAGGAATATTTGGTAAATAATTTTGTATCTGTGCTAAATTTTTTTCTGTGCCATGCACATGAATTATATCGGGTTTAAATTCCTGAATTACGGCATTCAGTTTATTAAATAATGCCACATTCATTTCCTTATAAAGCTGCTTATTAGTTACCCGAACAGAATAAAAATCAATATTATCTTCTGATTTGTAGGATTCAACTCCTTTAATAACAGGCACAATAATACCCAATTTTCCAATATGTTGCTTACGGATAGCAGCTAACAGTGGCATAGTCCAGGTTGCCAAAAACGAAATCCACAGAATATTTTTCATGGCTGCAATCGTTTTAATTGGTCTGTGTTAAAATTGCCATTTTCGTCAGCTAATATCCAATCCTCTCGTTGAGGATATCCATGCCAAAAATCCTTCGGGCAAATTTTTATTCCATTATTAATCAATGCAGGCTTATACGAAAATGAACTTTTACTGGTAATTAATAAATCAGCATAAACCATATTTAAAAAAGATTCTTGTGGAGGCATATCCAAGCAAAAAATGATATTTTCGAACTTTTCAAATTCACAAAAATTGCTACGTTCACCCTGTGAAAATAAATAAATTTGAATTGGTTTAACTGTTTGTATTGTTTCTATTACTGTTTGTAAGACTGTTACAAAATAGCTATTATTTTGCCAACGCATACTTAAATTTGCATTTTTATTTCTGTTTTTCACAACTATATCGCCTCTTCGCACATGTATGGCTATATTAAAATATGCATCGGAGTAGGTAAGAATATCATTTTTTCGGTATGGTGCATTATAAAACTTTTGTTTTAAAATGTCCATAATTTCGAATTGATTTTTAAAACTTTGATCTTGTTCAGCGATAAATATAACCTTTTGGTTTGCGTACGAATTTATAATATTTTTAATCAATTGTTGTCGTTGAATATTTTCATAGAACAAAGGTAATAAAACCATATTAAATCCCTTTTTCAATAATTCATTTACCTTAATTTCATTTTCACCAAACCCTAAAAAATGATCCCAGCTTTGATTCGGGAAAGGAATATAAGCATAGTTTAGTTTGAACTGATGTGCCCACCAATAGCCTGATATCCAGTTTGCCATTTGATGACCGATGCCGGCACCGAAGTTGGGGTATGCTGCAAAATATTGTACAACATTATTCTTGATGTTTTTTTTTGTTAATAAACAATGCCAATAAGACTTGTAAAAAAGTGGATAATACTTCTTTTTATAAGTCGATAGAACTAATAAAATCCAAATACGTTGTCGTAATTTTAAAAAAAGTATTTTTAAATTCATTTTTTTTTCTCGGATTAAAACTATTTATTCTTTATAGTATAGTTGAATTGTAGGTTATTAAACTTCTTTGAAATTGTATTATTAATTCTCATAAAATGATTTAATAATACGACAAATCAAAATGATTTCATTATCCTCCAACTCATAAAATAGTGGTAAACGTACCAAACAATCCGTATAACAGTCACTGTTTTTCAACTCACGTCCATCGTGCTTCGATGCATAATAATCGCTGCTATGCAAACTTAGGTAATGGAATACGGATAAAATGTCGTTTGCTTTTAAGTGTGCAATTAGCTTGGTTCGTTCGTCCAACGAATTACACAGTATATAAAACATGTGGGCATTATTTGTAGCATATTCAGGCAGTTCCGGCAATTTTAAATAACTTTTATTTGCCAATAGTTTAAGTTCTTCGTAATACATTTGCCACAACAGTCTACGTCGATTCTGTATATCATCTAAGTTTTCAATCTGTGCCCACAGGAAAGCCGCAATTACTTCCGAAGGTAAAAACGATGAGCCGGTATCAACCCAACCATATTTATTTACTTCGCCACGGAAAAATTCAGCTCGGTTTGTACCTTTTTCCCAAATAATTTCAGCCCGATGTATAAAAAGATCGTCGTTTATAGCCAACATACCACCTTCACCCGAAATAATATTTTTTGTTTCGTGAAACGAAAATGCCGCTAAATGTCCTATACTACCTAATGCTCTTGACTCTTGATTCTTTTGTTTTTGCTCTTTGTTCTTTGCTCTTTGTTCTACATAATACGAATCCACCGCCTGCGCTGCATCTTCCACCACCAGCAAATTGTATTTATCTGCCAACTGCATTATTTTATCCATGTCGCAAGCCATACCTGCATAATGGACAGGTACAATTACTTTGGTGCGTGGGGTAATTAATGCCTCAATTATATCGGCATCAATATTGGGATGGTTTGTCATACTATCGGCAAATACTATTTTTGCACCTTGGCGCACAAAAGGCAATGCCGTAGATACAAAAGTATAGCTCGGAATAATTACTTCATCACCGGGCTGAACGTTACAAAGTATAGCAGCCATTTCAAGCGCATCTGTACACGAAGTAGTAAGAAGGCATTTCTTAAAACCATAACGATTCTCAAAAAACTGCTGACACTTTTGTGTAAACATACCATTACCAGATATTTTTCCGGATTTTACAGCTTGTTCTATATAATGTGTCTCTTTACCGGTGAGGTAGGGTTTATTGAATGGGATCATAAATTGTTTATTTCAATGAATCTGTAAATTCATTATATTGTACCTGAATCAATGTGAATATTTTGTCCGGTAATTGAAATTGCTTTATCAGATAATAAAAAAGCCACAGTTTCGGCAACAGATTCTACTGATGTAGCTTTTTTTAATGATGTCCGTTTGTAAATTCTATCCTTTTGTTGCTCTGATAATGAAGCACTCATAGCAGTTTCCATAAAACCGGGAACAACAACATTTGATCTGATACCAACTTCACCCCATTCTCTGGCTGTATTTTTGGAAAATGCTTCAATAGCTCCTTTACTGGAAGCATACATAGCCAATCCTTTGTAACCTGTATGGGCGCTTATGGAAGATATATGAATTATTGAACCAGATTTTTTATTAAATAACATGTTGCGTATTGCATATTTTGTAAGGAGCATGGGTGAGTAAACATTTGTTTTAAACATGGTCTCCAGCTTTTCTAAATTCAAATTTGTTATTATGTCATCATAAGCCATCGCTGCATTATTAACAAAACCATCAAGTGGTATACTATTGTTTACAAATGTTTTAAAAACTTCATTTTGGATGTTTTGAGAATTTGACAAATCAACACTTTTGAAGAAAAAGGTTTCATTAAACCTTTTTTCTAATATTTTAAGCTCATCAGTATAAGTTCTGCTTATTGCATATATAGTATGGCCTTGCTTGAGAAGTACTTCACAAATTGCATAACCAACACCTCTTGAAGCTCCCGTAATAAATATATTCATAATCTTTTAATTTTTCCTGTTCTTGTAAGCGAAAAAGAATCAACAAATTTTATTCGTCTTGGAACTTTAAAATCCTGTATTTTAGAAATCAATTGGCTTCTGATTTCATTCTCAGTAAGTAAACAATTTTCTATTAATTTCACATCTGCACATAATATGTTTCCAAGAACAGAGTTTGATTTACCATAAACCATAGCTTGAACAATGCCCTCAATTTCGAGTATATAATTTTCTACTTCAATTGGGTTTATTTTATATCCACCTACGTTAATTAATTCGTTTTTTCTACTTTTAAATTTGAAAGTTTTTTCTTCTAAATTAACCCATTCTATTAAATCTCCGGTATTGTAATATTCATCTGTAATTTTTAAACTATCAGAATGACCTAATAGTGAATAATGAATTAATAATTCATCATCAATAATTTTTATTTTATCAACAATATCATTGTGTATTTTAAAATATTCACCTTGGGTTGAGAATAACGTACCTGCTTCTGTTGAAGCATAGATATTGTTAATTTTAGCATTAGGAAAAATCCGAATTATTGATTCATAAAGTTTATTGTCTGATTTTTCACCACCAAAAGTTATTCGTTGGAGTGAACTAAATACTTTTTCAAATGGTAATAATAAACGATAAAAAGTTGGAGTAGCAGAAATGTGAGTAATATTGAATTCATTAATTGCAGAATAAACATCATTCCTATTTGATCCAAATAAATTTACTATCAAATTCATATTTAAAAAAGACTGCAAAAAAACTTGAATTCCTGCCATATGAGTTGGATTATATGCAAATCCCCAAATATTTTCTTTGTGTTTTTCAGAAATTCGAACAGCCCTCGACAATGATTGAATAGTATGGGTAACCTTTTTGGGTTGTCCGGTTGTACCAGAAGTAAAGATCGTCACTTCTGATTTTGATTTTAAAATATCATTAATGATTTCATTAAAATCATTGTATTTTTTTAAAGTTACGTTATAACTAATATTCAGACCAAATATTTCAAATTCATTTATCTCATTTTCGTTTATATCAAAGTCAATTAACACGATAGGTTTTTCAGAAAGCAATGAAATTATAAAGTTAAGAAAAAAATCATATAAAACATCCGTTTTATATGTTTGGTAGTACGAGTTTGCATTATTGATATTTTCTAATAATGTATCGTAAGTGTAGTTATTGCTTTTATCTTTTAAAAAACTTTTCATTAACTAAGCTTTTCGAAAATTTCACCAATTGTAGATACTAAACCGTCCTCAAAGATGTCTATATCAAATTCATCTTCTATGCGAACAGTAAGTTCTGCTAAATCGAATGATGTAAATTCTATCACGTCACGTAAATTATCTGAAGGTTTAATCTCCTGAAGTAAATTCAAACCTTTATTTTTTCTTATGTAGTTTATGATTTCAAATACTTTTTCTTCCATAATTTTATATATTAAATGAATTGATAATTTTAGTTTTATATTTTAGATAGTTTTCGTAACTTAAAGTATAAAGTTGATTTGTAATATTTTCCTGATTTGGCTCTTTTTTATATCCAATTATCTTGTTAAAGTAGATTGAAACTAAATTTGTATTCATAATATGGGCGAAAATTTTGTTCAATTTCAATATTTCAAAAAAATAATCGTATAAGCATATAATGGCTCTGAATGATACATCAGTTTTAAGACTGTCATCGTCATAAATATAAATTCCAGCCTCACCACTTCCTGCTAAATAATCAATTTCTTTAATATTAATCACACCAATTTCTTTATTTTGAAAGACAATGATATAGAAAAGATTATTTTTATTATCAATTTTTTCAAACCATTTTTTTTGCATTTCGGAAGTAATATATTCTTTATACTCCATATGCTGCGAAATTTTTGGATCATTTCGCCAATTCCGAATCATCTCAATTTTATTCTCAGTTAGTCGCCGGAGCGTAACTCCATAGTTAGTAATTTCCATTATTAAATATTTATTTCTTTAGATTCAATAAACAGCTGTCTATCTTTAACCTGATCAAAAATTTCACCTACATACAGTCCCACTATTCCCATTACAAAAAGCATTAAACCGCCTACAAACCAAATGGAAAAAACGGTAGTAGTAAAACCTTCAACTTTAATTCCACTTAATTAGGAATATTCTTTGTGAAATATTTTTGAAGAAAGTTTTTTGTAAAAACCATCCTGTCGCTCCATTCTTCGCGCATAAACTGCTTTATTAGATAGAAGAATTAAAATTGTAAACATAAAATTCAATTTTATTTTCAGTATTTTAGCTTTAACAAATTACTATATAAATCCAATGCAGCCCCCATAGCCGCATCCATATTATAATATTCCCATTCGGCAAACCTTCCTAATAAGTAAAATCCATTCGGTTCTAATTGCATTTTCAAACTACTTATTATCTCTCGGGTTTGTATATCCTGAATAGGATAAGTAAACTCTGTGTACTTATGTGTAATATAGCTGCGAAAGTACGGAATTTTATTCAAATTGTCAAGTATTTCCGCTTTATCCATATAATCGGTAAACTCAATAGTGGCAGTTAATTTCCCTTCGGCATTATTGGTTTCCGAAAAATTGCCGGTACAAATAATGCGATGAGAATGATGCGATTTATCGGGCATATATATCCAGCTAAAGGGGTTGGGATCCACATCGCACAGTACCGAAGTAGTGCCGTGATACTCTAATTCGTTAATGGATGGAACAAATTCGGAAATATCCATCAATTCACCTTGCATATCCGGTAATCTTTTTATATTACCACAAAAAATAACTTTGTCGAATAATTCTCCATTTAGATCCCAACCTAATTCAAGTTTTTTAAGTTTATCAATAGAGCTATTGTAATAAATATTTAATCCTTCTGCCAATCGGTCAGCCAAAAACTGCGACCCATTTTGCTTGGCATAGTAAAAGGTACTGTGCACCATGGTCATTTCGCTGGCTTTGTTAAAGTTATTGTAAATTATCTCATCCACTGTGGGCATGGGTAATTTACCCACCAACCACGAAAGTGGTACTGTTTTTAAATCACGTTTCCAAACCTTTTCGTTGTAAGGTTTAAAATAAATATTATATAATGTTTCACCAAAGCGACAGCGCAGAAATTCTTCAAAATTTGTGGGTTCGGGTTGTTCTGTTTTATCAATTGCAAGTAAATCAGCAATAATTTGCTGCTGCGTAGCCCCATCAAACTGATAAATATGGTTTTCGATAGGATATCCAATCGGCTTACCCATATACACCACAGCATTTCGGGTAGCTTTGGTAAATTCGTTTTCCCTATCAAAGAAACTCCAAAACCAATCCAATACATCCTGTCGGCGGGAATTAAACACATGCCCTCCTACAGGATGATACAAATTTCCTTCCACCCGTTCGCACTTTACCAAACCACCTGGTTTGTCAGCACTCTCAAAAACTGTAACTTCATAGCTGGCTTTCAATAATTGAGCAATAGACAGGCCCGATATGCCGGCACCTATAATAGCAATTTTCTTCATTTTAGCAACTTTTTTTCTATTAATTTATCGGCGTTTTTTATCTATTACAGACCAACTACCTGATTTTCGACTGCCAACACGCTGAATCATTTCCAATGATCTCATTTTTAATAATTTGCGTTCTGTTGTTTTTGTCGATATTCCGATTTTTTGTGCTAATTCTGGTATAGTTATCTTTGGAAACAACTGAAGTATTTCAATAATTCTCATTAATGATTTTGTTAACTCTTTATTTTTATTTATCTCGTCAATATTTTCATTTATCACGTCATTCATCTCACTTATCTCGTCTTTTATCTCGTCATTTTCACTTATTTTGTTATTTATTACGTCATTTTTTTCATTTACACCTACATTATTTCTTTTTTCTTCTGGTAAATCACCGACATTATCACCGACATCTACAACTTTATCACCGACATATTTAATACCTTTTGTTTCCTGTTCAATTTTATCAGTAAAAACAGTACATTTAAAAATGTCCTTTTCTTCCAAAATAGGTTTTTGTTGAGAATAATAGCTAAAATACTCAAAAATATTTCTGACACCTGACCCTAATTCATCAGCCCTGCCAATTTCTTTGAAAACCCGTGCAATAACCGGGTTTTTAGGAAATGGTGAAAAATTGTCCGGTTGCAATTGTAAATCTCCATGCGATTTATTAGCATTTTCAGTATAAACCTTATCACTGCCAATAACAAGTTTTGCCGGAAAAGGATTAGTAAACTCACGGTGAATAAGCGTGTTCGCTATTACTTCGCGAAAAATTAAATTACGAACACTTATGCGTATATCAGCTTTTAATACGAATTTTTCGGACAAGTGATTCTCAACAAAACGCATCAAGCGGTCGTAACTTTCAATTAAATTTGTTCGTATATCATCGCGGTCATCGTACCTGTTTAAATCATGAATTCGGCAAATTGCATCGGTTTTGTGAAAAGGAAGAACCGACGCAATCACTTCATCGCGTCCAAATAGCAATAAAGAAGCTAAGGTTAAACCCTCTTTGCCTGTTGAATAATCGGTTTGATAAAGTTGCACACTGCGTAGCAACTCCATATCTGTCATGCTTTCCCACAAATGTCCTGGTTGACGGTTTACAGCCATTTGTCGAACACGCTGAATAATATCAGGACGTAGTTCTTTTAAAGTGGCATAGGGATAAATCTTATTTTCGGTAAAAGTACTTTGTTTGCGGATATACAAATTAGCCACCAAATTGGTATTCAACGTTATGTTGTAATCACCTTCGTAATTTCTGTCAAAAATCAATCCCCTAGTACTATGTACTTGCGAACTTTCAAATACTTGAATTTGCAAAATGATTTTATCATCAATCTCAATTTCAGTGGGTTGAATATATACAGGCGGATTGATAAGCTGAGGGTTATTTAAAGCGTTTGTTAACTCCTTTTTAATTTTCTGCACCTGTTTCGCTTCAATACCTTTTATTTCACCTTTATCCGACACTCCCAATAGAATAGTTCCACCAATTCGATTTAAAAAAGCACATACAGTCTCGAAAATATTTTTAGGTATTTCGTGTTGTGCTGTTTTAAACTCTATTGTCAGACCTTCGCCTTGATTAATTATATGTTTTATTTTCTCAGTATCCATAAATTTGATTGTACACTACTTATTAGCCCTGAATTTTCACATTTTTCTAATTTTAAATCTTTATTCTCCTCTTACTCCCCTTTAGGGGATGGGGGCAGTCCGTTGTCTGCCGTCCGTTGTCTTTATTCTCCTCTTACTCCCCTTTAGGGGATGGGGGCAGTCTGTTGTCTGCCGTCCGTTGTCTTTCTTCTCCTCTTACTCCCCTTTAGGGGATGGGGGCAGTCGGTTGTCCGTTGTCTGTCGTCTGTTGTCTTCCGTCCGTCGTCCGTTGTCTGTTTTCCGGGATACTCCTCGCGTCGAGTAATTACACTACAAACAAAACACAGCATATAGAGGTACCGATTTTATATTGTTTTCGAATCCAAAATTTTTGGCTGAAATACGTATAGCATATTCAGGATTATACGTTGAGTTGTAAACAGATAAACTTTTCGACTTTACATTTTCGGAAGCTTTTACTTCGCACGGAATAACCCCCTTTTCGTTCGAAAGCAGGAAATCAACTTCGGCCTCGTTGCCCGATCTCCAAAAGTATAATTTCTTTTTGCTCGAAATAAATTCTTGTGCCACATAGTTTTCAGTAAGCGCGCCTATAAACTTAAAATCTTTATTCTGAAACAGATCATATTGCGTAATTCCGGCCTTATGCACCAATAAGCCTACATCGGACTGATAAAGTTTAAAACCAGCATTGTTTTTGTCTGATTGCAACGGACGTACAGGGTTGGATATAAGCGGACAATGCAATAACAAACCTGCTTGCAACAACCATTCTATAGCTGTTTCAAACTTCTGTTTGTTGCTGTTTTCCTCCACTAGTTTATATCTGAATTTTTTTTGATCCTGTGCAAGTTGTTCCTTAATGGAGTTATATACTTTTAAAATTTTTATCGAATTGATATTTTCCGAATATTTAGCCATATCGGCCGTGTAACCAGTTATAATGCCTTCTTTAATCCCGTAAAGCAGGTCGTTTACCTGCATGTTGTTGTCGATATACTGTTTTACAACAGCAGGCATTCCTCCCAAATACAGATAGGTTTTATATAGCAAAATTGCTTTTTCGTGTAAAATCGTAATTAATGATGTATTCTTATGATAGGATTCACTAATCTTTTCACAAAGCATTTTTTCGTCCAAAGCCCATAGAAATTCCTCAAAATCAACGGGGTACATATATTCTATTTGCACTTTGCCCACCGGAAAAGCTGTGTGCAGCCGATTAATTTTTACACCAAGCAAACTACCTGCACATACAATTTTGTATTTTATGTTGTATTCGGCAAAAAATTTTAATGCCAATATTGCTTTTTCACACTCCTGTATTTCGTCGAAAAACAATACCGTATTGTCAACATCAATTTTTGTTCGAAAATATACCTCAATATTGCTGATAACTTCTTGTGGATGCAACGAACTTTCGAAAAATGACTTGAAAATTTCGTTTTGCATGAAATTCAATTCAATAGTTTGCTTAAAATTTTCGTTACAAAACTTCGAGCTAATAAATGTTTTACCGGTTTGGCGCGCTCCAATAAGCATCAATGGCAATGCATTCGTATTGCTTTTCCATTGCTCGAAAACCTGTTCTATTTTTCGTTGTATATGTGCCATTTTTATCTATAAATCAATTTTATTCGTATCATAAATATTGATTTGCAAATATAATATTATTTTATTCTTTTTCCACCGTCTTGGCAAATTTATAATCAGTCAATTTATAATTTATGGATTTTAAATCCATTAGGCATTATATAAATTGCATTTGTCTGACTTAATTAACTTTATATTTTAAATCTAAGAAATGGAACGCTGATTTACACGGATTCAGCGGATATGTACTGATAAAATGTAAATAACTGATTAAAAAAAGGATTTTATCCCCGATAAATCGGGTCTGATTTAAGAAATTGAGTCTTAATCAGCTCGCCAAAGGCGAGATATAATCTGTTTTAAATCCGCTAAATCGGCGTAAATCAGCGTTCTATTATTTCTTTGTTTATTCTTCCTCTGTTGTCCGTTGTCTGTTGTCCGTCGACTTTTTTCTGTCGTCCGTTGTCTTTCTTTTCTTCTTACTCCCCTTTAGTGCCTGTCCGTCCACTGACGGAGGTTGGGGCAGTCTGTCGTCTATATTATTATTTTTCAAAAATACGTCTATCAAAGGGAAAAGGTTCACTATTTACTATTTTCACATTTTTGAATTCGATGTTCGCCGGATTTATTAGAAAATTAAAGTCACCTTTCGTAACAGCCGAGGGCACTTTTAGTATAAGGTGTTGATTCTTTTCAACAAAAGTATCGCCAAACTGTTGTGTGAAAATTGAGTGTGGAAATTGATTCCAATTGGTTGGCAACAAAGTTACATCAATTGTGTCAATAAATAGATGATTAGGAATTTCTATTGTTAACATTAAAAAATCGGTAGGAAGCGTTGCTAAATTTAAATGTACAGCAACTTCGGCCATTGCAAGTGAACGATTTTCGGCAGTATAAATAAGTTCAGTACCTATCGAATTCCAACGTGCACCAAATTTGGCAGCACCTTTGCCTGTCAACTCAGCTGCAAATTTCTTTCGTATCAAACGATAAACTTCCATTAGGCAAATAAACCGTAATTAATTTTATGCAATTCGGCCAGCACCAATTCTTTACCATACGAATCCTTAAGTAAATCCTTTGGCGTTAAGTTTCCCAGCGCAAAGTTTGGTGTGTCGAGCCACGATTTAAAAGTGTCCATATTTCCAAAAACCTCTAAACCTTTGTAGGTTACCTCCGTCATTTCAACAATTCTTTCGGACTGTGAAGCTTTAAATGCTTTTGAAGTTTGAATGTATCGGCTTAGCGATTTACCTGAAATATTTAGTAAATTCGCCCATTCGGTGATATTAAAAGGAGTAGATTCTTGAATCTCCTGAAATAATTTACTTGTAATCCCTTGTCGAATAAGGCAAATCATTAATAATTTATCATTAAAAAAATAGGACAATGTTAAATCTTTTAAATCAAAAGCATTCATATTGTTGGTTATACAAGATTGTTGTACAATAGACACTATTTCTTTACCTATTTTTTTTTCATTTGACAATACAACTGTTTCCATGGACATTTTTCTTTATTTAATGGACAAATATACAAAGAATAATATTAATAATTGCATTTAATGCAATCAAAAGTTTGAATTTACGATTTTTAAATTTATAACACGATTTAAAACCACATAAGGCACATAAGTTTCTATTTCTTCATTCTAAACTCTTGGTTCTTAATTCTTGACTCTTAGCTCTTTATTCTTTTTCCGTTGTCTGTTGTCCGTTGTCTGCCGTCTTTTTTCTGTTGTCTGTTGTCCGTTGTCCGTCGTCCAATAATGATACATCAAACGTTCCATCATTCTCCACCAATATCCAATCCTTCGTATCAGGATACCCATGCCAAAAATTACGTGGGCAAATCTTTATACCATTACTTATTAATGCCGGCTTATACGAAAATGAACTTTTGCTGGTTATTAGCAAATCGGCTCGTACTAAATGTAAAAACGAAGCATATTCGTCCATATCCGAACAAAACCGAATAGTACCATAGTTGGATAAAGCAGCAAACTCTTCCTGTTTCCCGGTCGAGAATACATAAATAACAATAGGTTTTGATAGGGTTAATGTTTCCATAACCTGCTGCAATACTTTTTCATAATAATTGGTTACTAACCAGCGATGCGATTTTATTTTATCGGATTCATTCGTTACTACACCGTCAATCACAACCGTTCGGCGTACATGAACCGCAAAATTAAAGCAGTTGGGGTCATAAATAAGCGTATCACTTTTTCGGGCAGATGCTGCATTAAATTTCTGTTTCAGTATGGCTTGCAAATCCTGCTGATTGGTATAATCCTGATCTTGTTCGGCTATAAAAACTACTTTTTGGTTCGAATAGGATTTAATAATGCGTTTTACAACAGCAATTTCCTTTACAGTATGTTGGTCGAAATAAGGTAATGCAACTTTTTTAAATCCTTTTTTTAATAATTCTGCCACTTTCGCCTCCTGTTCCCCAAAACCTAAAAAATACTCCCATTTTGAATTTGAAAAGGGGATATGTGCGTATTTTAACCCAAACTGCTGTGCCCACCAATAACCCGCTATCCAATTGGCTAACTGATGCCCAATTCCTGCACCAGCATTGGGGCGAGCTGCAAAAAAATGATTACTATTCATTGTTTCCTTACTCCCGAATATCAAATAATGCCAATACGAACTATGTAAAAAAGGATGCACCCAAGTACCACGAGCCGACTTTGTTATATCGTATCGTAACCTGTTTCGTATTTTTATAAAAAGTTTTAGCATTGATATGTTTATTAATCTTTAATCGTTTGAATAAGGTTGATTTTTACAAATAATTATTATACTACCTT
>Ga0247840_10004949_pt1 | contig 20518 bp, 19 predicted proteins | sample LaCruzMarch2015__FD_192404 | JGI IMG/M metagenome (GOLD analysis project Ga0247840, IMG submission 192404) | Freshwater microbial communities from meromictic Lake La Cruz, Castile-La Mancha, Spain - LaCruzMarch2015_17m | ecosystem: Environmental > Aquatic > Freshwater > Lake | place: Spain... | reverse complement strand
TACTGCGTCGTGTCTTCTGCGTTTGGCTTTCATTTTCGATGGTCTTTCAGGTTGTGGTTTTCCACACCCGAACGCCACCGCTTTTTATAGCTTACCAACTGGTCCGAATTCCGGGGTCCACCTCAGTTTGCAGGTTCGTGGGAGCCGATCCGCTGTCCCAGAGCGCCCCGGTGCTCCAAGTGCCGTTAGTGGTGGTTCCGTTCCATGTGACTTGGGCGAAAGCCGAAGGCGCGGCGAGCAGAGCGAGCGCGGCTGCGGAGGCGAGGAGCGGGCGGAGGAAGTGTGATGCTTTCATTGGGATGCCAGGGGTAGATAATCTCGGACAATGAAAATATCGCAAACGACCAGAGGATATGCAAGAAAAATAACGGGGATGCGAAATTTGTTTTAACATTCCGTCCAGCCGGTTTCTATGGAGAGGGCCGTGTTTTTTTTATGACATTTAACAAAATTGGCAGAAGGAGATAAGAGGTGTTCAGTTTTGCCTCGCTCGCTCCCGCTCGGTTGCCTCCCGGCCACTCATTCGACTTGCCTTCCTGAACGAGGCGCTATCGCGCGGGTGTTGCCCTTCGGGCTGCCTGCGGCAGGGTTGCACCGTTCGCCTCCCGGCTTCCGGTCCCTTCGGGCGGATCTGCCGATCCCGCTATGTCGGTGCATCCCAGCACCTCCATTCCCGGCCAACTCCCGCAGGCACGGGTTTAGTGTTCAGAAAAGCAGTTCGATTTGATGTCTATGCATTCCCGGTTGGGCGGGTGAACTTTAGCCGCAGACTTGCGGGCTCAGATTTAGGGAAACGAGAAAGACATTTTTCACGCGGAGACGCGAAGAACGCGGAGGGGGACAGGACAAGTGTTCAGTTTTGCCGCTTGCTGAATGCGGCACAATTTCGGATTTCTGGCAGTTCTTCGGAAGGAAGAGAGCGAGCGGGACGATGCAGAGAGTGACAATCGCCATGAAAAATACCACGGAAGGGATGGCTCGCCGTCCGTAGGTTCCACCGGTTTCGGTGTGTAAATGGCATAACCGCGTATCGTGACTGCATTGCGACTTCACGAAATCAAAAACCTGATTTGCGATCATGCGGAATCGGAGTAGAATACACGCATGAAATACCTCGTTCTCACCGTATTGACTCTGGCCATGACATTCACCGCATCAGCCGCCCCGAAAAAAGCATGTGGGGATTGTTGCAAAGGAAAGTGCGCGGAATGCTGCAAGGGTGACTGCAAATCCTGCTGCAAGTAACATCGTGATTTGAAAATCCCGGGTGCAGACTTTCGGATGTCCGGGAGAATCCGTGCGGCTGTCAGGCGCGGGTTCCTCACCGCTCTGGCGCTCGTTTGGTTGTTGCTGCCGGCCGGAACCCTCGCAGCCACGTCGTCAGACCTTCGCGCGTCACCGTGGCCGGAAGCTGACCAGATGTTCCGTCGCGACCCCTTCTGGGTCGGTGGGGACGGAGGATATTCCATCGCCCTTGGTGAAGGGCGCACACTTTGGCTGTTTGGTGACAGCATCATCGATCCTTCTGGGCTCCGTTCGCGAAAATCTCCGGGTGTCAAAATGATCGCCAACTCGATTGCAATTCAAAGTGGGCGCAATCCAGCCACCGCGAAAATGCAATTTTACTGGAAGGCGGATGACCTGCCTGCCGCATTTTTCCCCGATTCCGGGAAATACCGTTTCTGGCCCGGCCACGGGGTCCGAATCCGGGACCGTCTCCTCCTCTTTCTGATGAAAGTCAGAACCACGGAGTCCGGCCTGGGTTTCGAAGTCAGCGATTGGAAAGCCGTGTTGGTCAGCAATCCCGACGACGACCCGCCCGGCTGGAAAATGTCGTGGATCGAGACCCCGTCGAACAAACTCCATGCGATCGTCGGATCGGCTGGCGTGTTTTGCGATGGGGGATTTGTTTATGCATATGCCTCGCAGGAACCGGGTGGCAAAAATGCGTATCTCGTTCGGTGGCCGGAAAGCGAAGCATACGACGGAAATCTTTCCGGCGCCTTGTGGTGGGACGGGAAGGAATGGACCGGGAAGGAACCAGACGGCGACAACCCGTCAGCGGTGGTTCTCCAAAATGCCGGGAGCGAGTTCACGGTTCATCGCGACGCGCAAACCGGAAAATACCTCCAGGTTCAGTGCCTCGGCTTCGGTCCGGCCGATGTCACGATGCGAATGGCCGACAAGCCCGTCGGGCCATGGTCGATCCCGACCACGCTTTATCATCCGCCGGAATTTGAAAAACCGCGCATCATGATCTACCAGGGAAAAGCCCATCCCGAATTGACCGGAGCCGGCCTCGTGCTCACTTACTCCACGAACAGTTTTGATTTCGAAAAGCTCATGAACGACGAGGAGATCTACTATCCCCGGTTTGTCCGGCTGGAGGGGCCGCTGAAATCATCGGTGCCCGGCGAAACGCCTACCGGGCCTGACTCACGATGACGACCACCGAGTGAGCCGGCACATCCAGGGTGAAGGTTTTCTTCATACCCTCCTTCTCCTCGGCGACAACCTTGACTGCCTCCTCATTGATGTTGTGCAGGGCGGGGCTGCTGCCGCCGAGAGTGTGCAACGTGTATTTCGACTGCAGGTCGCAGGGAAATTCCAGCGTGGTTTTCGTCGGGCCGTCGAGGCGCCGGGAGATGAGCATCGTGCTGTAGCGGCTGCCATCGCGGAACGCATAGCAGTCGACGAGCGGCAGGTCGGGCACCGCCGGAAATGATTTCACCTTTTTGTCAGCACTGTTCGTCTGGGAGACAACGTCAGCCTGGGTCTCGGGAAGATCCATCGTCACCATCTGCTTCGGCGTGGATGTGATGAGATCGCCGGTGAGCAGGTTGTTCCGCATGCCCAGGGCCTTCCAGGCGATGTGCTCGCCCCACTGCCGGTTGTGCGAGGCCCAGTAATGGCCGTTCTTGAACATGAAGAACGCCTGGTCGCCGTATCCGTCGCGAAGGTTGCTCATGAAGATGTCCAGCGAGTTGACCGCCTGCGCGAGGGATTTTCCCTCCGCCTGTTCAGCCATATTGAATTTGCCGGGAGCCGGAAGCGTGTAGCCCGGACCGGCTTCATAGACGAGGCACTGCACGCCTCCCGGACGACTTTGCGCCGCAGCGATGGCGTCAGCCGTCTCCTTGAACTGCTCAGCTCTCGGGACCAGCATGCGGCGGGCATAGGTGAGGATATTCATCCATCCCTCCTCCGGGCTCCCGGATGTCAGCAGCCCGACGGCGTCCCATCCTCCGGTGTAATACGCGATATCGATCGCCTGGGCGGACGGACAATTTTTCAGGGCGCTCGCCCCATACGATGATGCGTCGTTTTTTGTCTGTGCCGCCCAGCCGTTGATGACGAACTGGAATTTGTCTGGGTGGAACCACGGGCTCTTTTTCATCTGCTCGAATTGGAATTCCGCATAAGCACCGTAGAACGCTCCACGGGCTGCAAAGTTCTGCGTTTTGAAGGAGGGATTCCATGTCTCGTTGCCCATCTCAATTTTGATCCGGCGAAAGACATCGGTCCAAGGCTTCTCCTGCCCCCAGGCTGCCCGCATTTTCCCGTAGGGTGAGTCTGGCGGGCCCGCCAGGTATTCGATGAGACTTTTCTGCTCCTGCGCGGAAAACAGTGTCGAAGTAATGATCCATGGCTCTGCGCCGACCTGAGCGCAGAGTTCAAGTTGCCGGTGCAACCCGACCGCTTCGGTTGTCGCCGCGCCATTGGTCTCGCGGAACGTCAGATTCGAGTTGGACGGATCCCCGAGCGCGTCATCGAGGCGCTTTCCAAAGCCTCTGTTCTCCTGAAGCACCCAGAGGCGGAGCGTTCCCGGACGGAACCGCTTCAACTTCTCCACGATCTCCGGATAAAACGCTCCGGGTGGAGGGCCTCCCTTTTCGACGATGGAAATATTATCGATAAAAAGCGTGCCGGGCTCGCTGGTGCCGATATCGAACCGCTCGGCGGATTTCCCCGGGGGCCTGGCAATGAAGTCGAATGCGTATTCCTTCCACTCGGAAGTCACCGTCAGCTTTTCATTCGCAAGGCTCGCGACCTGCACGTCCACGCTGCCGGTCGGCATACCAGCCTGCTTCATCCAAAGGGTAACGGTATAAGTTTTCCCTTCATGAAGCCGAGGCGCGTCCGCCTCCTGCCCGGAGAGCAGCCAGTAGCCGACGCTCACGCGCCCGCCTTTCCAGGGTTCGGGAACAGTGAGTGCAAACGATGCCCCGCCGCCACCGGGCGGCACATCCGGGGAGAGCACCGTGCGCACCCCTGCCGCATGAAGAGTCTTTTCTTTTCCGTTGTTGAGGGAAAGTCCTCCGTAAAGCCACCAAGGATTCGCTCCCCATGTGCGTGTGACCGACTCCGGAAATTCCGTGCGCACGACAGTGATGACATACTCGTCACCTGGCTTCACTTCGGGCCCCGGTTCGGAAAACGTGATCCGGTTCGGTCCGGCTTTCGATGCTTGATAAGCGGCGATTTTCCCCTCGCGCAGGAGACGGACTTTTCCGTTCTCAAACCGATAGACCGCAGCGGTGCCTCCATCGAAAAATCCGTCCCGAAAGACATCGTAGTATCCGATTTTTTTCTCGCCTCCGTCATCGTCAAGCGTGGTGGTCGAACCGCCCGTGGCCGTGCCTTTGAGGCGGGCGGTGACTGGGTTCGGGTTCGGAGCGTTCCACCACTGATTATGCCATGGCTCGGTGTTCCAGTGGGACATGGCGGGCGGATCAATGTTCGCGCCGAATCGCGGCGGATCCTTTACCAGCACGGCGGGGGAAATCTCAAAAACCGCCCTGTCACCTTTCACAGGAGGAAGTTCGGCACAGAGAGACGCCAGCGGAATGGCCAATGCGAGGGAAACGAGTCGGGACTTCATGATCGGGGAATTCTACCGCAGACTCAGACTCCGATACCGGATGGAATTCGCAATCCCAAAGCAAGCACCGGGGAATCAACGTAACACGGTTATCAGGGATGCCGACCGTGCGGCTCCGTCCTCATTTTTCTATTTCCCACGGATAAACCGGGATATAGAGAATTGACCCATGAAAGTCCTCGTCACGGGCTCGTCCGGACTGATCGGCTCGGAAGTCGCCTTGTTTCTCGCAGAGCGTGGCTGCTCGATCCATGGAGTTGACAACAACCAGCGGGCCATCTTCTTCGGTCCCCAGGGCGACACCCGATGGAATCAAAGCCGGCTCGCGGAAGCCATCCCCGGCTACACCCACCACGAACTCGATATCCGCGACCGGCAGGCGGTTCTGGATCTGCTGGCATCCGTCCGGCCCGATGCAATCGTCCACACAGCCGCCCAGCCGAGCCACGACCGGGCGGCGGCCATACCGTTCGACGACTTCGATACCAATGCCGTCGGCACACTCAATCTTCTGGAGGCCGCCCGGCGAAGCTGCCCTGAGGCCCCGTTCGCGCACATGTCCACCAACAAGGTGTATGGAGACCGTCCGAACTCGATCGCCCTGAGCGAACGGGAAACCCGTTGGGATTACGCCGATCCCGATTATGAAAATGGCATCGCCGAGGATTTTTCGATTGATCAGAGCAAGCACTCTCTCTTTGGAGCGTCCAAAGTGGCCGCGGATGTGATGGTCCAGGAATACGGGCGGTATTTCAACATGCCGACCTGCTGCCTGCGCGGCGGCTGCTTGACAGGCCCAAACCACTCGGGCGTCGAGCTCCACGGATTTCTGAGCTATCTCGTCAAATGCAACCTCGAAGGCCGCGAATACAAGGTTTTCGGCTACAAGGGCAAACAGGTCCGCGACAACATCCACAGCGAGGATGTCGCCCGATTCATCTGGGAGTTCCTCAACGCGCCACGCGTGGCCGAGGTCTACAACATCGGGGGAGGAAAAGGAAACTCCTGCTCGATCCTAGAGGCATTTGCACTAGCCGAAAAGTTCAGCGGAAAAAAGCAGGTGTATTCCTATGTCGAGGAAAACCGCATCGGCGACCACATCTGCTACTACAGCGACCTGCGCAAAATGCGCGCCCACTACCCCGTATGGGATATTACGGTTTCGCTCGAAGAAACGGTCCGCCAGATCGTCGAGGCGTGGAAGAAAAAGCTGAAATAGGAAAGTGGAAAGCTGAAACCCGTCATGGCCAAAACAGAGTTGGAAGAGCGTTCAAAAAGATTTGCTCTCGCAATCATTGATCTTGTCGAGCGGATGCCACGAAATCGCTCGAGCGAAGTTGTCGGGCGACAACTCCTGCGCTCCGGGACCTCAGTTGGCGCAAATTACCGTGAGGCGAATCGAGGAGTGTCGCGCGAAGACTTTATCAACAAGGTGGGAATATCCACAAAAGAAGCCTCTGAGACGGAATACTGGCTGGAGTTGATCAGTGAGTCTCCCCGCCTGAAAACAGCGGACTCCCTGCCTCTTCTTCAAGAATCGCGCGAAATCCTAGCCATCCTCACAACAATCGGGAAAAACGCAAAAAAGAACCGCCCATAAAGTTTCAGCCTTCCACTGCTTCGCCTTCAACTTTTCGCTTTTCCCTTTCAGCTTTCCACTTTTTCCAAATGCACATCCTCGTCACTGGTATTTGCGGGTTTGCAGGGTCAGTGATCGCCCGCACGCTGATTGAGCACTGCGAGGGAATTTCGCTGGCCGGTCTGGACAACCTCAGCCGCAGGGGCAGCGAAACAAATGTGGAGCCACTGAGGAAACTCGGCGCGGACGTGAGGATCGGCGACGTCCGCGACCGCGCGTTTCTTGAAACCCTTCCGCATGCCGATTGGATTCTGGATTGCGCTGCCAATCCGAGCGTTCTCGCCGGAGTGGACGGTTCCGGAAGCCGGGATCTCGTCGATCAAAACCTCTACGGTACAGTGAACCTTCTGGAACTCTGCAAAATGTGGAGCGCCGGTTTTACGCTACTGAGCACAAGCCGGGTCTATTCCATTCCCCCGCTCGCCAGCCTTCCCCTCATGGAATCTCCAACCCGGTTCGACCTCCAGCAGTCGGCTCCGATGACCGGATATTCTGCCAGCGGCATCGCCGAGTCGTTCTCCACCGCACCTCCGGTCAGCCTTTACGGTTCGACCAAGGTTTGCTCGGAGATGCTTGCGCTCGAATACGGCGGAGCATTCGGGTTCCCTGTCTGGATCAACCGCTGCGGGGTCCTCGCCGGCCCCGGCCAGTTCGGCAAGGCCGACCAGGGGATTTTTTCCTACTGGATCCATTCCTGGAAATCCGGACGTCCGCTCCGCTACATCGGCTTCAACGCATCAGGCAAGCAGGTGCGCGACTGCCTCCATCCCCGCGACATCGTCCCCGTCCTCCTGAAGCAGATGAGACAGCCGCTTGCAGCGGATCCCGCAACGCGGGAACGCCCGGGCTCTCCAAAAGCACAGGATTCACAAAATCAGCACACCTCCCCCCCCCTGCCTGCCCCTGTGCCTCTTGTGGAAAAAGAATCTCCGCGGGTCTTCAATCTCAGCGGAGGCACCGCCAACTCGATGTCGCTTTTGGAACTCTCTGCATGGTGCAGGGACCGCTTCGGCCCGAGCCATTCCGAATTCCATATTTCGAATTCCACATCGAGCTAAAGCCGTCCCTACGACATCCCGTGGCTCGTCCTCGATTCCTCCCTGGCCTCGAATGCCTGGGACTGGCACCCCTCCACGCCGATCCAAGGAATCCTTGAGGAAATCGCCCTCCACGCCGCCGAAAACCCGGGTTGGCTCGACCTGGTCGCCTGATTTTTACAAAAAAAAAGCACCGGGGTTTCAGCCCCGGTGCTTTTATGAAAAGTTGAGTTTACGTGGAATTAACGACGGCGGAAATCTCCACCGCCACCGCTGCGTCCGCCGCCACCGCCACTGCGTCCGCCGCCGCCACCGCCACCACGGCGGTCATCGCGGAATTCGCGGCGCGGGCCGTCGAAACGTCCGCCGCCGCCACCACCGCCCGGAGGACGGTCTTCGCGGGGACGGGCTTCGTTGACAGTCAGCGCACGTCCGTCGAGTTCTTTTCCGTGAAAGGTCTCGACCGCGGCTTGCGCCTCGGCGTCGGAACCCATCGTTACGAATGCAAACCCGCGTGAGCGGCCGGTGAATTTATCCTGCATCAGCATGACTTCGGAAACGGAGCCGCACTGCGAGAACAGGTCTTGAATGGCGATCTCGGTCGTGTTGAACGACAGATTGCCGACATATAGTTTGTTACCCATGGTATTTATGAACGCATTGGGATCGGAGACTGTTCCCGGTTTCCGGGTTTCAAACCGCCGCCGGAATCTTCCGCACGGTGTTCACCAAATCACGACCTCATCTGCTGGTTGCGCTTATTGACCGTTTTTTTCGTTTTGGCAAATGATTTCTTTTCCGGTGATTGACGTGAGGCCCTGTTTTTTTGAGAGTCCCCCCAGATGCTTTGCCTTCGGACAGTCCTGATTTGTCTTTTCCTCGCGGCACTCCAGGGTCTGTCCGCAGCGGCCGACCAGGAGATCCGTGTCCCGTTCAACTTCCAATGGGGGGAATCCGCACAGCGGCTGGAAGAGAGCCTCGCCAAGGTCCAGGCCCGGGTCGTGGAGAGGAAAACCGTTGAGAAGAGGAATATCCTCGTCGTCGAGGGAATCCCTCAAAAGCTTCTGCAGCGCGCGCTGTTTTACTTCGATTCCGATTCGTTGAACGAGATCGAGCTCCACTACGGGGACAAGTCGTGGGACTCGGTGCAATACGCCCAGTTTTTCGACCAGACCCGGAGGAACATCGAGATGAAATACGGCATGGGCCGGGTCATCGCCCGCCAGAAAACCCGCGAGGGGGAGATCCTCCAGACGCTCATCGGCTACCAGTGGGTCCAGGCTTCGACGTCGCTCCAGCTTTTCCTCTACACCGCAGAGAAGGGCGCGGAGAGCCTCCGCGTGCTGAGCCTGCACTACAAAGGGCTCTGATCGATTGAAAGCCTTCGTTCGCGGGGACTGGGACGGTTTTGTCGGGCTCTTCATCGACAACCTCCTGCAGCTCCTGCTCATCGCCACGCTGTGCCCGCTCGCCTGCGGGATCCCGGTCACGATGGTCGTCACAATCCTCCTTCCCGGCGCCGCAGTGTCGATCCTCGCGGGCAATCTCTTTTATTCCTGGCAGGCCTGGCGGCTCGCGAAAAATACCGGCCGCAACGACGTCACAGCCCTGCCTTACGGCATCAATACCGTGAGCCTGATTGCCTTCATCTTTTTCATCATGGCCCCGGTCTGGCAGGCGACAAAAGACCCGCTCAAGGTCTGGGAGGCCGGGGTGTTCGCCTGTCTTCTCAGCGGGCTCTTTGAACTGGCGGGCGCATTCTGCGCGGACCCCCTCCGGCGGAGTGCTCCCCGGGCAGCGCTGCTCTCGGCCCTGGCGGGGATTGCGCTGACATTCATCTCCATGGGCTTCGCCTTCCGCATCTTCGCCTCGCCGGCCGTCGCGCTTCTGCCGATGCTTCTCATTGTCATTGCCTATGCGGGACGGATCCGACTCGGAATTCCGGCCGGCCTGCTGGCCATCGCCATCGGCGTCGCCGTCGCATGGATCCTGAGAGCTTTTGGAATCTCCGCGTTCACTCCGCCCGGGGATCCCGTGCCATTCGGGTTCCATCCGCCGCACCCCGACATGACCGCCATCGACGCGCTTCTCTCCGGCGGAAACCTTTGGAGTTTTCTCTCTGTCATCATCCCGATGGCGCTTTTCAATTTGTTGGGCTCGCTGCAGACGCTCGAGAGCGCGGAGGCGGCCGGGGACCGGTATGAGACCATGCCCTCGCTCGCCGTCAACGGGGCCGGCAGCGTCCTCGCTGCGATCTTCGGCAGCACCTTTCCGACGACTCTTTATATCGGGCATCCCGGCTGGAAAGCCATGGGCGCTCGGATCGGCTACTCGGCGCTCAACGGCCTTGTGATCACCGTGCTCTGCCTCTCGGGAGCCGTCACCGCCGTGCTGCATGTCGTGCCGCTCGAAGCGACTCTCGGGATCCTGATCTGGATCGGCCTTGTCATGACGGCGCAGGCGTTCCAGGAAACACCGCGCGGGCATGCGGTGGCGGTGGCCATGGGCCTGCTGCCCTCCCTTGCAGCCTGGGCATGGCTCCTCATCGAAACGACCCTGCGCGTCACGGGAGTGCCTCTGGAAAAAGCCCTTCCGGGCTTCGGAAGCGATCTGGCGATTTCCGGAGTGCTGGCGATGAACCAGGGGTTCCTCATCACGAGCATGGCGCTTTCCGCGATCGCGGCGTTCGCGATTGACAGAAAATTTCTTTCCTCGGCCGTGACCTGCTTCGTCTGCGCCGCGCTCTCGTCGATCGGCCTCATCCACGCCTACAAAATTTCCTCGGGAGCGGTTCTCCCGGATTTCGGCCTGCTGAAAGCCCCCGGCTTCACTGCCGCCTATGCGGCCACGGGACTCTGCCTGCTGTGTCTGCACGCGATGAAACGCTTTGACGCGAAGAGTGGAATCCCCCACGGTTGACCGGTGCAACCCAACCAAATCGCCGTCCAGCTTTATACCGTCCGCGACTTCTGCAAGTCCGCATCCGAACTGGCCCAAACTGCCGCAAAACTGCGCGCCATCGGTTACGAAACCGTCGAGGTTGCCGGGGTTTCGGCCGACATCTCCCCGGAGGAAACCCGAAGTATCCTTGCCGATGCTGGCATCGCGATCTGCTCGGCACATGAGAGCAGCGACCTCATCCGCTCGAACCCGCTCGCCATCGTCGAGAGGCTGAAAGCCATGGGGATCGATCACGTAATCTACCCCTACCCCGCCGGCGTGGACTTCTCCGATCCCGCTGCGGTGAAGGCGATGGTCACCGACCTCGACGCCGCCGGAGCCGTCCTTCGCGAACACGGCTGCTCGCTCAGCTACCACAACCACGCGATCGAATTTTCCCGCATTGGAAACGAGACGCTCATGGATTACATCGCCCGCGCCACCTCGCGGGAGACACTGCAGTTCGAACTCGACACCTACTGGGTCCAGTTCGGCGGATGCAATCCCGTCGAGTGGTGCGGGAAAGCCGCCGGACGCCTCCACGTCCTTCACTGCAAGGACTACGGATTCGGAGCCAACAACCAGCCGTTCTTCGCGGAAATCGGATACGGCAACCTGGATTTTCCGGCCATTATCTCTGCGGCGGAATCGGCCGGCTGCAAGTGGTTTGTCGTCGAGCAGGACACCTGCCCGGGAGACCCGTTCGTCTCCCTTGAAAAAAGCTACAAGACCATGCGCGAATGCCTCTGCGCGTGATCCGTCGCCACATCACAAACCCGCACACCAGGCTTTATAAATCCGGACATCAGCGACACGAGCCGCGGCCATTATATCCGCCGTAGCCCCTGTATCCGTAACCGCCGTATCCCCGGTTCCAACCACCATACCCCGCACCGGGCCAGCAGCCACCCCACCCACCGCCGCCCCACCCCAAACCGATAACCGTAGACGGCGCATACCAGGCGGGCGCCGCATACGGGACCGAATAGTAAGCCGGATATCCTGTGTAGTAACTTGATGAGTTCCCCTGCCCGGCCAGTCCCATGCTGATCAGAAGCGCCGAGTTGATCGTGCCGGTCGGCGTCAGTTGGTGGTCGCGCTGGTAATTGCGGATCGCCCGGCTGGTCGCCGGCCCGACACTTCCATCAATCGGGCCCTGATAATACCCCTGCTTCGAAAGCACAATTTGCACCGAGGATTCCACGGATTGCGACTGGCCGTAGGGAGCAATCTCCATCGCGCAGCCGGCCGCAAGCGCGCAAAACAAAATGAGAACTCCCGGCCGGATGATTCGAGCAAGCAGAGAATGCATTGCACAAACTAACTCATCGGGACCGCCTGGCAAGCCGGCTTCAGCGGTGACACGCCCTGCTGCCGCTCCATTCAGTTGCCCGTTGGCGAATTTTCGGTGATACCTTTCCGCCATGAATGTCTTCATCATCAACGCCCACGCCGAGCCACAAAGTTTCAATGGTGCCATGTTCCGCACTGCGGAGGAGACAATGTCCGCCGCCGGGCACTCCGTCCAAGTCTCCGACCTCTACGCGATGAAGTTTGATCCGGTGTCCGACCGGCGCAATTTCACGACGGTAAAGAATGCTGAATACTTCAAACAGCAGATCGAGGAAATGCACGCGACCGAAGCCGGAGGATTCGCCGCGGACATCGAAGCGGAACTTCGTAAAGCCGAGTCGTGCGATCTCATGATCTGGCAGTTCCCCCTTTGGTGGTTCGGCCTCCCGGCAATCCTGAAGGGTTGGGTGGATCGGGTCTTCGCCATGGGACGCACCTACGGCGGCGATCACTTCTACGAGAATGGGGTCTTCAAAGGCAAACGAGCCCTGCTTTCGGTCACCACCGGCGGTCCGGCGGAGGCGTATCGACCTGGCGGCTTCAACGGCGACATCGGCTCCATTCTCCGGCCGATCCACCGCGGGATGCTGAGATTCACAGGCTGGGATGTGCTTGCACCCAACATCGTCTACGGGCCTGTCCGGCTCTCCGAGGATGAACGCATGGCCAGCCTCAAGGCATGGGCGGTCCGTCTCCGCACCATTGGAAACGAAATGCCGATCGATGTCGGCGAATACTGAACGTCTGGACTTTTGCGGTGTCGAATCCCGTAGCGCCTGCCATTTGAACCCCGGCAGCGCGAATCCACCATGATTCTCCCATTCATCGCTTTCGCTCTCCTCTCCCTGCTCGGACTCTCCTGCGTCGTGGCCCCGTTTGTGAGGACGGCGCGATAGTTGCCGGCGGTCGCGCTACCTTCCGTCCGCCGGGGGAAACACCGGCAGCACGATCTTTGAGGGAGTATCCGGCCCGAAGTGAACTTTGATCGTGGCCTTCCGCGTCTCCGAACCCGAGGTCTCCGGTTTTCCGGTTTGCAGATTCCGCGAGTAGCTCGGGAACCAGGAGGCATGGATATACACCCGCAGCCGGTGTCCTTTTTTAAAGCAGTTTCCGGTGATCAGATTGTCAAAGTCCAGTTTCACAATCTCGCCGGGTTTCAGCAACTTTGGTTCAGGCGTTTTGTCGCGCAGGCTGGCGCGGATGACCTCGTGGCCGGCGGCTTCGAGATTAAAAGCGGTGCCGTCCGGGGCAACGTCGAGAATCCGGAGATAGAGGTCAAAATCCGGCGCATCGCTCGATGCGTAGATTTCCGCCGGGAGGTTCCCGAGGACGGTCGTGTCCCCGGCAAAAGGTTCCGTTTCAAACGTGAGGACCGCGGGGTCGTTGGCCATGCCACGCAGATCAAATGCTCCCCAGGTCGTGTCCACTTCATCGCGGACCGGATGGGCCGGGTCCGACACGAACGAACTGAAGCCGGCGCCATTTGGCTGCTGCCTGGATAACGCTCCCGGCTTTCCACCGGGTTCCGCAGTCGAAGCCAGAAACATCGTTTCGGCGACCGAACCCGGGAGCGGCCACGTATCGCCTGTCTTCCAGGTATCCGAACCCATGACATAGGCCTGCACATTCGGCCAATTCTTCACGCCGTTGTCGATGTCGCGCACATAGCGGTCCATCCAGTCGAGCACGACCTGGTGGTAGTTGATCTTTGCCGCAGGGCCGAATGTCCGGTTGCCCGCAACGTCCTTGCCGGTGGCATAGACGCCGTGGACCCACGGTCCGAGGATCAGTTTGTTCCGCATGTCCGCCTCGCCCGCGCGCGCCTTGCTGAGCCCGACGAAATTCGTGATCGCCCCCTCGCTGCCGTAGGGCTCGTCGTGCCATCCAGAGAGGTCAAGGACAGCAGCTTTCACTTTTCCGTATTTTGTCCGCATGTTCCCCCACTCCCACCAGGGATCGTAGGGCCCGTGTTCGAGCCACGTGTAATAATATGGTTCGGTGTCTCTCAGGTAGGGCATTTCGAGAGTGGGAATCCACCCCTGGATCGCGTCGGCGCCGCCGAGCTTCTGCCACTCCGCCTTGGCCTCGTCGTATGTCTTCGGCCCCGGCAGGTTGTTTCTGACCCGTCTGTCGGGCGTCATGTTGACATAGCACCAGTTCGCCCATCCTGTCTCAAAAACACCGCCGAAATAGATCGCCTGCGGGCCGATACTCGAAGGCCCCATCGCCGGCACCATCGCCTTCAGGTGCGGCGGGCTCTCCACTGCGGCGAGCCACTGGACAGCACACGGATACGACAGCCCGAACGTCCCGACATTTCCGTCCGACCATGGCTGCTTCGCTGCCCACTCGATTGTATCGTAGCCGTCCCTTCCCTCGTTCACGTAGGCGACAAACTCCCCGTCCGAGGCAAAGCGGCCGCGCACGTCACAGACGACCATCGCATACCCGCGCTTCACGGCTTCAGTAAACGTCTTCTCGTTGTCCTCGTCGCCCTCGCACTTGTCATAGGGAGTCCGGAAAATAAGCACCGGATACCTGCCATCCTTCTTCGGCCGCCGCACATCCGCGTGCAGGATCACCCCGTCACGCGCCGGGATCGCAACATTCTTCTCGATGTAAATCCCGGTGTCCGCCGCCTGTTCCGCCCGGCAGAATCCGGTAATGCCGGCGAGTCCGATCAGGAAAGAACATGCTCCCACGAACGCCCTCCGGATTGATGGTTCCACCCAGAGTTCACAGCCGCCCGGAAGCGTTTTCATAAGGCGTCCAGAATGTCACTCCTGTTAACCGAAATCAACAGCAGGTTGGAACTCGACCCACCGCCCGATGCGATGCATACTACACGTTTTTTCCCGCTCTTTTCCGGGTAGCTCAGTTATGAAAACCAACCTGTGTTTCCGCCTGCGTCTGGCCGTGGCATCGCACGACATCGTCTCATCCTGAATCATCAAGAACCCGCCCATTTTTTGGGGGTCGTGTTGCGAGGCGAAGTGCGGGGAAGCGAAAGGAGTGACCCACCGAAGGACAAGATTGAACTGCAAGGGCGGTTGTTCGGGACGAAACTGAATGAGTCACGACCAGCGGGATTATTCCCTGCGCCGTATCATTTTTTCGTAGTCGCCATGCGGGCCGACCCAAAACCAAATCACCGTGTCGCCCTCCATGATCCCCAGTGCCCGGTAGTGATCGGTGATCCGGGCGGACCAGAATCCCTGGACTTTCTTGAATTGAACCGATGCGTGACGCGGATCATCCAGCCAGAGCCGGTATTGTTTTTCCGCGGTCTTCTGAATATTCCCCGGGAGGAGGTTGTAACCTCTCCAAAAGGAACTTGCAGCCCTACTCTTCACCAGGAGGAAAGGGAGATGTCTTGCCCGCACGGAATTCGGAAACCGCCTCTTGTGCAAGGTGATCCAACCGCCCGGCCTTGATGTCCTCCTCGATCTCCTGATCCCATTCGTTCGAAACCTTTGAGGAAATCCAATCGGCAAGAATGAACACATCCCGCTTGGGGAGTTGATCAATCGCTCTCTCAATTTCTTGAACGGTGCTCATGCCGGAAAGCTACCACATCAGAAGGAAGCCGACAATGACTCGATTATACACAAGCACTGCTCCGAAGGGGGCCACCTGAAACTGACAATGCCATCCGCCTCCATGCGATCACCACGCGAATTTGTTTGCCACGCTGTTCTCCCGACTCATAGTGAGCACTGTTTACAACGTATATCGGGGTGTAGCTTAGCTTGGTAGAGCGCCTGGTTTGGGACCAGGAGGTCGCAGGTTCGAATCCTGTCGCCCCGATTTTTTTGCGACAGGTTCGAACACTGTTCGACTGCCCGTCCTGCACTGCAGGACAATCCTTACCGCGAGGCTCCGCCGAGCCATTCCGCAGGTCGCGTTCACGCGACAATCCTGTCGCCCCGATTTTTTGCGACAGGTTCGAACGCCGTTCGACTGCCAGTCCTGCACTGCAGGACAAACCCTTACCGCGAGGCTCCGCCGAGCCATACTGCAGGTTGCGTTCACGCGACAATCCTGTCGCCCCGATTTTTTGAGACAGGTTCGAACGCCGTTCGACTGCCAGTCCTGCACTGAAGGACAACCTCTTACCGCGAGGCTCCGCCGAGCCTTACTGCAGGTCGCGTTCACGCGACAATCCTGTCGCCCCGATTTTTCCCCCGCATTGCGACCCTTGCGGCAGAAGCGGTCGGATGCCTGTTTTTATGGAAATCTAAAGGTCGTCGCGTTGAGAGTTCCGCTCCCCAGCCTTGCATTACCGGCTTTCACGCGCCATATTCCGCCCATGAGCACGGTTGTCGAGATCAAGGAGGCCATTGCGCATCTATCTCCGCAGGAATACTGCGAGTTGATGGCGGATCTGCAACCTTCTGCCGATGACCAGTGGGATTTGCAAATGAAGGCCGACGCCTCCTCCGGGAAACTCGACTTCGTTGACCGCCATGTCGAAGGCTCGTGCCGGAATGGAACCCAGGTCCCGCTGGAGGGCATCTTGGAGGAGAATTGAACTTTCCTAGCCGGGGGACTCCTGAGTTCTGGGAAATTTATCGCGCCTTGCCGGTCGAGGTCCGCATTGTGGCCCGGAAGAATTACCAGATTTGGCGCACGGCCCCATTTCATCCCTCGCTGCATTTTAAGAAAATTGGCTGCGGAAAATGGAGTGTGCGGCTCGGCATTCAATACCGGGCTGTCGGCATGTTTCAAAACAATGTTTTTGTTTGGGACTGGATTGGCACACATGCGGACTACGACCGGCTTCCCTGATGACCTTCAGTTTTTCGTTATGCCATCCGCGAGTGCACAGAAAATTCCGGAATCCATCTCGCAGACTTTCTCGCGCATTGATCCCCGCTTCGTGGATGTCAAGCCAGTCCGGGGCACGTTGTCCGTTCAGGAATCGGAACACATCATGCGCAAACATGGGCTCCACCCGATAACGGCCGCGGAGCGAAAAGCTTTTGCGAAATTCCTGCGGGATTAGACGTCAGGGACAAGGCAAAGCTGGGAGGTAGCGTCCACTACTTCGAAGGGGCGGGAACCAGCGGGGCAATGCTCTTACCAGCATCCACCTTCCCGAGCAGGTCCTGTTCCTCCGGACGGAGCAGGGAGATGTTCAGCGTCGTGCGAATTTCCTCAGCCTCCTTGGAGCGTCCGTTCGCCTTGAGGACCGCGATCCGGACAAGTTTGAATTGAGGGAGGGCGTCATTCCATGCGATTTGCCGGCCGTCATAGAGCCGGTCTGCCGCCGCGGGATTACCCCGGAGGATTTCGGCCAGAGCGAGAACCGAGAGGTAGGACAAGAAATCCGGGTAGCGGGCGGAGAGCTCACGTGCGGTCGCATACGAGGCGTCCAAATCCCGGCCGGTCAGCAGAGAGAGGTAGGCAATATCGCCGCGCACCTCTGGAATCTGTGGATACGCCGCGTGAAACCTGTCCAGAACAGCAAGCGCTTCTTCGGCGGATGCGGCCGGGGGGATCATCCGGATCAACTCGGCGAAATCCCCCGGCGTGGCCTCCTTCGACTCCACAAGCAGTTCAAGAGCCTGCCTGGCGCTGTCCCCTCGTCCGACATTCAAAGCATACGCGGCGGCCTGTCGGATTGTCGGGACGGGGGAGAAAGTGAGTTCGCGACGGACCGCCTGCCAGTGCATATCGGTGGTTTCTTCTTCTCCAAGCTGCTGAGCCACCTTGGCGAGAAACAGTTGCCGGAGCGCCTCATCGAGTTGCGGACGCTGTTCGCCAGTGAGAAGCGAGCGGATATCCTTCCACCGGCCCTGCGCAGCCAAGGCATCGGCAACAGCAAGGAGGGCGGGCTCGCTGGTTGCCAGCTCATCGCGGGAAAAGACTTCCTCCACCCGGTCCGGGGACTGCATCGCCAGCAACCATTGTGCGAGAGCGCAGCGGTCTCTGATATCCTGTTTTCCTGCCACCGCAATCAGGTCGCCGATCAGCTTTCCGCGATCCGCACCCGGCTGCGTGATCAGGATCTGGTTGCAGAGCAAGACATCGGAGAACGTGTGCCGCGGATGGCTGAGCAGGCGCTCGCTTTCGGCCCACTGACCGGCGGGGCTTGTGCCAAGATGCCGCGCCGCGAGCTGGCGCAGTGCGGCAAGCCCTTCGCCGGAATCGCTCTTTCCGAGCTCGTGAAGAACACTCCGGCCCTCCTCCTCCGTCGCCGGCGAGGTCGTGAGCAGCAGGGTGCCGAGGACCAGCCGGATACGGCGCATCTGATCGTCGGGCACCCTGGCATCGCGCAACATCCGCGCCGCCTCGGTGAGACGTCCTTCGTTTGCAAGCAGGTTCGCCCGCGCGAGGATTCTGCCCGTTTCAAGATCGGGAGGGAGATTCGCGGGCAGGGAATCAAGCGATTTCCGGGCCGCAGCGGCATCCTTCCTCTTGATGGCGATCCCTGCAAATGCCAGTTGCTCCGCGGGAGTCGCCGATCCATCAGCGACCCAGCCGGCCAGTGTTTGATACGCCTCCCGTTCCCCGGCCTCCGCCTTGTATCGGGTGAGGATACGTATGACCCGGGGGTCAGAAGGGGCCAGAGAAAATGCCGCGCGCACTTTCTCCCGTGCAACCGCCACATCGCCCAGCTTCATCGCCTCCTCGGCTGCGGAAAGAATCCCCAGCGCCCGCCGGGCCTTGATCTCCCGATAAACCCGAGGGCCGGCGGCCACTGCGATACCCGCCAGGAGCAGCGCGACAACCCCCGCTCGAAATACCCGGCCGGCCAAAACACGCTTCCATACTGGCTCCGGATCGGGTTCCTCAAAATATGAGGGGAGTTCGTCCGGCCGGACCGGCTCCCGGGGGCCGGACGGAATGGCGACATCATTCGGTTTTTCTTCGGAGTCCTTCATTCTAATATCCGCAGATTAACAAGATTTTTGCAGATGGAAGGACATATGACAATTTTCCGCATCACCGGCCAGGGTTCTCCTGAATCCGGATATTCGCATCGAGCGTTGCCCGCAGCCCTCGCTCGGCCGCCTCGAAGCTCCCGGCATTCCATGTGGCGAGTTCGAGCAGCCGTTGCCCGCGGTTCCGCCGGCCCTCACGGACCGCATCGAAGCGTCCCTTGATCCCCACGCCGCCCGAAGGCGACTCCTCGCCTGCCTTGGAAAAGTCCTCTGTGATCGAGTGAAAGACATACAACGGCCGCCCCTTGTCCCGGAACCGGTAGGCATCAATCACCATGCTCAGGCCGCCTTTTTCGTAGAGTAGCGGCGGGTAGGTTTCCTCCAGGGCCATGCCGGTTGAGGCAAGGCAGACTTCCGGAGTGTGCGTGTATGTAACCTGAGAGCCCACCTTTCCAGGCTTCCATCGGAAATAAAACGCCTGCCATCGCAGGCCTCCGTCATCCACCCAGCTCTCGGAAAATCCCTCCGGAAACCTCAGGATGTCGAGAGTCTGTTCCGAGACCTTCAGATCCTTGGCTTTTCCCGTTGTCGATTGGCGCGCAAGGGTCCATTCCACCGGGTTTTCATCAGCCCGCTCGTGGGATCGATACCATGCCTCCGTTCCCACCCACGAGATGGCAAGCACGGCCGCCGAGACCAGCAGGAGCGGATTCCATCGGACAAGTCCCGACAAATCCGGGACGCCCGCAACCGGCGCGGGAACGGTCTGCCTGCGGTCCAGAAACGACCCCGCGATGCCGATGGAGATGATCGTCCCAGCCAGCACCACCACGCCCGCCGGGCCATGCCAAACCAGCTCGGCTTCGAATCCCCAGCTTGTCGCCACCAGCGAAAGCAGGATGAGCCGCAGGGTGTTTCCCACCAGCGTCGCAGCCAGTCCAACCCCGACGAGCACCCACCGGCGCGCGGCGCTCAAACGCAGAAGCTCTCCATACGCCAGCGCCGCCACAATCCCGGTCTGCAGCGAACGGATCCCGCTGCATGCCTCCTCCACCCCCAGCAGACCACCCGGAAGCAGGATGAGATTGCCCTGCCGCTGCGCCGCATACCCGCACCACTGCAGCAGCTCGACGACAATGCCGGAATTCACCTGGATCAGCACGCCCATCACCGCCGACTCCAACTCACGCGGCCAGGGAATCCCAGCAAGCAGCAAGGCGGAAGGAAACGCGAAGTGGCGGACCCACGGCATCCCGCCCGCGAAAAAGACCGCGCACATCGTCCATGCCACCGCAGCAAAAAGTGAAAGCGCCACCAGCAACCGCCAGCTCGGATTCGCTTCGAAGACCGGCTGGATCGCGCCGAGCAACAACGTCGAAATCCCCAGCACCAGGGCGGCAACCACAGCCGCCACGCCTCCCCCGGGCTCCGGATCCGGCCGGTCCTTCCACCGCATCACAAAAAAGACGGCGCACAGAAACGGCACCGCAAGCCCGTATTGATACTGCGGATTCATCTCCCACTCCGGCCAGGCCACCCTCACCGCCAGCACCCACACCACTCCCAACGCCAGCAGGGCAGCAAATCTCCCGCTCCAGAAAGGGACAGGGGGATCCAACTTCGCCATCCTCACACCCTATCTCGGCATCCGCCCCCTAGCAAATACGGATGAAGAGTATTCAGCCCGAAAACGGCGATAGGAAAAAGTCGTTTTGCGCGGAGGGGATGATGCACAGTGAGATGTGAAACAAACCGACATCTCCACGACCGCACAAAACGA
>Ga0247840_10004947_pt1 | contig 20520 bp, 18 predicted proteins | sample LaCruzMarch2015__FD_192404 | JGI IMG/M metagenome (GOLD analysis project Ga0247840, IMG submission 192404) | Freshwater microbial communities from meromictic Lake La Cruz, Castile-La Mancha, Spain - LaCruzMarch2015_17m | ecosystem: Environmental > Aquatic > Freshwater > Lake | place: Spain... | reverse complement strand
TCTCAGGTGTCCAACTTGCCCTGGAACAGGTGTCCAGGTTGCCCTGGAATCAGTGTCCAGTTTCCGGCGGACTGGGTGTCCAGTTTGCCGTGGAATCGGTGTCCACTTAGGCGTGGAATACGCAGTCTGCTGTGTGGTCGGTAGTTGCAATGCGGTACCCGTGACCCTGAAGGTCTCTTTGTCGACACCACGTTCGACATGACTACTGATCTCTCTGGTCTTCTTCAATATGCAGGGTTGCAGTGCAGACCAGCCATCCTTGCCCATGTAGTGGACCCCCTGGGTCGGGGGAAGACGCAGAACCTCCTTTTCCTCCACCGGGAATTGCGATGCCGCGGTGAGCGCCAGGGGAAACTCAATCGGGTCATACCCGGGGCCTTCGATGCGTACCTGGATCTGCCCGGGGACATAGCCCAACTGGTAGCGCCCGTCCTGGTCCGTGGTCGCCGACAAAGCGGACCCGAGAATACGCACCGTGGCACCGGCCACCGGCTTCTGGAAGTTGTCACGGACCCGTCCGATCAGTACACCCTGACCGTTGACGGGCTGAACCGTGGCCGGGGTTGCCGCCGGTCCCCCGTCCGTTCGGGCGATCCCCACCAGATCCGCCGCCTTGACCTCAAACTTCCCGCGGGCCGTGTTGACAGGGAGTGCGCCGCCGCCGAAGTCACCGAGCAGGACGGTCCCGTCCGTGAGCTTCAGCTTCCGCTCATGAAAGTCCGCGATCTCCGCCACCGTGATCTGCATGGGACCGAAGGACGAGGTAAAGCCCAACTTTTCGGCCTCGATACCGCCAACCAGGGATTCACCGTTGCGCAGGCTCAACTGGTAACGGGCCTTGCCGTCGTCACCTGCCTTGTCGGGAGACTTAGCCGAGCCGACTGAAGTGCCGTTGATCAACTGCTTCTGCGCGAGGGCGTTGCGCAGTTCGACGGGGGCCTTGCTGGGATCATCGATCGCGAGCAGCCGAAATCCGTCGTCGGCGATCTCGAACTCCATGCCGACCAGGTCGTCGGGATAGCGGGTGTTGTCACAGTAGTCCCCGGGACAGGCCGCAAGACTAATACGAAAGCGATTTGGCCCCAGCCAAGAAAAGCTGTCTATATTATATAAACCCAAAGGTGCTTCGAGCCTTTTCCCATCCCGGGAACGGATCGCGTTAAGCCAGGAAACACCGTCATCCGTGGCCAGCAGCATTACATATTGACTGTCCTGTGACCAGGCGGACCATTCCTCGGGTCCGTAGATGACGACATCAAGCGGGTAGCTACGCTGATCGATGCGATCCAACAGCATGGTCTTTCCGCACTCCTCCCAGCAGTAGTCGACCACGCGATAGCGGCCGGATGGAGATGCCGGGTAGACGCGCAGAAACTCACCCTGCTCGCTCACGGCTGCGCTGAGGTCTGGCTCCAGTTGAACCGTGGCGCCGTCCCATAAGACACGGCGATCCTTCGTCAATTGGACGCCGCAGGCTTCGCCGCCAGGCGGAATCTTCGTCACTTGGGTTTGGCACGAGGCGTCCGGCGGCACCGAGGCGTTGGCCGCGGACGCACTGGAAAGGACCCGCCTACGCGTATCTTGCACGGCCTGCTCAGCCAGTGCCCAGGCCGCGGACTCTTCGCTGCCGATGGCGAACATCATATATTGCGGGACCTGGGCCACGAGTTCCCGTATATTTGAATTGTATCGGGACTTAACCTCGGCCGCGTCGAGCGCCGACAGATTGAGGATCGTCGAGTCGATCGTCGACAGGCCCGCTTTGCCGGAGAATTGCAACTGAATCGACATGGCGTCAAGTCCGGCGCTGACTGCGCCAACGGTGACTTCGACCATCTCCGCCGATTTGCTGTCGGCAAATTGCGTCAGGTATTCCCGGTGGAGTTTGCTCAGGGCGCCGATAGCGCCGATCTTGACGGGTCGCTCCCCGATGGAGACGACCGTGGTATCGCGATACGACTTTATCAGGGATGTGCGCAGGTCCGCCAAGGCCTTGGTCGCCTCGGATACGGCCGCGGCGTCGAGGTCCGTCCCCCGCGCACTGAGTTCCGCCTTGATCGTGGTGACGGCATCCCGGAAACCATCGACATTGTGCACCGCGATGGGGACACCGCGTGCCCTGGCGGGTTCAGGGGTTCGCACCAGGGTCAGCCGGGGCAGGTCCTCCCGAATCACCTGGATGAAGGCGTCGTTGCCGCCCTTCTTGCCCGCGGCGCCGGCCCGGTCATACATCGCCCGGGCGCCGGCCGCGTAGCTTGGCCCGTCCCATGACTGTTGCAGGTCCTTGCCCAGACCGTGCAGTTCCGCGATCCCCAGGCCCCAGAGTCCGGCACCAAGCCAGTTGTTGAATTGGTCGAGCTTGGTCGTTGGACCCTTGCCTAGACTGACCGTCTTTGAGATCGTGGAGATCGTCTGCTCCGCCACGCCGAGCGCGGTTCGGGAAAGGTCGACCCAGATGGCGCCGTCTTCAATGCTCCAGACGGACCAGAAGGAGGTCCCCACGGAGTCGGTGTCGAAACGGACCTTCTGGTTCAGGGCGTCCTGGACGCCGTCGAGGGCGGCGTTGAGTTGTTCGACCTGGGCTGGCGTGGCGCCCTGGCTCCCGAGCGCCGCGGCGGTGGGCGGCGACCAGGGGGCGGCAGCGATGAGCAGGCAGGCGCTGATCAGGAGGGCGGCGAGGACACGAGGCAGGAAGGAGCAAGGCCGGCGGCATCTGGACATGACGGATCCCTCTTGTTGCTTTTGGTTATGCGGTCACGCGGCGAGACAGAGACATCACTCGCAACCGGGGGACGAACCCGATCAGCATCCTACCCCGGATACCCCCTGAGACCAAATTCCGGCGCGACGGGGGCAGGCCGCCGGCCCGGCGAACGGGGGGGCGCTAAGTTCGCAACCTTATTCGGCGCTCGCGCGTGACCGGATCGGTGCCCGCCTGCCTCGACCGCCTGGGTTCACGGATTCGGCCACTGAGGCGGCCTGGCCGGCAAGGTAGTCCGCAGAAAATCATCGCTCGCCTCGAAGACCGCTTCGCTGCCGGTATAGTCGCGGATCAGCGGCACTATCTTGCGCCGCACCCCCATGCCGCGGGCGTCCACATAACCGTAGTCGCGCAGTACCTCCACCAGGATCGGGTTGCGCGCGGAGCGCTGGCCCGCGAGCATTTTGGTGATGGTCATGCCGTTTTGCAGCCCGCCGGGGCTGGTCAGGGTCAGGCGATCACAATAGCTCACCACTTCGACCTCGGCGGGGCGCGTCCTATCGCGGTGGGCCAGGGCATTGAGCAGTGATTCGCGCACCGCGTCGGGCGGGTAATGCCAGCGCCGCTCACGGCGCAGGCCTTCCACCAGGTCAGCCGACTCGTGCGACAGAAACGGCTGCGCCCGCTCGCTGAACGATTCAATCAATCCAGGCTGTGCCCGATAGACCTGTCCGGTCCCCGCGGTGGCCCACAGACCGACCAGCGGCCCATCGAGCACCGCATCATCGAGCGACTGGTAATCCATGTCGTCCCCGCGGAAGGCCATCCAGCGCACTCCGGCCTGCCGCAACAGACGGCGCGGGCGATGCGCAAACAGGACCAGGCCGGCGATGGTGCAGACCGGCACCTCATCGGTACGCTCGGCCATGAAGCCCAGACCGCACAGGCGCTCCAGCCAGGCCGCTTCGTCTTGGGGAATCTCGTCCGTCAGTACCCGGCCGAGATAATCGGTCAAGCGGGCGCGATCCAAATCCGCCAGGGTGCTGCCCGAGACCGGCAGCAATTCGGCATGGAGCAGGCCGCCCACGGCAACAGGGCCGCCTGCTGCTCCCTGGTCGCCAGCCGCGAGGTGCTGCCGACGCGAACATAGACGTCCTCAATGTCCTCGCGCTGATGGTGCCGGACGACATAGGGCTTGGCCGTGCCCGGCAAGACCGTCACCACCGCCACTTGCATGCCGCCATCCAGGGACACGACCTCGTAATAGGGCAGCAGTTGCGGATGAACGGTGCGACCGAAGACCGTATCCATCACCCAATGCTCCAAGTCCGGGCGTTGAATACCGCTCAAGGTGCCGTCGTCCTCGACACCGATCAGCACCCGGCCACCCTGGAAATTGGCAAAGGCGACGACTTCCCGGGCCAATTGTTCCGGTCGCAGGTCATCGCGTTTGAATTCAACGCCGGAATTCTCGCCCTGGCGTATCAACTGCAGCAATGCTTCTGGGGTCATGCCCGCTGCTCCTTGGCGAGACCGGGTATTCATCCCGTCCCGAATGGATTGGGTTGGGTTGTCGGCACGGCTGGAGACCGCAGCGGTCGCCGACCAGGCTGGTGAGCGGCCAGCCCGGCCTGCGGGGCAGGGAGCCGCCACCGGCTAACGGCCATGAAAGCTTGTCCGGCACCCCCGAAACATGAAAGCCCCCGGCGGGAGCGGCTTTCACGGTAACCCGACTCACGCAATTCTTCTCTGCGTCTCTGCGTCTCTGCGTGAAATTCTTAAGAGGTCTCACGCAGAGGCGCAGAGGCCCAGAGGCGGTGACCCGCGACGCTCGGGTAACCCGCGAAATCTCGTCGCGGCTGAAGCCGCTCCCACAGCGTCGCTGCGCGACGTTCACGGTTCCGTCCGGGGCCTTCATCCGGTGACTGGCCGCGCCTTTTTGAGCCGTTTGAAGCGCCGCTCCGCCGGGTAGGGGAAGATGTCATCCAGGCGCCCCGAGCGGATCACGGCTTGCCGGGCGCGCCACCAGGTGGGGTCGAGCAGGTCGCGGTGCAGGGTCAGGAAGATCTTGCGGATCCGCGGGTCGGTGAGCAGGAAGGTGGCGAACTCCTCGGGGAAGACGTCCGCCGGCCCCGGGGTGTACCAGGGCTCGGCGGACATCTCCATCTCGGGATAGGGCGGTTCCGGGATCTCGCGGAAGTTGCACTCGGTGAGGTAACAGATCTCGTCGTAGTCATAGAAGACGACCCGGCCCTGGCGGGTGACGCCGAAATTCTTATAGAGAAAATCGCCGGGAAAGATGTTGGCGGCAGCCAGGTGCTTGATGGCGTCGCCGTATTCGCGCACGGCGTGGAGGATCTCGTCCTCGTCCGCCGTATGCAGATAGAGATTGAGCGGGGTCATGCGCCGCTCGATGTAGAGGTGCGTGATGACGAGCTGATCGCCGTCCAGCTCCAGGCTCTCGGCGCATTCGGTCTCCAGTTGTTCGCGCAACTCCGGCGCGATGCGGGCCAGCGGAAAGGCGACATGGGAATACTCCCAGGAGTCGGCCATGCGCCCCACCCGGTCGTGCATCTTGACCAGCAGGTATTTCTCCTTGACCTTCGCCGCGGTCATCTCCTTGGGCGGCGGAAACCGGTCCTTGATGACCTTGAAAACGAATGGGAAGGACGGCAGGGTGAAGACGCACATGACCATGCCGCGGATGCCGGGCGCCACCTGCAGCTCGTCCGCGGAATAGCGCAGGTGCTTCAGTAAGTCGCGATAGAACTCGGTCTTGCCGAACTTCTGGAGGCCGATGGCGGTATAGAGCTCGGCCTTGGTCTTGCGCCGCATCAGGGGCCGCAGGAAGTCCACCACCGCGGCCGGGACCTCGGTGTCGACCATGAAATAGGCGCGGGAGAAGCTGAAGACATCGGAGATCTCGTCCTCGCCGGCCAGCAGGGCGTCGATGTAGAGCCCGCCCTGCTCGTCATTGAGGATGGGGACGGCGAAGGGGGTCTGATCCGCCCCATTGATGACCTTGCCGATGATATAGGCGCCCTTGTTGCGATAGAAGGGCTCGGACAGCACCGCGAGCTGGAAGTTCTGCGCCAGGGCGCGATTGGGCGGGAAGCGGTCCTGGACCGCCTGCATGAGATTGCGGATGTCCCGGCGCCGGTCGCGGAAGGGGAGACTGAAACCGAGCCGGTTCAGGATGCGGGAGAAGACCCGCACGAAGCCGTCGCGTGCCGGGTAATAGGGGCGGTAGATGGGGTTCTCCGCCTCCAGGTGTTCGGTGGAGAACAGCGGCCAGACGAAGATGTTGGCGCTGTTGTAATAGCGGCGATCGAACAGCCGGCAGAACACCGAGTTGTAGAAGGACTCCGCCAACTCGGGCTGGCGGTGCTGGGGCAGCATCCGCAGGTATTCCACCTTGACCCGGCGCCACAGGCGCTCATCGCGGTCATTGAGCTTGAAGTCCCGGCGCAGGATGCGCAGGGTTTCCTGCACGCGCTGGTCATAGTAGTCGATGCGCTCGCGGGCCGCGGCCTGGACGGCGTGCCAATCCGCGGCCTCGAAACGCGCGCGCGCGCCCCCGGTGATCTCCCGAAAGAGTCGGTAATGGATATCGAAACCATCCAGGATGGTCTGCGCAATCTGCTTCGCCTCGGTCCAGGCCATGGCTGCCTCTCAGTCTGCCGGGTGCAGTCGCGCGGCGGCGACCAGGATGCCGTCACCGTCCGCGTAGACCCAGTCACCGGGGGCGAAGCAGACCCCGGCGAAGGTGACCGGCAGGTCCCGCTGGCCCTCCCCGCGGCGCTGGCTCTTGCGCGGATTGGCGGCGAGCGCCTTGACGCCCAGGGCCATCCCGGCGAGTTCGTCGGTGTCGCGCACGCAGCCGTAGAGGATCACCCCGGCCCAGCCCTGAGCGACCGCGGACGCCGCGATCAGGTCGCCCAGCATGGCACAGCGCAGCGACCCACCCGCGTCCGCCACCAGCACCCGGGCGGCCCCCGGCTCCGCCAGGACCGACTTGATCTGGGTGTTGTCCTCGAAGCACTTGACGGTGACCGCCGCGCCGCAAAAGGCGCGGCGTCCGCCGAAGTCGCGAAACAGGGGCTCGCAGACCCGTACCCGGGTCTCGAACTGGTCGTAAAGGTCGGCGGTCTTGAAGCTCATGGCGATTGAATCCGGTCATTGTCCGCAAAATGAACGCCAATGACGTTCAAGGGACGGCGTTGGCGCAGGGTCCCCAAGCGCCCGATTGTTGGCGAACCGGTCCCTGGGAAACAATTAAAGCGGGCAATACCGATTATATAGTCCTCGGACGTGATAGCCGGACGCAGGGGCGGGTTGCAAACCCGCCCCTACACCAGGGGCCGGTCCGGATGTCAGGTGCGAAAGCGATCTCAACCCGCCGCGTCCGCCTGGCCCAGTACCCCCTCCTGCAGGGCCTGCAGACCGATGATGCACAGGTCGCGCGCGGCGACGAGGTCCGCAATCCGGCCCGCGGTCGGCTCCCCCTGGTCGCGGGCCGCCCACAGCGCCAGACCCCGCTCAGACACCGCCCGGTGCAGGGGCTCCAGTCGGCGAAAGTCGTCCCGGGCGCCGTAGAGTCGGCGCCCCTCCCCCTCGTACCAGTGCGCGAAGCCGCCGCGGGCGCCCTCCAGGGTCGCCGGCCTGGTCTTGGCGCCGGGGCCGACGGCACGGATCAGGCGCGCCACCCAGTCCCGATACTCGGACTCGGCGCTCAACAGGTCCAGGGTCGCCCCGGACCAGGCGAAATCCGGGCTCAGGCGCCAGAGGGGCGGGAAGCGATAGCCCGCCACCCACTGCGGCAGCAGGGCGGCCGGCATGGGCTCCGCCACCCCATAGCCCTGCGCCTGATCACAGCCCATCCGCAGCAGCATCAGGCCGTGGGCGCCGGACTCCACCCCCTCGGCGATCACCTCGCGCCGGAAGGCGCGGGCCAGCCCCACGACCCCCTCGACGATGTTGCGGTCGTCCGGGGAGCGCAGCATATCGCGCACAAAGGTCCGGTCGATCTTGAGGACCTGGGCCGGCAGGCGCCGGAAATAGGTCAGCGAGGAATAGCCGGTGCCGAAGTCGTCGAGGGCGAAGGACACCCCCAGCCCAGCGCAGTGCTCGATGACACGGGCCACCGCCTCCAGGTCCACCAGGGCCTCGGACTCCAGGATCTCCAGCGACAGCGAGTCCGGCGCCAGGCCGGGGTGGCGCGCCAGGCGCTCGCCCAGGTCGTGGACGAACGACTCGCACTGAACGGAGCGGGCGGAGATGTTGAGGCTCAGCGACAGGTCGAGCCCCGCCTCCCGCCACTGCGTGAGTTGGCACAGACCCCGCTCCACCACCCACCAGTCCAGGCGCTGCTGCAAAGCGGTCCCAGCCAGGAGGGGGATAAAGGCGGCCGGCGGCAGCAGGCCCCGCTGCGGATGCTGCCAGCGCACCAGGCCCTCGGCCCCGGTCACCCGGCGGCGACGCATGTCCACCTGGGGCTGGTAATAGAGCACCAGTTCGTCGCCGTCGATGGCCGCGCCGATCTGCTCCAACTGGGAGTGACGGGCGCGGGCGCGCCGATCGCGGCTGGGATTGAAGAAGAGGTAGCGATTGCGCCCGCGCTGCTTGGCCCGGTACATGGCGTGATCGGCGTGGCGCAACAGGGTGTCGGCGTCGGCCGCGTCGTGCGGATACAGGGTGACCCCGGCACTGGCGGTGACCCGCAACTCCTGGCCCGCGACCTGGTAGGGTTGACCCAGTGCCGCGATCAGGGGATCGAGCACCCGGGCGCACGCCTGCGGGTCCTCGAAGCCCCCCAGGAGCAGGGCGAACTCGTCCCCGCCCAGGCGCGCCACACTGTCGCTCTCGCGCACCTGCCGGCGCAGCCGGGCCGCAACGGCCTGCAGGATCAGATCGCCGACCTCCTGGCCGTGGGCCTCGTTCAGTGACTTGAAGCCGTCGAGATCCAGCGAGCAGACGGCCAGTTCCGTCCCCCCCGCCATGGCCGCGCCCATGGCGGTACGCATCCGCTCGGCCAGCAGGACACGGTTGGGCAGACCGGTCAGGGGGTCGAAGAGCGCCGCCTGCTCGACGCGTTGCCGATTTTCCATCAACGACTGTGCGAACCGGCGCCGCTCCAGGGCGGCGCCGATCAGGTCCCCCAGGAGGCGCAGGGCGCGCACCTCCCCCTCGCGCCACCCGCGCGGTGCGCGCGTCATCTCCGCCACCACGCAGCCCGCCAGCCCCGCCCCGACGCGCAGCGGCACCGCCACGATCGCGCACACACCCTGGGCACTGAGGACCTGGCGGTCCTGCCCCCAGGCCTCGGGCAGGTGGTCCAGGTCGTCGATCTGGACCTCCTCCCCGTGGCGCAGGGTCTCCATCCAGCGGGGGAGTGCGGACACCGCAACGGCGTCCGCGCCCAGGCGCTGCTCCGGGATGTCCACCGCGCACCACTCATGGGTGGCGGTGAGCCCCTGGCCGTCCGCGCTCAGCGCATAGAGACAGGCGCGCTCCACCTCCAGACGCCGGGCCAAGGCCCCCAGGACCCGCTTCAACACCTGGTCCACCGCCTCCGGCTGGGCCGCCAGCAGGGTGCGCGAGGTCTCCGCCAGCATGGTCTCCAGGCCGACCAGATAGGTCAGGGTGCGCTCGGCCTCTTTGCGCTCGGTCAAGTCCGTCTGGGTCCCGATCATGCGCAACCCGCGCCCGTCGGGGTCGCGGCGCGTGATCCGCCCGCGGCATTGAAACCAGCGCCAGGCATCATCCTTGGCACGCAGCCGGAACTCACACTCGAAGCCCGGCACCACGCCGGCCTGATGGCGGGCGAAGGCGCTGCGACAGGCGTCCAGGTCGTCCGGATGCATCCGCGAGGTCCACTCGTCGAGGGCATCGCCGATCGCCTCCGGCGGCTCACCCAGCTGCGCCTTCCAGCGCGGCGAGTAGAAGACCCGGTCAGTCGTCAGGTCCCAGTCCCAGAGGCCCTCGCCGGCCACGGACAGGGCGGCCTCCCAGCGCGCCTCGGCGTCCTGCCGGGCGACCTCCTGGGTGGCACAGTGCTGGCCCAGCTGATTCACCAAAGCGGACAGATCGGTCAGTTCGCTGCGCCCATCGGCCGGCAGCGCGGCGCCCGGCTCCACGGCGCTCAGCCCGGCATCATCGCGCTGCTTGCGGGCGCGGCGCCGGTGGCGTCCGTAGGGGACCGACAGGAGCGACAGGGCCAGGGCCAGTCCACCCCCGTACACCCAGGGGAGCCAACCGGCGGGCGCGAGGCGCTGCGCCCAGGCCGCCTGCTCCGCGGCCCGCAGGTCGAGTTCCAGATAGAGCCGCCCGCCGGTCCGGCCGGGCACGGCCGGGGCGAGTGCGAGGGATGCACGCAGCAACCCGCCCCGTTGGTCCGGTTGCAGGGACAGGCGCACCCCTGGGTCCAGGGCTGCGTCCCCGGTCGCCCCGGCGGCGAACGCGGGGCCCCGGGCCGCGCTCGCTCCCGCGTCGGCCCCGGGGCCGACGGCCGTCAACACCCGCCCGTCCGGGTCCTCCAGGGCCAGGACCCGCAGAAAGGGCTGCCCCGCATCCAGACCCAGGACCGCCCGCAGGAGCCCCGGCCGAGCGCCCGCCAGCTCATCGAGGGCGGCGGCCTGCCGCGACAGAATCTGCTCCGCCGCGCGCGACTGGGCCTCGAGGACGCGCTGCGGGATGCCGACGCGCTCCAGCAGGATCAGGTCCGCGGCGACCGACAGTGCCAGCGTGAACAGCACCCACAGGACCGGCGCCCAGCCGTTGTGGCCATTGTTTCCCGCCGCTCTCACGGGGCCGCTCCCGCGGTGCGTCGGTCGGGCCGGGGCAGTCGCAAGCGATACCGAACGCAAGCCGGGGCGGGCAGATGGTTGGGACTGCGGCAGTACATCGCGTCGGTATCCGGTACAAAGGGTCGGCGCCGCCATCGGGCCGACGGCACGCGCGGTCCGCAAGATTGAGGCCGCTCAGACGGTCAGCCCATGGGGATCGGCAAAGGCCGCGATGGTAACAGGCGCGCAGGAGTCGACCAACGGTCATCTTGTCTGATGGACGCTGGTGTCGCAAGGCTTCACTCTGACCGTGGAAGTCAGGCCGGTCCCCGGCGGGAGCGGCTTCAGCCACGACGCGAGCTTGCAAGCCGCCGCGGCCGCGTCACGGCCACGGTCCGTGACCGCACGGTTCTCGGTCTGTCCTCGTCCGTGACCCCGGAACATGAAAGCTCCTTGGTGGGAACGGCATCCGGCCGCGATGCGGCGCCACGTTCCACACGCGGCCCGTCGCGGCGGAAGCCGCTCCCACCGCGGCGCGGCGCGACTTTCACGGTATAGGGCAATCGGCGATGGATGCTCAGACGCTTCCAGTTCGTCGCGATTTAATCTCCGCAATGATTTCGCTTGCGGTCATGTCCCGGAACAGGGTCTCGCGCTCGGCGGTATAGTCCCCACTGCCGGCGCGAAATTGATTCAGGAAGCGGATGGTGTCGATGACTCCGACTTCTCTGATCAGCGCGTCCTTGGCGCGCTGATTGATCTCGGCGATCGGATGAATACGTGCTGTCATTTATAATGCCTCTGCTATGAAACCCAAGAGAGGAACTGCATTGCAATTCAGACCAGAAATCGCGCGGGCCTTGCGGATCAGTTTGTCGTCACAGGTGACAAAATAGTCGGCATACGCGCATGACGCCATGGCGAGATGGACCGCATCCATCGCTGAGATTTCGCTGCGCTCCAACCGATCGGCCATCTTCTGCATTTCCTCCGTAATCGCAAGATGCTCCGCCGCAAGCGACAATAGCGACAGCGCCTCGTTGCGTCTCACTTCATCCGGGATGCGACTAAGCTCATAGTCGAGCGCTTCGGAGCTTAACAGCGTCACATCCCCGCTTTGCGCAGCCGCCATAATCGCCAAAACGGCCTCGGTTTCGACCCTTATGCGCGGTTGCGTTTGATCGTCGAGTGGGCGTTGGAGGCAGCAGCAGTCGAGATAGATACGCATATTCAATATGACTATTCAAGTGATCATTGGGTTTGCTCAGCACCCCAATCTGCGGACCCGCGTTCGACGTTGCACACGCGGCAACAAAGCTAGCTCGACCCTGGGCCCTTCGCCACTTCACCAGAACATGGTTCGTCAAACTTAATTGACAATTATTTCCTACATTCCCAGGTCTTTTACATAGTCGATCACTTTATCCAAGAGATATTTCTGAATATGTCCGACGGACAGTGTATTTTGCTTCTTTTCCAATTCGCCCTGGACTTCGGCACCCGTCGTGCGCCATGTTGGCTCCAGGCAGTACACGTCGCCATCCTTAACCTCGATAAAAATGTCCGGCTTCAAATTGCCACCCGCCAACTGTTTTTCGGGCGTAACTTGACATACGATGTTCGCCGTATCGAGTATTTCATTAATGGCTTTCGCAAGCGCCTTGTTGAATCTCTTGTCATCCTTTCCGGCTGTTGATTGTAGTCTGCGATATTCATTCGCGGTCTGATCATCTGTTGGCGTAAGCGTCGCATTTCGGGCTTGGTCTAAGCCCAGGATAATTCGCATGAACGCAGTATTTGTTATTGCTTCGAGCCCCGCTTTCTTGTTGGTGCTTTTGAGCTTGAGTGGAGTCTTAGCGACGTCGTCCCCAAAAAGCCTTATTGCTGCCAATCCTGCATTCGGTGGTAACTCAAAGATCCTGACATCCAGTCGCCTCATCAGAAATGCAACCTGTTGTCGCCGTTGTTGCCAATCCTTGAGATATGCTGCATTATTGCTCGGGTCATCAAGGAACTTTAGGACTCTGTCAATATCGACCTGCTTTTCTGTGCCCTGCGTAAGAGTCGATACGGTGAGATTCAGGTCCTTGTTATTATCCCCCCCAACGAGTATCCAAACATGAGGTATCACCTTCTCTTTCAGGATATCTTTATACGTGTCATTGATCTCGGCCGACTTTGCTTCAAGTCTGGAATAGAACTCCGCTATAGTCTGAGAGTCATGTATTAGTGGCGCTGCTATTTCGCTTGTCAGTCCAAACGTTTCAAGTGATTGTCCGGGCGCTAAATTCCTTGTCGTTAGATCTGAAATCTCGTAATAAACCTCTTTTGGGACACCCTCAAAAGCGAAAACGCCTCTTGTTAGGACATCTACGATACTATCTCGGCCGATTTCCCATCCTGCCCCTGAAAGGATGTTTGCAGTGCCTTCGTCTGTAATCGGCCAAGCTATTACGACCCGCCCTTCTTCTTCCCTGAAAAACACCCTCAACGTTTCAAAAAACTCCTTTGCTTCATCAGGCGTAATCCGAAAATTGTCCCTGTCATATAGAACATATACCGACACCCTGGAAGGGTTCAGTAGCTGCCGCCCCCTTATGTAATCGCACAGCTTATTAAGGGCGAGATCTTTATCAATCGGCCTAATCAATGCCTTCAAAAAAATGGCCTAATGTCTTAAAAAACGTAGTCTTCCCAGATCCGGACTTTCCAAGAAAAAGCTCGAATCGACCCAATCCTCCATCCCTAACTTGACGCACCAGCGTTTCAATCCTAGCTGTAGCACTGTCTATCCTTTGAACTATCTGAGAAATATCTGCACCTGTGTTCTTGGCTTCTCTCTCGAGTGCTTCAAATCGCTTTGGGAGTCTCAGTTTTGGATAATCAGTTTGCATATCTTTTTCCACATTGATTGGAAAGCGGCTTAGCGAGTCAGCCGAGCAGGGGCCGCTTGGCGAAACGTCCATCGGGGAGTTCCGGAGTTCCGGGGACAGCATACTTAACTCTCGGTGAGATCAGGGGGTTGCGACATCCTCGACGGGGTTTTTGAGCACGGCGGCGACGGCCAAATCCAGTTCCGACCCGACAGCGCCCTGCTGAGTTCCGGAGACAGTATACTTAACTCTCGGGAAGCTCAGGGGGTCGCGGCGTCCTCGTCGGGGTGTTTGAGCACGGCGCCGACCGCCAAGTCCAGTTCCGACGCGACAGCGCCCTGACCCCGGAGGCGCCCGCGGCCATCGCGGCCCAGGTGCGTTGGCGGGTGCTGCCAGCATACTGAAGCGCCTGGTAGTCGACGCCAGAGCTGTCGTCCGCCGCCAGGCTCAGTCTTGAGCACACCCAGCGATGATCCGGCCGCCTCAGTCTTGCCTGTTCAGGTATTGCAACTGGCGCACCAGCAGCCAGGCGCCCCAGGTCAGGGCCAGCACCATGACGAGTGCACCGAGCAGGCGGCTGGTCTGTGCCAAGCCATGGTCCAGGTGCAGCAGACCCGGCTCACCCAGGAGGTATTCCCAGGCGTGGAAGCCGTAGGGGGACGAATGGCCGAAGTTCCCGCCGAGCAGGGGCAATGCCCACCGCCCGCGCGTCGTTGATATAGGGGGCGATGCCCAGAAAGCTCTCACCGAACCACCACAGGGCCACCGCGGCCCCGAAGGGGTCGCGGGTCTGGATGAGCAGGACGCCGCAACAGATGGCCGGCATCAGCAGTGCCCAGGGTCCCGCCGAGCGAGGCGAGCCGCTGCCCGAAGCGGCGAAACAGGATGTGCCCGAACTCGTGGAAGGGCAGGTCGAGGCTTCAGCCGGATGCGGCGCTGCCGTCCGCTAAAGCGTCGGCCTCCGGTGGAGTCGCCCCGCTCACGGGACCTCGCGCCTTCGTGGCACCAGGTTTTTCGGAACTCGCCGCGGACCCCCGGCCGCTTGTAGTCTACCCCCGCGGGATGTGATTATCCCGGGCCAAGATCCCATCCCCTGACATCGCCCCATGAAAAACGCAGTCATCCTGTTGAGCGGCGACCTGGACTCCACCACCGTGCTCGCCATCGCCAAGGACGAGGGTTTCACCCCTTACGCCCTGTCCTTCCGGTACGGCCAGCACCACCTGGTGGAACTTGAGTCCGCCCAGCGGGTCGCGCAGGCGCTGGGCGTCGCCGAGGGCCGTAGGGCGGAACGCCGCAGGCGGTTCCGCCATCTCGACGGCCGGAAGATGGCGGATCGCCCCGCGGGCATCCGCCCCGCGCGGGCCGGGCGACGACGGCCATCGACACGCAGGCCCCTAGCCTGGATGGCGCGCAGTGGAATCCTGGTTCCCGCGACTGTCCCGTGAGCAGTCGGCAATCCGCGATGAGTGACCCATGAAAACGGTGTATATCGAAACCTCTATCGTCAGCTACCTGCGGTCTCGCCCCAGCGCACAGGTCGTTACGGTCGCGCGCCAAGTGCTGACGCGCCGCTGGTGGGACCGCGAGCGCGGCAACTACCAACTCATCACTTCGCAGTACGTTCTGGATGAGGCCGGTCGGGGCAATGAAGATCTCGCCGCGGATCGGTTGGCCAACCTGCATGGCATCCCACTCCTGGACCTCCCCGCAGAGATCCCCGAGCTTGCGAGTCGATTGGTTTCCAGCGCGGTGTTGCCGCCAACCGCCCGATTAGATGCCCTGCACATTTGTGCTTCTGCGTTTCATGGCCTTGACTACTTACTGACCTGGAACTGCTCGCACATTGCCAATGCCCGGCTCTTGCCTCGGGTTCGCGATGTGCTCCAAGACTTGGGTTACCTGCTGCCAACCGTTTGCACTCCTGAGGAGATGCTGGACGATGAAGAAGACATTGAGTGAATCTTCGGCGGATACGATTATTTCCGACCTGCACCGGGTTCGCGAGGAAATCGTCGAATCCTTCGGCGGGGACCTGCGACGGTTAACGGACGACGCGCGACGCCGTCAGGAGGCGTCCGGGCAACGAATCTGGCGCCGTACCGAACCGTCACACGAGAGCCCGGCGGACATCTATCGCCGCGTATGCAGTGTCACGCCGATGGGCGATCCCGATGCGTCGCAGAACGTCGCGGACAAGGTGAAGGCGCGGCTGCGTGCGAACCATCCTGGTTGATGCGGGTCCGCTGATCGCGCTGTTCGCCACCGATGATCGGCACCATGCACGCTATCGTGACCTGATACTCGAATCCGATAGGCGGGGACCGCGCTTCGTCCCCGCCTGACCCAGCATCGTCGAGGCGTCCTAGCTCCTCGCCACGACGCAGAGACTGGGAGCATACTTGGCGATGATCCGCACACCTCAGTCCTGCCTGTTCAGGTATCGCAACTGGCGCACCAGCAGCCACGCGCCCCAGGTCAGGGCCAGCACCATGAGGAGTACGCCGAGCAGGCGGCTGGTCTGGGCGAGGCCATGATCCAGGTGCAGCAGCCCCGTCTCACCCAGGAGGTATTCCCAGTCGTGGAAGCCGTAGGGGGACGAATGGCCGAAGTTCCCGCCGAGCAGGGGCAATGCCCCCGCCCGCGCGTCGTTGATGTAGGGGGCAATGTCCAGAAAGTTCTCGCCGAACCACCACAGGGCCGCCGAGGCGCCGAAGGGGTCACGGGTCTGGACGAGCAGGACGCCGCAACAGATGGCCGGCATCAACAGTTGGCCCAGGGTCCCGCCGAGCGAGGCGATCCACTGCCCGAAGGGGCGAAACAGGATGTGCCCGAACTCGTGGAAGGGCAGGTTGACCAGATGCAGATACGACTCCCCGACGGCGTTGCTCTCCACCGGGGCCAGCATCAGGACCTGCCCCCAGGCCAGCAGCAAGGCCCACAAGACCGCACGGCCGCTCAAAGCAAACCAATCGCCGCCGGGCGCGGCCGGCAGCAAGAGCGAATCCGCGTCCCGCGGCCGCGGGGGCTCACCGGCTGACGGGCGCGCGTGGGACAACGGCGCCGCCGCCGGGGCCTGGGGCCGCGGATAATCCCCATCTGTGCGGGGGTGGTATTTGAAATATTTCGCGAAGACGATACCGCACCGGGAACAGATGAGGCCGTCGCCCGCCTGTTCGGCACCGCACTTGGGACACTGCATCGCCACACCCTCCAGGCCACTGAACCTCGCTGATTCGATTGTAGCGAATCCGCACTGAGTCTAGGACCGCTGCGCGCGCGTTGTTGGGCGTTGCGTCCAGGACCGGAGTTCCGGGGACGATATGCCTAGGTGAGGTCTGGATAACTTTGTACCCATACAACAAACCGGAGGTCGAGGCTTCAGTCGGACGCGGCGTCTTCGCCCGCTGAGGCGTCGGCGACCGGTCGGCTTACCCTGATGACTTACCCTGATCACTTTATGGTATAAAGTGCTTCGGAAACAGCCGTAGACGCCTGGCCGCTTGTACTCGACCCCTGCGGGGTGTAACCATCCCCGGCGAACATCCCATGCCCTGACATCGACCCATGAAGAACCCAGTGGTTCCGTCGACCGGCGGCCTGGACTGCACCACCGCGCGCGCCATCGCTTCCCGGAGGAACGACTTGGAAACCATCGCCGTCATCGATTTCGAGACCACCGGCCTATCCCCGCATTACGGAGATCGCGCCACCGAGATTGCCGCGATCCTGGTGCGCGACGGGCAGATCGTCGGCCAGTACCAGAACCTGATGAATGCCGGCGTGGCGATCCCCGCGTTCATCACGAGCTTCACGGGCATCACGACCGCGATGGTCCGCCAGGCGCCGCCCGCTCGGCAGGTGATGGCCGAGGTCGCGGACTTTGTCGGCGACTATCCACTGGTTGCCCATAACGCCTCCTTCGACAGCAAGTTCTGGGACGCAGAGCTGGCGCGGATCGGCCGCGCGCGGCGGCAAGATTTCATCTGCTCGATGCTGGTGGCCCGCCGCGTCCTCCCGCAGGCGCCCAATCATAAGCTCGGCACCCTCGTCGAATTCGCCAAGCTGCCCGTCACCGGCCGCTATCACCGCGCCCAGGCCGACGCCGAGATGACCGCGCATCTGACGCTCTATCTGGAGCGGGAGCTGATGCGGCGATTTGGCCTCGCGGCGGTATCCTGCCGGTTGCTCGCCAAGATCCAGAAGACGCCGGCCAATCGGCTCGAGCACTGCGTTGCCGGGTTCGGCAAGCGGTGCGCATGAGGGGCGGCGCAGCGGCCCAATCGCCGCCGGCCGCAACACCCGCGGTCCGAGGCTTTACCGTGAAAGTCGCGCAGCGACGTTGTGGGAGCGGCCTCCGGCCGCGATGGGGCCTCGCAAACCGCCCCAAGGTTGCAGATTACCGCGGCGCCGCCATGCAAGACAGAAGCCTTACCATGAAAGTCCGGCCGGGACCCCGGTGGGAGCGGCTTCAGCCGCGACGAGACCGCGCGAGTTGCTGCGTCCCGCCAAGTCGCATCGGCGAGGGCGGCCAAGATGTCCTCGCGCTCCAGGCTGGGATGCAGCCCCAGCACGCTGTCGATCGACTCGCCCCAGGCCGGCAGGCCGATAATGGTGCCGACGGTGATGCGGATGCCCGGATACAGGGTTGAAACCGGTTGCCTGCGCGGGCACGGCTGCAAGGTCATTGTGCTTTAGGATCAGTGCTTTGTCTGGTAAGACATCGGCCTGCCTGGCATACCCGGACCGCCAAGCCGCCGTCAACCGCGCAGCCACTGCTCCAGAGACCCGCGCTGCGCAGGCGTCAGGTTCCCGGCCAGCGTCACCAACTGCACCAGACCCGCCGCGTGCCGCTCGGTCAGCCGCCCGGCAGACGAAATGATCTACACCTATCCGCCTGCATGGAATCGGTGCTTAAGAAGTACACTGCGAGGGACGAGGCGTGGAAAGACAACCAGCAGAACCAAAACTGATGCGCATCCTGATCGTGACATCCTGCACCGGCCAGAAGACGGTCGCGCATCCGCAAGGGCTGACCGGTGACGACTTCGCCCAAGGCTCCGCTCATGTGCAGGAGCGCGAGGTCGCCCTCGCCGACTGCCTCACCCCCGCCCGCGACCTCTACCGGGGTCAGCAGCATGTTCGCCTGATGCGCGGGGTCAAGGGCGTGGCGGGTAGACTGGAGACCCACCTTCAGGTCGTCTCGGCCGGCTATGGACTGATCCGCGGGGAGCGAAAGATCGCACCCTATGAGTGCACCTTCAGCGGTCGCGGCAAGGCTGACCTGCGCGCCTGGGCCGACCGGCTCGGTATCCCCACCGCCTTCCGCGCCCTGATGGCGGACCCCTACGACCTCTGTCTGTGGCTACTGGGGGACGACTATCTGGCGGCCTGCGGGATCGACTCCCGGCTGCGGCTCGCCTCGCCCACCATCGCCTTGTGCGGGAGTACCACCAGCCGCAACCTGCCGCCGCTCGCGGGGCTCACGACCGTCGTCCTCGGCAACCCCGAGGCCAGACGCTTCTCCTGCGGTCTGGTGGCACTCAAGGGCGACATCGCCGCCCGCCTGCTCACCCGGCTCGCCGAAACCCCGGACCTGCTGCCGACCCTGATCCATCCGGACACCGACCTGCTGGAACTGCTCGATAGTGACCAACAACATCGCCGTCGTGCGTCGCCAAGGGCCAAGTCGATCCCGGAATGAGCCTCACCTCCTTTCTGCAGCGCTCTTTTGCTTCCAAGGTCCCGGCGGGCTGGCAGTCCTCCCACGAAGTTCCCCTATTATCGAAGGAACTGGAAAAGAGGCTTGGATTCTCGCCGCGCGCGGATGTGCTGTTGAAGAATGCCGCACTCGATAGACGCATTTGGATCGAGTTTGAAATCAGTCGCGCCGATCCTGCCGCCAATCATCTGAAATTCGCCGTCGGACACCTGTTTTTCGCGCAACCATCGGGCGACGCCTTTGTTTCGATGGTCAGCCATCACGTCGCGGCGGGTCGCACGAACCTTGGCGCGACAGCGGTCATTCTGATGCGCAGGCTCGGCATGCAAGCTTACTGAATCGTTTAGGTTACCAACTCCTGGAAGCTGGTACGTTTCCGCAGGTGCAGGCGCAATTCGAGCATTGGCTTGCCGCGCACGAGCGGCATGTTGGCGTACATCCGCGAAGCGCACATATTCTGCTGCCCATAAGATTCTAAATTCGCTTTTCAGGCACACCGGACTCTTTCCGACGCCAGCCGCGCTGGCTGAACAGGCGACATAACTGCTGGTGACTGGATCTCGGGCCACGATTATCGCTGCGGGCGCCCAGTGGGCGATTTTGGACCAGTTCATCGCCGCCTTGTGCCGGCTGATCCGGTACGGATGTCTGACCCCGGTGCGGAGACACCGAAGCAAATGGCTCGCGCCCCCCAAGGCTGAAGCCTTGGACTCCTGGCCGCTTGCACTCAACCCCGGCGGGGTGTGACCATCCTCGGTTACCGGTTAACCTTCCCCGACCCGATCCCTGACCTCGACCCATGAAAAACGCAGTCATCCTGTTGAGCGGCGGCCTGGACTCCACCACCGTGCTCGCCATCGCCAAGCACGAGGGCTTCACGCCCTACGCCTTGTCCTTCCGCTACGGCCAGCGCCACCTGGTGGAGCTTGAGTCCGCCCAGCGGGTCGCGGCGGCGCTCGGCGTGGCCGAGCACGTCATCGCCGACATCGACCTGCGCCGTTTCGGCGGCTCGGCCCTGACCGCGGACCTCGCCGTGCCCAAGGGGCGCGACCCGGCGGCCATGGGGGAGGGCATCCCCATCACCTATGTCCCGGCGCGCAATACGGTGTTCCTGTCCTTCGCGCTCGCCTGGGCGGAGGTCCTGGGGGCGGGCGACATCTTCATCGGGGTCAACGCGCTCGACTACTCCGGCTACCCGGACTGCCGGCCCGAGTACATCGCGGCCTTCGAGCGGATGGCGAACCTGGCGACCGCGGCCGGGGTGCAGGGGCGGCAGCGGCTCAAGATCCACGCGCCGCTGATCGACCTGACCAAGGCCCAGATCATCCGGCGCGGCCTGGCGCTCGGGGTGGATTACGGGCTCACCAGCAGTTGCTATGACCCGGGGGCGGACGGGCGCCCCTGCGGCCAGTGCGACTCCTGCCAACTGCGCGCCAAGGG
>Ga0247840_10004945_pt1 | contig 20523 bp, 23 predicted proteins | sample LaCruzMarch2015__FD_192404 | JGI IMG/M metagenome (GOLD analysis project Ga0247840, IMG submission 192404) | Freshwater microbial communities from meromictic Lake La Cruz, Castile-La Mancha, Spain - LaCruzMarch2015_17m | ecosystem: Environmental > Aquatic > Freshwater > Lake | place: Spain... | reverse complement strand
ACAGCCTTCCGCCTTGCGTTTCGCTTCAGTCGCTACGACCAGCTTCTGGGAGGACTTTCACCTCCTCATCTTGGGTCATGCTGGGCACACATCCCCCCTGCCCCCCTTTTTCAAAGGGGGGGAACATGCTTTGGAAACCAGCTACATACCCGCCCCAAAAAAAGTCGGGTAAAGGGGAAAACGAGCTCACTGTTTCTTCTAAGTTTCGTCATTCCGGTGAAAACCGGAATCCATTGGTTTTCAATGTTTTTAACTGGAGCTCGTTGGAAGAGGAGAAGAAAATCCTTTCCTCTTTCCCCAACAAATTAGACAGGCCCCCTACGGCATCAACGACGCGGAGCGGAGGGCCTCTTCCAGTGTGGCGGCGGTGCGAACCGTCAGGCCCGGGGGGGCGGTGCGGCCCCGGAGGGCTCCTTTGGGGATGAAGGCGGTGGTGAAACCCAGGCGAAGGGCTTCGGTCAAACGCTCGGCGGTTTGGCCCGTGGCTCGCAGTTCACCGCACAAACTCACTTCACCCAACCACACACTGGACGACGGGCCGGGGCGGTCCAACGTGGCACTGGCCACGGCGGCGCACACGGCCAAATCCGATCCGGGCTCGTGGATGGTTAAGCCTCCGCTGGCTTTCACATACACGTCTTGGGAATCCAAACCGAACCCACACCGACGATCCAACACGGCCATCAAAAGAACGGCCCGGTTGTAGTCCACGCCGGACACCTGCCGGCGAGGCATGCCAAAATTGGTGCGGGCCACCAACGCCTGAACCTCCACCAACAAAGGGCGGGCTCCCTCTAAGGCGGCCAGTACCGCGGTGCCGGGTGGGGGGGGGCCCTCGCGTTCACCCAAAAACAGAGACGAGGGGTTGAGCACCTCCTCCAAACCTCGGCCCGTCATTTCAAAAACACCAATTTCATTGGTGGGGCCAAACCGGTTTTTAACGGCCCGAAGCACTCGGTGCACGTCTTCCCGTTCGGTTTCAAAATAAAGCACCGTGTCCACCATATGCTCTAAAACTCGCGGGCCGGCCAAATCCCCTTCTTTGGTCACGTGACCCAATAAGAAAACGGTTAACCCCCGGCCTTTGGCCAAACGGAGGAGCTCCGCGCAACAGGCCTTGATCTGAACCGGGGATCCCGCCGATCCCGCCAAATCCGACCGTTGCACGGTTTGCACAGAATCCACCACCAACACCGACGGTTTCACCGTTTCCACGGCTTCCACTATTTTGGTGAGGTCCGTTTCGGACGCAAAAAAAAGGGACGGGTTTTTCACCCCCAACCGCACCGCCCTCGAACTGACTTGCTCCGGCGACTCTTCTCCGGACACGTAAAGGACGGGAAAGTCTTTTGTCGCTAAGCGGTTCGCGACTTGCAACGACAAGGTGGATTTTCCAATGCCCGGGGCCCCGCCCAACAACACCAAAGACCCCGGCACCACCCCACCTCCCAAAATACGATCAAATTCAGACAAACCCACGGCTCGACGGGTCGCCGGCGACGCGGACCAATCCGACAAAGGTTTCACCGGTGAGGAAAAATCCGTCAACCGACCGGGCCCTGTTCCAGAGCGAGCCAAGACCGTTTCGGTTTTTTCCGTCAACGTATTCCATTGCCCACACGCGGGGCATTGGCCCGCCCATTTGGGGGTGTCTTCCCCACACTCTCGGCACAGGAAAAAAATCTTTTTTTTGGCGGTCACTTATTTTTTAAATCCCGAAAAAAATCTTCCGGGGTCATTTTGTCTAATTTTTTCTTAAATTCGGCCACTTCTTCCCCGGTGATGGGTTTCAAGAGTTCGGGGCACGCGGAAAACACTTTTTCCGCCACCAAAATGGGCACGTTTTCCCGCACAGCCATGGCCACGGCGTCTGAGGGACGAGCGTCAAGCACCAAGGGGAATCCGTTATGCGTCATGTGAATTTCAGCAAAAAAAGTGCTCTCTTTTAATTCCGTCAAAATCACTTTTTCTAAGCAACCGTCCAAGCGATGGATCGCCGTTAACAAAAGATCGTGTGTGAGAGGTCGAGGGAATTTTTGGCCGGACAAAGACATGCCGATGGACCCCGCCTCGTAAAGACCGATCCACACGGGAAGGAGTCGTGGGCCGTCCACCTCTTCCAAAACCAACACGGCCTGCCCCCCCACACTGGCCAGAGAATAAATGCGGGCTTCACGAAAATCGTTCGACATCAGCGGGCCAACCCAACGAGTCCCATAAAAAACGCTAAATCTTCGTCGCGGAATTTCAAGTTCGCGTTCACGTTGATGTTTTTTCTTTCCGCCACGTCTTCCCACTGGGCCCCCACCCAAACCCAAGGAGCCAGTGCGTTCACCCGGGCCCCCACGTTGTAAACGGGATGATCCAAGGCGATCCCCTGAATGGTTTCTTTGCGTCCGAAATTATAGGCTTCGGCCTCCAATTCCACCCGTTTGTGCCAAGAACTGGTGGCCGGGAGAGGACGCAACCGCACCCCGGCTCCCCCCGCCGATCGAATCGCTCCACCGTACACGGTGAGAGGGCCAAAATCATACCCCAACACCGCCGTGGCGGTGTTGCGTCGCTCCAAATCGTTCCCGGGGAGGGTGCGGTCCGCTCGGACCCCCAAGTTGTTTCCACCGATGAAATAATATTTACCCGGACGGGGAACCACCGTTAGGCCTAAATCGGTCCGCCAGCGATCGTCGTCCATATCGTAACGTTGGCGGTAATCCCAGAAAATCTGAATATCGGCGATGCGTCCCATAAAACCTTTCATGTCCGTGGTGGCCTTGTTCACGTTGGCCATGGTTTTTTCAAGTTCCTGCCCCATCTTTGGGTCGTTCAAAAGACGAGGCAACATCCCTTCCCCGCTGTCCACGTTGGCCAGAATTTTATCCAACCTCTCGGAAATTGTCCTGAAATGAGCCAACGCCACCTTCACGTCTTCTTTCCGTTCCCCGGTGATTTCGTCCAAATCCGCGGCCACCCGTTTGGCGTGGGCGGACATATCGCGGATGTTTAAAACAATCTGGGCCATCTCGGATTTCTGTTGGCCTAAGGAATCGGCCAAGGCTTGGGAGAGCGTGCGAAAATTGGCCAAAGTCACTCGTAAGTTTTCGGCCGGGGAACCATGGACAGGATCGTCTTCCAGCACAGCCCCCAACTTTGACATCACGTCGTCAAAAGACAACCCCCGCTGGCCCACCAAAGAATCGCCGGGAACCAACACCGGAGCGGACAGATCGCCCGGGGTCACTTCCAAATATTTAGAGCCAATCAACCCCGTCGTGGCCACCCGGGCTTGGGCCCCTTGATGAAAAACGATCCCCTTGTGAACACGCAAGATCACCTTGGCCAAAGCCCCCTCCAACCGAATGGTGTCCACCTTGCCCACGTCCACCCCAGCCATTTTAATGGGGCCTTTTTCGGGTAAACCGTCGGCGTTTTCAAAGGTCACCGTGAGGGGGTAAGTCCCACGAAATTGAACATCGCCCAAGACCAAAACACCCAACGCCAAAACAACACCAGCCCCGAGAGTGAACAACCCAACTTTGGTTTCTGTTGTGAGAGCCATATCAGTCCTTGAGAACCTGCGTTTGAATGGGGCCGTGAGACGACCCCGTGATAAACTGACGCAACATCGGGTTGTCCGTGGCCTGAACTTCCGCGGGGGTCCCTTGGGCCACGCGACGCCCCTCGTGAATCATCACGATGCGATTGGAAATTTGGTAAGCGGATTTCATATCGTGCGTCACCACAATGGAGGTGACTTTCAGTGTCTCCCGTATTTGAACAATCAGTTCATTGATCACATCGGACATCATGGGATCCAGTCCGGTGGTGGGCTCATCATACATAATGTAGGCGGGCTCGTGGGCGATGGCCCGAGCCAGACCCACGCGTTTTTTCATGCCCCCGGACAGTTCCGCGGGTTTCAGACGAGCCACGTCGGACTTAAGCCCCACCTGGGCCAAACACCGATCCACAATTTTGTTCCCTTCCATCAAGGCTTCGGGTTTTAAGTAACGCACCCCGAACAAAATGTTTTCGGCGACGGTCAACGAATCAAAAAGAGCCGCCCCTTGGAACAAAAACCCAAATTTTCGTTGGACCAAAGAGAGGGCCCGTTCCCCCAAAACAGCCACGTCTTGGCCGTCCACCAACACACGCCCTTGATCGGGTTTCAGCAATCCCACCATCAATTTGAGCGTCACGCTTTTCCCCGTACCGGACCCACCGATCACCGTGGTCGTTTCCCCATCCAAAGCCTCCAAATCCAGCCCCCGCAAAACCCGATGGGATCCAAAAGATTTTGAAACGTTCTCTAAAACAATCATCACCCGATACCAAAAGAAACGAGCACCGCGGACAAAAAGTAATCGCTCACCAAAATCAACACCATGCTCACCACCACCGCGTCCGTGGTGGACCGGCCCACCCCTTCGGCCCCACCTTCGGTTTGAAGTCCTTTATGGCAAGCGGTGGTGACAATGATTAAAGCATACGCCACGGACTTGATTAACCCGTGCAGAGCCTCCCTGACTTGAATGGCGTTGATTTCGTCCCAATACACCGACGATGGAACCGCCAACCGCCCGTGGGCCACCAAATACCCACCCAAAATACCCACGGCGTCGGCGTAAACGGTTAAGAGAGGCACCATGGCCAAACACGCCAAAAAGCGTGGGACCACCAGGTAACGAATGGGGTTGGTCCCCAGGGTGTAAAGGGCGTCCACCTGCTCCGTCACTTTCATGGTACCAATTTCAGCGGCAATACTGGCCCCCACCCGCCCCGCCACCACCACGGCCGTTAAAACCGGCCCCAACTCTTTCAGCAAAGACAGGCCCACAACGGTACCCACGTACAAAGGCTCGTTAAAAACCCGTCGAAACGAAAAACCCGTTTGCAACGCCAAAACCATCCCCGTGAACAACGCCGTTAAACTGGTGACCGGAAAAGATTTTACACCGATTTCCCCCATTTGAGCAAACACCACGCTCCGGTCCAAGGGAGCCCTCACGCTCCAGTAAACGGTTTTACGCAACAACACCACCACCCGACCCACGGTTTCGGCCAAGGACAACCAACGTTCGGTAAAAATTCGGAAAAGGACTTTAACCGGTCTCACTCTTTCACCACCCGGGGAACCCGTTTTGAAATTCCACAAAAAATGTCGTACGGAATGGTTCCCACGATGTGGGCCATTTCCTCAACGGACACTCGCTCGTTCCCCTGACTCCCCAATAAAACGACTTCTTCCCCCACGTCCACACCGGTCGCTCCCGTCACATCCACCACAATCTGGTCCATGGTGACGCGGCCGGCCACGGGGCACCGCCGGCCCCGAATCAACACAGAACCTCGGTTCGACAATTCCCGTCGGTACCCGTCCGCATACCCCACGGGAAGGGTGGCCAAACGGCTCCGGCGAGAGGCTCTCCAAGTCCCCCCGTAACTGACCGACGTCCCTTTGGCCACGGTTTTTAAGAACACCACGCGACTTTTCCAAGTCAACACCGGTCGAAGAGAAACCACTCGTTGCAAAGCCGGCCACGGGTAAGCTCCCAGCAAAGCCAACCCGGGACGAACCAAATCAAAATGGGCGTGAGGTCTGGCCAAGACAGCTCCCGAATTGGCCGTGTGACGAAGACCGTTTTGAAAAGAAGCCGTGGTCCTCTCGAACAGTTTAAGTTGATGCTCCGTGCTGGCGTTGTTGTCGGCACTGGCCAGATGGGTGTAAACCCCTTCCACCCGCACCCACGGATTTTCTTTAAGGGTTGGAATTAAGGCTTGGGCCGTTTCAGGAGCCATTCCAATGCGCCCCATCCCCGTGTCTATTTTAATATGGCAAACGGCCGGTCGGCCCCGCTGTTTCGCTCGTTTGGCCAACGCCAAAGCGGACAGACGACTGGCCACGGTGGGTGTCAGATCTTGAGCCAAAACCTGATCAAAGCTTTCAAAAGGGTAAAGACTCCCTAAAATCAAAACACGATGGGACACACCGGCCCCACGAAGAGCCATTCCCTCCTCCACGCTGGACACACCAAACCCCCACAAACGATTCCCCAAGGATTGGGCGGCCCGGGCCAAAGGAACCGCTCCATGACCGTAAGCGTCCGCTTTCAGCACCGCCAAAATTTTAACCGAACGCCCCAAAAGCCCCACCACGGCCCTCAGGTTGTGCCGAAAAGCCCCAACGTCAATATCCACCCACGTGGGACGAAACCCCTTGGACGAGATCAAAAGCCTTCTCCCTCTGGGGCCGGATCCACAAATTTCGTAAATTCAGAAATAAAATTCAAATCAATGTCCCCAATCGGTCCGTTACGTTGTTTCAACACAAACAACCGGGCTTTTCCCTTCAAATCGGGATCGTCTCGTTTATAAACTTCCTCGCGAAAAATAGCCGCCACCACGTCCGCGTCTTGTTCGAGGGCTCCCGATTCCCTCAAATCCGAAAGTTGGGGACGGCCTTCACGCCCCCGATCTTCAGGCCGACGGTTCAATTGGGAAAGAGCGATCACCGGCACTTGGAGTTCTCGGGCGAGGGATTTGATCGAGCGGGATATTTCGGAAATTTCTTGTTGACGGCTTTCTTGAGCCCCGCCCCCGTGGAGGAGTTGAATGTAATCAATGATGATGAGGGACAGGGGGTTTCCTTTGTGCTTCAGTTCGTGGGCCCACCGCCGAGCGGAACCGCGAATATCCAGGATAGAAGGACTGGTGGAAAAATCGAAGTAGAGAGGGGCTGTGGCGATTTGACTGGCGACGTTGGTGATGGTGGGCCAACTCTTGCGGGCCAGAAACCCCTCACGAACACTGCGAACATTGATGCGCGCTTGACTGCACAAAAGACGCAACCCAATTTCCTGCTCGCTCATTTCCAAGGAGAAAAAAACCACGGGTTTTTTTTCTTTAATGGCCACGTTTTCCGCCACGTTCAAACAAAACGCGGTTTTTCCCATGGACGGTCGGCCGGCGATGATGATGAGGTTGGCGGGCTGAAGGCCCGAGGTCATTTTGTCGAGTTCCGAAAACCCCGTGGACACCCCAGACACGTACCGGCTGGAGTCCGCCAATTTTTCCAATGTGGAAACAGCGGTTTGCATCAACGTGGCGGCGGACGTCATGCCGTGGGACGCTCGGTCTTGAGCCAAGACAAAAAACTTTTGCTGGGCTCGGTCCAAAACCGTTTGGGCTTCGTCGGAAGGGTTGGCCGATTCCGCGACCACCTCCCGAGCCAACACAATCATTTGCCTGAGGATGGATTTTTCCCGCACGATGCGAGCGTAATGCTCCACGTGCAAGGCGGACGGAACAAGGTTGGTTAATTCAAAAAGGCGGGCCCGACCGTTGTCCCCAGCCGAACGACCGGTTCTGTCCATTTCGTCGCCCACCGTGACCACGTCCGCGGTGACGTTGCGATCGTGAAGAGAGCGAATGGCGGAAAAAATGAGGCGGTGGCTGTCCTCGTAAAAATCCTCTTCCCGCAATAGGTCCAAGGCTTTTAACAACGACTCGCGCTCCACCATCATGCTTCCCAAAACGGCCACCTCGGCCTCCCGACTGTTGGGAGGTCGTCCGTCGGTGGAAAGGGAAGAGAGAGCCGGTGATTCCATGGGAGGCCCCCGGCCAAAAGCCGGGGTTACCCCGCGGCTTGCACCAGAATTTTAAAAGTGGCCCGGACTTGGGGATGAATACGCACAGCCCCCACAAATTCACCGGTGGTTCGAATGGCTTCGCGCAATTCAATCCACCGCCGATCCAAGATTTGGCTCTTGGTGGCGAAGGCTTCGGCCACATCACTGGGGGTCACGGACCCGTAGAGTTTCCCATCCTGACCAGCCCGTCGAGCGAGCGTGATCGTTGAGTCTTGAATGGATTTGGCTCGTTCTTGGGCGGCCAACAACTTGCTGGCACGCTCGGCTTGCACCTGTTCTTTTTTGGCGTCCCACAACGCCCGGGATCGGGAGCTGGCCGGCACGGCCATACGGTGGGGGAATAGGTAATTTCGGGCGTAACCGGGAGCCACTTCTTTTAAATCCCCGGCCGTTCCTAAGTTTGGAATATCTTCCTGCAGAATGATTTTTGTTTTCATGATTTTATTCCCCTGTGTAAGGCAAAAGGGCCAACATGCGGGACCGTTTAATGCCCAACGTCAGTTGACGCTGATGCCGAGCGCAATTGCCCGTGGTGCGAGACGCTAAAATTTTCCCTCGGGCGGTTAAAAATCCTCGCAGAATGGGAATGGCTTTGTAATCCACTTCCGCGATTTTTTCCGCACAAAACCGGCATACTTTTCGTCGCATGACGGGACGGCCGCCCCGTCGAGCACCGGCCCCACCGGGGCCAGAAGAAGGGCGAGCCCCACCGGGCCCCCCCATAGGACGCCCACCGGAACGGGGCCCGGAAGGAGGACGCCCGGTACCGGGTTTGTAGGCCGGACGAGGGCCACTGGGACGAGCGACTTGGATGGCCGGAACATCCGGCGACTTGACTGGGGGATTGGTTTCGTTCATGGTTTCTCTCCTTAAAAGGGAACGTCTTCGGTCACCGGGGGTTGGGCCACCGGGTCCATCTCTGAGGAAGATCCTTCTTCGTCGGCCGTGGTCCCCCCCGTTGCACCATCTAATTTTTCTAGGAATTGAACCCGCAGGGAATCCACTTCCAAACCGGACCGTTTTTGACCGTCTTTGGTTTCCCAATTTTTGCTTTTCAAGCGGCCTTCGACAAAGACAGGGCTCCCCTTTTTAAGCTTTTCACCACACCGTTGGCCGGCTTCGCGCCACACCACCACGGGGACGAAGGAGGTGTCGTCTTTCCATTCGCCGGCTTTGTCTTTGTAACGACGGTTCACCGCGAGGTCAAACCGACAAACGGGCACACCGGACGTGGTAAAACGCAATTCGGGGTCCCGGGTCAATCGCCCCACCAACTGGACGTTATTAAGCTGGGCGAGGCGCAGGATTGACATGGAACGTCTCCAATGGTTCATCGGTTGGAACAGCCCCGGTGGGGACCGCTTCGGGAGGGGGAACAACAGAGGCCCCGGGCCGACCTGTGTTTTCATGGGTCGGGGCGGGGGGTACCGCCATCAAGGGAGAGGCGGGTTTTCCTTTCAATGCCTTGCAAATAATTTCTCGAATAACTTCTTCGGAGACACGGAAAAAGCGATTAAGTTCCGCCACAAAAGCGGGATCGGCGTTGAACTGAATAAACGTGTAAAAACCTTCCCGCTGACGACCGATGGGGTAAGCCAACCGCCGCCGGCCCCACTTGTCCACCAGAGTGACTTCACCGCCTTTCTGGGTGATCAGCGTTTTCACTTCCTCAACGAACTCGTCCACTTTCTGGGGTTGAGCGTCGCCGGGTAAAACAAACACCGTCTCGTAATGAGTCAAGGCACGTCCTCCTTCTTGGTCTCCCAAGTTTTTTACAAACAAGGGGCGGGCCCCGGTAAATGGAACGGGACCGAAGAACGCGTATCATAGCAGACTAAGAACCGATCTTCAATCTTTTTTTCTAATGATCGAAGAAATAAAAAAATCTTCCAGCAAATCCCCCCGGCCCCTATCGCTGACACGAGGCAGGGGGGGGGGGGGGGGGGGGGGGGCGCAGAGCCGTTAGGCTTTTTTAGAAATCTTGGCCATGGAACGCCGATAGTTGTTGATGGTCCGACGGGGAACCATTATATTCAGACGGCTTTTAAAATGGTCTTGAAGTTCATGGTCCGTTCGTTTAGAAAATTCGGGATCTTCGACTTCCAAGACTTCCAAAATCTCAACACACAGGGATTGACGGGAACAAAACATTTCTTCCAATAAAAGTTCTTCCCCCCATGGGAGGACCAAACTTCGGCCCCCAATCGCTCGGTTGATGGTGGACGGGGCCACGGCCAACTGATGAGACATTTGTCTTTGAGTGATGGGCGTTTTTTTAAGAACGTCTTGGCTGGACAAATAATGCCTCTGAGCGTGGCAAAGTCTTTCCAAAATCCGGTAAATCGTGTTTTGTCGCCAGTTGATCATTTCCAAACGACGAATCAAAGATTTAAGACTGTTCCTCTGCCCCACCGGAAGGTCGGGGTTTTTGAGAACCGCCCACAAACGATCGTAGTCAATGGCGTAACGACCTCGGGCCAGTAAGGGGGACATAAATTCAAAAATGGGGTCTTTCTTCTCGTCCAAATTCACGCGGGCCAGACGAACCACGTGCTGACCAGGCTGGCTTCGCGGAGACGGATCAAAAAATTCCGTTTGAACGGAATAAGACAATAAGAAATCCCTGATTTTTTTAATGTCGGATTCTTTGATTTTTAACAGGTGGGAAAGCGTAAAACTGTCCATCTCGTGATCGGCTCGTAAGAAATATTTTTCAAACAATTCTTGCCCCATTTTTTTTATCAGGCCCAGAGCTCCCCGCCCCTTGACCAAAACAGACGCCGCGTCCGAGCCCCCGCTGGCGAGAGGGGTGTTTTCGTTCATCTGGTAAAAAGACGGGGACAACGACGTGCGGGGATGGGGTTGAAACCGAATCACTTTCCAAGAACGATCTTGGGGATGAATCAGTTTTCCAAAATCAGGCTCGGATTCAACCGACTGAATAAAAGCCGCCACGTCGCGTTCGGACATTTGCAACATACGCACACTTTGCAAACGGAGGGCCAACGTCGCCCGGCTTTGGAGCTCCGTCCGATGAGTGACAGAAACAGCAGGATGAAGCGGGTGAGTGTCCATAAGAAGAAGCCTACAGCAAAGATTTCTTTATTTCAACCCCCATTTTAAATTTCTTTAAAAAGAAAACACCGCCCGCGTGAAAAGGCTCCGTTCCAGTTTTCGATCTTGAACTTGGGCTAAACTTCCGGCTCCTCCGTCAAAACGGGTGTAGGCGTAGTTGGTTTGGAACTTGAAAGCGGGATTTAGATACCAGTTAATCCCGCCGGTCCACCCCCGAGCCATTCTCGCGGAAAGGAACGGGGTGGCGAATGAACTAAACGCATCGTTGTCCACGGTCAGCTGGCTGTATCGGCCAACAACTTCCCAAGCCCCCCAAGCACCGGCCTTCGGATCAACGTTTTGCTTGATTTTCACACCGTCAAAAGAAGTCTTATCACCCGTGAGGACCCAACCCGCGGCGATCTGCCAAGCCCGGTGAGTCAGATTCGCCTTATCTTCGGCGGTTGTTTTCACGCTCTGGGCCGAAGCCACGTATTCGACCATAACGCTGACGGGCCCCGGGTACCAGTAGAACTGGGGCGACCAACGGGTGCGATTATCGATAGCGACCACGTTGCCATTGTAGAAAAAGAACGAAGGCGGATTAAATCCTTGACTTTTGTATCCGGCGGTCAAACCCGGAGACGTCGCTGGTGCAGTTCCAGCTCCCCCTCCGTGACTGGCCCCCAGACCGAAACCCAAGTCCTTCAAAAAATCCCGGGACCCGTTCTTAAAGGGCAGAACGAAAAGACGTCCGTTGACGTCTTTTCGGTCCGTCATTTCCGAATCCCCGGTACCACCATCCACAGGCCCGTTTCCATAGGCCAAGGCGTAATTGAACAGACCGTCCCCAAAAACCCCATGAACACCGGCCCCAGTGTCGTAAAGGGGCACGAGGTTGGACACCAAACTTCTCTCGATAAAACTCAACACGTTACTGGACTGAAGATTTTCTAAACCCACGCCGGGCTTAAAACGGCCGAACCGTAAGTTTAACAAGGGCGACATGAGCCATTCAAAATAAACGTCGTCCAACGGAGTGGGGACAGAGGGAGCTAAGTTGAGCTGGATCCACCCATGGAACTGACCGTAGACAAGAACGTCTAAGGCGGGACGAACCCGACGCAAAAAGAACTGGTCCTTGATCTGATGTTCGCCATCGTTCAGATAAAACTGTCCGTCCACGTGGATGTCGCCCTTAATCTTTAAAAAAAAATTTCCATCAGCTGATTTAAGAGCGAACCCTTTGTCGTTCGCTTGCAGAACCGCGGACGGCTGAGCCTCCAACGTTTTCTGTCGACTCTCTAAAACATCCAAGCGTTCCTTCAGGGAGTGAATCAGAGCGTCAACGTTTTCGGTTCCCACCGTTTTGGCGGAGCGTTCCGCCGGAAGAACCAAATCCACCGCCGGGGATGTTGTCCTCCACACGGACGACCGTTCTGGAGACACCGGCACGTCATCGCCCTGAACAAAAGCCGCCAAAAGAGAGACCACCGCCACACACAGCCCGCAACGTCTCGTCATGGGAATCCTCCTGTCTTGGAAAAAATGATCCGGTAAAGTGTTTTTCGTAGAAAAATTAATAGAAAAAACGTCTTCTTGTCAAGTTAATAATACCAAGACACCCCGCCCCGTAATTCCTCGTGGGATTTATTGTAGTCCAAGATCACTTCCCCGTAACCGTTGAACCACTGAACGTAAAAAGTGGGGTTAAACCGAGGAAGGCCAGGCGGGCTGTATTGCAAACCGATTAAATTGTTCCCCCGCTGGAACGGGTTCCCGTGGGGGCCCGACGTTCGTTGGTATTCAATATCAAAACCTGTCTTGGCTTTTTGTTTGAATACGTTGCGAATCCAAAGAGTCGTGTCCCACACCCCCAGATAATCCCCGTAATTTTGATTGTAATCCCCTTTTGCTAGGGTGAGGTAAGCGTTCGCCAAAACGTAGTAATTGAAACCAGCCACACGCCCCATCTTGTGACCGCGAACAAACAGGCGATCAATGGCCCGGGAATCTGTTCCCGCCCTCCCGTTGGACACATGCACATACCCCGCGTCAGCGGCCACCAAGTGGCGTTGACTTTCAATGACTCGATAAAAAGCTTCGGGATTAAAATTATTGTCTTCCACGGGGATGGACTCTTCGTAAACATCCCACAAAATGTAGTTGGTGAACGCTAAGAAAAAATTCAAATCATCCACAGGACGGTATTTAAAACTGTATTGCAATTTCAGATCCTGCCCTCCCAAAACGACGTAATTCAACTTATGAAATGAAAAAACATCGTGCTTGTCCAAACGAAAAACCCGATCTTCAAGGGTTGACCCCCGTTCCGCCCGCTGGGGGACCACCACCTCTTCGGCGTGAACGGAAACAAAGCCCACCAAGAGAACGACGGAAAAACCCTTACGAATTTTTTCTAAAAAACCCAGAATGTTTTTTGTTTTTATATTCATGAGGGACACTATACAATAATCGTTCGATCAGAAATGATTTAACAGCGTCAAAAAGAAACTTTATCGTTCCTCCCTTTTTCTCCTGTCCGCACAAAAAAATCCGCCCGCGGGTTGGCGGGCGGATTTTTTTAGAATAGAGGCTTTGGACCTATTTGGCTTGGGAGAAGGTTCCGATGGATTCTCCGCTCACAATAATTTCCACCCGGCGGTTTTTTTGGCGTCCGTCAACACTGTCGTTGGTTGTCACGGGGCGGGATTCGCCAAAACCTTCGGACGTCACGGATGTCGATGGAACCCCCTGTACAACGAGGTAATCCCGGGCGGCCCGGGATCTGGACTCGGAGAGCCGTTGATTTGTATCGTCGCTTCCCACGCTGTCGGTGTGACCTTCCACGGTGAGGTTCAATCCGGGATGGGACGACACGATCCCCGCTATTTTGGCCAGTTTTTCCCGGGCGGGGGCCCCTAAGGTGTAACTCCCCGTTGGAAACAGGGCGTCGGACATATTGACGATGAGACCTCGAGCGCTGTCTTGGGTTTGAAGAACCGCGTTCAACTGAGAGCGGAGTTGAGAGCGAAGATCTGTTTTTTCTCCCTCCGCCAATAGAACGCGATCGTTGGCCAGATCCATTTGTCCCTTCGACAAATTGGCCTCGGCCCGGGCCATTTTTGTCTCAGCTTGAGCCATGGCCGTGACCCCTTGGGCTTGGCGAAGAGCGTCTTGGGAGAGCTGTTGATTGGTGGCGGTTGTTTCTTCCGCCGACCGTTTGAGTGCCAAGGCACGACTGTCCTCGGCGCTTTGAACAGCTTGTCGTGCCGTGAGAGATCGCCCTTTTTTCCCACCGGCTTTTGTTTCGGACAGAGCGAGCAGTCTCTCCGCGTTGTGAAAGCCTTCTGTGGCGTGCGTCTCGGCCCCGGCGGCTTTGGCAATCCGAACGGCGTTGCGGGCTTGATAAACCGCAAACGGCGTCTTCTTGTCCATCACCGTGGGCGGAAAATCCGTCGTGGCGATGTTGCGGGTATACTCACCCCGGGGAAGCAATTCGTAGCGGGCGTCAATCCAGTCAATTTTTTCGTCGTTTTCGACAGGGATGGCGTTTTCAAACACCACCACGTTGCTCGGTTGTGACACGGCAAAGTAAGGTTCGGCCGTGACGATCAAACTCAAGGCTTGAAGCGGGGTGCTTACCTTCAAACGGCTCTCCCCACTGCGAACATCTAGCTCGCCCAGATTGGAGGCTTTTCCGTCGGGCGTGATGGCCCAGAGAACATACGTCAGATACTCCGGTCCGAACTGCATCGGCGGCGTGAGCTGATTGAATTCGGCTTTGATGTGCATAACCCCGGACTTGTTTTTAACCACCGCCCCGCCCGTGCCTAACGGAAGGAGAACCGTGCCTTTGAAGTCAATACGAGCCGATCCCTTTAGATCGCGGTAATTGATCGCTTTCGTGGGCGTCTGCACCACGGAAACTTGGTACAGAGGGGCTGGGTTGGTGGCGGCCCATGGGCCTTCTTTTGCGGCGAAGAAAGTACAAACAATCAGTGCGACTTTGAATGGTGTTTTCATCGGTGTGTCTCCCTTGTAACGGTTGTAGGTTTTTCATGGAACACGCTGTAAGACGTTGGATCGTGGAGCAGATGTTGCGATAAAAACCAAACGTCCAGCTCATGAACTCGAATCACTTGGCTGGCTGTATCTCTTGAGCGTTTTTGATCGGACGCAAAAGGGTGGGGATTGGCAAAACGCCGGTCCCGTTACCAGTGGCGTGATTGTTTTTTCGGGCGTCGTTCATACTAACGGCCCTTTCCATCGTGGGCCGCAAATATCTCGGCGATCCGATCCTTTAAGGACGATTTCGTTTTTTCCTGGGCTTGACGAGCGTCCCACTCGATTCCCATGGCTTCCACCACAGCGTCCGCCGTTTTTTCCATTTGCGGACCCCATTTCTGAAGTATGCGCGTTTTCAGCAGATCACTATGGACCTCTCGCCAAGCCTTGTGACTGGCGCACATCCACATATCCATGGACCTTTGCACAGAACAACCGCCGGAACGGCCTTCCCCTGATCCGTGATCCTGTGAATGAGCCTCTTTTTGATGGCAACCGCATTCCGTACGGTTTGAATATTTATTTTCCATAAACTCTCCTTGATTTCATTTAGATCGTTTTTGGTGCCGCCGGACTTCTGCCAAGTAAGACCCGCCAGAGAGCTGGAAGGTTACAGAAGAACAAACATCCTCCTGTGTAACCAACAATCTCATTCCGAGGTCTTACGATGCACAGGGGTATCCCTGTGAACCTACTGTGTGTCAAAAGAGAGGGTTGTCTTATGTGTTATAAAAAAAAAGATGGGGTGCGTCGTTGGGGAGGAATGGGGGTGGGGTTGTTGTTCATCGGGGTGTTTCTTTACGGCTGTACGGACACGGACCGAAAAATTGAGGACACCACCCGAAACACGCGTGTTTTCAAAACGTATCTGAAAGACGACGCTGTCCAAGTGAACGCCAACGACGGCGTTGTCACTTTAACAGGAACGGTTTCGAGCCAAGTTAAAAAATCCTTAGCGGAAGAAACGACAGGCCACATCACCGGCGTAAAAAGCGTCAGCAACCGAATTGAGGTGAACGAGCCTTCATCGGAGCGAAACTCGGATGGGTGGACGGCCACCAAGGTGAAAGCGGCTCTCTTGTTCCATCGTCATGTGAGTGCCGAAAAAACGAACGTGACGGTGGTGGATGGGGTGGTGACCCTGAAAGGGGAAGCGGAGACTTCCGCCCAAAAAGAGTTGGTCGGAGAATACGCTAAAGATGTAGAAGGGGTGACCCGCGTCAACAACGAGATGACGGTGGCTTCCTCGGCGTCCGCTCCAAACACCCTCGCGGAAGACGTGGACGACGCGTCGATCACCGCTCAAGTGAAACTGGTTTTGCTGTATCACAAATCGACCCGTTCGATCAAGACTCACGTGGAAACCAACAAAGGGGTGGTCCGTTTGAGCGGCGAAACGATGAACGCTTCCGAAAAAGACTTGGTCACAAAATTGGTGAAAGACGTTGATGGCGTGAAAAGCGTTAAAAACGAGATGATCGTTGCCCCGTAAAAAAATAAGGCAAACCTCATGGCTTAAAAACACGCTCCTCGTGCTCTATTAAAAAGGAGGCCGGCAAAATTCGCCGGCCTCCTTTTTTTAGCCCAAAAACAGAAGTTGAGCTCTCATAAAAATGAGTATCCAACAGGGAAGAGGTTTCTTACAACGAACGTCCGCGAATAATACGAACCAACACGGCCACCACCGCCACGACGAGCAAGATGTGAATGAAACCCCCCAACGTGTAAGAGGTCACCAGTCCCAACAACCACAGAACGATCAAAACAACGGCTATTGTCCAAAGCATGAATCCTCCGTTTGTTATCGAATTTTTTCTCCCTATTTAAGACACGGGAATGCTCTGAGAGGTAACAGGTGTTACCTGTGGCCGTCTGTGAGTGTCTTACTATCTGCAGTCCACTTCAAGGGAGGCTTCTTTATGAAAAAGTTCTTATGTTTGATGTTGTTACTTGGGTTGATCCAGATCCGTGCTTTTGCCGAACAGACGGGGCGCTGGGGTTTGGGTGTTGTGGCGGGCGAACCGATGGGAGTGACAGGGACCTATTGGTTTGATGAAAAAGCAGCGATTGATTTCGGTTACGGGTTCAATAATGATGGGATTTTGTTCGGGGACTACTTGTGGCACGGTTGGCCTCTACGGGCTCTGGAAGAAACAGGAAAAATGACCTTTTACCTTGGTCTGGGTGCTCGCTACGAAAACGAAAAACACGGGGATGACAAATACGCCGCTCGCGTTCCGCTGGGAGTCAATTATCTATTTGATAAATCACCCTTTGAAGTGTTTGCGGAGTTGGTCCCTGTGGTCCAGTTTAAACCGGACGGCGATTTGAATTTTGATGCTGGGATCGGGGTACGGTTTTATTTTGACAGGTTCCGTTGAGATAAGGAAACCTCCGGAGACGGGTGTAATCTTGTATCATAAGGGATGAACGAGTGGACGGAGGACCCGCTCCGGTATGACGCTTCCGACGCTGAAGGTATTCAGGCGGTTCGGCGGGGGAATCCTGACGCCTTTCAGTTTTTAATTCAAAGACACCATGGTTTTGTCTTTTTGGTGGTTCAACGACACCTGAGACATCGCGAAGAAGCGGAAGACACCACCCAACAAGTCTTCTTAAACGCGTGGAAACACTTAGACGATTTCAGGGGGGAATCCAAATTCAGCACATGGCTTTACACCATCGCTCTCAACCTCGTTCGAAACCGCGTGCGTCAACGGAACAAGCAACGCATGGAATCCTTAGATTCTTTCGGAAAAACCGAAGACAGCCCCCTACGGCAATGGCCCGATCGTTCCCCCTCCATCGAAGACATTGTTTCTCAACGCTGGCAAGTGGACCAAGTCAAAATCGCTCTGGCGGGGGTGGGCGAGCCGCATCGAACCATTTTTGCGTTGCATTATTTTCAACATTTATCTCTCAAGGAAGTGGCCGACCGGGTGGATCGTCCGTTGGGTACCGTTAAAGTGTACCTCCACCGAGCCAGGAAATCCGTTTTAGACCGAATGGGCTCCACGGCTTCCCGTGTAACCTTGCAAGCCCATCAGGTGTCCAATGAACCATGAAACGATGGCTCTTTCTTTTCTTTTTGGTTTTTGTGGCTCTCCTGCCGATTTGGCCGTACAGTCGAACGTGGGGGGGTGTTCCCTGCGCGACCGTGGCGCAACTGGGGCTGATCCTTTGGTTGTTGCGTCGTTTGAGAGTGATCTAATTGGGCAAATTTAAGGAACGGTTTAAACAATCGCCTTTTGGCACAACGGTTGTTTCTTGGCCCGCTGTACGCTCGTTCATCGGCCCCTCCATTCGAGCCACGATTTTACGGAAAACAGCGCCCGTCACCGTCGCCGTCTTACTGGTCTTTTTGTCCGTGCGAGCGGGGATGCCATCGGTTCTTTCCTCCTCCCTCGCCACGGTGTTGGCCCTCGTCGTGTCCACGTTCATTATGATGTATCTGGTCCTTCGGTCGTCGTCCATCGTCGCCGTCCAACTGGAGAACGCGCTTCGAGACAGCGAACAGAATTACGCTCAGTTGGTCCGCGGGTTAAAAGATTACGCGGTGTTCCTTTTGGACGCTGACGGTCACATCCTCGTTTGGAACCCTGGGGCGGAGAGAATGACGGGCCAATCCGCGTCGGAGGTGATCGGAAAAAAAGTGACAACCATTTTTTCAAACATAGAGGCCGGTCTCAAACTGGGTCACGCCTTGGAGCAGGTCCGATCCACGGGGGTCTTCCGCATCGAAGGGTGGGCCGAAAGGAAAGACGCCCCTCTTTTTTGGGCGGAAACGGTGCTCAGTCGACTGACCGATGAAAAAGGACGGATGACCAGCGTTTCCGTCATCATTCGAGACGACACGGAACAACGCGAAGCTGAGAAATCTATGAAAACCTCTCTTCTGGAAAAAGAAGTGCTGTTGCAAGAGATCCATCACCGAGTTAAAAACAATCTCCAAGTGATCTCCAGTCTGCTCCGGTTGCAATCCGAAACCGTTGACAAAAAAACGGCTTCTCTTTTTATGGACAGCCAAGAACGAGTGCGTGCCATGTCTATGGTGCACGAGTATCTTTACAAATCAAACGATCTGTCTCGAATCAACTTCCCCGCCTACGTGGCGAGCCTCGTCAGAAACCTTTACAGAACGTTTGGCTTGGCCTCCAAAGGACCGCCGCCGCAAGTCGAAGTGGAAGAGGCGGACTTGGCTTTGGACGTGGCCGTCCCCTGTGGCCTGCTCTTGACAGAACTTATTTCCAACGCCGCTAAATACGCCTACCCCACCGGCGAAGGAGGTCCCCTGCGGGTGGGATTTAGAAAATCCAAGGACGGTTTTTTTGAGCTGAGCGTGGCCGATCAGGGGATTGGGTTTCCCGAAGGATTTGACTGGACTGTGTCCGATTCACTGGGGTTGCGTTTGATCCGTCTTCTCACAGAACAGCTTCAAGGACAGGCTCACTTGGACAATCGCGGGGGCGTCAAAGCGACCGTGACTTTCAAGGACACGGTTCCTCAAAAAATAATTGACTTAGAGAAACACCCCTCCTTCAGAAACCGATCCGGTCAAGAAAAGGAGATCGGATTACGCTTCGCCAATCAGACCGGCCAACAGGTCAAAATCTGTAACGGCTCAGGTCCCTCACCCTCCCCTCTCCCGAGAGGAGAGGGAAAACCGTGATTCTCTTCCCCTCTTGGGGGAAGGTGGCCCGAAGGGCCGGATGAGGGCTGAGTCGTTACCAAAATCTAAGTAAAAAAACTGGGGGGACAAGAGATGGGAGGAGAAAAAATATTCATTGTTGAAGACGAAAAAATTGTCGCCGAAGATTTAAAACGAATGTTGTGCCGGCTCGGCTATGACGTGTCCGGCTCAGCGGCCAATGGCGAAGAGGCGATGAAACAAATGGAGATGACGCCCCCCCAACTGGTCCTGATGGACATCCGGATTCAGGGCCCCCTCGACGGGGTTGAAGTGGCCGAACAGGTGGTGACTCAATTCGACATCCCCGTGATTTATCTCACGGCTTACGCGGATGAAACAACGGTCGAACGGGCGAAAGGCACGCTCCCTTTCGGCTATATTATGAAACCTTTTAATGAGGTCGGTCTTAAAATAAAGATTGATCTGGCCCTCTACCGGCACAAGATGGACCGGATGCTGAAAAATGTAGAGGAATGGCACGGAGGAATATTAAAAAATCTGAGCGCGGCGGTGGTCGCGTTGGATCTTCAAGGTTGCGTGACCTACATGAATAAAACAGCCGAACAGCTCCTTGGGATCCCTCTCGAAAAATGTTTCGGCCAACCCATGGAAACACTTTTTTCTATCGAAGAAAAAAAGTCCGACTCGGGACCTTCCCCGCTTTTCATTAAACGACAGGGAGAGCGGGTGTTGTTGGACAGTCGGCGATCGCCCATCCGGGATTTGGAAGACCGCGTGATCGGGACCGCCCTGGTCTTACAGAAATCACCGCGACAAGATGCGCAAACCTAAAAACGGAAGTTGAAGGTCGTTTTCTTTGGACGTCCAAGGTACTTCAAGCAAATCCCCCCTAACCCCAATGCCAGTAACTTAAGGTTCGTCGTTCCGGCGGAGGCCGGAGTCCAGTTTTTAAAATTGTTGTTTAAGAACCAGTTTGAACTTCCAACGAGCTCCGGTCAAAAACATTGAAAACCAATGGATTCCGGTTTTCACCGGAATGACGAAACTTAGAAGAAACAGTGAGCTCGTTTTCTCCCTTACCCGACCTTTTTTGGGGCGGGTATG
>Ga0247840_10004944_pt1 | contig 20523 bp, 12 predicted proteins | sample LaCruzMarch2015__FD_192404 | JGI IMG/M metagenome (GOLD analysis project Ga0247840, IMG submission 192404) | Freshwater microbial communities from meromictic Lake La Cruz, Castile-La Mancha, Spain - LaCruzMarch2015_17m | ecosystem: Environmental > Aquatic > Freshwater > Lake | place: Spain... | reverse complement strand
ACTCGCAATTGTACATGTCATGGCTCCATAAGAATTCAAAGATTAGGAGGGGCTACCTCCCTAGCTTGCTCGGGCGGCAGGGAAAATGCTATCTATAATACCGCAACTTATACCTATAGCAAGTATACGTGGTGTGCGTCCGGCTTACTCTCAGTCGCCACGGGCTCGAGTCGGCCAGGGGTCGTGCGGGGTCGGGAGCCAGGGGCGGTGGTGATCGGTACGGCGAAGTGGGATCATGGGAGTCGGTCCTCGGATGTCGCGATCAAGCTATCGGGACGGAACATAAGCGATTTGCGGCACCAGGGCAAGCGCAAGTCCGCGTAGCCAACCGACCTGTCCGAAGGCCCGTGTAGCGCGTAGGGCGGAACGCCATAGCGCTTCCGCCATTTGGGTGCCGCCGTTGCAGCGGATCGCTCTGCCGGCATCCGCCCTGCTGCACATGGTCGCCATCCCGATCCGGCTTTCGGGATGCTCGAGAAAATCCGGAGATGCGCATTGGTGCCTAGACTCTGGCACCGTCCAACGTTTGCTGATGTCACGCCCTTTCAGGGCTCGATACTCTATAGGGCGGACCACCCAGGGCGTTGCCCTGGGCTGGTATGTCGCGCCCCTTCGGGGCTGGGGATCGCGAGCGATCCAGCGCCTACGCAGTCGGGCGGGTCTTGATACTGCGCGCGAGAGCACTGGAGCGGTCTCACGCCCCGGTCCGGATGACACCGGCACGTTCGCCATCAGCGGCCACCCCGCGGCTATGATACCGCCCGCGGCACTGACGCCGCACCGACCCCTGGGGCACCCCGATGAGACGCCTGTTGTTGCTGCTCTTGCTCTGCTGTGTGACGCTGCCCGGGATGGCCCGGGACCTGGCCCACCCGCGTATCGGTCTCGTCTTGAGCGGCGGCGGGGCCCGCGGGGCGGCCCATGTGGGTGTGCTCAAGGTCCTGGAGGAGTTGCATATCCCCATCAGTGCCGTGGCCGGGACCAGCATGGGCGCCCTGGTGGGCGGGGTCTACGCCGGCGGTATGGCCCCGGCGGAGATGCAGCGCCGCCTGACCGGCGTGAACTGGGCCGAACTGCTGTTGGATGACCCGCCGCGCCAGGAGTGGCCCATCCGTCGTAAACAGCGCGACGTTCAGACCCCCGTCGACCTGAGTTTCGGCGTCCGCCAGGGGAAGCTCAGACTGCCGGGCGGGGCCCTCGCCGGACAGCAGGTGGAGGTCTTCTTCAGCGACCTGGTCAAGGGCGTCGAGGCGCGGCGCGGCTTCGACGAACTGCCGATCCCCTTCCGTGCGGTCGCGACCAATCTCGAGAACGGGGCCATGAAGGTCTTCGCTGCGGGACCGCTCCCGGAGGTGATGCGCGCGAGCATGTCGGTGCCCGGGGTCTTTGCCCCGGTGGAGATCGAGGACCATCTCTACGTGGACGGCGGCCTGGTGCGCAACCTGCCGGTCGATGTGGCGCGACGCATGGGGGTGGATATCGTGATCGCCGTCAACCTGGGGGGCTCCTATCTCCCCCGCGATCAATTGCACTCGGTGGTCGGGGTCATGGCGCAGATGCTGGCGATCCTCACCGAACAGAACGTCGAACGCTCGCTCAAGGAACTGCGCCCGCGCCGGGACATCCTGATCACGCCGGATTTGGGCACCATCGGTGCAGCCGACTTCACGCGCGTCGCCGAGGCCATCCGCGCCGGGGAGCAGGCCGCCCGCGCCGTCGCCCCGCGGCTGCGGCACCTGGGTCTGAGCCCCGCCGACTATGCCGCCTGGCGGGCGCGCCGGTCGCTGCCGGCCACGGCAGAGGCTCCGGTCGCGCAGGTCGAGATCAGGGGCCTGGAGCGGGTCGCCCCGGCGCTCTTCGCCCCCCTGGCGGCCCATCAGCAGGGCCATCCGCTGGAGCGCGAGCGGCTCAAGGCGGACCTGCGGACCCTCTATGCCCGCAGCGACTTCACCAACCTGAACTATGACCTGGACCCGCTGGGAAGCACCAATCGGCTGGTCATCCGGGCCCATGAGAAGCCCTGGGGACCCGGGTATTTCAGCTTTGGGCTCGGCCTGTCGTCCGACTTCAAGGGCGACGAACGCTTCGGCCTGCGCGGGACCTATCGCCGGACCTGGGTCAATCCGCTGGGTGCCGAATGGCTCACGAGTGCCCAATTCGGCAACGTGATGGGCCTCTATACCGAGTTTTTCCAACCCTTTGCGGTCGATCGCAGCACCTTCGTCGTGCCCGGGCTGGGCCTGGGTTCGACCCCGCTGGGGGTCTTTCGCGACGGCACCCGTATCGCGCGCTATAACCTGGTGCGCGCCAGCGCGGGCCTGGATGTCGGCGCCACCCTCTTCGGCGGCAATGCGGAACTGCGCCTGGGCCTGGCGCTGGGCACCGTCACGCCCAAACGCGATACGGGTGAACCAATTCTATTCGAGGGCACGCGCAACGAGAGCGGGCCGCGCGCCTCACTGCGCTACGACACCCTCGACAGCCCCGAGCTGCCGCGGCATGGCAACCGGGTGGTGCTGGAACTGCGCGCCCCGGAGCCGGCCCTGGGCGCGGACCTGAGTTACCGGCGGGCCCTGGGTCGCTGGACCGGTGCCTACAGCGTCGGGGACCACACCCTGGTCGGCCGGGCCGAGGTCGGCCGCGGCTTCGGGGAGACCATGCCCTATTATGACCAGTTTGCGCTGGGCGGTTTCCTGCACCTGTCCGGCTACGCCAACGACGAATTGCGCGGCAATGAGGTCGCCTTCGGCGCGCTCGCCTATTACCGTCGGCTGCCCGCCCTGACCCCGTCCTGGGCGCGCGGCGTCTATCTCGGCGGCTCCCTGGAGGTCGGATCGGTCACGCAGACCGACCCCGGCCTGACGCCGCCCGGCACCCGCTTCGGCAGCAGCCTGTTCCTCGGTATCGACACCCTGATCGGACCCGCCTATCTGGGCCTGGGGATGGCCGGGGACGGCAGCGGCACGGGCTACCTGATGATCGGATTCCCGTAAGAGGAGCCGGGGCGTCCCGCCCCGGCGCATCGGTGAGCGTGCGGTGGGACTCGCGCGCGTTTTTTTTAGGGGTCGCGCGGCGTCACACATGGCCCCCTGCGGAGGCTGGACAGGGGGGGCCGCCGTAAAGTAGGATCGGAAATCATGCCGCGACCGTTGTCAACTCTTCAGATCAGGAGACAGGCTTTGGGTTTATTCATGATTGGCTTTGTGGTTCTCGTGGTAATCATTTTCGTTGTGGCGTTATCCCGTGGTAGCCGCCGCGATGGTGGTGGTGACGGTGGTGGTGGTGATGGAGGTGGTGGTGACGGCGGTGGCGGTGGTGACGGCGGTGATGGTGGCTGAGAAGCGCTGTAGCCTGCGGCGGTCGGCCGGGCTCGATGGGCGCTGTTTTATACGGCGCTGGGCCGCCGCGTTGACTGATGTCGGAGACCTCGATGAATTACCCGGCGGCCTTGATGACAGGCGCGACCACGCGGCATCGTCGGGTGGACAAGCGCAGCGCAGTCCTCCAACCGCAACGCGGGATTCGGTGGACTGCGCTGACGTTTCTCCACCCTATGGCCGAGGTTATCATCGAGACCTGCCGGGCCGGATCGGCCCGAGCGACCTTGCTTGTACTTGCCTTGGTCGTTGGGGCAGCGAGCGGCTGTGACGCGCAGTCACGGCACGGTCAGGCCGAGTTGTCTGAGCGCAATTTTTCCCGCGTCGTGGACTTGGACGGCCAGCCGACACTGCGCGTGAGTTGCGAATACGTCGGCAAGACGCCGGGCGATCCCGCCGGCTATATCAGCGGTCACGATTATCGCCGGTACGATACGGATTTCTATAGTCTCACGCTGGAGAACCTGTCGGCCAATCCGCTGATCATGGAGCGTGTCGACTACCGGTTGGAAACCGGGCCGATAAGAGGAGAACAGGCGGCCGATGCGACCTCGCTGCGCCGCACCTGGGGGACCAACGTGATCGCGCCGGGGGCCCGTATCAGCCGCGGCAACAATATGGTCTGGTCCAAAGCCAGTCGCGACCGTCTGTGGAAGACCTACCAATTCCGCAGCGACGATGGAGGTAAATCCGATCGGACCTTTGCCGTCGCAGTCCCCCTCGTTTATCGCCGCTGAGTCCGCCGGATTCGACGCGCGGCTCGTCATCTCGCCGCAGCACCCCAGTGGTGCCTTTCTGGTCGAGTTTGCACGCGCCTGCTACGTTGAAGGCGATTTTCGCTCGCCCGGTGGTCGGGCCAATGCCTGGTTGCTCGATTGCCGCCGCCGCCTTGGTGACGGGCCGACCCTGCGGGCGGTGGCCGCCGAACTCGCGCGCCTGATCCAGGCCCAGGGGAGCGACCAGGTCGCCGGCGCCGGGTTCGGCGCCTATCTGTTGGTCGGCGGGATTCTGGCGTTGCATACGCAGGTCGTCCGCGGCGTCCTGATTCGCCCTCAGGCCAAGCGCTATGGCACTGCAACGATGATCGAGGGCAGCCTCGACATCCGCAGGCCGGTCTGTCTGGTGGACGATATCTTGAACTCCGGGGCCAGCGCGCTGGAGGCCGTGAACAAGTTGCGTGTTTACGGATGCACCGATATTCGTCACCTGAGCGTGTTCTGCTTCGACTGGGGCGGCGGCCGGCGGCGCTTGAACGAGGTCGGCGTCTCGTGCGAGTGCCTTGCCGGGGTCGGCAAGGCTGGACCCGACAGGGCCAGGATGTCGCCTGCCCGGGCGGGATACCTTTGGTTAGCCCGCGCCTGGCGCCGGGGCCTGGGACGGTTTCGTTAGTTCCTTACCCGGGAAACCCTGGACCACGCAAGCGGCGGTCGTCGGGTTCGGCTTGGTGCAGGCAACGACGAGCACCCGCCTGATGCAGCATCAATGCAACACCCCGCTCGGCGCTTCCCCCGACTCCTGCTCCGGCAACAGGTGCACGAAGCGCCCCTGCGCCTCGGTGAAGAGCTCGAACGCGGGCGCGCCGAAGGTGCGCCGCTTCTTCGAGACGCCCTTGGGCTTGACCTGCATCTGGGCGACCCAGAGTCCGTGGCGGGTCTCCAGGGTGAAGGAGACGATGTCGACGCGGTAGGGGGAGGCGCCGATGGAGCCGTAGCGCTCCAGGATCTCCTTGTAGCGGTGCATCTTCTCGCGCGGCAGGCCCCAGGCGTCCATGATGACGAAGACGAAGTCGGCCTCATGCAGCGCGGCCAGGTGCCGGACCAACTCGGCCGACTCGTCCTTGGCGCGCTCGGAGGCCGCGCTCATCATCACCTGGTGCGTCTGCCCGCTGGTCAGGTTGCCGACGAAGGCGACCGGCACCAGGTGCTCGCCGGACTCCAGGATGCCCCGGGCGACCTCGATCAGAGGGTCGATGAGGGTGCGGTAGGTGGTGGGGATCATGCTCATGGGTGCGCCTCGCTGCCTGGGTCGGCGCGGCCGGCGCCCCCCGTAGGCACCGTCTCGCCGTGCGGCGGCTAGTGTGGCAGCGTCAACGCGGGTACGCCAGCGGCGGCCACTGTGGTGCTGCGCCGGCGCACACGCCTCGCCGGTCCGCGGTGGAACCTCGCTAGAGTTGCACGCCGATCGAGAACATGACCACATCCCCGTTGAAGCGGTTCCTGGAATGGACGTCGCTGATCCATTTGCCGATGAAATCCCAGGTCCGGCCGCCGATCTTCGTCTCGTAGAGAAAGATCGGCCCGATCCCGGCCCCGCTGGCGTGGAAGTCGTGCGCGTCGAGCCCGCTCGGAAATAGCCCGTCGTCCTCGCTCACCTGTTCGTACCAATAGCCCGTCACACCGAGTGCCAGGTGCTCGGAGAGGTATTGCGCGGCGGTCCAGTCGAGGTGGAACTCGTTGCCGGTCCGGTACTGGGTCGCGCGGTTCTCGGTGTTGATGAGCAGGCCGGCGGTGAAGGAGAATTCGTGCCCACGCCTGGCGTCCAGCCAGGTATAGGCGATGGACGGGTCGAAGGCCCAATAATTGTGGCCGTTGTTGAAAATGACGTTGGCATGGAAGGTGCCGGTCGGGGCAATGATGCCGGGAACCAGGGCCAGATGTTGATTGCCCCAGGTCCAGTAGATCTCGACGGGCAGCAGATACAGGTCGCCGAGCCCGGCGTTGTGGCCGCTGGCGAAGGTGCTGCCGTCGGCCCTGGTCACGGGGCCGCCGACCTCGATGTCCAGGACATAGGGGATGGCGACGGCAGCGCCGTAGGTGCCGCCCAAGAGCTTGATGTCGGAAATGTAACCGATCTTGAGGTTATTGACCCAGGAGGTCTGGTCGACGCCCGGGATCACCTGCCCCTTGGGCGAGCGGGTGAGGACCTTGGCGTCGTAGCGGAAGATATCGTTGCGCAGACCGAGGCCCGGGGGGCCGGCGATGGCGGCCGCGAAGTCATTGTAGGCCCCGTCCATATAGAGGGACGCGCCCCCTTCGGAGGCCGGGGCCGGCGCCGGTACGAGCGTGCCGAGCGGCACGCAGAGGATGGCCGCGATGGTCATCACGGCGGTCCGGGTAGTCCCCGGTGACGGCACTGTCCAGATGTTCATTCCGATCGGATCTCCTGCGTTGAAATTCGGCGTCGCGGACGCTCATCTCCGCGTGCTTGGGGGCACCTCGGCCGCGTGGTTTCCAGCCGCCGCGCCAATCGGCTGGCGCAAGCGCCTCTCCAGGGGTTGGGTACTGCACCGGATCGACCCGCCATCCTCATTGTGCCGCGCAAAGTACACCGGGTAGACGGTGATACCCAGGGCCTCCAGGGCGCCCTTCACCGCCGCACCGTCGAAATGGTCATTGACACCCAGGATGTAGTGATCGGGATCGATCGGCAGGCCATTCGTGGCCAAGTGGCGCGTCTCGTCCCGGGTCACGGTGATGCGTTGCCAGCCGTCGAAGTAAGCCGGGACGCCGTCGAGGAAGACCTCGGGGCACAGGATGATCACCCCCGGACGCGGCACGGAGAGTGCGACATCCAGATGCAGGATGTCTTCCGGCAGGCGCACCCGCTCCACCGCGTACCCTTGCGGTTCGAGATAGGACTTGAGCCACAGATACCCGAGTTCGCTGGAGCCGGTGGCGCGATTCAGCGAGGTGCCGACCAGTATCTTCTTGCCGAGCACCAGGACATCGCCCCCCTCCACTACCGGGAAACCGGTCTTGTCGAATTGCCCATCCTGGATCATTGCAGAATAATCCAGACCCGGCATGGCCACCCAGGCCGCGCCCGATCCCATCACCCGCTGCTGCAACAGACGGCGCAGGCCGAGGATATCGCAGCGGCGGTAGAGTGAGCCCATGGCGTTTTCGATCACGTTGTTGCCGATCACCAGGAGCGGATCGCGCGCATACTGTTGCGAGACGCCGGCGAAGTCGGCAAAGGACGCGCCGAAATTGGCGGCCACCCGCTCTCTGGTCAGGACCTCCGGCCGCCAAACCTTGACACCGTGCTGGTTCAGGATGGCGATCAGCGCCTCGTTTTCCTTCTCCATCTCGGCAAACTTCCCGGTGACGATCGAGTCCTTCCCGGACAGTGCCCGGAGCTTTGCCGCCTCCTCTTCGGGCAATATCTTGACGGCCTCCTCGGCCCAGGTCGCGACCGCCAGGTCGGCGTAAATGGCCAGGGGCACACCGACGATCACCTCTTTGAGATCCCCGTATTCGTAATCCACGTTGATCTCAGGTTGCGACCCGGCCCGTGCCGCGCCGACCCCGGCGATGGCGGTCAAGGACAGGACGCCGAGAAATTTCGCTAGATGGCTCATAAGAAGGTCCCGCTTGCGGATCGGTGCCGACGTGGTACTGCACCGGCACCTGGTGCTGATTGAAACGAGGGATCTCTGCGGTCTTGCCGCCCGGCGGGGCCCCCCGCGCTTCCTGGTCACGCCGAGGTCGGTGCGCACGCTGTCACTGCTGTGCCGCATCCAGACCGCGCGATCGAACGTTACCCATATCAGAGTAGGCGAGTTTCCCCGCGTCGGCAATACCGCCTCGACCCGCCGCCGGCACGGGTCCAGCGAACCCGGAGCGGGTCGCCCGGCTGCCGATCCCGGGCACACCGCCTTGCGGCGACACTGACCCCAGTCCAGTTCCTTTGAAAGTTCGAGGGCGGAGTAAACCCGGAGGCGCCCTCGGGCGAGTCGGTTCCAAGCGGATTCAGTAGCGCGGCCCGGCCTCACCATAGCCCAGTCCGGCCGCCGCCCCCTGTTTGCGCACCGTGCTCCAGAGCTGGTGGTCGAGTGAGTCCTTGGCCCCCCCGGCGGCCTCGACCTTCTCCTTGAGATAGCCGGCCCGCTGGGTCGAGAGGTCCTGCACCTCCTTCTTGATGGTCTCGCGCCGGGCGGCGGTCGCGGCGACGACCTTGGCCCGCTCGGGTGCATCGAGCTTCGCCAGGGGGGCCGGCAGGGCCGCGGCCGGGAGCTTGTCGAGGTCCACCCGGCCGCTGCGTACCGCGTCCACCAGCTCCTGGTCGGCAGTCAGGCTCGCCGCGCCGCTCGGAGAGGCGACGAACTCGGCACGCCGCGCCAGCGCGGCCGGGGCCGCGGCGGACTTGGCGGCGCCGGCCTTGGCCACCTCAGCGGCGCGCCGCTCCCGCTCGGGCGCGCTGCCGTAGAAGATGCGGGTGTCGTCCAGCTCGGCGGAGAGTCTGGCCAGCCGGGCGTCATAGGGGGTGGCGATGGCCACGGCGCCGCCCGCCTGGTCCACCTGGAGATAGGCGCCGTTGCCGAGTTGGGCGATGCGTTGCCACTCGCCGCGGGTGTCTGCCTGGTGGCCGCACTGGATGGCGTTGACACGGATGCCGCGTTGCTGCGCCTGCGCCAGTGACTGGGCGTAGGGGACGTCGTCCTGGTAATCCAGGTGGGGCGGGGCGTCGCCCACCAGGAAGACCACCCGGTAGGCGCCCGGGTCCCGGCTCCAATTGATCTGCGTAAGCGCCTCATGGATGGCTTGGTTGACGCTCTCGGGCCCGTCCCCGCCGCCCTGCGCCTGGAGTTGGAACAACTCGGCCTGGAGCCGGTCCAGATCGGGGGAGAGGTCGACCACCCGGGTCACATAGTCGTCCCCGCGGTCACGGTAGGCGACCAGGCCCATGCGGATGATGGGCGCCGGCTGGGCGCCGGCAAGCGTCGAGGCGATGGCCCAGATCTTGTCCTTAGCCGCCTGGATCAGCCCGCCCATGCTGCCGGTGGTGTCCAGCACGAAGACCGCCTCCACCACCGGGCGTTGCCCCGGCGGGGGTTGGGGAACGGTGATCGCGAGCGGCTGCCCGGCGGTCTGCACCGGCAGGGGGGGCGGCGCGGACAGGCTCAGCAGGGGGTAATAGGCCACCGCGGCGGCGGTGAGTCCGAACAGGCCGAGGCCGATGAGCTTGGTGTTCATGAGAGTCTTCTCTTTTGGCAATCGTGCAGTTGAATCGCGGGCGGGACGCCCGCGCTCCTATGGATGGTCGGCGATCCGGCGCAAGGCCCCCTCCGCCGCCCGGCGCGCCAGGTCGAAGGGCTCCGACGGTGCCGTCGGCCCCGGGGTCCGGTCGGGGCCGCGCCCGGTCCGGACGGGAATGGCCGCGAACAGGGCCTGGACCAGGAACAGGCACCAGACGGCGAGGAACAGGCTGCCGCTGTGGACGGCGGCCCAGAGGGCGGCGGCGCCCCCGCCGATGACCAGGCCCAGGTCCAGCAGGGCTGCCGCGGGTGTGCCATGGAAGTTCCAGACGCGCGCCACCCAGATGAGACCGAGCTGGACCAACACCTGGCCCCAGACCCCGGGCAGCAGGCCCAGCGCGGCGGCGGTGACCGGGACCCAGGCGAGCACCAGCAGCACCCGGCCGACCGGCTCGCCGCTGCGCCCGAGCAGATACAGCAGGTACCCCAGGCCCAGGGCGGCGACCGTCAGGGCCAGGGCCGGGTCGGGCAGGAGCGCCAGGCGCAGCCCGGTGTAGAGCACCGAGCCTGCGAGCGCGGCGCCAAGTGCGACCAGCGCGCCCTCCAGGAAACTCGGGCGGTTCATGATCCGCCCCCCTGGCGGCGCAGCCGCAGCAGTTCCAGTTCCACCTCGGCGTCCGAGACCGCAGGGTCCGCACCGGACCAGGCGGGCCCCCAGACCTCATCGGCGGTGCCGGCCGCGGGCGCCTGCTCAGTGTCGTCGAGGTACAGGGCGGCGCGGGCGCGCAGGTCGGCGAGCCGGGCGGCCCGGGACTCCAGTTGTGCTGCCAGGCGCCCCCGCTCGCCCGCGTGCTCGGCGCGGCGGGTCTTGAGGGCGGCGCGGCGGCGACCGGTCTCCAGGCGGCGGCGGATCAGGGGCCGCGCCAGGGCCTCGCGGCCCTCCTGCAGCCCTTCCGCCAAGGCCGCGGCGGTGCCTTCCTCCTCCTCGGCCAGGGCGGTATCGCGTAGCGCCAGGCGGGCCAGTTCCCGGTCCAACGCGGCGAGGCCGCGCCGCTCCTGGTCCAGGGCCTGCTCCATCTCCCGCACCGCCTGGGCGAGCACCAACTCGGGCGCCTCCAGTCGGTCCAGGACGGCGTTGAGATCGGCGCGCACCAGTCGCGCCAGACGGGTCATCAGTGCCATGGTCGTCACCTCCAGGTTGACCGCGGTGGGTCGGTGCTTGCAGTCTAGGCAGGCGGCGGGGTGGGGCCTAGGCAGGTCTTGGTAAAACCGCAGGGCGTCGTTTTACGTGCAATTTACGTCCGCGGGGCGGACGCGCGGTTAAACTGGAATTGCACCGCATGACGCCCGTCGGTCGGATAATCGTGGTCGTTGTCGTTGTCACTCTGGCTCCCACGCTCCTGCGTGGGAGCAAGTGCGGGCGCTCCGCGTCCGGCGCGCAGACTGGACGCAGAGCGCCCGCTCGGCATTCCCACGCTGGAGCAGGTCAAGGCGCACTCGCCGACCGCGTCGTCTCTGCCTGGAGTCCAAGGCTTCAGCCTTGGCGCGCGCCAAGGCTGAAGCCTTGGACTCCAGGGGCTTGGGCCGCGGCGCTTAACTCAATGGCAGTGACGCTTTTTGCGTGGGGACGAGAGAACGAGAGAAGCGATGACGATGACCAAACGCCCCCGCCTGCTGCTGATCGAGGACGAGGAGCCGATCCGGGTCGGGCTCACGGACCTCTTCGTCTTTCACGGCTACGAGGTCCAGGGCGCCGCGGACGGCCCGACCGGGTTGCAACTCGCCCTCTCCGGGACCTTCGACATCATCCTGTTGGACGTGATGCTGCCGGGCCTGGACGGCTTCACCATCTGCGACCGGATCAGGGCCGTGGACCGGGTGCAGCCCATCATCCTGCTGACCGCCCTGGGGGCGGACGAGGACATCATCCGGGGGCTCAGGCTCGGCGCGGACGACTATGTCGCCAAGCCCTTCTCGGTCGCGGAGCTGGTGCTGCGCGTCCAGGCGGTGCTGCGGCGCGCCCCGGGCGGCGCGGCCCGGGCGGCGACCCTGCGGCTCGGCGACCTCACCCTCGACACCGTCAATCTGCTCGGGCGGCGCGGTACCCTGGAGGTCCCCTTCACCCGCCGGGAGGTCGAGATCCTGCATTACCTGGCGGCCCATGCCGACCGCCCGGTCCCCCGCGATGAGCTCTTGACCAAGGTCTGGGGCTACTCCCGGGGCTGCGGTATCGAGACCCGTACCGTGGACATCCATATCGCCAAGCTGCGCCGCAAGATCGAGCCGGACCCGGCCGCGCCGCGGGTGTTGATCACGGTGCGGGGGGTGGGGTATCGGCTCCTGGTCGGGGATGGCGCCGCGCCGCCATGAAGGGCGAAGACGCCGATCGCGCACGCCGGCGCCTGCGCCTGTGGCTCGGGGCCTTTTTCATCGCGCTGGCCCTGCCCAGCGCGGTCCTGGTCTACCAGGCCTATGACCAGCTCAAATGGGAGTCCTTCCGGGCGCAGCAGTTGGTCGCCGAGGACTTCGCCGCCCGGGTCGATCAGCGCTTGAGTGACATCGTGCGGGTGGAGGATGCCCGGCCGGTGGCGGACTACGCCTTTTTGGTTGATGAGTCGGCGCGCGCGGATCATCGCTCACCGCTGGCGGACCTGCCGGTGCGGGCCGGGCCCCCCGGTCTGATGGGCTGGTTCCAGGTGGCGGAGGACGGCCGCTTCAGCACCCCGCTGGTCCCCGAGGGCGCAGCCGCCGCGGGGATGGCGCCGGCGGACCTGGCACAGCGCCAGGCGCTCGCCGCGCGCATCGAAGGGATATTGATCGGCAACCGGCTGGTCGAGCGCGGGCGCCCCGCGGGCGGGCCGCCGGGGCCGGCGCCGCGGCCCATCGCCGAGGGGTCCGACGTGGCGGCGAACCAGTCTTCGGTCGACTCGGTGGCAGGTGCGGGCGGGCAGTTGCCATCCGCGCCGCTGACGCAGGCCAAGTCGGCGGCCTCTGCCAAGGCGCAACTGCCCCGGGAGCGCCTGTCCCAGCGCGCCTTCGAGCAACTCGGGAGTCGGCGGGCGGCCCCCGCGGCGCCTGCCATGGCGGATGCCGCCGCTGACCTGGAGGCGCCGTCCGCCCCGGTCCAGGGGCTGGGTCGGGTCGATGAGCTGACCCTGGACTCGGCCCTGGCCAAGCGCGCCGCGCCGGTCACGGCGACGCCCCGCGCCCAGGCGCCGGCGCCCGCCGGGGGCGGCCGCGGCGAGGCGGCCCCGGCACCGGTCCCACGCGGCCTCGCCGCGTCGGCCGCGCGCCCGGAGTCCCTCGCCGAGACTGCCCGCGCGCCCGCCGTGGCGGCGGACAAGACCAAGGATGAGCGCGCCCGGGCGCCGCTGGCACTCTTCGCCAACCGGGTAGAGCCCTTTGAGGTGGGGTTGCTCGGCAGCGGCCACTTGGTCCTGTTCCGGGCCGTGCGGCAGGGCGGGGGGCGCATCATCCAGGGTCTGCTGATCGAGCAGGGGCCATTCCTGCGCGCGGTCCTGGGCGAGCCCCTGCGGGCCAGCGCGCTCGGGCGCACCACCGACCTGATCGTCGCCTTCCGCGACACGGTCCTGACCGCCTTGCGCGCCGCCCCGGGGCGCGACTATGTCGCCAGCGCCCGCGAACTGACCGGGGCCCTGCTCTACCGCACCCGGCTGCGTGAACCCTTCGGCGGCCTGGAACTGATCTTCAGCGTAGGCCGGCTGCCGGTCCCGGCGGGGGCCCTGGTGATCGGCTGGGTGGGCGGGCTGCTGGCCCTGGTGCTGGTGGCCGGGACCTGGCTCATGTACCGGCTGGGACTCAAGCAGATCGCGCTGGTGCGCCAGCAGCAGGCCTTCGTCTCCGCGGTGAGCCACGAGCTCAAGACCCCGCTGACCTCCATCCGTCTCTATGCGGAGATGCTGCGCGCCGGCTTCGCGGACGAGGACCGCCGCCAGGTCTATTACCGCTACATCCAGGAGGAGAGCGAGCGCCTCTCGCGGCTGATCGCCAATGTGCTGGCCCTGTCGCGGATCGGGCGCGACGCACTCACCGTCTCCCCCCAGGCGCTGGATCTCGCCGAGCTGATGGCCCTGGTGCGGGAGCGCCTCGCGTCCCAGGTCGAGCGGGCCGGGTTTCGATTGGTCGTTCAGTGCCCGGCGGGCGGGACCGTCCAGGCCGATCCGGATGCCTTCGTCCAGATCCTGATCAATCTGGTGGACAACGCACTGAAGTTCGCCGCGCAGGGCGCCGAGAAGACGGTCGAGATCCGTTGCGAATGGCTCCGGGACGGCTGGGTGCGCATCGGCGTGCGCGACTTCGGCCCCGGGGTGCCGCGTGAGTTGCGCCGCCGCGTCTTCCAACTCTTCTACCGCGGCCCCGAGGCCGGGGCGCGTGCCATCCCGGGCACCGGCATCGGGCTCGCGCTGGTGGAGCGGCTGACGCTGGCCATGGGCGGGCGGGTGGAGGTGGTGGACCGGGAGCCGGGGGCGGAGTTTCGGGTGGAGTTGCCGGTGCCGCCGTGACGGCGGCGGCGCTTTTTCCTAATAGCCCGGGAGAGCGTCCCGTCACCGGAGGTCGACGCTTCAGCGGGAGGGCCGCCCGCTGAAGCGTCGACCTCCAGTTGTCCGGGGCCACGGCACTTGCGCCAAGCGCCGTCCAGGGATTCCTGCATGGGCTACCGGACGATTTGGGCAATGCCGCCTCGAGCCAGGAGCGGCAGGCGCGTTTCTGCGTATTGCGAGAGCGCATCGTCTGCTGATTCGGCTAGACTTGCCCCGACTGCCGGGCGCCGTTCGTCGCGGTGGGCAAGTTCGGATTATCAGTCATCGATCGGAGGCCCCATGAACGCCCAGCCCCCCGTCATCCTCCTGGTCTACGCCAACGACCGCGTCGACCCGTCCCGCCACCTGCGTAACCTGTCAGCGGAGATCGGCCTGATCCGCGACGCGCTGCAACCGGCCGAGCAGGCCGGGCTGTGCCAGGTCTTGATCGAGGCCAATGCCGGCGCGGACCGGATCTTCTCGGTCTTCCAGGATGCGCGCTACCGTTCCCGCATCGCGGTCCTGCATTACGCCGGCCATGCCGATGAGTACCGACTGCTGTTGGAGTCCGCCGCGGGCGGGACCCCATCAGACCAGGGTGCGGCCCACGCCGCCGGTCTGGCCGCCTTCCTCGGCGAGCAGCGGGGGCTGCAACTGGTGTTCCTCAACGGCTGCTCCACCGCGCCCCAGGTCCAAGGCCTGCTGGACGTCGGCTGCCCGGCGGTCATCGCCACCTCGCAGGCGATCGACGACGGGGTGGCCACGGAGTTCGCCGCCCGCTTTTATCAGGGGCTCGGGGGCGGCGTCGGCCTGGAGTCGGCCTTCAAGGCGGCCGTCGCTGCGGCCAGAACCACCCACGGCGACAGCCCCCGCGGCCTTTACTGGGGCAGCGCGACCGAGCCCGCACCGCTGGCCGAGCGCTGGCCCTGGGAGTTCCACACCAAGCCAGGAGCCGAGCAGGCGCAGCATTGGAACCTGCCCGAGGCCGCCGACGACCCCCTGTTCGGCCTGCCCGCGCTGCCCCGGTTGGACCTGCCGACGAGTCCGTTCCGGCACCTGAGCTGGTTCGACCGGGAACACGCCGAGGTCTTCTTCGGGCGCCCCTTCCAGGTCCGCGCGCTGTTCGAGCGCATCACCGCCCCGGACGCCCCCCCGATCCTGCTCCTCTACGGCCAGTCCGGGGTCGGTAAGTCCTCGGTGCTGGCCGCCGGGCTGCTGCCGCGGCTGGAGGCCAGCCACCGCGTCCATTACCTGCGCCGGGACCCGGCGCTGGGGCTCTTCGGGACCCTGATGCAGCCCCTCGGCGCGGGTGTCGACGAACCCGGGGCGGCCTGGCGCCAGGCCGAGACCGACGCCCAGGCCCCCCTGCTGCTGATCCTGGACCAGGTGGAAGAGGTCTTCACCCGGCCAGCGGCCAAGCCAGCCGCGGAACTCGATACCTTTCTCGCCGGCTTGCAGGCCATCTTCGGCCAGTCGCGGACCCGGCCCCGGGGCCGTCTGATCCTGAGCTTCCGCAAGGAGTGGCTGCCGGAGATCGAGGCCCGACTGGCGGACCAGTGCCTGCCCCCCCGCGGGCGTCTGTTTCTGGAGGGTCTGGACCGGCGCGGCATCATCGCCGCCGTCGAAGGCCCGACCCGCGGCGACCGACTGCGCAACGCCTACGGGCTGCAGATCGACGCCGGGCTGGCCGCGGAGATCGCCGACGACCTGCTGGCCGACCCGGACTCCCCCATCGCGCCGACGCTGCAGATCCTGCTGACCAAGCTCTGGGCGGAGGCCCGCTGGCAAGACGACGCCCGGCCCCGCTTCACCCGCGAGCTCTATCTCAAGCTCAAGCGCGACGGCATCCTGCTCAAGGACTTTCTGGACCAGCAACTTGCCGCTTTGGAGCAGTGGCGCCCCGCGGTCGTGCAGTCCGGGCTCGCGTTGGACCTGCTCGCCGCCCACACCACGCCAACCGGGACCGCGGACCAACGCACCGAGCAGGAGCTATTGACCAGCTATGCGCAGGTGCCGGAGACCCTGCCGGCGCTGCTGCAGCGCTGCAAGGACGGCTATCTGCTCACGGATATCCCCACCGCCCGGCAGGAGCCGGTCAAGGGCACTCGCCTGGCCCATGACACCATCGCGCCGCTGGTGCGGGCGCGCTTCGAGGCGTCCGATCGCCCCGGGCAGCGGGCGCGGCGCATCCTGGAGAATCGGGTGATGGAGTGGCGAGACGGGAAAGCGGGTGAGTTGTTGTACGATGCCGATCTCAAGATCGTCGAGGAGGGCGCCAACGGGATGCGGGGATGGGATCCCGATGAAAAGCGCTTAGTGGATGCGAGCCGGGAGGAGGCTGGGCGCCGGAAGGCGGAGGCCGAGCGACGCGCCCGTGAGGAGAACGAGTTGCGACGCGCTGAAGTGGCCGCACGGCTGGAGGCCACACGGCATGCGTGCATTGCCATCGCCAGACTCCAGGCGGCGGAGGCGCGGGGAATCGCCGAGCGCTATCCGGTGCGTGCGCTGCTGTTGGCCGCGGAGGCCGTCAAGCGACCTCTCGAACCCGACGGCATCCGCCTTGGCGTCCCCGAAACCGTTTTGCGCGAGTGTATCGGCGCCACTGGCGGAATACCATTGAATGGTGTAAACGTCGCGGCTTTCGACCCCCAGGGCCGTTGGCTTGCCACCGCGGGCGACGACAAGCTCATGCGACTATGGGATCTCAAGGACCCGGAGTCCGAGCTGCGGGTATTGCGCAGCCACAAGCTCGGGGTTACGGCGCTCGCTTTCGACCCCCAGGGCCCTTGGCTTGCCGCCGCGGGCGACGACAAGCGTGTGCGTCTATTCGACCCTACGGACCCCGCGTTCGAGCCGCATGAGTTGCGCGGACACGCGGGCGCGGTTACGGCCATCGCTTTCGACCCCCGGGGCCGCTGGCTCGCCACCGTGGTCGATAACAAGCTCGTACGACTATTGAACCTCAAGGACCCGGAGTCCGAACCGCGGGAACTGAGCGTGCAGGGGGAGACGATGATGGCCTTCGCCTTTTCCCCCCAGGCTCGCTGGCTTGCCACCGGGGGCCAGGAAGGTACCCTGCGACTGTGGGACCTGGAGCAACTTGAGCCGGAGTCGAGGGTACTGTCTCGGCAATTCGTCCCGATCAAGGCCCTCGTCTTCGACCCCAAAGGCCGGTGGCTTGCCAGTTTGGAGCGCGGGTTTGTCGGCAAGCTGTCGTTGTGGGACCTCCAGCAATCTGAAGCCAAGCCGCTGTTATTTGATGTGCCTGGCGACTTGGATGTCACCCCTGCCTTCGATCCCCAAGGCCGCTGGCTCGCCACTGTAGTCAGCGCGGGCCGTGCCGATACCGCGTGCCTGCTGGACCTGTCGGACCTCGATGCCGAGCCAAGGTTACTGACACGGCACCGAGGTCGGATCGCGAGCCTTGCCTTCGACCCGCAGGGCCGCTGGCTTGCCAGCGGAAGCGAAGACCTCACAATACGGCTGCTCGACCTCCAGGACGCCAAGTCCGCGTCGCGGGTGCTGCGCGGACACGAGGGGGGAGTTGAATCCCTCGCTTTCGATCCCGCGGGCCGCTGGCTCGCCTCCCGGAGCTGCGACCGTACCATGCGCCTGTGGGATCTGGAGCACTCTGATGCCGAGCCGCGGGTGATGCGAGCGTACAAAGGCACGGCCTTTGCCTTCGATCCCCGGGGGCGCTGGCTCGCTACCGGAGTCGACGACACGCTCTTGCGTCTGTGGAACCTGGAAGACCCCAAATCCAAACCGCGTGACCTGGCCGGGCAGTATGGCTGGATGGAGACGCTCGCGTTCGACGCCCAAGGCCGCCGACTCGCCACCTTGGACAGCAGAGGAAGCATGCGCCTATTCGACCTCCAAGGCCCCGATCCCAAGGCGCTTGTGATGCCCGGGCTCGTGGACGGCATTAGTGGGTTCGCCTTCGACTCTCAAGGCCGCTGGCTGGCCGCCGGAGTCAATAGGCAGACCGCTTATCTGTGGGACCTGGAGCAACCCGATATCGCGCCGCAGGAGTTGCCCGGGCATGTGGGCCCGATCAGGACGCTCGCCTTCGACCCCCGTGGCCGCTGGCTCGCCACTGCCGGCGAGTCCGACGAGGCCGTGCGGCTTTGGGACCTGGGCCTGCAACACCCCCAATCCCGGCAGCCGGTGCTGCGCGGGCACAGCGGGTTCAGAACCTTCGCCTTCGACAGAAACGGACGCTGGCTCGCCATTCTGTATCCGTACGGTGAGGCTGCGGAACTGTGGGATTTGGACCAGTCCGCGTCCGAGCCACGGCTTCTGGATGGGCACGGGGCTTCGATTGGGGCCGTCGCCTTCGATCGTGAGGGCCGGCGGCTCAGCACCGGGGGGTATGGGAACGGGACCGCGCATCTGTGGGACCTTCAGGACCCCATGTCCAAGTCGCAGGAACTGCGCGGACACCAGGTCGGGATCAATGACCTTGCCTTCGACCCGCAGGGCCGCTGGCTCGCCACCGCGGGCAAGGACAACACCGTGCGCCTCTGGCGTCTTGATAGACCGGGCACAGAGCCAGTGGTGCTGACTGGCCAGAGCGAGACGATCAGGCTCGCCTTCGACAGCCAGGGCCGCTGGCTTGCCACCGGGAATTCCGACGACACCGTGCGCCTTTGGCAACTGGATGTTCAGGTCCTGCTGGACCTGGCCTGCCGCACCGCCGGGCGCAACCTCACGGATGAAGAATGGCGGCAGCACGTCGGCGAGTCGCCTTCCCAGGTGACCTGTCCCCCCAGCGACGAAGCAGCGGTCGATGGAGCAGCCGCCGAAGGCACATAGGTTTCAGTGGTCGCTCGCAGTCCAGCCGCGCGGGGTTGGGTTGCTGAAAGGCCCCCTTGGGGGCCGGCCACACCTACCACTGAACCCCTGCCAAGGCCCGCAACCCCGCCTCCGAGACAAAGTAATTCAGGTGATGACAGTCCACCACCTGCCGCACCGCTACCGGCTCACGCGGTTCCGGCACGCCCTCGATACTGACGGTACTCACCGCAATGTCGTGCCCGGCATCATGGTAGAGCGCCTCGAACAGCGGCCCCTTGCCGAGTTTGGCGGTGAGCCGCGCGAGCAGCGGGTCGGCCCCCTCCTGGTAGCCGCGGATATCCCCGGCCAGGATGCTGTAGCGCACGCCGGGGTCCTCGCCCGCGTTGAGCGCGTTGATGAAGGGCGACCCGGGGTCCATCTGTTCCAGGGTGGGGGAGATCTTCTTGGAGCGCCCGAGCAGGGTCAGCAGCCCCGTACCGAAGGGGGCGAAGGCCGGGAAGACATTGATGGCCCAGGTGGTCAGCAGGCCGGTGAGGCTGCGTGCGCTGTCGATCTTGCCGAAGGGTGAGCCTTGGTTGGGGGTACCGCACATGACCAGGTGGTCGATGAAGCGGTTGCCGCCCTCCCGCTCGATCAGCCAGCGGGCGATCAGCCCGCCCATGGAATGCACCAGGAGGGTCAGGCGCTTGTCATCCTGCGCGTGCAGGCCGGCGTCCCGCAGGCGGCCCTTGAGGGTCCGTGCCTTGTCCTCGATGCTGCCGCTCAGGTTTTCATAGTCGTAGGTCAGCACCAGATCAAAGCGGGTATTGAGACCGCGCCCGTCCCCGTCCTTGGCAAGCCCCAGCCCCTGTGCCATGCCCTCGGTGTCGCCGATGATGCCGTGGATCAGAAGAATGACGTTGCGGGCCGCGGCGACCTTATCGACCAGGCCCTCTGCGTGACGCGCGATGGTGCCGTCCGGCCGATACTCGACCCAACAAAGCTGGTCGACGTCGGTACGCCTGAGATAAGTCTTGAAGAAATAGAGTTTGAGCGCCTTGCCGAGGCTGCGGCGGTTGTCCGGGATACCGTCCGGAATACGGTCGATGGTGATCCGCGTGCAGCCTTGCGCGTCGCGCTCCGGCTCGCCCGCGAGCAGGATGTCCTCGCCGTCGAAGGTGAGCGGCAGGACCTGCTCGTCCGCGCCGAGGCCCAGGTCGAGCGTCAGTTCCAGCGGCTGGGCCGCCAGTGACTCCGGGTTCGCAATATCCGTCAGTTCCAGGACGCAGGGGGACTCCCCGCGGGTGCCGGCGAAGCGCAGCAGTTCGAGCCCCTGACGTTCCAGGGCCAGCGAAAAGTCGGCGCCGTCGCCCGCCCCGCGGCTGGCAGTCGGGGGCGTGCCAAAACTGACGCCGGCCTGGAATGCGGGGTGCCCCTTGATGCCGATCCGTCCGCCGACCAGGCTGAGATCGCGCGTGCCCACCCGGTCGGCCCGGCGTACCAGGCGGACCCGGATGGTCTTGGTGAACCACTCGTTCTCGTGGACCAGTTTGGCGCGCGGCGCGCCGAAGGTGATGCCGCGGGCCTCGCCGCCCCCGCCGCGCGTGACGCGATGGACCTTGCCGATCTCCACCGGGTCCTGCACCAGCAGGAAGTCGTCGATGCGCTCGGTGCTGACGATGAGCTTGAAGAGGTGGACGGCCTCGTCGCCTTCCTCTGGTTTGAGGTCCAGGGTGAAGGTCGAGGAGCCGCCGACGATCAGGTCGAAGGGTGTGTCCGCGGGCTCGATCCGCTCGTTGTAGACGACCTGGATGGCGAAGGTGTTCGCAAGATAGGCCAGCGCGAAATGCAG
>Ga0247840_10004938_pt1 | contig 20549 bp, 11 predicted proteins | sample LaCruzMarch2015__FD_192404 | JGI IMG/M metagenome (GOLD analysis project Ga0247840, IMG submission 192404) | Freshwater microbial communities from meromictic Lake La Cruz, Castile-La Mancha, Spain - LaCruzMarch2015_17m | ecosystem: Environmental > Aquatic > Freshwater > Lake | place: Spain... | reverse complement strand
TTCCGGCAGCAACTCTTCGCGCCGTCGAAATGTGCTGGATCTTCGGAAACGGCATGGTCCTCCAGGCCGACCGCCCGGTTCCGATCTGGGGCCAGGGGACCGCAGGCGAGGAGGTCGTCGTCTCATTCGCAGGGCAGGAAAAGAAGGCGACCGTTGGCAGGGACGGCGATTGGAAGGTGACGCTCGACCCCATGCCCGCGAACACGCAGGGACAGGCATTCAAAGTCACAGCGGCTTCCGGCACCAAGCAGTTTGGCGACGTCCTGCTCGGCGACGTGTGGCTCGCCTCGGGCCAATCCAACATGGCCCAGCCCTCCGCCGACAAGTCCGCAGGCGGCGCTGAGGAGGCGGCCAAACCGCCCAACCCGCTCTTTCGCGTGTTCCCCGTGGCTTACAACGAATGGGCCCCGGAACCGAATACGAAAAACTTCGCGTGGGATAAGAAGGTCAGCAACTGGTTCGACTGGATCCCGGCCACTGCCCAAATCTCCGGGGTCCCCTATTATTTCGGCTCGATGCTGCAGAAGGAAACCGCCCGCCCGATCGGCGTCATCATTTCGCCGGTCGGAGCCTCGAATGCGGAATGCTGGATTCCCATGAAGGATCTCGAGGCGGATCCGTATTTTGCGCAGACTGTTGCGAATTCCAAGAACCGCATCGCCAACGCCCCGCAGGAGCGCGAGAAATTCAAGGCCGAAGTCGCTGCATGGGAGGAGCGCAAAAAGACCGCCGAGGCGGCCGGGCAGAAATTCACCGAGCGAGCGCTCAATGACCAGAGGGACGAATTGGCCGTGCGCTGGTGGGCTGGGACCCTTTATAACGCCCGCATCGCGCCGCTCCGCAACCTCGCGATCAAGGGCGTGATCTGGTATCAGGGTGAAAACAATGCCGGCAAGAGGGGCGTGAATGCCTCGGATCAGGAAAGCTACGACAAGCTCATGAAAGCCCTCATCGCCTCCTGGCGCCGCCAGTTCGAGCAGCCCGATCTGCCATTTTACACGGTCCAGCTCTCCATGTTTAACTGGAACGATGGCAACGGGCGCACCCCGCGCGATCCGAACAAGACCGGCAGCTGGCCGGTGATCCGTGAAGCGCAGGAAAAAACCGCCCGGGAAGTTCCGAATTCCGGGCTCGTTGTCTCATGGGACGTCGGAGAAAAAGGCAATATCCATCCCACTGACAAGCGCCCGCTCGGCGAACGTCTCGCCAAGCTCGCATTGCGGGACGCCTACGGAAAAAAGGATGTGGTCGCCGACAGCCCGTCCTACGAATCCCACAAAATCCAGGACGGCAAGGTGCGCATCAAATTCAAAAACACCCACGGCGGGCTGAAAACGAAAGGCGACAAGCCGCTCGGCTTTGCCATCGCCGGTGAAGACAAAAATTTTGTTTGGGCGGAGGCGAAGCTGGAAGCCGACGAGGTGGTCGTCTGGAGCGACAAGGTTTCGAAGCCGGTGGCCGTGCGCTTCGCCTGCATCCAGTTCCAGGACACGGATCTTTTCAACAAGGCCGGCTTCCCGGCAGTTCCATTCCGCACCGACAACTGGCCGCTTGTGCCGGAAATCTCCAAGTAACCAACCGCTCGAAATCTCACTTATGAACAACCCGATCCACATCCTTCTTGGGGCAGCGCTGGCCCTGCCTTTCGCTCTCCACGCCGCACCGAACGACAAAAAAGCGAAGGAGCCAAAAGCCAAGCCGCCGAATATTGTCCTGATGCTGGCCGACGACCTCGGATACGGCGACACCGGTTGTTATGGGGCCACGAAGCTCAAGACGCCGAACATCGACATCCTCGCTACCCAGGGCGTAAAATTCACCGACGCCCACTCATCGGCAGCCGTATGCCAACCGACGCGGTATGGAATTCTGACCGGGCGTTATCACTGGCGAGCCAAGCGCACCGAGCCGGCGCTGTATTTTCAGGAGGGGGAGATCCTCCTCCCGCAGGTGCTCAAGGATAACGGCTACAACACCGCAGCCTTTGGGAAATGGCACCTCGGCTGGGGATCGGGTCAGCCACTTGATGCCGACTTCTGGAACGGCGAGATCACTCCCGGTCCGCTCAGCACCGGATTCGATTACTACTTCGGAGTGCCCCAGTCTCACTCCCAGCCGCCGTTTGTCTTTGTCGAAAACACCCGGATCTACAAAGGCGATCCGAAAGATCCGCTCCTCATGACAAAGGACCAGCCGAAGCACTGGAAATATACCGGGAACTCCGGCGGCAGCGCCGGCGCAAAAGCCGCCCACGAGGCATGCGCCATGGACCGTCTTGATCTGACTCTTGCGAATAAGGCGTCCGAGTTCATCGCGAAGCAAACAAAGGAGAAGCCGTTCTTTGTTTACATTCCGTTCTACGCGCCGCACGTGCCCCTCCTCCCGGCCAAGGAATTTCGCGGCTCCAGCCAGGCCGGAGAATATGGCGATTTCATTCAGCAGCTCGACAGAGCAGTGGGAATCGTCCTGCAATCTCTCAAGGACAACGGGTTTGATGACAACACGATTGTCATCTTCACCAGCGACAACGGCGGTTGCTACATTCAGGAAACTACTGATGCTGGCCACCGTCCGAATGCCGACTGGCTCGGGCTGAAGGCCGATACATGGGAAGGCGGCCACCGGGAGCCGTTCATCGCCCGTTGGCCCGGGCGCATTCCTGCCGGAACCATCTGCGACAAGCTCCTTTCCCTCACCGATCTCTTCCCGACGTTCGCGGCCGCCTCGGGAGTCCTTCTCCCGCGCAACGCCGCGCCGGACGGACTCAACCAGCTTCCCATGCTCGAGCATCCGGCGGGCACTCCGACGATCCGGAATGAGATGATCTATTCCGGCAGGGGCCGCGCCCTCCGCAGCGGGGATTGGGTCTATCAGCCCGAGAAAGGCTCCCAGGGGCTCTTCGGCACGTTCTACTTCAAACAGCTCGGCTACAAAAACTCCGAGTTCGATGAAGATGGCAAGCAGCTCGAAAGCGCCCAGCCCGTCCAGCTTTACAACCTCAAGGACGACCCGCAGCAGACGACAAATCTCGCCGAAAAATTCCCCGAGGTCACCAAACAGATGGCCGCGCGCTTCGATGAGACCATGCGCCAGGCCAAATCCCGATAGCCCGAAAACGATGAAAATCTTCTCTCACGCGCGACACTTATCCCCTGCTGCCGCACTCAGGCTTGGCATCGCGATCCTCCTCGCCTCCGCCTTTTCCGGCAGCCGCTTGGCCGCAGAAGTCACGCTTTCCTTCGACAACCCGGCGGTTTTTCTCACCATCCACGAAACCGTATGGGGGAATTTCCCAATTGGGTTGTCCGCCGAACGCACCTGGGGAAAGGGAGGATTTAAGACGGCGATTAAGGAAGCCGAGCTGGTTGAGGAGTCTCATGCGAAATTGATCAGAAAGTTTTCCTACGCCGGTTCTGAGAAGGAGATGATGAGGCTGACGCTCGGTGCCGTGGTTTCCGGCACAGCGGTCGATCTCACCGCGGATCTCGAATCCGATTCCCCGTTGCCCGGCTCGTTTGCGATCATCCTGACCGTTCCCGCCGAATTAGCCGCCGATCTGACGGTCCTCGCAAACGGCAAGGAAATGACGGTGAACCGGAACAGAGGAGCAGTCAGCAGCAAGCCTTCGGAGGTTTCGCTCGTCCAGACATCAACCGGACGCGTGATCATGAAAATCACCGGGGAGATGAGCGCCGCAAGAACGCATTTTTTCCCGCAGGATGAGCAAAAGGGACTTTCCCTCTGGCTTCACGCCCCCTCACCGGACGCGGCGGGAAGCCCGTTCAAATTCCCGCTTCATTTCGAGTTTCCCCAGCAGTGAAGCCTGTCTCAGCCCGATCAAGCTCTCACATGAAAAGGACCAGAACCCTTTTTCAGCCCGGTCGGCCGGTTCTATCTAAAAAAACCGCTTGTATGGCCATAGGTATTGTTTCCCTCGGATTGCCCTGGGCTTTCGCTGACCCCATAAAGTCTTCCCCCGGCGGGCCTCCTCCCAACATTATCCTGATGCTGGCCGACGACCTCGGCTACGGTGATTTGAGCTGCTACGGCGCGACAAAGATCAAGACGCCAAACATCGACCGCCTCGCTTCGCAGGGGGTGAGATTTTCCGATGCCCACGCGCCGGCCTCCGTATGCCAGCCGACGCGCTATGGAATTCTTGCAGGGCGCTACCACTGGCGCGCGAAGCGCACGGGGAACGGGTATTATTTCCAGGAAAATGAAATCCTGCTCCCCGAGGTGCTGAGAAGTGCCGGTTATGCCACCGCGGCATTCGGCAAATGGCATTTGGGCTGGGGGATCGACAAGGAGTGGGCGCCTGATCTCTGGAGCAAGCCGATCTCCCACGGCCCGCTGCAGGCCGGGTTTGATTATTTCTTTGGCCAGGCGAGCGGACACGAGTGGCCACCATTTGTCTTCATCGAGAACGACCATGTTTTCAAACTCGATCCCAGCGACCCGGTGGTGATCACAAAGGAAAATCCGAAATACTGGCCGTATGCCGGGGGGCAGGGGTCGAGCAAGGGTGCCAAGGCGGCCCACGAGGCTTATGATGTGGAGCGGCTGGATCTGACCATCGCACAGCGGGCATGCGATTGGATAGGGCAGCAGAAGAAACCGTTCTTTGTCTATCTGCCGTTCTTTGCACCCCATGTGCCGATCATGCCCTCGGCGGATTTCAAGGGAACGAGCCGGGCGGGCATCTACGGGGACTTTGTCCAGCAGCTTGATCATGCGGTCGGAACCATTCTCGATTATCTCGACAAGCAAGGGCTGATGGAGAACACGCTGGTGGTCTTTACGAGCGACAACGGCGGCTGCTATGTGGCCGAGGCGATGGAGCTCAGGCACCGGACTAACGGGCTGCTGCTCGGACTGAAAACCGATGCGTGGGAAGGCGGGCACCGCGAGCCTTTGATCGCCCGCTGGCCGGGACGCATTCCGGCGGGGAAAACCTGCGGCGCGCTCGTCTCTCTCACTGATCTTTTCCCCACGATCGCGGCAGCCTCCGATGCGAAGCTCCCTCGCAATGCGGCTCCCGACGGTCTCAATCAGCTTCCCGTGATGGAAAACCCGAATGCCAATGTGCCGGTGCGGACCGAAATGGTTTATGACGGCAAGGCCCTTCGCAGCGGAGACTGGGTTTACCTTCCGGGACCTGGAAACATGGGTGTCTTCGGGACCTTCTATTTCAAGCCGCTCGGCTTTCGAAACTCCCAGCACGACGAGGAGGGGAAACTGCTGCCCGACGCCCTGCCGGAGCAGCTTTACAACCTCCGCAATGATCCTTCGCAAACGACCAATGTGCTGAAAGACTATCCGGAAATCGCATCGCAAATGGCGGCGCGCCTGAAGGAGATGAAGCGCCAATTCAAATCACGATGAGTCGCGCCATGAAAAGTCTGCCTTTCACCATCTCTCTTCTGCTGTCGCCGATTGTCGCGTGGAGCGCTGGGCCCAAGCCCAATTTTATCGTCATCAACATGGACGATCTGGGGTATGGTGACATCGGCCCATTTGGGTCCAAGCTCAACCGCACGCCGAATCTTGACCGCATGGCCAGGGAAGGACGGCGGTTCACCTCTTTTTATGCCGCGCCCGTTTGCTCGCCCTCGCGTGCCGCGCTGATGACCGGTTGTTATCCGAAGCGCGTTCTGCCAATCCCCAGTGTTCTTTTCCCGGGAGACGCCATCGGCCTTTCGCCGAAAGAAGTCACTGTTGCCGAAATTCTCAAGTCTGCGGGCTATGCCACCGGTATCGTCGGGAAATGGCATCTTGGCGATCAACCCGAGTTTCTCCCCCTGAATCAAGGCTTTGATTACCACTTTGGCCTGCCATATTCAAACGACATGGGCCCTGCCGAGGACGGGGCAAAAACCGATCTTGGGAAGCCGCTGCCAAAGTCCAAAGATCCAGGGAATAGTCAACCCCCGCTGCCGCTCATGCGCAACAATACGGTTGTCAAACAAGTCGTGGCCGATGATCAGCAATCGCTTGTTGAGATTTACACCAACGAGGCGGTGCAGTTCATTTCTGAGCACAAGGACAGGCCGTTTTTTCTCTATCTGGCGCACAACGCCGTGCATTTCCCGATTTACCCTGGCAAAAAATGGGCGGGGCGCTCGCCGCACGGCATCTACTCCGACTGGGTCGAGGAGGTGGATTCGAGCGTCGGCCGGGTATTCGACGCGCTCCGTGAACTGGGCCTCGCCGAGCGAACATTTGTCATCTTCACCAGCGACAACGGCGGGACGCCCCGTGCCGTCAACGCTCCACTGCGCGGCCACAAAAATACGACGTTCGAGGGCGGCATCCGCGTTCCGACCATCGCGTGGTGGCCTGATAAAATCCCTGCGGGCACGGCGTGTGACGCCGTCACAGGCATGTTCGATATTCTTCCGACTTTTGCAGCGCTTGCAGGCGCGAAACCGCCGGCCGATCGGATCATTGACGGCGTCAACATTTGGCCCCAACTCGCTGGAGAAATTGGAGCGAAACCGGCGCACGACACATTCTACTATTACCGGGGCCTCGCTTTGGAAGCGGTCCGCCACGGCGGCTGGAAGCTCCATTTGAAAAGCAATGCCCTTTTCAATCTGGATGCGGACATCGGCGAGGCCAAAGACGTTGCAGCTGAGAACCCCGTCATCGTGCGCCAACTTCAGGATCTCGCCGCCGCGATGAAGGACGATCTCGGTCTTGACGGCACGGCACCCGGTTCGCGCGAGTTAGGGAAAGTCAGCGGCGCCCGGGCCCTCATCGGCCCGGACGGCACTATCCGCGCCGGCTTTGAGCCCGGCCTGTCCGCTCCAATGCCTCGCGAAAACCGTAAAGGAACAAACGACAAATTATGACTAAAACAGAAAAACAATTCATGCGCGTCGGGTGGGGCGAGAAGATCGGCTACGGGCTCAGCGGCACGGGGACATCGCTCATCTGGGGAACGATCGGCGGTTTCCTGACCTACTTCTATACCGATGTCTTCGGGCTCTCGCTGGCAGCCACAAGCGCCATCTTCATGGTGAGCCGGATCTGGGATATCTTCGCGGACTTTATCATGGGGGCGGTGGCCGACCGCACCAACACCCGCTGGGGAAAGTTCCGCCCGTGGATCCTGTGGAGCTGCGTGCCGTTCGGGGCGATCACCGCGATCACGTTCTACACCCCCGATCTCGGGCCGACGGGCAAGGTGATTTACGCCGCCGTGACCTACATGCTGCTGATGACGATCTACACGATTTGCGTGATCCCCGGAAATTCCCTCCAAGGAGTGATGACCGACGACCCGGATGAGCGCACGCGCTTGGCCACCGTTGGCGGCGTGCTCAGCGGACTGGGCGGGCTTCTCTCGGCGGCCGCCACGCTGCCTCTCGTGAAATATTTCGGCCAAGGGAACGAGAAGACAGGGTTTCTCGTGACGATCAGTCTTTTCGCCCTTGTCTCCACGGTTCTGTATCTCGTCACCTTCTTCTCCGTCCGCGAGCGCGTGCAGCCGCCCAAGGGGCAGCACACGACCGTGTGGGTGGACACCAAGGATCTGGTGCGCAATCTCCCATGGGTGCTGGTTTTCAGCGTTGGCGTCATAGCCGCCCTTGCCTCGGCCAGCCGCGTCGGTGTCCGCATCCACTTTTTCAAATACAATCTCGGCAACCAGGATCTCGCCACCGTGATCGTCAGCATGGGAGTTATCTGCGCGCTGCTCGGTGCGGTGGCGACCCCGCTGGCAGGACGTCTGCTCGGCAAGTCCCGCGCGCTCGGACTATCGGTGTTTGTGGTGGGAGTCAGCTCGGCGGCGCTCTTTTTTGCCTCTCCGGAGCGCCTGTGGGTCGCGTATGGCACCACGGTCGTGACCGAATTTTTCGGCGGCATCGTGATCACGATGTTTTTCGCCATGCTCGGCGACACGGCCGATTACAACGAATGGCGACACGGCCGCCGCGCCACGGGGCTCATCTACGCGGCGGGATCTGTTTCGCTGAAGACAGGCTTCGCCTTCGGCGGAGTGATCATGAGCGGCGTGCTCGGCTACTACGGCTACGTGGCTAACGCCGAGCAGACCGCACGCTCGCTCTTCGGAATCGCCATGGCCGGCACCATCGTGCCGGGCATCCTGTTCTCGCTTGCCGCGATTCCCATGCTGTTCTACCCGCTGACCTCGGAAAAGCTCGAGGAGATCAAGCTCGAGCTCGAAAGACGGCGCGGAGTCAACGGCCAGATGCCAGACCGATGAGATTCCTGCAACAGCTCCGGCTTGCATTGGCGAAGGTGATCGTGACCTCCGGTTTGAGGGCAAGGCGCGATGCACAAGTGCTCCTCATGGCTGGAATAATTGCAGCACAAGCCCCTGTTTTCGCGGCGGAGAAAGCCGACGAGTTGCGCATGGGGGATACCGCTAATGAAAAGACCCATGCAGTGAGCGGCAGTGGCCGGGTGGATTCGGAAACCATCAAAGCCAAGGTAGGTGCGTTGGAGCAATCCTATCCCTCGCGTGTCGTCCAGGGGAAGAATTCCGGGATCGGGTTCGAGATGGCCATCCCCCCGCCGCATGGCGGTGAGGGGAAACCGATTATTCTGGAGATCGAGGAGATCCACAACCGGCGGCCGGATGTTTTCGGCTACACGGTGGAGGTCAACGGGAAACCTGTGTATTTTCGGACTTACCAGGAGATGGGGGCGGGACCGAACCATTACTATGTGCAGTTCGATCGCAAAACTGCCGGGAGCGGAAAAATTAAGGTGAGGCTCATCAATGCGGGCGAGGCACCGTTCGCGATCGGGCGCGTTTGGTTGTATGACGACTTCCCCGGCCTTGCGGAAAGCGAGGGCACATACCGCAAGATGCCGTTCTGTGATGATCCGCGAGTCCTCCTCGGCGCGCCGAAATACGATCCTGCCGCGCAACCCGGCGTGAGCGAGGAGCAATACAACGAGCAGCTTTGGCAGACCCTCAAAAGCAAGTTCGAAGGAACCCCCTACATTCCGGGGTTGAGCTCGGCTGTGCTATACGCATTCCGCGGAGCTACGGACAACCGGAAAAAGATCGACGAGGAGTTGGATCGCGCAGCGGATCGTAATGCCCCTTCGCAGATGGGCTTTCTTGGAACCGAGTGGGGTGCCCACCCCTATTCTCCCGATGGCTTGGGCGGCTTCTTCGGAGACGTAAAATACAGTTCGATTGCCTACGATACGGATAGCGGAAAATTCAAGACTTCCTGGCCGGGATCGCCCGGGGGAGTGACTTGGCCGACTTGGAACGATCCGCAGCTGCAAAAATTCCTTGAGCATCGCATGTCGCGCGCCGCCGGGTATTACGCGCAGGAGCGCGCCTTTCTGCGTGCCGAAGGCAAGAACCTGCCGACCCCCTTGATCTGCCAGGAATGGGGGCTGAGCGTTCCCGGTGGCGGCGACTGGAACGATGCCACGGTGGCGGCGGCCAAACGTGACGGGATCGAGATGGTGCCCGGGGAGAAAATGAGCCCCGGGCAGAAGCTGTGGATCCACAAGAACCTCTCGGAAGTCCCGAGCCGCTTCGCCGAAGTCTTCCGGCGTGCGGTCGGCCGCGAGAGCATTTGGGTCGATCGCGGGGCGGTCAAGCTGCCCGTGGACCAGCTCTGGGACCAATATTTCTTCCATACTTTCTATCCCGCTGTGCAGCCGTTGTATGACGACCAGTGGGCGGGGTGGCAGACGGGGGTAGGGCCGCATGTTTATACCACGGGCGAAACCGGCCCGCATGTCCCGCAGGCCTACTACGACTATGTCATCGCTCTCGGCAAATTGGTGACCGTCAACCTTGAGCGAGGGTTTTTCCGGGACGACCTCGACTTTGTCCAAACGCTCTACGAGCTCGGTTTTCAATGGGTAACCCCCTGCAATTCGCGGCCCGGCGACGGGGCGCTTTTCCTTAGGTCGGCCCAGGAGATCGACGCGCGACCGGCCGAGCCCCCGCTGCATTTTGACCGCAAGCTGCTGGACGTTCGATTCCTGCGCGACGAGGGCATCGGCCCCAAGGGCTCGCTGGTCGAATCCGATAACCTCGTCATCTCCAAAGGCGCGCGCGACCACGGAAAATTCCTCCAGATAGCGGACGCTTCCAAGCCCGGCCGCGTTCTGTATCGTATCGCTGACGGGGGCCGCCCATTGGGTGAGAATCTTACCCTCTTTGTCGGTGGCAACGTGGCCGATGGCGATGAGAACAGCATCGATCTGGCGATCGGCACCGACCCTCATAAGCTGGTGCCGGCAGGAAAGCTGACGGCCAAAGAATTTGTGACGGAAAAATACTGGCCGTGGAATCGCACGGCGCGCATGGATCTAGGATCCGCGCTCAAGGGCCAGACAAGCGGCTACCTGGAGCTCGTTTTCCATGTCAAAAACAAGAACACCGCAGTCAACGCGCGCATTGACGAGCTGCAGGTCCTCGCCCCATGGCCGACCAAGAGCGGTCAGCTGGATGGCGAAAAACTTTCGGTCAAGGAGCGGCGCACGCAGAGTTTGCTGGTCCAGGACCGTGCGGTGTTCGAACGCCTGCAACGCGATTATGCGTCGCAGGTCGGGGAAGATGCCGACTGGCGCAAGGCCTCGGCATTGGCGGCCGAGGGTCGCTACCGCAGCGCCTACCGCCTCATGGTTGGCGCGATGGCCCAGGCCCTTCCCGCGAAGTTCGCCGTGCGCTCGCACGGAACCTTGGGGCGTTACCCGGTGACGGTGAAACTGGCCGATGAAAACAATAACGTTCTGGTGGATGTCTTGAAGGCGGACGAGAAAGGCTTTGATCTCCAATTCACGACCAAGGAGCCCCAAACCTGCTCGGTCGCTGTCGAGAGGCCTTGTTCGCTCGAACCGGCAGGGCCCAACCATTTCGTCCTGAAACCCGATCCGCAGGGAAAGCGCAATTTCGATTTGGAGATCAAGCCGGTCGATCCCGATGCACGCGTGCTGCCGCGCCAGCTCTCCGGAATTTATGCGGGCGGCGCACCGGGCGGCATTTTTGTCGAAACGCAAGAGACCGACCTCTGGATGGATAATCCGATTTACGTGCCAGTCGCTGCGAACGCCGTGCGCAACCGCGTTCAGGACGGAACCGATATTCCGGCGGGCAAAGATGCCCGCTCGATGGACAAAGTCGAGCTAACCATCGATGAAACCGGGCAAGCTACCGGCATCAAAGCCAGCTGCGGAGTGGAAACCGGGCGGATCAAGGCTTTTTACCCTCCGGTCTTAACCGGAGAACTCTGCAACGGGATCGTCGAATTGGAAAGCGGCCGCCGTTACGAACTCGGCAACCGTCTGCCGGTGTTCACCAAGTTCGAGGTGGAGGGCCTTAAGCCTCACTATCGGAACAACAGCGCCGAGGATCTCGTTAAAGCCATCCTGCCGGGGCTGACGGTCGAAATCTCCTATTGCCCATACACCTGCAACAACCGCTTGCCTCGGGTGATTTCCATGAAAGCTCTCAAGCAGGAAGAAAAATGAACGCAATCATGAGCATGCGATTATTCACATTGGCCGGGCTCCTCCTGGCTTTGACTGTTGGGCTAAGAGCCGCAGACGCGGCACCATTCACGCCGGAGGTGGGTTCGCGCGCCGAGCAAACCAGCGACCTCTCGTGGGGAGTTGTTCCTGACCCGTCGCTTCCTAATGTGCTCCTCCTCGGCGACTCGATTTCCATCGGCTACACGCTTCAAGTGCGCAAGATCCTGCAGGGAAAAGCGAATGTTTTTCGCCCGGCCTCGACGGATGGCAGAAAAGCTGTCAACTGCGAGGGTACCACAGCGGGCGTGAAGCAGATTGATGGCTGGTTGGCCGGACAAAAGTGGGATGTCATCCATTTCAACTGGGGATTGCACGACCTGAAACATGTGGTCGCAGAAGGCTCATCGAAGAACTCCGACAATCCGTCCGATCCCGTTCAGGCCACAACCGAGCAATACAGCAGGAATTTGGATCTGATCGTTGGCAAGCTCAAGGCCACGGGTGCCCGCCTGATCTTTGCCAGCACGACCCCGGTCGCCCCGGAAACAATCAACCCGCCGCGTGAGCCCGATGCCCCGGCGCGATACAATGCCGCAGCCAGGAAGCTCATGGAGGCCTATGGAATCCGGGTGAACGACCTGTTCGCGCTCTGCGAACCGCAGTTGCAGAAGCTGCAACTGCCCAGGAACGTCCATTTCACAAAAGCCGGATCAGATGTCCTGGCCCTCCAGGTCGCGGCCGTCATCGAAGAAGACCTGGCCGCAGCGAATACGGACAAATCCCAATTCAAAAAATGAAAAATCATGAGTCGAAATTGGCCGAACGACATTTCCGCATCGCATTCAGACAAGGGCTCCCTCACCGCGAAGCCAACCGTCTCGGCTCGCTCCCATGAACCCACGGGGAACACGGATTCCCCTGGAGGCTTGCCGTTAGTAGACCGCTGGACGGAGATCGATCTGTATTGGTTTGACAAGGATAACATCGCCCGCTCCGCAAAGGAATTCTGGGATCGCGCCGCGCCGTTGTTTGCGGGTGTGAAAGGCGAGCGCGGAGTCATTGTCAACATCGGCTGGCTGGCGGATTTCGTGACCGAGTGGAACGGCGATCCCTGCTCGCGGATCGCTTTCCCCGGGAAAATGCACACCCAGCACTACACGCTGGATTTGCCGAACACGGGGACCACCCTCGAGCGCATGGAGAATTGGCGACGCCGCTTCGAGAAGGTGGAGTTCATTCCGTTGGAATATCCGGCGTGGACCTATGCCGATGTGGCTGAACTGGTCCGTGCGTTGAAGGAAGAAGCTGCGCGGTGCGGGTTGGGGGAAGTGCGCGTGGGAACTTTTGTCGTGGGCTGGGCTTCGATTTATGAAGGTGAGGACAGCGCATTCGCTCGCCGACATCCCGAGGCGTTCTGGCCCACCTGTAATGGACGGCATTGTTTCAATCCCGAGTCACGATTGGCGAAACATCATGCAACGCGCTCCACTTTTTTGGCGGGTGTCTGCGAGGGAACTCGTGCGATTGATTATTTTGCCGCGCAGTGGGGCGACCTTTCGCGGGCGGTGGGTTTCGATGCGTTGGTTCTGCGAGACAGCATGCTGGGCATGGGCGTGTATGGGAGATTCGGACCCTACGGCAATGATGGCCCGGCCCATCCCGCAAAACTTGCAGGTCACAGCCGCGCTTGGGGCGATTTTATTCAGGCGGTGAAGGAGGCGAATCCTTCCGTCTGGCTCATGGGCTACTCGAATTCCAGCACCGGTGTTGCCGACTGGCGGGTGGGCGGCTTCGATCTGGAGTCGATCGCCAAGGCGGGGTTTCTCGATGCCTTCATCGAGCAGACTTGGAGCGGGGCGTGGAACGAAACCGGACAGCGGAAGGAAACCTTTTGGAACTACCCGACGCGCGGGTGGACGGCCCAGCTTGCTTTCACGCTCCTCCACGGAGCGATCCTCGCGGAATCGCGGGTGCGGCACTACACGCTAGTCGAGGCCTATGACGCCTGGGAACCCGGCGATGTCGTCCATGCCGCGCCGGAGCGCCTCCGCTGGGGGATCTGGGCATATTCCCACGCTGCCGTCAAAATGCCCGACGGCCTCAAGTTCCCGTCGGGCACCTATGTCTCCTGGTTGAATGTCGGGAAGAAACTCCTGCCAGAGGAGGATGTCGCCTTTCTCGCCGGTAACATCAACGAGGCCGCGCGCGATGCTCTTGCCACGACGGAGGTCGCGGGTCCAACGCTGGTTTACAACCGCCGCGCGATCGATTGGCAGTGCGCGAACGCTCCCGATGTGTCGATCAAGGAGTGGATCGACGAACAGGCGGCGATTGTCGTCAAGAACTCGGTGCCGATCCTGTCCGCCACCCGCATCGAATATCTTCCGCGCGTTGCCAGTGACCTGTTTGTTTTTCAGGCACCGGTCCATCTCCGGCCATCCGAGAAGCAGGCGGTCCTGGATTTGATGCGGAGCGGAGAACCGCTTGCCATCTGGGGAAGTCCCGCAGGCGGCATCGATCCCGACATCGCCGCCGAGGCCGGGTTGGTTTCGGATGATGTGGCAACAGGCACTCTTCAAAAAACTGCCCGACTTGAGACGAGGAATGCCGATTTGAGTGCGGGGATGCCGATGGAATTCAAAATCTTCCACCTGCTATCGAGAAACCGCGCTGTTGGAGGTGCCGAGGCTCTTTATTCCGTGGCGGGAAGTCCCGCGCTGACCCTTCGTGGAAATGTCCTGGTCTGGGACCCCGGCGAATACAACGAGAATGTGGGTTGCCACGAGCAACCCGTTCTCCCAATCACGGAGATCGTCGGGAGCCCTTATCCCTATGCCCTTGTTGCGCGTGCCATGCAGCGCCTCTTGCGTTCCAAGAACCGCGTTGTCGGCATTTCAGAGGATCTGCGGTTTCCTGTAACCGTGGGCGTGTGGCATCTCGCCGATGGTGGCATTCGCATTCTGGCCTGTGACACCGAGGAGGGTTTCGACCATTCGGACGAGACTTGTCGTGGGCTGTCGCTTGAATGGCCTGCCAACTGGCCCGAGGAAGTCCGCGATGCGCACACAGGCGAGGCCTTCGATATCCGTGAAGGCGTGCTTCGCTTCCCGATCCATCGTTTCATGGACCGCCTGCTGATCTCTCGCAATCCGAATCCGGGGCGCGCGACTATCCTGTTCGGCGACTGAGCTTGCCAATGAGGATTATCTTCAAGCGCGTGGCGGTGGCGCTTTGCAGCGGCTACATCATTCTATATTATGGTGAATTCATGTTCTGGGCTACGCCCGATCGTGAAGGGTTGAACGTAGCCGGGATCATCGCAGTCTGGCTTCTGTATTCGATGATGGCCTACCCGCTCCTCTGCGTGGTCAGCTACTTCAAAGTGCGCGATCCGTGGGCCATTTTCCTTGCGGGTGCGTTGTCCGGCTGGTTCGAGGAGGGCATAGTCGTCCAAACGATGTATGGCACGCCTGACAGCCCGTTCCCGATGTCCATCTCGTTCACGGGTCTTGCATGGCACGCGCCCATTGATATCTGGGTTGGCTGGTATCTGGTGCGCCGTGTCTTGGCGCAAAATAAGCATATCACGACCATCGTGCTCGCCTGCGGTATCGGCCTCTTCTACGGCCTCTGGGGAGTTTTCTGGTGGAACGAACCGCCGCAGGCTATGAAAGTGCTCTTGGATAATGGCAGAAAGGACGTGCTGTTTATCCACTTTGCCCTCTTCGCCTCCGGGACGACCGCCCTGCTGGTTCTCGCGCATTGGCTCTACCAGCGTGTGCGACTCACCGAGTTCAAACCCTCGAGAATCGAGCTGTGGACCTCCGGAGTGCTCGTGCTGCTCTACTACGCATTCATTACTGTGCCCGCCGCGCAAAAAGCGCTCTGGGTTCTCCCGCCGCTGATGGGTATGACATTCTGGGCGCTTTTCAACAACCGTCGCGCGGAAGTGCGCCCCGACGCCATCGTGGCGTTTCCTGAGAGAGTAAAACCACTCAACTACCTGCTTCTCTTCGCGATCCCGCTTGTCGCCGGTTCCATTTACTTTCTAGCGCTGGCCAACGACCTCCGCCTGCCCACCAATCTCATTTTTTACTACATAGCAACTCCTCTCGGCGCGCTCCTCTGGCTCATCAGCGTCGTGGTGTGTGGTCGGCGAAGCCGAATTCGGCATGCGTGTCACGAGCCTGCTTGAATGAGCAGGCATCAGCATCGCCAAACAGGAGGCTTGGAGCCAACGCGTGCGGCCTGGCGTCAGTTGTCAGCGGGGACGCGCTGGATAATTTCGGCTTTGCCAAAAAAGACAAACCATTGCATTATTCGATTTATGGCCAATGAAATGATCCTTCCATCGGTTATGTTGCTGGGTGTTTCCTCCCATGACACATAGCAACCCGACCGGAGCGGACAAGAAGCTGGACGATCCGGCATTCAATCCGCTCTGCGGGCACAGGGGCGATGAATTGAAATATTTATGCGAATGACGCGATTTCTCCACACTCCTCTGATCTTAGCTGTTTGCGCCGCTTTTCTCGCCACGGCGGTCCGTTCCCAGGAAGTCCTCGTCGAGGCGGGGAACGACTCGCTCACGCAGGAGAAAAAACGCGCGGCGGACAAGGAGTGGGAGGCGCTCGCGGCGACATGGACCACGCCGGAGTGGATTCAGGATGCCAAATTCGGTCTCTGGGCGCATTGGGGGCCGCAATCGGTGCCGCGGCTCGGCGGCGGCTGGTATGCCCGGCACATGTATATGCCCGATGTCGGCAAGGAGCGCTGGGGCCGCAATGCCTACAGCCACCATGTCGAGACCTACGGACATCCTTCGGAATTCGGCTACAAGGATCTCATCAACTCCTATTTCAAAGCCGAGAAGTTCGATGCCGACGCGCTCGTGCGCCAGTTTAAGGACTGGGGGGCGCGCTATGTCGCGATGATGGCGTGCCACCATGACAACTTCGACCTTTACCCGACGACGGTTCACGATTGGAACAGCACGAAGGTGGGCCCGAAGCGCGATCTCGTGGGGGAATTCGCGACCGCCGCCAAAGCCCACAACCTCCGCTGGGTGGCGACGCTTCACTCCGGGCACAATTTTTATCCTGCCGCTGGAGCGGCCGACAAGGAAGGCCCAAAGGAGGGGGTTCCCTATGACCTTGCGCTAACGAAAACCGACGGCAAAGGCAAATGGTGGGAGGGGCTTGATCCCCAGGATCTCTACAAGTTTCCCCACAAAAATGTCGATGTCCGGGCCCGCGAGCTGATGATGAATTACAAGCCGGACATGGTTTATTTCGACAACCAGACCCTGCGTCACAAGTGGGTTCTTCTGGATTACTACCGCGACAGCCTGGCCCGGAATGGACGCATCGAAACGATTGTCACAGTCAAGAAACCCGCCCCCGGCGCGATGCTCGACATGGAGCGTGGTCAGCTCGATACGCTGCAGGACTTTGTCTGGCAAACCTGCACCACCATGTTCAACGGTTGGTTCCGCAAAGAGGACGAAGACGATAAGAATCTCCGCTTCGACACCCGCTGCCTGGTGGAAATGCTCACCGACATCGTCAGCAAAAACGGCGTTCTTCTTCTGAATGTCGCGCTCTACGGCGACGGCTCCATTCCGGAGGATCAGGCCAAGGAAATCCAAGGACTCGCCGACTGGCTCAAAATTAACGGCGAGGCGGTTTATGCCACCCGTCCTTGGAAAATCCACGGTGTAGGTGGAGCGACGCGCAAAGGGCACTTCAGTGAACGCACCCGCTATGATTCCGAACCGTGGGGCTCGGATGTCTGCCGCTTCACCCGCAGCAAGGACAACAAAACTCTCTATGCCTTCATATACGGCGCCAAACCGGACGCGAAATTGACCCTCGAACCCCTGCGAACCGGCGGGCTGCTCGCGTCGAAGATCGAATCCGTCTCACTTCTGGGATCCGACAAGCCGCTGGCTTTCGAATCCGCCGAGCAAGGGCTGAAAGTGACCCTGCCCGAAACCATGCCCTCACCGATCGCATGCGTGCTGAAAATCTCAACTGCCGGACTCTGAAAAAAAACAAAGGTTTGCATTTTGCAGGTGATGAGATTCAGCTTCCCGCAAATGAAATCCCGCTTATGAAAAGCATCCTCATCCCGGCACTTCTGGCTGCGATCTCGTTAGGGCATGCGGTCGAGCCATACCGGAATCCCGGCCTTTCCGTCGATGAGCGTGTTGAGGATCTTCTCGGGCGAATGACCTTGGAGGAAAAGCTTGGCCAGCTTCGAGGTGGCGCTGCCAAGTCTGTGGATGATGCCGTGAGGATGGTCGTCGATGAAAAATTCGGCTTTGTCGTCTTCAGCGAAATCCGAATGGGCGGGGGAAGCGAGGCGGCGGAGGCGACGCGGCGGTTTTTAACTCAGGTGCGCGAGAAGTCCCGTCTCAAGATCGACCCGGTCATCGTCTCGTGCGGGGCGCATGGCCTGCAGTCGAAGGATGGCACGGAATTCGCCGGCGGCATCGGACTGGCCGCGACCTGGAATCCGGCCTTGATGGCCCAGATCGGCGACGTGCTTGGAAAAGAGCACCGCTCCCGCGGGTTCAACCTCATGGTCGCACCGCGCATATTTCTCACCACCGATCCCCGCACGGGCCGCACCGAGGAGGGCTACGGCGAAGATCCATTCCTCGCGGCCCAAATGACCACTCCGTTTGTCCAAGGGCTCCAGAAAAACGGCGTCATCTCGGTCATCTCTCTTTACCCCACGGAATTCGGGCCCGGCGGACGGCTTTGCGAGACGCTGGAAATCAGCGAGCGGGACCTTCGCGAGCGCTACATGTATCCTTTCGAACAGGCGGTGAAGGTCGGCAAGGCGGCCGGTCTCATGCCTGCCTACGGAGCGGTGAACGGAGTCCCTGTCCACGGAAACCCCTGGCTTCTCGACACCATCCTCCGAAAGGAATGGGGATTCGATGGGATCGTCCTCAACGACTACAATGCGAACGCCAGCTTTGCCGGGCGCTTGGGGATTCCTGATCCCACGGCGAAATTTGTCCAGGCCCGCATGAACGTCGAATTTCCCTTCCTTGGTGCCTACGACCACAAACTCGACGAGGCCATCAAAGCGGGACGCGTCACGGTTGAGCAAATCGATGTCCTCGTCCGCGACATTCTCCGTGTGAAGGCGCGCTTTGGAATGCTGGATCCCGCCTATCCTCTTCCAGATCCCGCCGAGACCAAGAAGCTGGCCGAATCCACGAACACCCGTGAACTCGCTCTGGAAGAGGCGCGGCAGGGGATTGTCCTCCTCACCAACAAAAAAAACGCCCTGCCGTTTGGAGACAACATCAAGAGGCTCGCTATCATGGGTCCGATGTCGAATCCCGTTCCTCCGACGACGATCCTGGGCAGTTATTCGGGAATGCCAGTGCGCCTCGTGGGCATGGCGGATGGCCTTGTGGCGTCGGGAAAGGCCGAGCTGAAGGTGGTGAAGTATCCCCGCCGACCGGATGTGCGCCGCCCCGTCGATGCGATTCATTTGTTCCGGGACCCAGAGATGAAATCACAAGGTCTCCGTGCGAGATTTTACGATGGGGACAAGGCGGAGGGTGCCGTGGTGAGCGAAGTTGAGCTGGAGGGTTTGGATTTCGAATGGGACAAAATCCTGCCCCCTGCGTTGGCCGGGAAGCCTTTCACTGCCGTGATCGAGGGGTTTCTCCGATATCCACCGTTTATCATCACGGAAGTCGATTTTTCCTCCCGCGCGACGAAGGGTTCCTTGTCGCTGGAGATCGGGGGATTGAATATTATCCACGCCAAGCCCGGCTCCAAAGTCGCCGGCAAGATCAAGCTTGAGGCGGGACATATTTATCCCATCAGGCTGGTGCTCGCTCCGGCGGCGGGAGAAAAACGTTTCTCGATGGACTGGATTTTCACCGAGGAACTCTGGAGCAATTTTTTTGTGACCTCACCGCAGGAAATGGAGGAGTCCGTCAAAGCCGCTGAATCCGCCGATGCGGCAGTGGTGTGCGTTGGCATCGTCGAAGGCGAAGGAAAGGACCGGACCAACCTCAAATTGCCGGGCAACCAGGTGGAACTCATCCGCAAAGTCAAGGCAACGGGCAAACCTGTAGTGGTTGTGCTCGTCGCGGGAAACGCCGTCGAGATTCGGGATTGGTATCAGGATGTTGACGCAATCCTGACCGTATGGCGCCCGGGCATGGAGGGCGGCACCGCTCTTGCCGAGGTGTTGTTCGGGGACACGAATCCCTCAGGACGCTTGCCGTTGGGCTTCCCCAAGACCGTCGGCCAGTTGCCGCTCACCTACAACCGGTATCCGACCGCGCGGCCGGGTTTGTATGTGGACGCCGATCTCGAAGCGCTCTTTCCCTTTGGCTACGGCCTCGGCTACACGACCTTCGAATATAGCAATCTCAAGGCCGCTCCCGATCAGCTCAAGGATGGCGACACGCTCGAGGTTTCGTTCGATTTAGAAAACACAGGCGCTCGCGCGGGAACGGAGGTGCCTCAACTCTACACCCGCAGCTGGAATACCTCCGTGGTGCGTCCAGTGCTGGAACTCCGGGCCTTCGATCGCGTGACTCTCAAACCCGGTGAAAAGCGTCGGGTCACTTTCCGGGTTCCCTCCGAACAGCTCAAATACTATGGCGTTGATTACAAAAGCGGCCGATTAACCGGGCGCATCCTCGAGCCGCACGAACTTCAAATCAAAGTCGGCCCCAACAGCCGGCGGATCGCGTTGCAAAATGTCGTCAGTGTAAAATAAGTTAATCATCCCACTTCTGAACAACCCTATGCACAACCTGCTTCCCAAATTGATCCTCACGGCAGTCCTAAGCTTCCATTTTTCCCATGGCGCCTTTGCGGCTGACCCCTCCCGGCCGAACATCCTATTCATCGTCGCCGATGACATGGGCTACGCAGATTGCGGGGTTCATGGGGCCAAGGATATTCCGACTCCGAACATCGACTCGATCGCCAAGGCCGGGGTTCGTTTCACCGACGGCTACGTGACCGGGCCGGTCTGCAGCCCGACCCGTGCGGCATTGATGACCGCCCGCTACCAGCACCGCGACGGGG
>Ga0247840_10004936_pt1 | contig 20557 bp, 17 predicted proteins | sample LaCruzMarch2015__FD_192404 | JGI IMG/M metagenome (GOLD analysis project Ga0247840, IMG submission 192404) | Freshwater microbial communities from meromictic Lake La Cruz, Castile-La Mancha, Spain - LaCruzMarch2015_17m | ecosystem: Environmental > Aquatic > Freshwater > Lake | place: Spain... | reverse complement strand
AATTACCTTGATTTAAATTACTAAACAAATAATTTCCGCCATTGCTTGTAGTAGTTACACCTACTAAAACATTATTTTCATTATAAAGTGTAACAGCAACTCCATCAAGCCCTTGCTCTGAATTATTTAAAACTCCATCACTATTGCTATCTACCCATACTTTATTTCCAATTTCATAAGTTGGTGTTGCACTTGGTGATGGTGTTGGAATTGGTGATGGTGTTGGACTTGGTGTTGGACTTGGTGTTGGACTTGGTGTTGGACTTGGTGTGCCATACAATGCAGGGTTAAATATAAATGCTACATGGCTTACATCAGCAGGATCGCCAGATGAGTTAATAGGTGAAACTAAATTCGCATCACTATTATAATTATTGGAATATTTATATAAATTATACTTATTTGACCCCTTTACGATAAATGCGTACAAAGTAACATTACTACTCCAACTTGAAACATAGGTATATCCACTTCCACTATTAGCGATAGTAACATTAACCTGAATTACTCCGTTAGAAGCAACCTGACCATTAGTGTTGAACTTAATTGTATAGTTGCCAGTATCACCACTATCGATTTTGTAGTACACATATCCAGCTGTAACAAGCGTTGCTAAATTTTGACTATCATTACCAGAATATAATATAGGTGCAACAACTGGACCTGTTACGCTTGAAAATACTGGTACTAATGAGCTAAACATCATAGTCATCAATAAAGCAAAAGCAATAAGTTTTTTCATAATTTTCATCTCCTTCAAAATTAAGTATATATTTATACTAACCATATCTTTTTTTCTATGATATAAATATACTACTTATTCTTAAAGGAATCAATATAATATGTAAAATTAGTATCTAAAGTGTAATATTTGGATTAAAAATTTTAATCACTATTTGCATTTACCCTGTTTATAAGCTCGTTTAACAATTCAAAGCCTTCAAGAATTCTCAAAAGTTCATCGCTTTCCGCTTTTGATACAAGTGGCAAGAGTAACCCATGCCTTACTTCTTTTAACAAGCTACCATAGGAGGTAGAATTATCAGTTACATAAAGCATTGTAATACGTCGGTCATTTTCTGGGCGTTCACGCCTTATTATATTGCGCATTTGAAGGCGTTCTACAATGTCTGACACCGTGCTTTTAGATAGGTTCATTTTATCACTTAAATCATTAAGCGTTATTCCAGGTGCACTAAAGACCTCATGCAAAAGCACAAGCTGTGGCATAGTAAACCCCAATTTTTCACACTCTGCGCCCATTCCTGCTTTAAAATACTTTTTCATTTTCTCAACTTCGATAAGGATTTCATCTGCCAATTTAACATCATTTTCTTTATACATCTTGTCCTCCCTCTTTCAGAATTTCTGAAAAGGTTTCTGGTTTTTTAACTTCATCTGGACTTTTAACAAACCACGAAAGTGGTATAGCGATAAGAGAAAATAATACAGTTACCATAAGTGTATTTTGCATAGCCACGGTAAACACTTGTATTTGCACAATTCCACTAAGGGCAGACATTGTAGCAGTTGCTGCCTCCTGAATTTGTAGACCACCAGACATTAAATACCCTTGAAAGCTTGATAACCAATTTGTAACTGCTGGCTGAAATTGGCTCATATGCTCTACATTTTTATAATATTGAAGTTCTTGTTGCCTTTGAAGAACTGACGTTAAGAATGTAATACTTATTGCAGAGGAAATTTGCCTTATTGTATTAGACAGCGCCGATGCCCCTGCAACCTGCTCCACAGGAACGTGCTTCATACCCGTTGTTGTTGCAGGCATCATACAAAAGCCTAATGCTAATCCACGAATTACTGTTAAAATTATAATCCAAGTTATTGACGTTTCTGGCGTTATTCTTGCCATTTCAAAGGTAGCAGCCGTTAACAATACAAGGCTTGGCACCATAAGTGGCTTTGGACCAAATTTATCAAGTAGCACTCCACTAATTGGCATAGTGATTGCAGTCATTATTGCACTTGGTAGCATTATCATACCTGTTTGCATAGGAGTGTATCCCCTAAGGTTTTGCAGGTATAATGGAAATATAAACACAAACCCAAAAAGAGCCATAGACAGCACGCTTGATATAAGGATACTGAGCGAAAATATTGGTATCTTTAAAAGCCTAAGGTTAAGCAGTGGGTGTGGGTGAGTAAGTTCGTTAACAGCAAATAATAAAAGGCTGAAAAACCCAATAGTTAGCATAAGTATATTTTTAAATTCTTTAAGGTTTGTTGCCCCCTCGCCTAAAACATAGAGGCAAAGCACAATACCAATAGTTGCAGTTATAAAACCTAAATAGTCAAATGACCTCTCGGGCGTTTTCTCGTGTTCTTTAAGCAAAATAAGTGAAAGCAATACGCCAACAACACCAATTGGAATGTTTATTGTGTAAATAAGCCTCCAATCAAGGTATTGAATAATGTATCCGCTAAGCGTTGGGCCGATTGCAGGCGCCGCCATTGCTGCTATACCCCACAGCCCAAGAGCCATTCCAATTTCGCTTTGGTCAACAATATCATAAATTATAGCCATACTAACAGGCATAATGAGTCCACCGCCAACACCTTGTATAACTCTGAAAAAAATCATAGATTGAGTGCTCCACGCTATACCACACAGCATAGAGCCAACAGTAAATAATGCCATTGCGAAAATGTAAACCTTTTTAGTTCCAAAGTTATGACATAAGTACCCTGTTAGTGGAATTACAGCACCCATTGTAAGCGAATATGCTGTTATTATCCAACGAGATTGGTCAACAGTAGAGCTAAAAACAGAGATTAGCTTTGGTATTGCAACATTTACAATGCTACTATCGAGTATTGCCATAAATGTCCCTATAACCACAACTATAAGACTGGTCCATTTCGTCCACTTAGACAGGTTATCATTTTTTATATCAGCCATTATATAAGACCATTAGCCTTTCAGGCTCACAGAATTTTTATCAGACTTTTGACCTACTCCAAATCGTGAGCCAGATAAGGCGTACTTCGTACCCTCCTGCGTTGTAAACAACGCCACGGTCGGGTATGAAATGGTCTTTTGCACATCTGCGTTTCGCCAAAGGCGAAAATTTCGCAGGTGCAATAAATTCAAGGGTTTAGTCTGAACGGTTCTTTCAGACCAAACACACCTACTTTATGTGAATTTTTATTACTGCATTTGTGCCAGGCAAAAGGCTTTTATTACTCTTTTCTATTCCTATTTTTACAGGAATTTTCTGAACAGTTTTTGTAAAGCTTCCTGTTGATGATGGCAAGAGTGAAAAAGCCGCCGCTGATGCGTGCCCAATAGAAATAACATTCCCTTTGAAGTTAACACCCTTAAATTGGTCAACGGAAATATTAACCGCCTGTCCAAGCTTAACATTGCTTAGTTTTGTTTCTTCAATATTGGCTGTGATATATAGCTTATTAGGATCAACCAAATACCCTACAACCTGTGCAGTTGATAGTATTTCCCCTGCATTGCCTTGCTTTTTAACAACGATACCACTAATTGGCGCACGAATTAAAGATTGCTCGATTGCGGCATCTGTGCTATTTGCAGAGTCAATTCGCCCTAATATTTGGTTCTCTTGTACCATTTGCCCTTCCTCCATAAACAGTTCTATAACCTTGCCTGTAGATTCTGGTGCAACCTTTACAAAATCACCTGTAATTTTTGCGTCCTCTGTTCCAACATAATATGTATTTTCATAAATGTAATAGCCAACAATGCCGAATATTACAACTGTCATTAATACTAAAATACCTAATATAAATTTTTTTCTATTACCTTCCATTTTCAATTCCCCCCAATCAGTTCTTTATAGATATTTCAGCAAACATACCCGGTTTAATGCTTGAGTTTGCTTCACTTATTGAAACCTTAACCATAACTGTTTTAGTTTTTGCATCAACAGCAGGGTTAATAATTGTAATAACACCATCTGCTTTTTTATCAAGCTCGGATATTCTAACAGTTACCCCTTGCCCTTCTTTAATCTGACTTATCATATTAGATGGCAAATACGCTTTAACCGAAAGCCCTGAGGAATCTACAATAGTAATAATTGCAACGCCTGGCATGGCAAATTCACCTTGCTTTATACTTACTGCTGTAACTGCACCATCAATTGGTGCTAAAAGCACACCATTTTGCATAAGAACAGTCGCAACATCACGAGCTGCAATCGCCTGTTTAAGCTGAGCATTAGCCACATTATTGTTTTGTGGATTAATTTTTTCTGTTATGATTTGCAAATTGTTCAAATCAAGCTGATATTGCTGGGTTGCTGAATCGAGCTTTACTTTTGCTGAGTCAATGGCTGCATTGTATGCATCTTGCGCAACTTGTAGCCCAGTTTGTGCAGAGTCTAAATCTGCCTTTGAAATAGCACCAGAATTAAATAGCTCATTTTGGCGGTCATACGTTTTTTTTGCAAGCTCGTATTTTACCTTTTCTGATGAAGCTTGTTTTTGTCTTTCGTATGTACTTTGAGCATCCTGCAAGGCTATTTTAGACTTCTCCACAGCTGTGCTTGCCACCGTGATTTGCTGTTCCGAGGTTCCACCCTGCGTTTTGCTAAGCCCCGCTACTGCTGCCTCTACATTTGCATCTGCCATTTTTACCTGTGCCGAAATGTCATTTGCATCAAATTTAACAAGAGAATCACCCTTTTTAACCACAGAGCCTATTTGAACAAATACATCAAGAGCCTTTGCTGATATTTTTGATGAAATATTTGCCTCTGCCGTTCCCTCTACTTTCCCTGCCATTATATACACTTCACCATTTACATCAGCAGGTTGATTAGCCCCATCAACAGACTTTGTCTGTGAATTAGTACACCCTGATAATAACATTGCCCCTGTAATAAATATTGCTAAATACTTTTTCATAATTATGACCATTAGCCTTTCAGGCTCACAAAATTTTATGAAACTTTTGACCTACTCCAAATCATGAGCCAGATAAGGCGTACTTCGTACCCTACTGCGTTGTAAACAACGCCACGGTCGGGTATAAATGGTCATATGCACATCTGCGTTTCGCCTAAGGCGAAAATATCGCAGGTGCAATAAATTCAAGATTTAAGTCTGAAAGTTTCTTTCAGACTTAAATCACCCCAAGTTAATTAGAATCGCAAAAAGTTCGTATACGAACAGTTCGTATACGTTCTATAATAACATTATTTGCATTTATTGTCTATATATTTTTTTATTAACTCGACAATAATATAATGTTGTGTTAAAATATCCTAAGAACATCAACTAAGGAGAATTATTATGGATACAAACAGATTAGGCGAGGAACGCATAGGCAAATTGTTGCTACAATTTTCTGTTCCTGCAATAATAGGAATGGTAGTAAATGCACTATATGTAATAATAGATAGAATATTTGTAGGTCACGGTGTTGGACTGCTTGGTATATCTGCAACAACTGTTGCTTTCCCAATATCACTTGTAATTATGGCTTTTGGAATGCTAATAGGCTTTGGTTCAGCAGCCTCAATTTCCATAAGATTAGGAGAAAAAAACAAAGATGAAGCCGAGCATATACTCGGCAATGCTTTTGCGCTCATTGTAATTTCGTCTGCTTTTTTAACCTGTATTGGTTTAACCTTTGAAGACCCTATTCTTAAACTATTTGGCGCAAGCGCAGAGGTGCTTCCTCTTGCGAAAGATTTTGTGACAATTTTACTTCTTGGTGTTGTTATGCAAAATATTGGGTTTGGCTTAACAAGTGTTATTAGGGCAGAGGGTAACCCGAAAATGGCGATGATTACAATGCTTATAAGTGCACTTTTAAACACTGCTTTAAACCCATTATTCATTTTTGTTTTTCATATGGGTATAAAAGGTTCTGCGCTTGCAACTGTGGTGTCTACCTCTGTTGCATCAATTTGGATTTTACTATACTTCACAGGCAAAAAGAGCCTTTTAAGGCTACACGTTAGAAACCTTAGATTAAATATTAAAATAGTAACGCAAATATTTTCTATTGGTGCGTCTATGTTCTTAATGCAGGTGACTGCAAGTATAATTACTATATTATTCAACAACAGCCTTAAGAAGTATAGTGGAGATGTTGCCATTGCAGCATTTGGAATTATAAATAGCATTACACTATTAATCTTAATGCCTGTTTACGGAATAAACCAAGGTGCACAGCCTATTATTGGATATAATTATGGAGCAAAAAACTTCCACAGGGTAAAAGAAACATTAAAGCTTGCTATTGTAAACGCTACTATAATAACTACGGTAGGTTTTGTTATTGTAGAGTTATTTGCAAGGCAAATTTTAAGCGTATTCGGTAGCAATAATGAAGAATTATTAAATATAGGCGCATATGGTATGAGAATATTCCTATTGACCTTGCCTATTTTAGGTGTGCAAAGCACTGGGTATTTTCAAGCAGTTGGAAAATCAACCATTGCTATTATTTTAAGCTTGTCAAGGCAGGTAATATTTTTACTTCCTGCTATATTTATTCTTCCTATTTATTTTCAATTAACTGGCGTGTGGGTAGCAGAGGTTGTTGCCGATATACTTGCAACAGCTCTTGTTGTTGGCTTCCTTATTAGGGAAATAAAACAGTTAAACGAAAAACAGCGGTTAATGGACGAGCAAGCTTAAACCACTTAAACCTCTAACTCGAATTGACTTATGTGCATTTTTGCATACGAACCATCAAGCTGCAGGAGTTCTGTATGAGTGCCACTTTCAATAATTTGCCCGCCCTCTAAAACCATTATTAAATCTGCATCTCTTATTGTAGAAAGCCTATGTGCTATAACAAAGCTTGTTCTGCCATTTGCAAGGCGCAAAAGTGCCTCTTGAATTTTAAGCTCTGTGCTTGTATCAACGCTTGATGTTGCTTCGTCAAGAATTAGTATAGGTGCAGAGCATAATACTGCCCTTGATATTGCAATTAGCTGACGTTGTCCTTGCGATAGTGTATCTGTTGCGCCAGTAACCAAGGTGTCATACCCCTGTGGTAGCCTGCAAATAAACGTATGCGCATTAGCTGCAATTGCCGCCTCTATAACTTCTTCCTTTGTGGCATTTGGTCTTCCATAGCGCATATTATCTTCTATCGTTCCTGTAAACAGGCAGGTGTCCTGCAATACAACGGTAAACGCAAGGCGCAGGCTTTCTCTTGTATAATTTCTAATGTCAACTCCATCTATACAAACGCACCCTCCAGTTACATCATAAAACCGAGTGAGTAAATTTACAATAGTTGTCTTTCCTGCACCTGTTGCACCAACGAGCGCAACAGTTTGCCCACTTTTAACCTTAAAGCTAACGTTTTTAAGCACGTTAACACCCTTTATATATGCAAATGTAACATTGTCGAATTGCACATCACCACGAGGGTTAGTCAGGTTAATTGCATTTGGCACATCGCCCTGCTCTTCCGCCTCTTCAAGCACATCAAACACACGTTCTGCACCTGCAAGCGCAGATTGTATAGTATTAAATATGCTTGCTATATCGTTAAGTGGCCTTGCAAACTGGCGTGAATATGTGCTAAAGCTTGCAATTGTGCCAACACTTATAAGTCCACTAACTGCCATAACTCCTCCAACCCCTGCAACCAATGCAAAGCCTAAATTTGTGATTACATTCATAAGTGGCATTAGAAAGCCAGACCATATTTGAGCCTTTGTAGAATGATATAACAGCTTTTTATTAGTTTCCTCAAATTTCGAAATAACATTTTCCTCTTGGTTAAATGCCTTAACCATTCTTAGCCCTGAAATTGATTCTTCAATAATTCCATTTAAAATTCCAAGCTCTTTTTGTTGACCTGAAAACATTTTTCTAGACTTTTTAGCAATTATGCGTGTTAAAACAAATACCAATGGTATCGTTACAAGCGATACAAGTGTAAGGTGTGGGCTTAGAATTATCATAAATATTATTGAACCTATAATAGTTATCAAGGAATTCATAAGCTGTGTTGTTGATTGTGCAATGGTAACGCTTATATTATCTATATCATTTGTAAGCCTGCTCATTAGCTCACCATGGGTGTGTGTGTCATGATATGTTAGTGGTATATTTTGAAATTTTTCAAACAATGTCTTGCGTAGGGCTAAAACTATTTTTTGAGATGTTCCTGCCATTATGTACCCCTGCAAGGTAGAACAAAGCCAATCTAAACCGTATGCTATAAAAAGTGCAAATACAGCCATTCGTATAAAGCCATAATCAATTGCGCCCTTTACAATTCCATCATTTATTGCGTTTATTGCATAGCCTACAATTATTGGTGCAAAAAGCACTGCTACGCTTGAAATTAGCAATAATAAAAATACAATAAAAATTTCTTTGCCCTCATGGAGGTATAGCTTAAAAAGTCGCTTTAATGTGCCTTTTCTGTCTTTTGGCTTTGCAGTTGGTTGAAATCTACCCATTCCCCCACTCCCAAAACGCTTTGGCATAGGCGGAAATGCTGTATCTGAGCTTACTCTCTTATTATCCGGCATTTTTTGCACCTCCTCCAATTTGGGAAAGGTATATATCACGATATATTGGGCAATCCAAAAGCAATTGCTCGTGAGTTCCAAGCCCAACCTGATGCCCATTATCTAACACAAGAATTTTATCTGTCGTCATAACCGAGCTTATGCGCTGTGAAATAAGAACGCAGGCAACATCCTTTGAATATTCCTTTAATGAACGCCGAACCTTAGCTTCTGTTACTGCATCAAGTGCGCTTGTGCAATCGTCTAACACAAGAATATCAGGGCTTCCACATATCGCTCGTGCTATTGAAACTCTTTGCTTTTGCCCACCAGATAAATTTACGCCACCTTGACCTAATCTTGTATTAAACCCCTCGTGCGTGGCAATTATAAAATCATAGGCCTGTGCTGCCATTGCGGCGGCTGTTATATGCTTATCATCTGCGTTATTTTCACCCCAAGCTATATTATCCCTTATAGAGCCAGTAAATAGCGTTGCTGTTTGTGGTACAATTGCGATATGGCTCCTTAGTACCGAAGCTGGCATATCGCTTATATTATAGCCACTAATATTAATACTACCACCTGTTGTTTCATAAAAGCGTAGCAATAATGAAGCAAGTGTGCTTTTGCCAGAGCCAGTTGGTCCAATAACTCCAAGCGTTTGCCCCTTGGAAAGTGAAAAGCTTATGCTTTTAAGTGCCATCTCCCCTGTTGAGCCTGGGTATGCAAAGCTAACATTGTCTAATGCTAATTCTATATTTTCAAAATTATAATCATTTGTTTCATTTATTGCATATAAATTCTCTGTATCCTCCATATTCATAACCTCTGCAACCCTTACAGCAGAAGCTTTTGTGCGGACGTACATATTTAGTATGTTAGAAATCATATTTAATGACATAAGTATTTGTGCCATATATGTTATAAAAGCTATAATCTGCCCAACGCCCATTTCACCTTTATCTGCCCAATGTGAACCAAGCAGAATAATTACAGCTATTCCACAATTTACAGCCAAAGAGGTAAGTGGTGAAAAAGCATTTAGTATGCGGTTTGCCTTTGTGGTAACAGCTGAAAGTCTTTTGTTTGCAACCTCAAAGCGTTCCTCCTCGTGCTTAAACCGACCAAAAGCCTTAACGAGCCTAATGCCCATAAGGTATTCTCGTATCGTTGTATTAAGCTTGTCTATTGCACCTTGAATATGTGAAAACTGAGGGTAAGAAAGCTTCATACTTAGCATAATAAATATTATAACAATAACTACTATAGAAACAATAATTGGAACTGTGCGAATATTAAGCGTGAATGCCATAAAAATTCCACCAAAACACATTACTGGTGCTTTGAAAAACACACGCATTAGTCCGTTGAAAAAGTTAGTAATTTGGGTTACGTCATTAGTCATTCTTGTAACTAATGAGCCACCATCAAATTTATCTGAATCGGTTACAGATAATTTTTGAATTTTTATGAATAAGTCACTACGCACCTCTGCCCCAAACCTTTGCGAGGCATTACTGCTAAGAATATTTCTTATACACGCAAATACCGCACCAATGGCTGTTATGCTTAGCATTAGCATTGCCGAGTGCATAACATATTGCATATCGAGTTTGCGAACACCATTATCAATTAATCGTGCCATAATTTGTGGCTGAATTAAGTCACACACAGCCTCAAACGAAACACAGATAACAGAGGTAATAAAAAGAAATCTATAATTTATCCAATATTTTAAAAGAAACTTCATATATGCTTTCACTCCACTTCAAACATTTTTTGCTTAATTATTATATCATAAATTTATTTTATATTAAACATAATAAATTTATATTGAATAAAAAAGTGATTTGTGGTATACTTTTCGTTGAAACCAAAGTAATATTGGAGGAAAAATTTTGTGTTTAACATACTAAAAGTTAAAAGACCTGCAATTTTAGCTTTATCTATTATATTGCTTGCAGGCACACTTGCAATGTGTTTGCTTATTTTTAACTTAGATATAAGAGATGCTGTTAGGACTAAGGTTTTAAGCACCACTAAAGAAGTTAAGGCAGTTTTTTTAGGCATTAAAAAAACTACACCAATACTTGCTTATCATGGTGTTGGAACAGATTATTCTTGGGGTGGAAAAAGATATTTTGTATCCCCAGCAGAATTTGAAAATCAGGTTAAATACCTTAGTGATAATGGTTATACAGCTATTACTATTAACCAATTAGATAGTATAAAATCGGTCGATAAGCCCGTTATTTTAACCTTTGATGATGGATATGAGGACGTATATACATATGCGTATCCTATTTTAAAAAAATATGGTATGCACGCATCAATTTTTATAATTTCAGATTTTATTGGCAAGGGGCATTATCTTACAACAAACCAAATACTAAGTATGATGGATGTTTTTGATATTGAAAGCCACACAAAAACTCACCCATCATTAGCAAAAATAGATAAAGATACAGTAAATTATGAGCTATCACAATCTAAAGCAGATATAAAAAAGTTAATTGGTAAGCCTGTATGTGCAATTGCTTATCCTAATTCAAGCTTTGATATTTATGTTACAAAAACTGCATCAAAGTATTATAAATATGGGCTTATGAACTGGGGAGGCAAATATTATGGGTTTGAAAATCCTCTTAGAATACCAAGAATACCAATATATTGGGACGATGATATAAATGAATTTAAGCAAAAAATAAAAAATTAGCCTTTGACGGCTAATTTTTTTTAGTTTAATAACCTCTAACGAAATATACAATAAAAATTACTATTGCAATTGCTAATCTATACCACATAAATATTGCAAAATTATTTTTCTTTAAATATTTAAGCAAAAAGCCTATACACCATGTTCCAACTATTGCCGCTGTTATTGTGCCTATTAAAAATAGTGGATTTGTGATGTTATGTATTATTGCCTTTGATTGTTTTAATGCTGCCCCTGCAATTATTGGTGTCGCAAGTAAAAACGAGAATTTTGCGGCGGTTTCTCTTGTAAAGCCTAAGTATCTTCCTGCTGTCATTGTAACACCTGAACGAGAAACACCTGGCATAAGCGCAAAAATTTGTGCAACACCAACCCATATTGCCTGCTTCATTGTTATTTTATCTAATGTAACAGTTTGCTTTGAATTTTTATCTACATAATATAAAATTACACCCATTATGGCTAAGCCTACTGCTATAACCAAATATTGTGTTCTAATATAGCCTTCTAGAACAGATTCCAATAAAAACCCCATCAATGCGCCTGGAATTGTTGCTATTACTAAGTACCAAAACATTCTTCCATCTTCTGTTTTTGCGCCTTTTGTAAGCCCGTGCTGTGCTAGACTGAGCCAATCCTTAAAGAAAAAGACTACAACAGCAATAAGTGTTCCTAAATGAAGTGCCACATCAAGAACTAAGTCAATATTTGCTCCAGAGGCTTGTTGCAAAACTGTTTCCCAATCAAATAGCCATCTAACAATTATAAGATGTGCCGAGCTTGATATAGGCAAAAATTCGCCTATTCCTTGTACTATTCCTAAAACTATTGCGATAAACCACATAAAATTAACCCCTTTTTAATTTTTTCTAAGTTAAAATATTATATCACCTTAAAAAAGAATTTACAACATAATATTTAGTTAGACTAAAAAAACAAAACCCCAACCGCAATAATACGGTTGGGGTTATATGCTTTATATAGCTTATTTATTAAGTCTTGCTTCAAGTGATGCAAGTTGAGCCTCAATTTCTTTTGGGAGCTTACTAAATTTAGCAAAGAACTCTTTTTGTCCTGCAACGTCTTCCATCCAAACGTCTTTGTCAACCTTTAATAGCTCTGAAAGAACTTCATCGCTAATGTTAAGACCGTTAAGGTCTAAATCTGCTTTATTTGGTAGGTAACCGATTGCTGTTTCGTTAGCTTCAACTTTGCCGTCGCAACGCTCAGTTATCCAGTTAAGAACACGCATATTATCACCGAAACCTGGCCATATAAACTTGCCATTTTCGTTTGTTCTAAACCAGTTTACGTTAAATATTTTTGGTGGGTTAGGAATTTTCTTACCCATTTCTAACCAGTGAGCGAAATAGTCGCCCATATCGTAGCCACAGAATGGAATCATCGCCATTGGGTCACGACGAACTACGCCAACTTGACCAATTGCTGCTGCTGTTGTTTCAGAAGCCATTGTTGCACCAACAAATACGCCGTGGTTCCAATCGAAACTCTCGTATACAAGTGGAGCTGTTTTTGCACGTCTGCCACCAAATACAATAGCGCTAATTGGCACGCCTTGTGGGTTCGCAAATTCGCTTGAAATACATGGGCATTGTATAGCAGGTGCTGTGAATCTTGAATTAGCATGAGCAGCAGGTGTTCCTTTTGCAGGTGTCCAATCCTCGCCTAACCAGTCAATAGCGTGAGCTGGAGCAGCCTCATCATGACCTTCCCACCAAACAGTACCATCATCTTTAAGTGCAACATTTGTGAATATAGTATTGCTCATTGTTGTAGCAAGAGCATTATAATTTGTTTTTGAGCTTGTTCCAGGAGCAACACCAAAGAAACCTGCTTCTGGGTTGATTGCCCATAGACGACCATCAGGACCTGGACGTAACCAAGCGATATCGTCGCCAACTGTCCAAACTTTGTAGCCTTCTAATTCTTTTGGTGGAATAAGCATTGCAAGGTTAGTCTTACCACATGCGCTTGGGAAAGCAGCAGCGATGTATTTAACTTCACCTTGTGGGTTTTCAAGACCTAATATAAGCATATGTTCTGCCATCCAGCCCTCGTTTTTGCCAAGGTAGCTTGCAATTCTAAGTGCAAAACATTTTTTGCCAAGAAGAACGTTTCCGCCGTAAGCAGAGTTGATTGACCAAATTGTGTTATCCTGTGGGAAATGCACAATGTATCTTTCTTCTGGGTTTACATCAGCTGTACAATGTAGGCACTTTGTAAAATCACCAGTTTCACCGATTTCATCAAGAGCAACCTGACCCATACGAGTCATAATATTCATATTAAGAACAACATAAATACTGTCTGAAAGCTCCACGCCAACCTTGCTAAAAGGTGATTTTGCAGGACCCATTATGAAAGGAATAACATACATTGTTCTGCCCTTCATTGAACCAGCAAATAAGTTTGACATTTTTGCATACATTTCGCTTGGTTCCATCCAGTTATTAGTTGGACCAGCTTCTTCTTTTGTGTTAGAACAAATAAATGTTCTATCCTCTACACGAGCAACGTCATTTTGCGCTGTTCTGTGTAGGTAGCAGCCTGGAAGCTTATCTTGGTTTAGCGTAATAAGTGTTCCACTTGCAACCGCCTGCTTTGTTAATTCGTCTAATTGTGCTTGTGAACCGTCAACCCAAACAACGTTGTCTGGTTGCGTAAGGTCTTTCATTTCTTCAACCCAGTTTAAAACCTTTTTGTTACTTGTCATTTTTGTTTCCTCCTAATATATTAAAGTAATTTTTTTTATCGTAAGCTACCACTTTTATATTATACAGCATAATTCAACAAAATAAAAGCATTTAGTGAATATTTTCACAAATTTGTATAAATTGACTAATATTTAACGTTTCGCCCCTTGCGTTTTCGTTACCACACACTAAAACTATAAGCTCTCGCAGTTCGTCCTTAGGCATTTCAAAGGCTGAAGATAGTGCATTAGCTAAGGTTTTACGCCTCTGACCGAAGGCAGCCTTTACAACCTTGAAAAATTTATCTTGGTTTGAAACCTGTGGTATTGTATGGTTTTTTATATCAATTTTAATTACAGCAGATGTAACCTTTGGTGCAGGCATAAAGCTTTCTGGTGGCACAATTGTTATAATTTCAGGCGTAGCGTAAAATTGCACTGCAACAGATAATGCACCATAATCCTTCGTGTTAGCCCTTGCAACTATGCGCTCGGCAACCTCTTTTTGTATCATAACGGTTATGGATTCCAATGGCAAAGCCTCTTCTAAAAACTTCATTATAAGGGGCGTAGTAATATAGTAAGGCAAATTTGCAACAACCACAACTGGCATACCTGCAAGATGTTCATTTATTATGTCATTTAGGTTTAACCTTAATGCATCACCTTGAATTATCTCTACATTAGAATATGCAACAAAGGCTGTTTTAAGGTATTCTGCAATTTGCCTATCAAGCTCTATTGCAACAACCTTTCCAGCATTTTCTGCAAGCTCGGCTGTGAGCGTGCCAATTCCAGGCCCAATTTCAATTACACCATAGTCCTTATTAACGCCACTCGCCCTTATTGTTTGCGCCAAAACCTCATCATCAATCAAAAAGTTTTGCCCAAGAGATTTATTAAATTTCAACCCACTATTGCCCATTATTTTCTTAATAACCTGTGGTGAGGTCAATTTCATAAGTATATCCCCCCAATGTAAAATATGATAACATAGTTTTTGCAACTTTTCAATTGCTTTTTTTCATTTTTAGTAATATAATTTAAAAATAGAAGTTTTCATTGGAGGAAATTATGGATATATTTATTCGGATTTTAAAGGATGCAAAAAAGTATTACCCACAAATGGGGATTAGCTTGCTTGGGCTTGTCGTTGTGACTTTGACTCAGCTTACAGCACCACAAATTATTAGAAAACTTATTAGGCTTATTACTAATAATGACCCAAATCTTATAAATGGTGCTATTTATTTTGCGCTACTCCTGCTTGGGTTATACATAATTGAGTTCGTGTTTACTTATTTTCGTGCATATTATGGGCATTATGCAGCGTGGAAATATGTTTCAGACCTTAGAATTAGAGTGTATGAGCATTTTCAAAAGCTTTCGCTTAGCTATTATCACGATAAGCAAACAGGACAGCTTATGTCACGAGCCGCAAACGATACACGAGATTTAGAGGAATTAATTGCACATTCTGTGCCAGATTTAATAGTTAGTGTATTTATTTTTGGTGGAGTTTTAGTTATACTTTTTAACATTAATCCAGTTCTTGCAATATTCACATTGCTTACAACACCTGCCTCGGTAATTTTAGTTAGGCGATTTGCAAAAAAGGGGTATCCATTATTTCGTGATTCACGCCAAAAGTATGCTGAATTTAACGCAGTTTTGCATGATGATTTAAATGGGATTAAAGAAATTCAAGCATTTAATCAGCAGGAGCGTGAATTAGAGCGAGTAAGAATATCATCTGAAAGACATATAGATTTAAACCTTAGTGCATTAAAGCTTTCTGCAATTTATCACCCCGGTGTTTCATTTGTAACAAACTTCGGAACTGTGCTGGTGGTGGGCGTAGGGGGAGTGCTTGCAGCAGGCGGAAAGCTTCCTGTTGAAGATATTGTTGCATTTATGATTTATTTATCTATGTTTTATCAACCGATTAACACCCTTGCACGTCTTAATGAGGGGCTACAAAACTCTATTGCTTGTGCTACTCGTGTGTTTGAGGTTTTAGACACAGAATCTGAGGTTAAAGAATGTAAAAACCCAACAGAGCTTGGCAGGGTTAAAGGGGAAATTTGCTTTGAGAATGTAAGCTTTTCATACGTTGATGGAATAGAAGTGCTAAAAGACATTAATCTTACAATAAAACCAGGTGAAATGGTTGCACTTGTTGGTCCAACAGGTGTTGGAAAAACAACTATGGCAAGCCTTTTAAATAGGTTTTATGACCCATGTGGTGGTAGAGTTACAATTGATGGGGTTGATTTAAAGGACGTTTCGCTTCATTCATTAAGGAATAACATTAGCGCTGTATTGCAAGATGTATTTTTATTTAACGGAAGCGTTACAGAAAACATTTCGTATGGTATTGAAAATGCAAATATGTCTGATATAATCCGTTCCGCACAAAATGCCAATGCTGATGAATTTATAGATAATTTAGAGGACGGCTATGATACAATAATCGGCGAACGTGGTGTTAAGCTAAGCGGAGGGCAAAAGCAAAGATTATCTATTGCAAGGGCACTACTTCGAGATACCCCAATATTAATTCTTGATGAGGCAACTGCCTCTGTTGATATGGCGACTGAAAAGCTGATTCACGAGGCGATTGACAGCGTTGTTAAGGATAGGACAACATTAATTATTGCTCACCGCCTTGCATCAATTAAAAAGGCAGATAAAATAGTTGTTTTAGAGGAAGGTCGCATAATAGAAATTGGCACACATAATGAGCTTATAAAAAAAGGTGGATTATACGCCGATTTATGCGCAATACAATTTGAAGTTTAAGAAGTATAAAATATTTTGCAAAAACTATTGCAGGACAGGTTTACATTATGTTATACTAAAAACCGAAAGAGTTGATAGCCTTTAAAGCAAACAAGAGCTTCTTTTATGTGTAGAAGAAATGAGGATTACCACTTGAGAATGTTAGGAATAGATTATGGGGTTGCACGCACTGGTGTTGCGGTTACAGACGCACTTTCCTTTATGGCACAAGGCGTTGAGACGATACACAACAGAAACCCTGAAAAGATTGCTGAAAAAGTTTTAGAGTTCGCCGAAAAATTCCAAGTCGGTATAATTGTTGTTGGATTACCAAAGAATATGAACAATACTATTGGAGAACGTGGCGAAGCTACACTCAAATTTGTAGAGCTTTTAAAGAGTAAAACAAGTTGCGAGGTTATCACTTGGGATGAACGTCTTTCGACTGTTAGTGCAATTCGTACTCTAAACGAAACTAATACTCGTGGGGCAAAAAGAAAAGCAGTAATTGATACAGTTGCGGCTACAATTATACTGCAAAATTATTTAGATTATAAAACGAAAGGTTGACGAGAATTTATGAGTGAAGAATTTAACGAGGAAGTAAACGACAGGCTAATCGAGCTTACAGACGAGGAAACTGGCGAGGCAGTTCTTTTCGAGCATCTTGATACTATTGAAATGAACGAAAAAACATATTTTGTATTAACAGAATATTATGAAGAAGAGCAAGACGAAAGCGATGTTTACGTTATGACAGTTGTTCAGCTTGATGATGGCGAGGAAACACTTGAAATCGTTGAGGATGAAACTGAGGTTGAGGCAGTTTTCGAGGAATTCAAAAGTCGTTGTGAGGATGACTTCGATTTTGCTGAATAATAGAAGCAAAAAGTTTCTAATTACCACTTGATTTTTTGTTCAAAACAATGTATAATCAACTTGTAATAAAGCTTAATGTTTTCCCTGAGGTGTGCGTGATTTAGGCATATTTATAACCAACACAATTTTTACGGGAGCTGAACCTCTGTTCTCTGCGTGTACGCCCAGATTTATCTGGGAAACCCATAAACGAACAGGAAGCACCCACCTGCTATTGCAGGTTGTAAATCTGCCCAGTAAACGGCACAATGGGGATAATCAAAACATAGCAGCTATGCTGCTCTTATACGGTGAAATACCTTATGGTATTTCACCGTTTTTTTGTATTATTACAATAATGCTTTATCTACTTTTCGTCTTGCTATTCTTGACATTGTGACTCACATCAAATTAAGCACATCACATTGTTTGCTATCGATTAACACAAAAGAATCTTCCCACTTTGTTATTGCTTGTTATAGTCAAGCAAAAGAACCTTACCATTGCTTCTGTCTACTCTTTTGGAGACAATACTGCGGTTTCTAATATCTTTACATAATCACCCAAATAATCGTAATTTGACTGGTCATTGTTGTCATACACACAGAAAATACCGATTATTTTTTTAACATTTTTGTTATAAACAAAGGAATAACTCGCAGGCGAAACTTTATCTTTATCTTGTATTAAGAAAGAGAGTGTCCAACCGGGCATTCCAGCAATTGTATTTTTTTCTGATTTTTGAATCTTAGCATTTTTATAGGCTTCATTGCCCATTACACTATCAACAACTGTTGGTATCTTGTTGTTGAAATCTTCTTGCGTTCCTGAAAAATCAACGCAATTAAATTCCAAACTCGCATAATACTCAGTTTTTTTAGGGTAAAATATTTTTTTAGTTTCCGTTGAATCCTCTGATAACACATCAAAATATGATGGAAAAGAAAAATCAATTCCATAAAAAGAAAGTGTCTGGTTGGTTTTTTGATTAAAGCCACTTATGTTTCTGTCGCTTTTGGATTTATCCGTTTCCAAGATTGACGTGGGTTTTTCCCCATTTGATGATAGTCTTCCAATACCTGATTTAATTTCGCCTGTTTCTTTAATGCAAAGCTCAATTAAATTAATAGTGGGCATTTTTTCCTTGGTAGAATAACCTTGATATACTCCACATAAAATAATGGGTTTTCCAATAATGTCATTATATTCGTTTTCATTAGCAATAATCGTTGACTGTAATATTACTAACCAATTATTCTTATCATTATCTCTGAGATAACCAATAATACCTTTTCCTATATCAGTATCAATAATACTTGTTTTATCAATAATACCCTCTAAATATATTCTTCTCCCAGCAAGACCATTATTAGATGCAAAAGAATTGAATTTTGAAAAAACTGCCTTTTCATAACCACCAGTAAAGTTGGATGGAACTTTGCCACTTCCACACGCGGCGAGTGACATACATATAATGAGTGTGAATGCGAATGTCAGTAACTTTTTCATAATGTACCTACTTTCTTCCCGTGTCGCCGATAGAACAGCATAGTTTTGGTATGTTTTTTTAATTGAAGGTGAAAATATCAGAGAATATCGTATTTCTGATGTACCATTCTTCCAACACATCCTAACGTAAAGCAAGGGGACGGTTTGAGGTGTTATAAAATCCCCATAACAATACCGTAACTCCAGTATTCTAATGTAGCATATGGATATTATACAACATTTTGCCATAAAAATCTATGAATTTATAAAAAATATTTTACTAATGTGTGATAATATTTTTGTCAGTTTCACCATACATACCTATCTAAATCTACAATATAATCCTCGCTAACAACAATCCCTTCTTCTATAAGAAACTGTTTTTGCATTTCAATTCCACCAAAGGCAAAATGTTTTGCTAATTTACCCTTGCTGTTTACCACCCTATGGCAAGGGATAATAATTGGCTTTGGGTTTTTATGCAAAACGTTCCCAACAGCACGAGAGGCATTAGGCGAGCCACAAAGTATGGCTATTTGCCCATAAGTTGCAACCTTTCCTTTTGGTATTTTCCCAATTGCTTCAAATACTTTATTCTTGAAATTAGTCATAATATTCTCCCTTTTATTTCATAAGATAGTACAATAAGCTTTATTATAAGGAGGTAGGCGCAATGAGTGATAATTATCTTGATATGGGGCACCAGCATATAATATCATCTGCAAGAGGAGATGTAAATGGTGATATGTTGCCTGACAATGTTTATTTAACAGGCAAAAAAACGCCAGATAGTCCGTTCGTGCAAAACATTACACTTGTTATAAAAAGTGGTCTAAGAGGTGGGTTTGTAGGCATACCATTAAAACAAAATGCAGGGTACAACCCTACTCTATTTCTTGGTGATTTTACGGGTGATGGCGTAAATGACATCTTAGTTGGAATTACCTCTGGCGGAAGTGGCGGAATTATGTATTATTACATATATTCGTTTATGGATAATGTGCCCAAATTGCTTTTTGATGTTGATGTGTATAATGAGCAGTATCAATATGAAGTTAATTATATGGACAATTTCAAGGTTAAGGTGATTAGTAACAAAAACAATGCAACATACATTATTGATATATTTTATAAGGGTAGTGAATATCTAAACGAAATATATGATGCAGACGGTAAGCTAAAAGCACCTATTATTGGGTTTGTAAATCCACTTAGTGGGCTGTATCCTGTGGATTTTGATTCAAATGGCGTGTACGAGCTACTCGCATATCAAAAAATAGCAGGAAGATATAATGCCGATTCATTAGGCTATGTGCAGAATATTTTAAGCTGGAATGAGAGTGAGTTTACTCTATATAACCAGTATGTAGCCATTTTTGGAGCAGACTGAATCACGGAAATTTCATCGATTGTTACATTTGTATTACAAGCATTGTAATATTACCTCATTTAAGGTATAAAAAGGTGAGGTGATATGAAATGAAAGAGGTAGTATTCAAGCATTTCAGCGTGATTGAG
>Ga0247840_10004934_pt1 | contig 20568 bp, 19 predicted proteins | sample LaCruzMarch2015__FD_192404 | JGI IMG/M metagenome (GOLD analysis project Ga0247840, IMG submission 192404) | Freshwater microbial communities from meromictic Lake La Cruz, Castile-La Mancha, Spain - LaCruzMarch2015_17m | ecosystem: Environmental > Aquatic > Freshwater > Lake | place: Spain... | reverse complement strand
TCCCAGGGTTTCGACCACATCCGCCCGCGCTGTCAGGGTGTTTCCATGGCCTGCACCCATCGCAGGGTCATGCGCCGCGATATCCTCGGGGCGGACACCGAAGATAACCGGCCGCCCGGCATGGGGTTTGAGCCGGGAATGAAACGCCTCGGGCGCCCGGAGCCGGAAACCGCCGGCATCGATGAACCAGGCGCCGTCTTCCCGAACCAGTGTCGCCTCGATGAAGTTCATTGCCGGCGACCCGATGAAACCGGCGACAAAGCGGTTGGTCGGCTGCCCGTACACTTCCAGCGGTGCGCCGGTCTGCTGCAGGGCGCCGTTGTGCATGATGAAGATCCGGTCGGCCATGGTCATGGCTTCCACCTGATCGTGGGTGACGTAGATGATGGTAGCGCCAAGACGCCGGTGAAGCTTGCTGATCTCGGCCCGCATCGCCACCCGCAGCTTGGCGTCGAGGTTGGAGAGCGGCTCGTCGAAGAGGAACACCTTGGGCTTGCGGACGATGGCCCTTCCCACCGCCACACGCTGCCGCTGCCCTCCGGAGAGCTCCTTGGGCTTTCGTTCGAGCAGGTTCTGGATACCGAGGATGTCGGCCGCCTCCTGCACCCGCCTGTTGATTTCTTCTTTCGGAAACTTCCGGATCTTGAGCCCAAAGCCCATGTTGTCCCGGACGTTCATGTGCGGATAGAGGGCGTAATTCTGAAAGACCATGGCGATGTCCCGGTCTTTGGGCGCCATGTCGTTGACAAGTGTATCGTCGATAAAGATCTCGCCGGACGTTATCGTTTCAAGGCCCGCGATCATCCGCAGCGCTGTGGTCTTGCCGCATCCGGAGGGGCCGACCAGCACCGCGAACTCCCGGTCCCGGATCTCGATCGAAAGGTTGTCAACCGCCGTCACGGCATTGAACCGTTTCACCAGATTTTTCAGAATCACATTGGCCATATCAGAGATCTCTTGAATATTATTGCGACTTTTTGCAGGAGGGCTTGCAATCCTCCGCTCGCCTGCGATGGTCGGATCAGATTCAACCACGGCGCTCATCTTAATGAATTGGAATAGATTGTCAAGAAATGAAACGCTCATGATCGGCTTATCGGCAAATATGGTTGACGGACAAGCGCCTCCCCGTTATACTCAGCGCCGCTGAAACTCGTCACCAAACGGGAGAGAGGCGAAAATTGCCATAGAATGGCATAATTACACTATTATAAAGGAGGATTTCATGCCTGAAGCGGATACCGGAAAGGTCGCAAAAAGTTTTTATACGGATGTGCCTCAACAGGGCGAACTCTTTTTCCTAAAAGGGTCGAATTCCTATGACTGGGGGATGAAAAACCGGCTTGCCCGCATTTTTAATGCGATGTCCGGCAAGACCGTGATGCTCGCCTTTGACCACGGCTATTTCCAGGGACCGACGACCGGTCTGGAGCGGCCGGACATCACCATCCTGCCGCTTGCTCCTTACGCCGACGCGCTCATGCTGACGCGCGGGATTCTGCGGTCGGTGATGCCGCCCTCCCTCAACCGGGCCACCGTGCTTCGCGCCAGCGGCGGGCCGAGCATTCTGAAGGAACTCTCCAATGAGCATATCGCCATGGATATGGACGATGCGGTTCGCCTGAACGCATGCGCCGTGGCGACACAGGTGTTCATCGGCGGCGAATTCGAAACGCAGTCGGTGATCAACCTGACAAAGCTGATCGACATGGGCAACCGGGTCGGGATGCCGGTTCTGGGTGTGACGGCGGTCGGCAAGGATCTGGTTCGCGACACCAAATACATCCGGCTTGCCACGCGCATGTGCGCCGAGCTCGGCGCCGCGTTTGTAAAAACCTATTTCGTGCCCGATTTTGAGACGGTTACCGCCGCCTGTCCTGTTCCCATCGTCATCGCCGGCGGCAAGAAACTTCCCGAACTCGAAGCGCTGCAGATGGCTTATGAGGCGATCAACCAGGGGGCGGCGGGCGTGGACATGGGGAGGAACATTTTCCAGTCCGAAGCGCCAGTGGCCATGATCCAGGCCGTTCGCAAGGTGGTTCATGAAAACATGAGCCCCGCACAGGCGTATGAGATGTTCCTCGATCTGAAACGGCAAAAGGCATAGTGAACTGCCGGGAAAGCAACCACCATGAACAATGGCTGGAACGAAGCGGAAGCAGATGATTTTGTGAATCAGTGGGGAGACGATGCGGCATCATGTCCCCCGCGAAACGATTTAGCGCTTCTGGCCTATACGACGCGCCTGGTAGGAAGTCGGCCGGATCTTGCCATGCATGGCGGCGGAAACACGTCGCTAAAAGGAATGGTCAAAACCGTTGCCGGTGATGATGTCGCGGCGCTTTTCGTCAAGGCGTCGGGTGTTTCGCTGGAGGCAGTTCTCCCCCCGGATTTTGTCTGTCTCGACCTTGGGTATCTCAAAAAACTGCGAATGGTTTCGTCTCTCACCGACGAAATCATGGCCGACGAATTCCGCACGCACATGCTCAGGCCCTGCGATAAAATGCCTTCGATCGAGACGTTGATGCATGCCTTTCTGGACCACAGAAGCATTGTGCATACGCATCCGACGGCCATCCTGGCGCTGACCAATCGGGCCGGAGGCAAAGAAACGATTGTCGCGGCATTGGGAGACGATGTCGGGGTGGTTCCGTATGTGGATTCCGGCCTGGCGCTTGGCCGTGCGGTCGCCGATGAGTTCGACCGCAGAAAAGAGTGCCGGGCGATCGTGGTGATGCATCACGGCCTGATCACTTGGGGAACAACTCCGAAACAGGCCTACGACCTTACGATAGCACTGGTTGACAGGGCAGAAGAATACCTGCGGAAGTCCCGGCGGCGCATCGCCCCGGTGAACACGGCGACAGCCCTTGAAACCGCCCGCAAGCGCTATACGAAAATCGCGCCACTGCTCCGGGGCCTGCTTTCACCGGAGTCCGGCGACCCGGACAACCCGCATGAAATCATGGTCATTGCGCCGCTCATCACTGGAGAGACGCTCGATATTCTGGATTTTCCCCGGGCCGAAGCGCTTGCCTGCACGGCGCCGCTGACGCCGGATTATCTTGTGTGGACCAAGGCCTATCCGCTGTTCATCGAAAACCCCGATTATGAAAACATCGATCTCCTCCGCGGACAACTGGCCCGGGAGATCGAATTGTTCAGCTCCCGCTATGACGCCTATCTCAAGAAATATTCACCGCGTCTCCCGGGATTCGACGCCACCGTGTTCGACCTTCTGCCAAGGGTCATTCTGCTGCCCGGTTTGGGCGCTGTCTGCGCAGGGCCAGACCTGGGTACGGCACGAATCGCCCGCGACATCACCGAACAGGCGCTCACCGTCAAGCGCACCATCAGCGAAACGGACGGAACCTACCTCGGATTGACGGAAGAGCACCTCTTCGACATGGAATTCAGGATGCTTCAGAGAGCAAAAGTCGCCGGGAAAGTTCAAAAGCCGCTGCGGGGTCGCGTGGCGATCGTCACGGGAGCGGCCGGCGCGATCGGATCGGGCATCTGCGAAGAGTTGCTCCGCCAGGGCTGCCATGTCGCGGCAACGGATCTACCAGGCGAGAATCTGGACGCCATGGCAAACACGCTGCAAAACCTGCATGGGGATCGGGCGCTCGCCGTGCCGCTCGATGTCACCAACGGCGCATCGGTCGCGGCGGCCTTCGAAAAAACGATCGAGGCATTTGGCGGAATCGATATCGTCGTCATCAATGCCGGCCTGGCGCATGTCTCTGCGCTAACGGAATTGGATCTTGAAGCATTCCGGAAGCTGGAACGTGTCAACGTCGATGGAACCCTGCTGATGCTGGCCCAGGCCGGAAAGCTCTTCAAACTGCAAAACACCGGCGGTGACATTGTGCTGATTTCCACCAAGAATGTATTTGCCCCTGGTGCGAAATTCGGCGCCTACAGCGCAACGAAGGCCGCAGCCCATCAGTTGTGCCGCATTGCCAGCATCGAGTTTGCGGAGATGGGCGTGCGCGTGAACATGGTGTCGCCCGATGCCGTGTTTTCGCATGGGGCAAAGAGATCGGGCCTGTGGGCGCAGGTTGGGCCGGACCGCATGAAGGCCCGTGGCCTCGATGAAAAGGGTCTTGAAGAGTACTATCGCGAGCGAAATCTGCTAAAGGCGCGGGTCACCGCCCAGCATGTCGCGCGGGCCGTCCTTTTCTTCGTGACCCATCAGACACCGACAACCGGCGCAACCATCCCCGTGGACGGCGGCCTGCCGGACGCGACGCCCCGCTAACCGGCGGGAATCACTCATCCGGAACCATTTCCAGTTTCAATGCCAACAGCGACTGGTTGATGTCCAGGATTACAAAGATCAGCGCTCCGATCAGGCACAGCATGCTCAGGATGAACAGTGCACCGATCAGCAATGCCACCTCCAGTTGCCACAATGCCGTGAAGAAGATCACGATGATCAGAATTGCCGAGGCAAGCGCACTCGTCGCACACAGCATGATCGCCGTCCGGATGAGGCGCGCGCGTCTCCAGAGAATCTGGAGTTGTGCCGACACCTTGGCGTGCTTGTTTTCCGTAGCGGTCGGAAGGATTGCGGCCAGGATTCTCACCCGATCGATGGTCCTCCCGAGACGGTTCGTCATGGTCAAAAGGACCAATCCCAGGCCGGAGATCAGGATCATCGGACCGATCGCCGTCTGGAGCACCGGGAGCATTTGCGCAACAGATGGGATATTCATGAGGCCTCCTCAGATTTGTTCTCGCATTGTGATCATAGCATCATGCAAGGTGATGTCAAAGCACCATCTCGTTGACAAGAAGCAAGGCAAGACCCGATTTATTTTCATTGACATTTTTCCGCTAGACCCTTACAGTTTAGACCAGTTTTAAGGCCCAGTTTAATGGCCTTTAAGGAGGGGCGCCATGCAGCAGGCAAAATTCAGTTGCAAAGAGAACCAGGTTGAGTTTTTAAATAATTATAAGGATTACGGTTTCAAGGATAAGAGCGCCCTGGTTCGTGAGTCCCTGGATCTGTTGAGGGAAAAGTTGGAATCGCAGAAATTGCGGGAATCAGCCGAGTTGTACGCTGAGACTTACAGAGAGGATTCCGAGCTCAAGGCCTTGACAGACTCAGCTGCCAAAGGATGGCCCGAATGACAACCATTGAACGGGGCATGGTCATCGATATCGATCTGGATCCGGCACAGGGGTCTGAGACGGGCAAAGTTCGACCTTGCGTGGTCGTGACCAACGATGTTTACAATGCACGCGTCCCGGTCATTCAGGTTGTGCCGATCACGGCCTGGAATGAGAAGAAGGCGCGAATCAAGACCAATGTGACCCTTGCCCCTTCTCCAATAAACGGCCTGGACAAGAAGTCCGTCGCCGACTGCCTGCAAACCCGCCCGATTGATTATCGCCTGAGATTGTCTCGGGTGCGGGGCAAGCTGGAACAAGACGATTTGCACATGATCGATCAAGCCCTGAAAGTAGTTTTCTCTCTATGAACTCAGATCAAGAAAGGCCCGACTGGCCGGGCGACTCTCGTAGGCAGGTTATTTTAAGAGGGTAAAACTTTTTCCGGGTCGGAGATTTCATAGTTCAGTCATAGTGTTACAGAGTGACACGGCGCTGCACTCCCGGAAAATGGCCACCAAGTGTGACCTAGCTTTCCGGGAAAAATGCCTTGACAAGTGGGCTCTGCTCACTCATAACTTCTTTGGTTAGCTCCGCTACCCATGTTCACACAAAGGCCAAAAGAGGACGACTTTATTAATAGAAAGGTTGCGATCATATGAATACAGGAACCGCGATACGGATCAATCGTATACAGAAAACACTTACGGTGCTGTCAGATGACCAACTAAGCGAGGTGGAAAAGCTGCTTAAAAATATTGCCCCCCCATCCGGCACAAAGCGCACAATGAAACTTAAAGGAATATGGAAAGGTAAAGGTTTCGAGACAATCAATTTGGAAAAGGAAATTCAGGGACTTCGAAAGGAAGCCATACAGGCCATAGAGCGGCGGGACATTTGACATGGAATACCTGGCGGATACAGTTGCGATTATTCGATATTTCTCAGGCGCCGGAAAGATTGGCACACAGGCTCTTCGAATTATGAATGAAGCTGACGAAGGCCAGCACGTGATTTTTGTTTCAGCGCTCACATTGGCAGAAATTCTGCATCTTTCCGAGAAAAACCGCATTGGCATCGGACTTGAAGAATCCCTGGAAATCATCAGCCATGCAGATAACTATCAAATTGCTGATTTAACTCCCACCATCGTCAAAGAGGCTAATCGCTTTTCATTCCCCGACATATTTGACCGGTTGATCATTGCCACAGCTCGTTGCTTGGAGGCGCCCATTGTGACCTGCGATGAACGAATCAAAAGTGCTGATTTTGTTCAGGTAGTCTGGGAATGAAAAAGGATCGGGATGGTGTAATAAGGAATCAATAGGCACTTATTCAAAATGAGCGCAGCAAGATGAATAATATTAATGCGGGAAGTGTCCCTATTTACCAAAAGGTTGATAGGATGGCAAAACCTTATCTCGCCTTGCCACATAAAACTACGTAAAATAACAACTTCAAGGAGGAAAACAACGCTGAAAAAGATTCTGATCATCCTGGCCTGCGGTCTCCCAATTTTCTATGCCGGTGTCGCTGGAGCCGGCGAACCGGCGGCCAAAAACCCTGTCGTACTCATGGAAACCAGCCTGGGGAACGTGAAAATGGAGCTCTTCGCCAAGGAGGCGCCAATTTCTGTAAAGAACTTCCTGAACTATGCCAACAGCCGCTTCTATGACGGCACCATCTACCACCGGGTCATTCCCGGCTTCATGATTCAGGGCGGAGGTTTTACAGCCGACCTGAATCAGAAACAGACCAACCCGCCGATCAAGAATGAAGCGGACAATGGCCTGAAGAACCTGCGCGGCACGCTTGCCATGGCCCGCACCATGGTGGTCGATTCAGCCACGGCCCAGTTCTTCATCAATGTGGTTGACAATGGCGCCCTGAACCATCGTGACAAGACGCAGCAGGGGTATGGGTATGCGGTCTTCGGGAAAGTCACTGAGGGGATGGAGGTCGTGGACAAGATCGCCGCCGTCAAAACCGGTATGCAGAAGGGTTTTCGCGACGTCCCGGACGTAGCGGTTGTCATCAAATCGATGAAAGTGCTCCCGTAACCGAGCTGGCGACAGAATACATTTTTCCCCGATCGCCGACGCCATGCAGGGCGATCGGGTATTATGTCTCTGGAATATCCCGGGAATATCCAATATTGACTTTATACTTGAGAGCAGGATACTGATCAACAAAGATTTTGGAGATATGAAAATGAAAACACTTTTACAGAGAATTTCCATTGATCAGAATATTTGCTTCGGGAAACCCTGCATTCGTGGTACCCGAATCTGGGTTTCCCTTTTGCTCGACCTGCTGGCAGACGGGATGACGATGGAGGAGATCATGATTGAATACCCGCATTTGACAAGGGAAGGCATCCGTGCCGCCGTTGCTTATGGTGCGGAAATGTCTCGAGAGCGCTATGTTGACATTCCCGCCGAGGCAATGGGATGAAATTCAAACTTGACGAGAACTTCGGCAAGCGAACACAGCATCTTTTTAAAATTGCCGGTCATGATGTTCAAACTACCAAGGGCTATCCAGGATGTCCATCAAGAACAAACTGTGGATTGTTGAAACCACCCGCATTCGCATCCATCAATCGGATACGGAAGGTAGCGGAGCAACGTGAGATTGCCGCAGAATTTCTTGCCAAGCTTTGTTATGCGGTTCATTCGGTTGCCCGTGGGGATGAGGCGGTGGCATATTTAGGGCGGGTTCAATCTTACAGATTCAACCCGCGGCTGTGACATAAATCGCGTGGATGAAACCGAACAATTAATATAATCGCAGGGGTCGGGGTGACCGAGAGCGGTCGGCACAGTGGCGTGAGGGAAGGCGGCGCTGGCGACGGGGCCGCGGCTTTGAACACCCTGCTGGTAAGCGGCGCGCAGTTCCTGATGAGCTTGAGCAAAGCGATTGCCCAGCCGACCGGGGCGCCGGAGGACATTGCTGCGAATGGCAGTCCGTCCGCCGTGGACGGCGACGGCGCGCCATCCCTTCCGAAAGCCCTGCGGGAGATGGTCGGCCGGGATGAGGCAACCGGAAAGAGCTACCTGAAAATCCCCATGCCGGAGCCAGAGACAATGAACCGGATTGTTTCCGGGCTCGGCCAGTTGCTCTCGGGGTTCATGAACCGGCAGGATGGGCATCACGACGAATCGAGAAAATCGTGACCGGCTCTTTGGTGGTCATACGAGACATTGCTGAAATAATTCAACCAATAACGAATGACCTATCTATCCCGGATAAAATACCGCTTGCCTTTTCCCGGCTTCAGATATAATAGAACTATCGTTCTATACCCCGGCTGTTTATTAAACAGGAACCGGTTTCGGGGAAATTCGGCAAGTCGTCATTGACAGCGCGGGGGGAAAGAGGTTAGTTTACCATCGGCATGCAGTGATTTTCACCCGCATTTGCTTGAGGAGATGTGCCGCCTGAACGAAAGATTGATCAAGATATTGGCCACGGGTTTCGGGAGCGGGTTTGCGCCACTGGCGCCGGGGACGGCGGGAACACTGGTCGGCATCCCGCTCTATCTGCTCTTTTCGGTTCTGCCGTGGCCGATCCGGCTCATCACGGTTCTGGCTTTTACCTGTCTTGCCTGGCATGTTGCGGATGAGGCGGAGAAGCTTTTCGGCCGGAAGGACGCGCAGTGCATCGTGATCGACGAAATCGCCGGTCTCCAGTGGACCCTCTTCCTGGTTGCGCCGACGGTTTTCCATGTGGCCCTGGGATTTGCGCTGTTCCGGCTGTTTGATATCATAAAACCCTTTCCGGCGCGGCTCTTTCAGGAGCGGCTTCCTGGCGGTTGCGGGGTGGTTGCGGATGATCTGGCTGCGGGTATTTACGCTAATCTGGCCCTTCAGGTCCTGATTTTGTGGCTGGGGATATAAGAGGAGAAACATGAAAACAGGCATATTGACGATTGGAAACGAGCTGACGAGCGGTCGGACCCAGGATACCAATTCCTCGCTGATCGCCCGTGCGATGCAGGACCAGGGGTGGGCGGTTGCCGGGATGATCTCCGTGTGCGATGACGATGACGCCATCCGTGATGCGCTTGCCCATCTGCTGGCGCGCGTCGATGCGGTGATCGTGACCGGGGGGCTTGGCCCCACGGCCGATGACATTACGACGGCGGCTTTGGCCAAGGCCTTTGGCCTGGGTCTGTACAGCGATCCCGCCATCCTCGCGCATGTTAAGGCCCTTTTTGAAGGGCGGGGGCTCCGCTGGACGGAGAACAACGCCAAGCAGGCCCTCTTTCCGGAGGGGGCGGAGATCATCGCCAACCCGACGGGGACGGCAGCAGGTTTTGCCCTGCGGCGGGAGGGGCGGATTGTCGCCGTCATTCCGGGCGTCCCCTCCGAGGCGAAGCGGATGCTCGTGGGGGGAGTGATTCCTCTTTTCCGGAAGGCGTTTCCGGAGGCCGCCCTCCATGTAGAGACCTTTACTTTCAAGCTCTTCGGGCTCCCCGAGGCGGCGGTGGACGATGCGATGGCCGATGCGGATCTCGCCGGCCTTGGCGTGGGAATCGGTTTCTACCCGAATTTTCCGGAAAACCACATCGTTTTGACCGCGCGAGAATCCTCCGCGGATTTGGCCGGGGAAAAGCTCCGCCAGGCCAAGGCGATGGTTGAGGCGAGGCTTGCGAAACACATCTTCGCCAGAGGAAAAGAGACGCTTGAGGGAAACGTTGCCGGGCGGATGACCGAGCGGAAACTCACGCTCGCGGTGGCCGAATCCTGCACAGGCGGCCTGATCACGGACCGTCTCACCGACATTCCCGGCAGCTCCGCCTTTTTGGAACGCGGCGTCGTGACCTACAGCAATGCGGCCAAGACCGCCCTGCTCAACATTCCGGAGGCGGTGATCCTGGAGCATGGGGCGGTCAGCGCCGAAACGGCGCGTCTGATGGCGGAGGGGGTCCGCAAGTCGGCGGGAACCGATCTGGGCCTCGCCGTGACCGGGATCGCCGGCCCCTCCGGCGGGACGGAGGCGAAGCCGGTGGGAACAGTCTTTATCGCGCTTGCCTGTGACGGGGCGACCATCTGCCGTCCTAACGCCCTCCGCTGGGAACGGCGGCGGAACAAGGTCATGGCCTCGCAGGCCGCGCTGCTGCTGCTCTGGAGATACCTGACCGGGGAGTTGCGCGATGACTGAGTTAAATGTAGGGTGCGTTACGCAAGACTAACGCACCCTACGAGCTACGAGCTTAGAGCTGAGTAGGGGCGGGTTTCAAACCCGCCCGTCCCCTTAGAGGGTTGCTCTGGGCTGTTACAAAGCGATCTGACACCCGGGGGGGCGGTTTATACGCGGCTTAAAATAGTTATCCATTTGCGGAGCGAGAAGGGGAGTAGGGCTGAAACGTGAGGGCAAAATCAAAACAACAGAACGAACCTGAGAGAGTGACGAAGGAGGGGTCTATGGGAATCGATACGGAAAGGGCAAAGGCGGTTGAGCTGGCGATCACGCAAATCGAGAGGCAGTTTGGAAAAGGGGCGATCATGAGGCTCGGCGGCGGTGAGGTAATCTCCGACATCCCCGCGATCTCCACGGGGTCGATCAGCCTCGACATCGCGCTCGGAACCGGTGGTGTCCCGCGAGGGAGAATCATCGAGATCTTTGGCCCTGAATCGGGCGGGAAGACGACGCTGGCCCTCCATGTCGTGGCTGAGGCGCAGAAACTCGGCGGGCTCGCGGCCTTCATCGATGCCGAGCACGCCCTCGACGTCACCTACGCGCGGAAGATCGGCGTCAACACGGACGACCTCCTGATCTCCCAGCCAGACACCGGAGAACAGGCGCTCGAGATCTGCGAGACCCTCGTCCGGAGCGGGGCGCTGGATGTCCTGGTCGTCGATTCCGTCGCCGCACTCGTTCCCAAGGCCGAGATCGAGGGGGAGATGGGGGAGGCCCAGATGGGGCTCCAGGCACGCCTGATGTCGCAGGCTCTCCGGAAACTGACGGGAAGCATCAGCAAATCCAGGACGACCGTGATCTTCATCAACCAGCTCCGGATGAAGATCGGCGTCTTCTTCGGAAACCCCGAGACGACCACCGGCGGCAACGCGCTCAAGTTCTACTCGACGATGCGCCTCGACATCCGAAAAGTGACCGCGATCAAAACAGGGCAGGATGTGATCGGCTTCCGCACCCGCGTCAAGGTCGTCAAAAACAAGGTCGCCCCCCCATTCCGGGAGACGGAATTTGATATCATTTTTGGCGAAGGCATCTCGATGGAGGGCGATGTTCTCGACCTCGCTGCCGACAAGGGGATTATCGAGAAAAGCGGCGCCTGGTACTCCTACAAGGGAGAGCGTCTCGGCCAAGGGCGGGACAACACAAGGACATTCCTGAAGGAAAACAGAGAGATTCTGGCGAAGGTCGAGGCGGAGGTCCGCGAGAAGCTTGGCATCAAACCAAAGAACGCCGTCAAGGAAGAACCGAAATAGGGTATGGACAAGGACCGCGAGTATGGGCGGGCCGAGGCAAAAGCCTTCCGCCTGCTGACCCTCCGGGCGCACAGCGAAAAAGAGTTGCGCGCAAAGCTGCGGGAAGGCCAATTCCCGGCGCCGGTTGTTGACCAGATTGTCCTGCGTTGCCGGGAGCTTGGCTACCTGAACGACGAGGTCTTCGCGAGGCAGCGGGCGCGGCTGCTTGCGGTGAGCCGCCTCGCGGGGGACCGGCGGATCGCTTTTGATCTCCGGGAACGCGGGATCGACGCGGAGCTCTCCGCGCGGGTGATTGCGGAAGTGCGCGGGGAGTTTGACGAGGAGGCGGCGGCAACACGGCTGCTCCGGAAGAAGATTCGGGGCCGGCCGGTGGCCGCGCTAAGTGATCGGGAAAAGGCCGGATTGGCCAGAAACCTGATGGGGAAGGGATTCCCCACCGGGCTCATCTACAAGATACTGAAAAAAACAGAGGAGGAAGGGTTCCATGACGATGACGGGGAGTGAAATTCGGGAGAGTTATCTGAAGTTTTTTGAAGGGAAGGGGCATACACGGATCGTCAGCTCCCCTCTCGTGCCCAAGGACGACCCGACACTCCTGTTCACCAACGCCGGAATGGTGCAGTTCAAAAACTGTTTTCTGGGGCTGGAGGATCGGAGCTATCACCGGGCCGCGACCTCGCAGAAGTGCGTCCGGGCAGGCGGGAAGCACAACGACCTGGAAAACGTCGGCGTCACGGCGCGCCACCACACCTTTTTTGAAATGCTGGGAAACTTCTCTTTCGGGGATTACTTCAAGCAGGAGACGATTGCCTGGGCGTGGGAGTATCTCACCTCCGTCATGGGCCTGCCGAAGGAAAAGCTCTGGATCACGATCTTCACAGACGACGATGAGGCGTTCAAGATCTGGCATGAAGGAATGGGGGTTCCGGCAGAGCGGATCGTCCGGATGGGTGAGAAAAGCAACTTCTGGATGATGGGAGAGACCGGCCCCTGTGGCCCCTGCTCCGAAATTCTCTACGACCAGGGGGAAGGGACGGGCTGCGGAAAGCCGACATGCGATGTGCATTGCGAATGCGATCGGCACCTCGAAATCTGGAATCTCGTTTTTACCCAGTTTGACCGCGACGCCGCAGGGAAGCTGAATCCGCTGCCGAAGCCGAACATCGACACGGGAATGGGCCTCGAGCGCCTGGCCGCCGTCGTCCAAGGGGTGACGAGCAACTACGAATCGGATCTCTTCACCGGGATCATCCGCTTCATTGCAGAGATCAGCGCCCGTACCTACGGGCAAAATGGAGACGACGACATCTCGATCCGCGTCATCGCCGACCACAGCCGCTCCGTGACCTTCCTGATCGGCGACGGCGTTCTCCCAAGCAACGAAGGGCGCGGCTATGTCCTCCGGCGGATACTCCGGCGGGCGGCGCGCCACGGGAAACTTCTCGGGATGAACCGGCCCTTCCTCCATGACGTGTGCGGGGTCGTGATCGACAAGATGAAAGAGGCCTACCCGGACCTGGTGGACAAGGCCGCCTACATCCGGAAGGTCGTGGAGAGCGAGGAGCAGCGCTTCATCGAAACCCTCGACGCCGGCCTCCGTATCCTCCAGGAGGAGGTGGCCATTCTGAAAGAGTCGGGCGGGGAGGTGATTCCCGGGGATATCGTTTTCAAACTCTACGACACCTTCGGTTTTCCGACCGACCTTACGGCGGATATTGTCATGAAGGACAGCCTTGTTCTCGACATGGAAGGCTTCGAAAAGGCGATGGCCACCCAGCGGTCAAAAGCGCGCGAATCCTGGAAAGGGAGCGGGCAGGAAGCGATCTGTGAGGTTTACCACCGTCTTGCGGCTGAAGGGATAGCGACGGCGTTTACAGGGCATGAAGGGGTGACAGAAGGTTCGTCGGAAATAGTCACAGCGATTGTGAAAAATGGTCAGCCTGTCGAAGAGATCGGCGAAGGGGATGATGCGGAGATCATCCTTACCAGGACCCCCTTCTACGGTGAGACCGGCGGTCAGGTGGGAGATACCGGCGTGGTTACCGGCAAAAACTTCTGCTTTACGGTGACATCCACGCAGCGGCCGCTTGAAAATCTCATTACCCACATCGGCGTACTCAAAAGCGGGAGACTCCGAAAAGGGGATTCGGTCGATATTCTGCAGGTGGACAACGAAACCCGGCGGGCGACGGAGGCGAATCATTCCGGCACCCACCTCCTCCAGGCCGCGCTGAAGCAGGTCCTGGGCGAGCATGTCAAGCAGTCCGGCTCCCTGGTGAACGCCGATCGCCTCCGTTTTGACTTCACCCATTTTTCAAGGATCGAAGAGGAAGAGCTAACGAGGGTGGAGGCGCTGGCCAATTGGATGATCCGGGCGAATGTCCCTGTCGAAACCGTTGTTATGCCCCTTGCGGAGGCGGTAAAGAGCGGGGCGACCGCGGTCTTCGACGAAAAATACGGAGAGACGGTCCGTGTCGTCGGAATGGCCGGATTCAGCAGCGAATTCTGCGGGGGAACGCATGTGCAAAGGACGGGGGATATCGGATTGATCAAGATCGTCCATGAGTCCTCCATAGCCGCAGGTGTTCGCAGGGTCGAAGCGGTGACGGGACATGCAGCCGTCCTCCATGTGCAGCGTGCGGAAGATGAACTCCGGAAGACGGCCGGCCTGCTTAGGATCGGCCCGCTGGAGACGGCGGACAGAACCGAAAAGTTGCTGCGGCGCGAAAGGGAGCTGGAGAAGGAGATCGAGATCCTGAAAGGAAAACTGGCGGCGAAGGACTCCGGCGATCTGATGGGCCGCGTCCGTCAGATCAACGGGATCGATGTCCTTGCGACCGTCGTGGAGGCTTCCGACGTCAAAGCCCTCCGGGATTTGGGCGACAAGCTTCGGGACCGGCTCCGTTCCGGAATCATCCTGCTCGGGAGCCGGGCGGACGGGAAGGCGATGCTCCTCTGTCTGGTGACGAAGGATCTAAACGACCGCTACCATGCGGGGAAAATCATCCAGGTCATCGCCCCGCTCGTCGGCGGCAGCGGCGGCGGCCGTCCCGACATGGCCCAGGCGGGAGGGCCGAAGGCGGAGCTCCTGGAACAGGCCCTGGAGAAGCTTTCCGACCTGCTTTAACCCCTCTTAAAAACATAGCTATGATTCATTTACTTGCTCAGCGTTTTGTCCGTCGTTTCTGCCGCATCTTGGTGTTTGGCCTTTTCCTGTTTGCGGGTGTTGCCCAAGCGCAGCCCAACACAGTCAAGATACTGGTCGGCTTTCCGCCCGGCGGCGGCACGGACACCATTGCGCGCATCCTGGCCGACAAGCTCAAGGACCCGCTGGGCAGCCCAGTCATTGTTGAAAACCGTCCGGGAGCGGGTGGCCAGGTCGCGGCAAAGGCCCTTAAGGGCGCGCCTGCAGATGGCAGGACGTTTCTCCTTTCGCACGATCATACGATCTCCATCCTGCCCCTGGTTGTAAAAAATCCAGGTTTCGACCCGCTCCACGACTTTGCGGCGGTGGCAGGTTTTGCGACTTTTGTGAACGCGCTGGCCGTGTCTGGTGGTACGCCGGCCAAGACCATGAACGATTATGTGGCATGGGTGCGTCGCCATGGCGCTGGTATGGAAAAAGTAGGCGTGCCGTCGCCCGCATCCGTCCCTGAATTTCTGGTCAAACTCATTGACCAAAAATATGCTCTCAACCTGCAAGCCATTGCTTACCAGGGCGCCGCCCCCATGATGGCGGACATGCTGAGCAACCAGATTCCTGCCGGTGTGGGTTCAGTGCCTGAGTTTATCGAGAACCACAGGGTAGGTAGAATCCGTATCATTGCAGTGTTAGGTGGCGTTCGGCAGGCGACTCTGCCCGATGTTCCGACCTTTGCCGAACTGGGTTTGGCGGGGTTTGAAGACGTGCCGTATTACGGCATTTTTGCGCCTACTGGCACACCTAAGGAGAGCATCGATCGTCTCTCCGGTGCGCTGGCCAAAGTGCTGGCCATGCCGGACGTGCATTCCCGACTGACATCTATGGGGTTCACGGTGGGGCACATGACCTCGCAGGAATTCGCCATCCGCGAAAGAGCCTATACACAGACATGGGCACGCATCATCAAGGCGAGCGGTTTCCAGGCACAATAAATCTGCTAACACTCAAGAGAAAGATTTAAGAGGAGAGGCATGAGACGTTTTGTACTACAATCGGAATAATAGCGTCGGAATGGAAAATTTTCAATGAGCCTCAAAATTGTTCGCTCCGTCTGCCCATATGACTGTCCCGACACCTGTGGCCTGCTGGTGGAGGTCGAAGATGACCGCGCTGTGCGCGTTTCTGGCGATCCCGCCCATCCCGTCACCCGTGGCCTGCTCTGCCCCAAGATGAACCACTACGAGCGCACGGTCCACTCGCCGCGCCGCCTGTTGACCCCGCTCATACGAACCGGCCTCAAAGGAGAAGGGCGTTTTGAACCGCTTTCATGGGATGAGGCCATCGAACGCATTTGTTCCCGCTGGAAGGGCTTGATTGCCAGCCATGGGGGCGAATGCGTCCTGCCCTATTCCTATGCCGGTACCATGGGTTTGGTGCAGCGGAACAGCGGGCATCCTTTTTTCCACAAATTGGGTGCTTCACGTTTGGAACGGACCATCTGTTCATCAGCCAAGGAGGCGGGCTGGAAGTCGATCATGGGAGAGACCATGGCCATGGATCCGGCAGAGATTGAGAAGAGCGACCTCGTGATCCTGTGGGGGATCAATGCGGCCTCCACCAGCATCCATGTCATGCGGGACGCCCAGACGGCCCGGCGACACGGCGCCCGCTTGTGGGCCATCGATACCTATCGCACACCAACTTGCGAGGCGGCGGACGAGGCTTTTATCGTCTCTCCCGGCGGCGACGGCGCTCTGGCCCTGGGGATGATGCACGTCATGGTTCGCGAGGGTCTGGTGGATCAGGCATTTATCAGGGATAACGTGTTCGGGTTCGATGAGTTCGCGGAAAAAGTGTTGAACGGGTGTTCCCCGGAGCGTATGTCGCCGGTCTGTGGTCTGCCGGCCGCCGTCATCGAACGTATGGCGCGGGAGTTTGTCGCCGCAAAGGCGCCCTTCATCCGCCTGGGAAGTGGCCTCTCCCGCTATGGCAACGGCGCCATGACTGTCCGTACCATCGCCTGTCTGCCCGCCCTCAGCGGTGCATGGCAGCAACCCGGTGGCGGCGGCATCTTGACCGGCACATCCACCGGGGGCGCTTTTCCCCTGCACAGGGTCACGCGGGAGGACTTCATGGAGCGACCGACGCGCCTGGTAAGCATGAATCAATTGGGCTCAGCGCTCACCGAACTTGGCGATCCTCCCGTCATGTCCCTGTACGTTTACCATTCCAATCCGGCTGCCGTGGCGCCTGACCAGAACGCCGTCATCAAAGGGCTTGAGCGTAACGACCTGTTCACCGTAGTTCATGAGCGTTTTCTAACAGATACAGCTCGGTATGCCGACATCGTTTTGCCGGCGACCTCGTCTCTCGAACAACCCGACCTCTACCGCTGTTACGGGGGATACCAAAGTCAGCGGTGCGCAGCAGCCATACCACCCCTGGGTCAGGCAAAATCCAACTGGGATCTCTTTTCATTGCTCGCGTGCGGAATGGGATGGGATGAACCCTTTTTCCGGCAGTCAGTTGACGACCTTGTGGAACAGTTGCTCGATTTTGACACCCCCTGGCGGGATGCCGAGATGACCCAAAACCTGCGAGACGGCGAGCCGGTGCTGTTGACGTCGCCTTCAAAATCCAGGTGTAACTGGGAGACCCCTTCCGGCCGGATCGAAATCCGCAATGACCGGGAATCCGAGCCTCTGCCGCTCCTGCTTCCCACCCATGCCGAGGGGGACGGTTTTCCTTTGCGCTTGCAGCCGGCGACCACACCCTATGCCCTCAATTCCAGTTTTTACGAACAGGATAACTTGCGGGATAAACAGGAATGCATGGCGTTGATGATGCACCCCAAGGATGCAGCGGCGAGGGGGCTCGCTGACGGTCAGCGCGTGACGGCGTACAATGGCCATGGCGAGGTAGAGTTTGTCCTGAAGACCACGAAGCGGGCGCCGGCGGGTACGGTGGTCACAGAAGGTGTCTGGTGGCGAGAGTTCATCCCCGGCCAGCGCGGAGTGAATGCCCTGACCTCCCAGCGCCTGACCGACGGCGGTCGGGGGAGCACCTTGTATGATGTGACGGTGGAGGTACGGGGGAAAACGGATTGTTGAAATGATAGGACATCACCGACAAGTTACCTGACGACAGACGACGAATTACGCAGCCGCCACAAGCGACGCCAGTCCCCTCTACCTTGACTTGGCGCCTTCGCTTAGGCCGGATGCCATTAGTCGAGCGACACCACGAAACTGCCTGGATATCCATGCTCTTCCAGGTTCTTCTCTGCGGTTTCAGCGGACCTTAACGACGCATGCTTGCCAACATATACGCGATAGAAGTGCTCCCCTTTCACCCATGCTGATCGCATTTCCGAGAACCCATAGACCTTCTTCATTTCACCGGAAAGCCGTTCTGCATTCCTGGGGTCGGTAAACGCACCTATCTGGACGGTATAATTGCCGGTATCATAGTTCTCCAGTGCTTTATACTGATCCGGGCTGCTTCCCTTGTACCCCAGTGCCTCGATCCTCACCGGCGCTGTTCCCGCAATAGCAACTCCGAGCGCCTTGGCCGCTGAAAAAGAGAGATCGATGATCCTTCCTTTTACAAACGGCCCCCGGTCATTGACACGCACGATCGCCTCATTGCGGTTGGCCGTGTTCCTCACCCGGACGAAAACACCGAGAGGCAGCGTCTTGTGCGCCGCGGTCATCGCATGCATATCATACGTCTCGCCGTTGCTCGTTTTCTTGCCGTGAAAATCGTCGCCGTACCAGCTTGCGATGCCGGTCTGAACAAACCCCGCGTGGGTTTGGAGCGGTTCATACCGTTCGCCAAACACGGTATAGGGCCTTTGAGACGCCTTTTGCCTGGACTCCGGTGATATTGCAGCCGGTGGCCTTTTCGATGCGCAGGCGATCACCAGCATGACACAACAGATGAACAATATTAGATACTTCACCATAGACCGGCCAGCGGCCATACCTCTTGTTCTTTTCATCAATCCCGTGTATTCTCCCTCAAAGGACCACTTGCTAAGACTTATACGATGATATCATACAAACTATTGATGAGGTGAGAGTAATGTTCGAAGGTTTCAAACATATCCAGATCCAGACCAGCGATCCAGAAGTCAGTATCAATCTTCGTTATGGCGGCGATGGTCCACCTGTGTTGCTCATCCATGGCAATCCGCTGACGCATGCCCATTGGCATCTGGTTGCTCCGCAGTTGATGAAAGACTTCACGGTGGTTGCCACCGACTTGCGCGGATACGGCGACAGCAGCAAACCGCGCGGAAAAGAAGATCACAGCAATTATTCGTTCCGGCGCATGGCGCAGGACCAGGTTGATGTGATGCAACATCTCGGGTTCAAACAATTCTATGTCGCGGGCCACGACCGTGGAGCCCGCACGGCATTCCGCATGGCGCTGGATCATCCGGATAAGGTAAAAAAGTTCGCCAGTTTCGACATCCTTCCGACACACCATGTATTGACCAATATTTCACGCGAATGGGCGCTCAAGTCGTTTCACTGGTTCTTCATGGCACAGCCGTACGATATTCCGGAAAAGCTGATTGAGGGCAAAGAGGATTACTACATTGTGCAAAAATTGACCAAAATGGGCATCGGCAAGGGCGGGTTCAGCAAGGAGACGCTTGCGGAATATGCACGCTGCTGCACGCCGGAAAACATACATGGTGTATGCGAGGATTATCGTGCTGCGGCAACGATCGACTTCGAAATGGACAAGGCGGATTTCGAGGCTGGACGCAAGGTCTCGTGTCCGACGGCCATCTATTGGGGCGATCAGAGCCACACGGAGAAATTTTTCAACCCGCGTACGGCCTGGCCGCAGTACTGCTCGAACATTGTGCGCATCCGTTCGTTGCCGTGCGGCCACTATCCGGCAGAACAGGTTCCAAACGAAGTATATGACGAGCTCTACCGATTTTTTATATGAAAATACCCCTTCCCCTTCGACGAGGAAGTAGGGGCGGGCTTGAAACCCGCCCTTACGGTGTGGGTGATTTTCATCCTTCGTTGTGCCCGCGCCGGGCATGGGGGTTTATGTTATGATTGATTACGGAAACGGGAATAATGACAGGAGGGTTCGAATGAATATCAAAAACGCCCAGGATTATCTGAAAAGTCTGCGGAAGTTGAATCACAAAGTCTATTACAAAGGGAAAAGAATAAAGGATGTGACCCGCCATCCGGCCACGGCCCCGCATGTCCGGGCTGCAGCCATGACCTACGCCCTGGCAAACGACACGGAATATAAAGAGCTGGCCACAGCCACCTCCCATCTGACCGGCAAGACCATCAGTCGTTTTACCCATGTGCACCAAAACATGGAGGATCTGATCAAAAAAATAAAGCTGCTGCGTGTCCTGGGTCAGAAAACCGGTTCCTGCTTTCAGCGCTGCGTGGGGCTGGACGGAATTAATGCCGTTTATTCGGTTACTTATGAGATTGACCGGAAATGCGGTGCCGATTATTTCGAGCGGTTCAAGAAATGGCTGACCTATATCCAGGAGGAGAATCTGATGGTGGTCGGGGCGATGACCGATCCCAAAGGTGACCGCTCCAAAGGGCCGGCCGAGCAGGTCGATCCAGACCAGTACCTCCGCATCGTCGACCGCCGGGACGACGGCCTGGTCATCCGCGGCGCCAAGTTGCACATGACGGGAGGGGTCAACTCCCATGAGATCTTGGTCATGCCTACCACGGCCATGGATGAGAAATCCAAAGATTACGCTATTGTCTGCGCGATCCCGGCCGACACCCCCGGGGTTACCATGATCTTCGGCCGCCAGGCCAACGACGACCGCAAGGACAACCGGGAGCG
>Ga0247840_10004914_pt1 | contig 20612 bp, 21 predicted proteins | sample LaCruzMarch2015__FD_192404 | JGI IMG/M metagenome (GOLD analysis project Ga0247840, IMG submission 192404) | Freshwater microbial communities from meromictic Lake La Cruz, Castile-La Mancha, Spain - LaCruzMarch2015_17m | ecosystem: Environmental > Aquatic > Freshwater > Lake | place: Spain... | reverse complement strand
CTCCACGATCAGTGTTTCTTTCAACCCACCGAATGGGAGGGACTCGCCATGTTTGAGCCATTGAACCCAGTGGTAATGGCGGGCATCAAGTTGATCGCGCGCAAATTTCTGTGATTCGCGCAGGGCCGCCACCTTTTTTTGCAGCTCTTGCTTCTGCTTGTCGAGCTGGTCGAGCTTTCCTCCTTCCGGGTCTTTTTGGATCTCGAACCGCACTTCGCCAAGCAGCTTGGTGAGCTGCCCGGCCTCTGCTCGCGCGGATTCCAACTGCTTCAGATCCTCCGCATGTTCGGCTTCGAGCCGCTTCAGCTCGTTGGCGTGTCGGTCGCGACGGTCCTCGGATTGTAGAAGTCTGAGCATTTGCCCGACGTGCTGAAGCACTGCCTCTTCCCGCTGCGAGACTTCGCAGAGCGAGTGCTGCTCTTCAATCTGGCGGAGAAATCCCGCCTCGTCCTCCTGTTTTTCCAACCGCTTGCGCGTGTCATCATATGCGCGGAGTGCGGCTCGGACCTCCCGGACATCCAACGGGCTTTCCTCCAGGATGAATTCCCGGATGAACTTTTCAACACTCTCCTCGAGTTCAAAGGCGATCGCCTTCGGGAAAGTGCGGTGGAATGCTGCCGAATCGAAGTTCAAGTGACGCGGAGCGGCCATCTCTTCGAGGTAGTCACGCTGGCGGCTGAACAGCGACTGGTTTCCGTGTTCGCGGCGCAGCCAGGCACGAAAGGCGTCGTCCGGCATCAGCTTGCCGCCGGGAGCAATGTCGGCATACTCGAGCCGCTCCGGAATGCAAAAATAGGTATGGCTGGGCGATGCATCCGCGCTGGTGAATTGGAGACGAATCCCCCACGTTTCCCGTTGGGGAGGGGCTTTGGGGTTGTCGGGCGCCCGGGAGAATTCCAGAGCGACCATGGTGACGCCGCTCTGGCGCAAAAAATGGCGCTGCCCGTTCCGCATCTGATTCGTGTCGCCGAGGCAATATCCCACCAGGTCCCGCCCCCGTGCATTCCCTGCGGCAGCACGGTTGGCGCGCCAGTGCTCGCCCAGCAGGACGTATTGAACAAGGTCGAGCAGCGCGGATTTTCCCGTGCCGAATGCGCCGGAGATCAGCACGTTTTCGCTCACGTCGAAAATCTGTCGGAATCCATACCAGTTCAGCGCAATGACGCGCGTCAGCGAAATGCAGCGGCTCATAAAACGGGTTCCTTATCCGCAGCTTGCTCGGCGACCGGTTGCTGATACTGCGCGGCTTGCTGGTCCCAAGCGGCGGGACTATCGAAGGGGATCACGTTGCGGAGCGTTGGGAGTATTTCCACCTGCGATTCGCCGAACTGGTTGGTTTCCTCGTGCCACTGGACTCGCACGAGGCGGCGGTTGCGTAGCTTGCCGAGCATGTCACGCAGTTGTGCTGGGGTAGGCAAATCCACATGGGCGAAGTAGAGTTTCAGCCGTTGCCAGATGTCGTTCGCTGTCACGATCACCGAGTCGGCCACCTGCTCCATCCGCACATCGTGATAGATGCGCCAGAGTGTGAGCACGAGGAGCGTTTCCGATTTGCTGAAGCGTGCGAGCAAGCCGCAATCGCCGGGCACCGGCCTGATCTGGAATATGGGACGGTCCGGGTCGGGCAGGAGGGTGAGGTGAAGTGGTGCGAGGTATTCGCTCAGCTCGGGCTGGTATTCCCGCGCCAGCAAATAGAGCTCGCGGTCGCGCCCGGAATCCCCGAGCAGAGCGCCGTGGGCGAGCAACTCGGTCAGGATGTCAGATATGGCAGCGCGATCCTCCTCGCGGATGCGATTCCATGTGGTGAAGCTGGGCCAAGGTAATGACATGTCAGGAAATTCTTTCGAGGGTGAATCTTTCGACGAGACGATCTGCCTCGGTGTCGCGCGGGATGCGTTCGGGGTCGGTGCCAAAATCTGCCCGGGACGGGTGAATCCGCCAACGCACGCTGCGATGGGTGGTGGCGGACGGTCCACGGTCGAAAGCGAGGACCGCGAGCAAATCGAGCAAATCGTCCTCGACCGCAACACGCAGGTGCTCCGTCGAAATGCGGTCGCCTTTTCCCGGCAGGTGAGCCTCGACAAACCGCACCGCCCGCTGAGGGGTCAGCACATTCAAATTTCTCCGTCGGATCTCCTCATTGGCCGCGCCCGTATCGGACTCCGATGGCGGGGTGCCCAAATCGAGATTAACTGCCGCGCGCTGGCGGCGGACGGGCGAAAGCGAATCCGCGCCGAAGAAAAATTCAGTTTTCGGGGAGAGCAATTTCATGCCCGGTTCGCCTGCAAGGGCAGCGAAGGATTTCCCGGCGTGGATCCGCGATGCCTCGTCAAGATAGGCCTTCACCTGCTCAGGCCTTCGCCCGCGCATCTCGGTCTGGTAACGATGGCGTGCGTCCGAGAGCCGGGCGAAGTCCGCCATGCGCCCGTCGATGAGCCTTTGTTTTACTGGAATAGCGGCAAGCTGCCTTTCCAATCTAGCCAGCCAACGCTCCGCCTCGACGTATGCCGCCGTGGCCTCCAGGCCGAGATGCTTTGCAAGCCCCTCAGCCAAGCGCTGCTTGGTGAAGGGATCGAAGAGCGCCTCCTGCACCGTTGTTCGCGCCTGGATCAATCGCGGCAGCAATCCGGCTTCCTGAAGCGCATCGTAGCAGACCATGTGTTCCCCCGCATGAAACTCAACCAGAAACCTCTGGAGCGTCTCCTGTGCGGATTCGCTAGTTCGTTGCGCTGCTTCTTGATGGAGAATCAAGGTTTCAACCGCGTGCATCTGGTCATCAGCTCGACCGGCACGGTCCAGGAGGTCCTTAACGGTTTGCCGCATCCCTTCTGGTCCGAGACGATTCGGGTCAAGGGCCTTCTCGCGGAGCAGGTCGTTGCAAAGTGAGCGGAGGGTTACTGCAAAGTCCTTGAGCTCGGCGGGTCGATCTTCCGCCAGCTCACGCAAAAGCCGCAAGAGGCGGCGAAGTGGCGGGGTGATTAAAACGTAATGCTCATCCAAGCTGATGCGTCGCGGTTCGAGCCAATGCACTTCGATCAGCTTATTGAAAAACTGGGCCGCACGTTGGTTCAGGTCGCGGAACTGCCCGCCCTCATCTTCTTCAAGCTGGATATCAGGGTGTTGAACCATCACTTCGCGAATGAGCTGCCTCGCCTCGGCATGGGCGATTTGCCCCCCGTCATCAGCGGCTTCAACGAGCCGGTCAGCACAGTCGATGTAGAGAGCAGCCGTAGGGCGGCTCAATGGGCGAAAAAAACCGCCCCCGCTCAGTGGCGAGAGTTTGGTCCCCAGCGATATCGGTATGTGGCCATCCATAGAATTTTCGGCAGAATTGCTCTTTATATACTGATTGATCGACTCAAGGAATACTTGATCAAGGCCGCGTCCCAAAATCACAAAGACTTGGGAGTCATTTGCCCTCCCTTTGCCAATTCAGAGATGGTTCCGGGCTTGCGCCCTATTTGAGGATCAAAATTATTTAATCCGGCTGCGACAGAAGGCGTTTCCCTAAGGGCCTCCTTGCCTTCAAGCCTACCCCCGGCTCCGACTCCAGCCGGATCAACTACTGAGCAGCCGACCAGAGACCCTCAAACCGCTCGCTGCGCCAGCGGTTGTCGTCGGAGAGTTTCCGGAAATCCGCGCGGTCCCGCCCGGCGACGACCGCGTAGGCGCCCGGTGATCGGTCCAGAGTGCCTGTGACGGCCGCCGAGCTGTCTGTCAGGATGATTGTTCCCTGCTCGTAGGTGTAACTCCCCCGGAAGGTGGGCACGGAGCGGTCGCGGTCGGCGTAAATCAGATACCCGCCTCCGGGCAGTATGCGCAGCTCGATGGAGTTTTCCCCCCGCACCCCGGCCCTTCGCCATGTCCCGACGATCGGGACCCACTCGGGATACTCGAGTTCGGAAATCCGCCACTGTCCGTCCTCAAACCGCCAGATCGCCTCGAGTTTTTCGTCGAGGGAGAAGCGGGCCGGGGCCGTGACTTTTGCCCGGCTGCGGGTTTTGGCACCCGTGGGCGTCGCGTAGAGGATTTCGGTGTTGGCGACCTCCATGTTGAACGGCTCGGCCAGTGCACCGCGTACATACGCATCGCCGGAGCCGGGATGCGGCAGCACCGGCGACTGCAATTTTGCCGATGCGGTGAAATACCCGCCCATTTTATCAAAATTTCTTTCTGTATGTAGTCGCGCGAATTGCTGCATGCGCACATCGAGAGGGGTTGCAGCGCCTGCGGGCGGCGGGATAGGCGGCTCGTCGGGGCCGGACGCACAGCCAAGGATGGAGAGACAGGCCGCCACGGCGGCGGAGGTTACTGACTTTGACACAAAAAAAGGCTGGAGCGGAAGCGATGCCCGGGCATCAAGGAAGCACGACGGACACGCTTGGCCGGAAGGCTGCCATTTGAGACGTCGGAGGCTTTGGCGATTTTGGCGGCTGCACGAGACTGAAGCTGATGAATTCCGGATTGATCGGCGCGATCAGGCTGTAGCCGCCTTTTCCATCCGGCAGCATAGGAGTCCCCCAGCGATTGCGGCAAACAACTTCGTTTGAGGGAATCAACTCGCCGCGCAGAGTGTGGTTCATTGTGACCACTTCTGGCTCTGGAGCGATCATTCCCAAAAAGGCACCGCCGGCTAAGAATAGGAGGTTCATGTCCGTTGCTCAGCTTTTTATTGATCCGGCCCGGCTCTGACAAGGATTTTTCGTGGTTTGCTTTGCTTCCTTCGAGCTGGTTAGTTTCGAGCCGGTGGTTCCCATGAAAGTCTTCCGCGTCGATCAACGTTTGGTTTCCAACCGGCTGTCCAACATCCGGCAGGAAGTCCACGGTCAGCTCGACGCCCTGGAAATCGGTCCTCTGAGCGGAGAAATCGCGATCACGGCGGGAAGCCGGGGGATTGCCAACATTGTTGAGATCACCAAGGCGGTCGGCGACTGGCTCCGTGCCAAAGGTGCCACACCCTTTCTCGTTCCTTGCATGGGGTCCCACAATGGAGCAACAGCCGAGGGTCAACGGGAAATGGTCGAGTCGCTCGGACTCACCCCTGCGTCAACCGGAATGGAGATCCGCTCCAGCATGGATGTCGTGAAACTCGGTCGTGTCGCCTCGGGTGACGTCTGGATGGACCGCCATTGCCATGAGGCTGCGGGAGTATTCGTTCTGAACCGCATCAAGCTGCACACCTGCTTCGCGGGTCCGGTGCAGAGCGGGTTGACCAAAATGATGGTTGTCGGCATGGGAAAGATCCGCTCTGCCGAGACCTTCCACTCGACTCCGACTCCGCAAATGAAGGAGATGCTCCTTGAGATGGGAGACATGATCGTGCAGTCGGGCAAGATCCTTGCCGGACTTGCCATCCTCGAAGACGGCTTTGACGAAACCGCCGAGATCCATGCCCTCCTCCCGGGGCGGATCCTGGAGCAGGAACCTGCCCTGTTGGAAAGGCACCGCCATTACTTTCCGTCACTGCCCTGTGACCGGATCCGGGTCCTTGTCGTCGGAGAAATTGGAAAAACTTTCAGCGGAACAGGGATGGACACCAACGTGACCGGCCGCCGCGGGATCAACGGCGGGGAGGATCTCGACCGTCCCCGGATCGATGTGATCGCGGCTCTCTCGCTCGCGGCAGCCTCCAAGGGCAATGCCATCGGCGTTGGCAATGCCGACTTTATCACGCGGCGGCTGCGCGATGCCATCGACGAACACAAAACCTTCCTGAATGTCTACACCACCGGCGAAATGCGCCGTATGGCAATCCCCTGCACCCTCGCCGATGACGAGGAAGTCGTCTCCCGCATCCGCGAGCGTTACGGTGACAAAGGGTGGATTTTTATTCCCAACACCCTCCACCTCGAAATGCTCTATTGTTCCGAGGATCTTGCCGACGAACTCCTCTCGCACCCCCGCTGCCTGGTGGCCCCGGAGCCCACTCCGCTCGTCTTCCGTGACGGGCGGCTTGCGCTGTTTCCTTAATCCGGCGGGAGCCGGTGCGAAGGGCGGTGATTAGAGCAAGGGGACCTGTTGAGAAACGGTCGCCCTCTGCCGCCGGATTAAATTCTTTTGCTGTGCAAAATGGAGAGAAACGCGTCGTCTTTTCCGAAAGTCCTGCGCTTTTTGCGCAGGATTTAACGGGTATGGGACCAACATTCGGGAGTGCACCCGCCCGGCCCCGTCTCAGGTTTCCCCCCATGGCGGCTTGCCCGCCGCGCCGGTTGGCGGGAAAATTCTCTGCTTGCTTTGCCGTGGCTCATGACTCTTACTCGCCGGTCCATAAAAACCGTACCCGACCGATCTGATTACCAGCCATGAGCGATAACCAAAAACCCACGTCCTACGACCTTCTTCCTTATCCACCCTACACATTCCCCGGCACCCATATCGGCAAGCTCGGGGCGATCGGCCGCATCTTCGGCCTTGATGCGGCGGACCCTGCCGGAGCGAGAGTTTTGGAACTCGGGTGTGGAACCGGAGTCAATCTTCTTGCCATGGCGCAGATTTTCCCCGGCGCCGAATTTGTGGGAGTGGACGCTTCGAGCAAGCAAATCGCAAGCGGCAATGAGGCAATCGCATTCACCAACGTCGAAAATCTCCGCCTGATTGCCGGCGACCTGTCCAAGCTTGATGAGGATCTCGGCAAGTTCGATTATATCATCACCCACGGCATTTATTCCTGGGTTCCCCAGGAGGTGAAGGACGCGATCCTGAGCATCAGCAGCAAAAATCTCAACCCGAACGGCATCGCCTACGTGAGCTACAACTGCCTTCCGGGCTGGCGCATGCGCAGTGCTCTCCGAGACATGATGATCATGCACACCGGGGGCATCAGCAACGTCCTTGAAAAAGTCGCGCAGGCCAAAGCTCTGATCAAGTTTCTCGCGGAATCCTGCGCAGAGGAAACTCCCTACGGGAAGTACCTCCGGCAGGAACTCGAAATGCTGCGCAAGGCCGATGACAGCTACATCGCCCACGAATTCCTCGAATCCGACAACGACCCTCTTTACTTCACCGACTTCCTCAAGGCTGCCGCCAAGTACAACCTCGGCTACCTTGGTGATGCCGAGCCCGCCACGATGGTAACGGATAACCTGCCCGCGCAGGCCGCACAGACCCTCAAATCCCTCAAGCTGAACCTCCTCGCGACCGAACAGTATATCGACTTCGTCCGCAACAGGACCTTCCGCAGCACCTTGCTCTGCCATTCCTCCTCGGCGTTAAACCGCAACGTCGATCCTGCGCGGCTCGAGGGTATGCACGTCAGCTCGCTCATTACTCTCAAGCAGGCTGCGGGCGACGGCAAGCCCGCGATCTTTACTTCTTCCGCGGGCTCGGAGTTGACCGTGAATGAACCGGTCACGGCGGAGGTATTTGCCTACGTGGCAAAGCTGTCACCGCGCAGCCAGTCGGTTGCGGAATGTGTCGGGGCTCTTGCGACCTCGATGGCCGAACGATTCAAGAATCTGGACCCGGCGGCGGTTCGCTCCGATCTCGGACGTGTCCTCTTGCAGGGTTACTTGCGGAAGATGGTCGACTTTACAATTGGTGCTCCCGGCCGCCGGATCTCGGTCTTGGAGAACCCCGAGGCCTTGCCTCTGGCGCGCTGGCAGGCAACACGCAGTCCCAAAGTGAGTTCGCCCCGTCTCGACCTGCTCAATGCCGATCCGTTTGTCGCCAAATTCATCACCCTTTGCGATGGCACCCGCGACCGCGGCGCGATCGTCGATGCGCTGGTTGCCTCCCACGAGAAGAAAGAATTCCAGCTCAACGAGAACAACCAGCCGATCACTGATCCGGAGCGCGCGAAGTTCGTCATCGAGAAACTCTATGATGGCTCAATCACTCATCTGAGCAACCTCGGGCTCCTCCTTCCCAAGGCGGCGGCCTGAGTCAGCCGGAAGCTTCCGACCCGCTGATGCCAGCCAAGTCCGAAGGCAAAAAGACGTCCGGAGAAGACGTTCCCGCAGGCGGAGCACGCAAGCGGGGAAGGCAGGCCGCGTGGAGTCTTCCTCCAGTCGCGTGGATTCTTTCCTCTGCGGGCGGTCCCGGCTGGAGCCTTCCTTCCCGCATCCTGATTTGCGGAGTGCTCGCTGAAATTGGCCCGCTCGCGAAGTCGCTCCCGGATACGGAGATCGTGGTCATCGATCCCTCCGGGGAACAGGTCAAGGCCGCGCGCACGGCCTGTTCGCGCCGCAGAATTCGCAATGTGCGGGTGGAATGCGGAAGCGTGGGCCGGGAGGATTTTGTTTCCCTGACCGGCGGTGATTTTGGTCTTGTGCTGGCCCCGGGAATCTTTCGTGGTCAGCCAGACATCGCCCCGGCGATGAACAATCTTGCGAGTTGTCTGGCCAGAGAGGGAGCGGCCCTCTATGTCGAGTTGGATGCGGCGAATCATCCCGTCTCACGGGGGGCGGCGATTCTTGCACAATTCCCCGTCGACCCACCCGAGGCGACTCCCGATCGCATTGAAATCCTTGCTTCAGGCATGTGTGGCGTGCGACCCCTTCCCCCGCCCGGAGTGCCTGCCCGTTGCTGGCCCCTGGAGAAATGGGTCGAGGCAGCGTCTACTGCCGATCTTCATCCCGTGGCCTGTACCCTCCCTCAGAAGCTTCTGCCCCTGGCCCTTCCCTATGGTGGGATCTCGCTGCTCACGAAATTGGACTTGATTCCGTTATGCCGCCTCCTCGAGGCCATCGCAGCCCCCCCCGTGCTCCAGCTCGTCCTGGGTCGCCAACCCGCAGCTCAGCCGCCATGGACCGCATCCGCGTTGCTCTCCGACTGGCGTCCTCTCGTTCAATTCTGGCCGAGGCAGAAGGTGCCCAAAATGGAGCCTCCGTTCATCAACGGAGTCGAACTGGGCATTGACATCCCCGGCATCCTCGAACCCCAAAAACTGCAAATCACGGCTTTCCTGCTTGAATTCCTCCGTCTTTGCGACGGTCAGACTTCAATTGGAGAAATCCTGGATGCGATCCCTCACCCCGCAACCGTGGAGGATGTCACCAACGCCCTGTACTTTTTCCATCATACCTGCATCGTCCGGCTCCTGCCGCCGGAGTAGACGCTGGTTGGCTCCGTCTTTGTCCTGCCTTATTTTGCGGAGCAAAATCTTCTAATCCGGCGGCGCTGGCACCTATTTCACACCGGCTCTCCTTGCCCGCAACCCCGCCCTTGTAACCGGCACCCGCCGGATTAGGGGGCTTCCGGGTCGAACACAATTTGATTGCCCACAAGAGTCAGTTTGTTGGTGGCGATCTCCGTTGTCACGATGCCGGGCAACCGGAAAAAGTTTGTGACGTTCAGCCGGTTGTTGGTCACTGACGTGCCGTTCGCCATTAAACCTATTGCGGCCTCCAGCGTGTTGGAGGGATAGGCATTGTTCACTGCGTAGAAGGCTTCTGCATAGAGATTGTAGGTGGCGGCGATGTTTTGCGCGTTGCGCAATTTGGTTGCCTGATCCGCCGAGCGGGTAACGTTCACGATGCTGGGCAGGGCAACGCCACCGATGATCGCGATCACCGAAATCACGACAAGCAACTCAGCCAGACTGAAGCCTGCTGACTGAGGGGTCCCGGCTGGTTTTTTCATACCCGACTTAAATTTGAGCGATGTCATGCTCCAACGCAACTTCAGAAATCCCGTAATTTCCTATGGGGAAAAGCTGTAGTTCTAATCCGGCGGGTGCCGGGTTCCAAGGGTGAGGGTTGGGCAACGGGTCGTGGGCACGAACAGCCGCCAGCGCCGCCGGATTAGGAAATTTTGCTCCGCAAAATGTGTGGAAACGGATTAGGGCTGAAAGCGAAGAACCCTCCGGCCTTGCGGGCCGGAGGGAATCTCGCGGGGGATTTAATTACTATGCTGTTCTGAACTAAGGCGCGTCCGGGTTGAAGACGAGCTGGCTGTTTGCAATCGTCAGCTTGTTGGTGGCGACATTGGCCGTCGTGATACCGGGCAACCGGAATGAGTTGGTGGTGCCCAACCGGTTGTTGACAACCGATGTGCCATTGCCAATTGTTGAGATGGCCGTTGCCACATCAGCCGTGCTGGGGTAGGCGTTATTCACCGCATAGTAGGCCTCTGCATAGAGGTTGTAGGTGGAGGCGAGGTTTTGTGCGTTACGCACTTTGGTCGCTTGATCCGCCGACTGGGTGATGTTTGCAATGTTGGGAATGGCAATCGCCGCGATAATCGCGATGACTGCAATCACAACAAGGAGTTCGACCAAGCTGAAGCCTGATCCCGATTTGGTGTTTGTTGGTTTTTTCATAACGAGTGCAGCATCGTGCGAACCCCTGCATGGGCGCAACTTCAGCGATCCATCAATTCACTATGGGGGAAAACTGTAGCCTATTTGTGCAACGTTGCGTAAACGGTGGGAGTCACGGTGCGCAACAAAAGCATGACAACTGGGCAGGTAAGCGGGGGCAACGTGGTTGCTTCGCTGTGCAGCTTTTTTCTTTCCCGGTAAATCCGGACCTGCGTCAACGCGGCGCTCTGGAAGCCGAAGGGCTGAGAGCGCCAATGGGCGCTTCGAGCCTGCGCAAGCTCGTTCCGCTGGTAGGGCGAGGGTCGCTGACCCCGCCGACTCTTCCGGTCCAGGCCACGGAAGCCTGCGGCGAGGGGTTTGCTTCGCTTGCGCTCACCGCTTCGCGGCTGTCTGTTTCCAGTCGGTTTCATTTTCGGCCTTCGCGAGGGACCCCACTCCGCCGTTCGCGAATGACCTCCAGCTCGAGCACTGCGTGAAGATCCCTCGGGCGGCCCATCGCCCGCTTCGCGATAATGAGGGCGTCGAGCGTGAGAACCCGGATGGCAACCCCTCCGATCTCAATTGGCTCACTGTGCTCCAAGCAGATTGCAAAACTTCCAAGTCCCTTCACTTCGCCCAGCAGGTCGAGCTGGCCGATGTCTGTCGAGAGGTAGAGATTGTGGACTCCTCCCTTCTCCGCGAGTTCGCGCGTGAAGGGTAGCCGGGTTGGGGTCATGCGGTGGACGGGGTGAAGGTGTTCAAGGGCCGACCACACGCGGATCAAATTGCTGGGTGACATGTCACAGGCAACGTCCACATCGCGGGTCATGAGTGAGCTTCCCCAAGAGACAGCGCAGAAGCCTCCCACAACGACAAAGCGGCACTCTTGCGAATGCAGCCGTAGCACAAGATCCTTGAGATTGTCCACCTCAGCCCCTCGCCTTCTGCAATTCGCGAACCAGCTCCAACGCGGCTTGATTTTGGTCCATCCGCTGCTCCGGCCTGAGGCGGAGATTCTCGGTGATGAGGGAAAGATCAATTCCATAGGCCTCGGCGCGTTCTTCGGCAGAACGGCCGTCGTCGGTTCGCCAGAAGGGAGCGATGATTTCCTCGATGGAGGTAGGGGTCACAGGAAATGTTATCGCATCCCGAGACGGGTCTCTCAATGGCATTCTTGTGCACCGAATTTCTCTTCCGCCCGCGATGCCAAATGATAATTCCGAAGGCTTGCGTCTGCTCCGGCCACGGGCAAACATCCGTTTCTATGCGAATTGTGCTTCCGGCTGTGGTGTTGGGTCTCGGGATTTCTGTTCTGTCCGCGCAGCCTGCTCCCGAGCGCAAGCGGATGGTCTTTGCTCCGGGTGCGGCGGAGCCTGTGGCGATGCCGACGCCGACCCCGACCCCGACTCCGGATGAGAAACCGACGGTCCACCCGTCACCGCAGCAGGCGGTTGAACTTTTTTTTCTGGCGCTCAAAGCGGGGCAGCCCGATGCCGCCTACGATGGATTGGTGAGAGGGACTCTGGTGGCCGAGCGTCAGGAAGATGTGGCTTCCCTCAAGGAGCGGACCAAGCAGGCCCTCGATGCGTATGGGCCCGTTGGCGGATACGAAGTGCTCGATGACCTGGCTGTGGGCGAGAATCTGAAACGCACGACCTGCCTTTCCTTGAACTCCGACCTGCCGCTGCGGTGGAGGTTTTATTTTTACCGATCGGGGGGGCAGTGGCGGTTGGTGGACTTGCGGGTGGATGACGGGTTGGTCGAGCTGTTTGAGGACGCTGCGAAGAAGGGGCGTTGATGGCCGGTGTTGGCACGGGGCCCACGCGCGGCCTGGGAAATTTTTTATCGTTCATCCGTTTTTCGCACACGGTATTTGCGCTGCCGTTCGCGTTGGGTGCGATGTTTGTTGCTGCGGGTGGTCTGCCGGCGCCTGGCGTGATGGGAGTGGCGGTGCTGGCCGGGGTGTTTGGGCGAACGGCGGCGATGACCTTCAACCGGCTGGCAGACTGGGAGATCGACAAGCGGAATCCGCGTACGGAGGGGCGGCACCGGCTGGCGTCGCCTTTTCTGGCGGGGGTCGTCTGCGCGGTCAGCGCAGGGGGATTTGTCCTTTGTGCGGCAGCCCTCAACCCGCTCTGTCTGCTTCTTTCACCGGTCGCGTTGGCGTTGTTTTTTTTCTACTCCTTCACCAAGCGATTCACTCATGGGGCCCAGTTTTTTCTTGGTCTTGCGCTGGCGGTGGCGCCGGTTGGCGGGTGGGTGGCAGTCAGCGGTTCTTTTTCGTGGGCACCTTTTGTTCTCGCGGGAGCGGTTCTGTGCTGGGTGGCGGGATTCGATATGATCTATGCCCTTGAGGACTACGCGTTTGATCTGCGGGAAGGCCTGCACTCGTCCGTGGTCTGGCTGGGGCCGCAACGTGCGCTCCAAATCGCAATCGCACTGCATTTGGCGGCCTTCACCGGCTTGCTCGGCTTCGGACTGGCAGCCGGGCTTGGCCGGGTCTATTTTCTCTTCATGATCCCGGTTTGCGGCGCTCTGGTATGGGAACACCTTCTCGCCAAGAGCGGGGATGCGCACTCGATAAACAAGGCTTTCTTCCAGGCCAACGCCGCCGTGGGCCTTCTCTTCGCACTGGGAACTCTTGCAGACCAACTCGCCAGCCACTGACCCTCTCCGTCAGCGACCACGCCTTGTCACCATCGCTCTGGTGGCAGTCGCTGCGGTCCTGGTCGCCGCGCTTCTGACCGCGGGAATCGGCGTCTGGGTCGCGCTGCGGGAACTCCCGCGCATCGCGAAGTGGATGATCGAGCGCTCGATCCCCGGAGTGGAGGCAAAACTCGGCGACGTTTCAATCGAACTTCCCGGACGCCTGCAGGCCAGGGAGCTGACCCTGACCTCCAAGGCGGACGGCGGACACCTACTCACTCTTCGGGGAGGGACGGTGGATTTTGATTTTCGGGAATTGGCCGGTGGCCGGGTGGCTTCTGTGGAACTCGTCGAACCCCGGATCGAGGTCTCGCCGAAGCTGCTGGCATTGCTGGCGAATCTGACGCCGAAGCAGACAGCGGATGCCAGCGCCCGGAGGAAATGGACGATTGGCCGGCTTTTGTGCAAATACGGAGAAGTCCGCACATCAGGAATCGGGCCGGAGGAACTTAAAATTGATGCCAAGTTTTCCTTCGACTTCACCGGGTTTCCGGTGCCTGCAAGGGACCTTCACGAAATTTTTCTCTGGGATTTGCAGGCCTCGGCCGCGGAGTCCGAGCCGTTCTTTCGAGTGGACCTCGCCGAGATCGCTTTCGACCCGGCGCAGATTTCCGGACGCATTGAAACCGTGCGGATCAAAGGCGGTTCTCTTGTGCTCGGCCATGAACTCCTTGCCCTCTTTGAAGGAGAGGGAACCTCCCCGTCCCCTGGAGCGACCGCAGGCCTCACAATCGGACGGTTGGAGATAGCAAGGGTTGGCATACGGCTTGAAGAAGATCCCCAACTCGGGGCGGGGATCCGGTTTTCGCTGAACACGACCTTCGCCAACGTGCCGCTCAACAAGGCTGCCTCGGCGCTTGGGGAAGAACCTCAGGCCATCGAGGTCGCGGACCTGGAGATTCTCTCCCCGCTCGATCCTCTCACGAAGGTGCTTTCGATCCGGTCCCTGCTTGCCGAATTCACTCTTGCCGGTCTGCTTCGCCGGGAGATTCGTGCGATCACGGTCACAAGTCCCCTCATCCATGTGAGCCCCGATCTGTTCTGGTATATGGAATATGCGCAGAAGCGATTCGGGGAAGAGGGCGACGGGCAGGGTGGGCCGGGATGGACGGTGCGGCAGTTTATCCTCACGGGCGGGCGGCTCCTACTCGGCAGCGGCGGACGCGAAAGCTACGGTTTGCCGCTCACCTTTCGCACTTCCGCCGAAAATGTGAATCTCGGCAATCTCGCTTCGCTGCGCGCCCAAGCAGCCCTCGAAATCCCGGCGCAACAATACGTCTTCGAAGACTACAAACTCGAATTCACCAGCCAGCCGGGCGAACTCCGGTTCGGCTACCCGCCCGAAAAGGACGAAAAAAACATCGTCGGCACGGTCCGCCTGGATTCCCTGCGCTGGCGACAATACCGGGCCGCGGACTCGTGGGTCTCGGTAACCTTCGACCGCTCGGGAATCAACGGCCTGTTCGGGGGCGAAGCCTATGGCGGATACCTCTCCGGCGGGTTCAGCTTTTTTTTCGATGCCGAATCCCATTGGGTCGGATGGCTCTCGGGCAAAAAAATTTCCATGCGGCAACTGACCGATGTGATTGCCCCGCAGAACTTCCGGATGACCGGCCCGTTCGACTTCCGCCTTCAGGTCGATGCCCGCCGTGCGGAGATCCAGCGGGTCAAGGGGGACCTGATTGCGACACGCACCGGCGCTCTGACCATCGCGAAGCTTGACGACATGCTTGGCAGGGTGCCGGACGGCTGGCCGTCGCTCAAACAGGACTCCGTACGGATCGCCCTCGAAACCCTCCGCGACTTTGCTTACACCAAGTGCTCGGGCGATTTCTGGTTCGTGGATTCGCAGGGGGTTCTGGATCTCGTGTTGCAAGGTCCCTCGGGATCGCGCACGTTCGAGGTTGTGCTGCACGCCGACGACTCGACCCAAGGACGCTGGAAGAAGCCCCTCCCGCGATGAAACCCACGCTTCTTTTGTCTCTGTGCGCCCTGCTCTCTTCCTGCAAGGCCCCCTCGGTGAACCTAGCGACCCCCGATCCGATCAAGGTGGACATCGCGATGAGGGTGGATGTCTATCAACATTCCAACAACCGCGCCACGGTGAAGGAAAAAACCAAGCCGGTTGCCGAGGACCCCGCCGCCCGTCGCCGCAACCGGATGGCGGACATTCAAGCCTTCAAAAATGACCGCCTTGTCGGCGAGGCAAGAGATGGTCTCATCGTCATCGTGAAAACACCCGAAGGCGAGCATGGCGACTACGTGAGAAAAACGGTCGAGGCGGAAAATGCCGACCGTGCCCAGCAGATGAAGGATCTCGCCGAAACGCGGAAAATTTCCCTCCCGGAAATTCAGAGCGAGCAGGGTGCCCTCTGGCGCAACCGGGCCTTCGAGGGCGAGCTCATCGAAGTCGAGATCGAGCCCGGCACGTGGAAGTGGTCCGCCAAAGGCGGCTGAGCCGGAATTGCCGCTTGGGACAGAATTTGTCACAAACTCAACGTTGACGTCCCTGCTGCCCCTCTGTCAGACAGATGCACCTATGGATCAAATCATCAGCGCGATCAGCGCAAAATTGGGCCTCCCGGAGGCAATCGTCCGGCAGGGAGTGGGAATTCTGCTCAACTTCGTGAAGCAGAAAGCCTCGGGCACTGAGTTTGAGAAATTTGCGGCGTTGATCCCCGGGACCACGGCCACGATGAGCGCGGCCGGACCTGCCACCGACGGCGGCGGACTGATTGGCAGCTTGCTTGGCGCTGCCGGTGGCCTCCTCGGCGGTCAGGCCGGGGACCTGGCAAAAGTCGTTGGCGCGCTCCAGGGCGCTGGAATTTCCCCTGACAAGGCGGCGCCATTCGCGGGCGAATTTTTCGAACAGGCGAAATCCGTGGCCGGCCCGGAGGTCGTTTCGCAGCTCCTCGCTTCGATCCCTGCTCTCACCGAAATCCTCAACCAAAAGAAAGCATGAACATCCTCGGCTCCCTTCTCTCAAAAGTCCTCGGCAGGACTCCTCTGGCCGTCATCACACCAGAGATCACCACAACATCCGGCGGGCCGGTGGCCGCCCCCGCGCCGGAGATGGCACCGGCAGCCGTCGCACCGGAGGCGGTTGCTGCCGAACCGGTTGACGTCGCGGCCCTGCTCGCCGAACTCGCGGCGAAGCATCCCGAGAAGCTCGACTGGAAAAAATCCATCGTGGATCTCATGAAGCTTGTCGGGATGGACAGCAGCCTCGCCCAGCGCAAGGAACTTGCCAAAGAACTCGGCTACACAGGAGACGTGTCCGACTCTGCCAAGCTGAATGTCTGGCTTCACAAGCAGGTGCTCGTGAAGCTCGCCGAAAACGGCGGCAAGCTCCCGGATGACCTGCTCGACTGACCCCGCCCGCAGGGCTGGTATCCCAAGTTGGCGCTAACAGAGCCCGCCGTCGCCGAAGAACCGCTGGAGTTCCGTTGCGGCGTTTTCGGGCGAATCGCTGGCGTGAACGACGTTGACCATCATATCGACGCCGAAGTCGCCGCGGATCGTGCCCTTCGCCGCCTTGCGGGAATCGGTTGGTCCGAGTAAAGTCCGCACGCCATCGATCACATTGTCGCCTTCCAAGGCCACCGCGATCACGGGGCCCTGGGACATGAATTGCTCCACCTCCGGGAAGAAGGGCTTGTCGGCAATGTGCGCGTAGTGCTCACGCAGGAGAGCAGAGGAGAGGCGGAGCATCTTGGTTCCGCGGATGGTGTAGTCGGCTTTTTCGAAGCGCGAGATGACTTCGCCGCAAAGCTTCTTGGAGACACAGTCGGGTTTCAGGAGAATGAGAGTCGTTTCTTGCATAGAGAGCCCTACAGGATAACCCCGATGCAGTTTGGGGCAACTACTAAAGTCCTGCGCAAAAAGCGCAAGACTTCCGGAAACGATGCAGTGCCTCACGCGAAGGAGGGGAAGGATGGCAAGGGATGCAGAGGATATAATCAGGGAGTTGATGCCCCTATGCACCCACAGGGACCGTGGTTCGGTCTTTGTTCTGCCTCATTTTGCGCAGCAAAATCTTCTAATCCGGCGGCGGGGGGAGACCCTGCCTCACCGGGTCTCCTTGCCCACACGCCAACCCTTGGCACCGGCCTCGCCGGATATTAGTGACGCGCGATCAGTAACAAGCCGCGCAGCGTGAGGTGAGGATCGATCCGGTCGAAAAGGCCGAGGGATCCTCCGATGAGCCGGGCGTCGCCTCCGGTGGCGATGATTGCGGGGCGGCGTCCGGGGAAGGCTTCTTTGCGGATCTGGCGGAGAATTTCGACGACCAGGCCCCGGTAGCCGTGGACGGCACCTGACAACATGGCTTCGCGCGTGCTCCGCCCGACGGCCCGCGGCGGCTGACCAAGTTCGATTAGTGGCAGGAGCGCAGTGCGGCTGTGCAGGTACTCAGCCATCATCCCCAGCCCGGGAGCGATCACACCGCCAATGTAGGCACCCTGCGGAGAGATTACGTCGAAGGTGACCGCAGTGCCGAAATCAACCACCACGGCGGGCTTTCCGTATAGGGTCGCGCAGGCAAGGGCGTTGGCGAGGCGGTCCGCACCGATATTCTTCGGCGATGGGTAATCAATAACGAGACCTCCAGCCGCAGAGGGCCCGACCTCGATGTACCCGGCGGGCAGCGCCGGACGGATTCGCTCGTGCGCAGCCGGAACCACGGAGGCGACCACTGCCTGCCGTGCACCGCTCGATTTCACGATCCTGCGAACGGCTGCCGCAGAAAGACCCGCAGTCGGAAGACGGTGGGTCGGTCCAAGACGTTCGCGCGTCGCTGTCGCGATTTTGGTGAACGTATTGCTGATGTCAACGAGGAGAAATGTGGTCTTACCCATGGCTCCAGTTCATAGGGGAAATGCGCCAGGGAGGGAAGGCGGTGGATTCAGGTAATTGACAGTCAGCGCGGAGCCGCATAAACACAGAGGCTTATTCTACGCCCATGAAGTTCGCAGTCACAAAAGACGCTCTGCTCGACGGCCTCCAGCGCACGCAAAACATTGTCAGCAGCCGTGCCACCCTGCCCGTTCTGGGCAACGTCCTCCTCGAAACCACAGAAACCGGCCTCCGGCTCACGACCACCGACCTCGAAGTGGGTGTTCGTTGTGAGATCGCAGCACAAATCGAAAAGCCCGGCGCGACAACCCTGCCCGCCCGCCGGCTCGCTGCCATCATCCGCGAGTTGCCAACTGCCGAAATTATTTTCGAGACCGACGGAAAAAATATCACCAGCCTCACCTGCGGCAGCAGCTTCTTCAAAATCTTCGGCCTGCCGAAAGACGACTTCCCGCCGTTCCCGTCATTTCAGGATTCCAAGATCTACACGCTCAAGCAATCGGAACTTAAAGACGGACTGCGCAAGACGGCTTACGCGATTTCGGCCGACGAAACCCGCTACGTGCTCAACGGGATCCTCTTTTCCTTCACTGAGAACAAGCTCACCATGGTGGCCACCGACGGCCGGCGGCTTGCCCTTTTTGACAGCGACATTGAATTTCCCAAGAGTCAGGAACGCGACTTCATCGTGCCGACCAAGGCCGTGAGCGAGCTCCAGCGCGTGCTCGGAGAGGAAGGGGAGGCCCAGATCGTCGCCGGCGAGAATCTCGTATTGTTCCGCGTGGGCGGCACCGAGCTCGTATCCAAGCTCGTCGAAGGCAACTACCCGAACTACCGGCAGGTCATCCCCGGCGAAGCCAAGGAACGGATCACCCTCGAGCGGGAATCGTTTTTCAACAGCCTCCGCCGCGTTTCGCTTCTCAGCACCGACAAGGCCAGCTCGGTGCGGCTGGCGTTTTCGAAAAACAATCTGGACATCTCCGCAAATACTCCCGAGGTCGGCGAGGCCCGCGAATCCATGGCGGTCGCCTACCGCGGACGCGATCTGGCAATCGCGTTCAATCCGGAGTTCCTGATGGACCCGCTGCGCAATCTCACCGAGGACGAAATTCACCTGGAGTTGATCGACGAGATCAGCCCGGGTGTCGTGAAGATCAACACGCCCTACCTTTACGTGTTGATGCCCATGCGCGTCTCGGTCTGACCGGCCATGCACCGTTGGGGAATCGACCTCGGCGGAACCAAAATCGAGGGTGCAATCCTTGATGCGGATTCGCTTTCCAGAACGTCCTTGCGCCTTCGCCTGCCCACCGAGGCAGCCCGCGGCTACGAACATATCCTCGGCCAGATATCCCGCCTTGTCGGAATGCTCGAAGCGGAATCGGGAGAAAAACGCCCGCCATGCATCGGGATCGGCACGCCGGGTGCCACGGAACCAACAACCGGAGGCCTGAAAAATTCAAACACAACATGCCTCAACGGGCGCTCGCTGAAAGACGATCTCCGGTCCCGTCTGGGCACGGAGGTGAGGCTTGCAAACGACGCCAATTGTTTTGCGCTCGCGGAAGCCAGCCTGGGTGTGGCGGTCGGAGCGCCGGTTGTTGTGGGCCTGATCCTTGGCACGGGCGTTGGAAGCGGGATCGTGGTCAATGGCCGGGTTCTTGATGGTCTGCACGGCATCGCCGGCGAATGGGGCCACAATCCCCTGTGCGGTGAGCAGACCCCGTGCTATTGCGGGCGCAAGGGCTGCATCGAAACCGTCATCTCGGGACCTTCTCTGGAACGTTATTACCGCTCCCTCGGCGGAGCGCAACTGCGGCTGCCGGAAATCGCGCAGGCCCCGGATGATCCCCACGCAGCCGCCACTCTCGACCGGCTTCGCAAGAAATTCGGCGAAGCGATCGGTGCGGTTACCAATATCCTCGACCCGGATGCCATCGTCATCGGAGGAGGCGTCGGCAACCTCGACCTCCTCTATGCAGACGAAACGCGCGAGGCCATCCTTGCCCACACGTTCAATGGAGAGCTGCGAACACGCCTTCTGCGGCCGGCCCTGGGCGACAGCGCCGGCGTTTTCGGAGCAGCGATGTTGACCGTCTAATCCGGCGGGGGTGCTCATAAGAGCGGGTTTGTGGGCAAGGGGTTCCGATGGGAAACCGCTCCCTTCACCGCCGGATTAGAAAATTTTGCTTCGCAAAAGGGGGAGACGGCACCTCGCTTGGAGGCAGGCTGGATGACTTGAGTTCCGCGTTTTGAACGACCCGGTTTTTATGGCATGCGCAGCGAGAAATTCACGGGCACGTCCACTGTTCCTGCCATTGGCACGCCTCCGAGAGTACGGGGGCGGAAGCGCCAGGTCTTGACCGCCTGAAGAGCGGCCTGGTCAAGCACGCTGTAGCCGGAACCCTTGGAAATTACGGTTTGCGTTGGTCGTCCGTTTGCGTCCACAGAGACGCGCACGACGACCCGGCCCTCCCATCCCTTGCGCCTGGCGAACTCGGGGTAGCGGGGTGCGGGGTTGCGGACAATGACCGGCCTTGGCTCGTCGGCAGCGCGTGCGGCAGGTCGCGGCGAAGGCTCCGGCCTGGGCGTCTCCTTCTGTGGCTTCCGGGGCTGCGAAGCAGGCGGTTTTGGGAGGGGAGGAGCGGGGGGAGCCTCAGCCTTCGGCGCTGAAAGGACTTCCTCTTCCTCCGGTGGTTCGGGCGGCAGGATTGGAGCGGGTTCGGGAAGCGGCTCGGGTTCGGGAACAGGAGGAGGCATTTCAGGCACCTGCTCCGGCTCTTCAAGAAGGATCACCGTCGTTTCACTTTCCTTC
>Ga0247840_10004907_pt1 | contig 20641 bp, 23 predicted proteins | sample LaCruzMarch2015__FD_192404 | JGI IMG/M metagenome (GOLD analysis project Ga0247840, IMG submission 192404) | Freshwater microbial communities from meromictic Lake La Cruz, Castile-La Mancha, Spain - LaCruzMarch2015_17m | ecosystem: Environmental > Aquatic > Freshwater > Lake | place: Spain... | reverse complement strand
TTTTGCTGCTGGGTCATGGCATCCTCCTGACTTTTTGAAATTGTAATTCTTCAGGTAGTATGCCATGACTCGCTTCTAAACCGTATTCTCGTTGTTGGTTGCGCCCGCACAGGGCATGGATGTTCAGAGACGACTGGAGGGTTTGAAAGGACCTTGGAGTTCATGCTGCTGAAGCTTGTAAAGTCCAAATTATTCCGGAGAAAAGAGGAGTTGCTATTCATGGGAAATCAACAGACCGGCCCCACCTTCACAGGTGCATCGCAATATGTTTTGGACGAGGAACTGGCAAATATCGTTAACATATCCATGGCCTTAGAAATGCCGTTGCTATTGAAGGGGGAGCCGGGGACAGGCAAGACAATGCTGGCTCATGCAATCACAGAGAGCTTGGGAATGCCTCTGATCGTTCTCAACGTCAAGTCGAGTCTAAAGCTGGTTGAGGCCTTGTATCAATATGATACGCTCACGCGATTAAACGATAGCCGCTTTGGAGATTCGTCGCGCGATGTGAGCAACATAGAAGATTACATAAGAATGGGGAAAATCGGCCAGGCTTTTGTTGCTGAGCAGAAGACGGTTTTACTCATTGATGAAATCGACAAAGCCGACACGGATTTCCAGGACGACATGCTTGATGTTCTGGATCAGATGGAATTCGACATAATCGAAATAGACAAGACAGTTTCTGCGCGTCACAGGCCTGTCATCGTTATCACGTCAAATGCCAAGAAAGACCTCTCCGATCCCTTTCTGGGCAGGTGCAACTTCCATCACATCGCGTTTCCCGAACCCGACATGATGAGACAAATTGTGCGCGTCCACTTTCCCGATCTCGACAACGAGCTATTGGAAGTTTGCGTGAAAACCTTTTACGTGATGAGAGAATTCCCTGGAATTGAAAAGAAGCCCGCGACGAGGGAACTGATCAATTGGACTAGGGCCTTGAGGCAAGATCCTGATTTCCGACCGAAGGATTTGGTTCAAGGCAAGATTCCATACTTAGGGATTCTCTTCAAGAAAAGCCCAGATTATCAGCAGGCGGTTCAGCAAATCCGACGTCGCCGAGTTTAACCGACTTTGTAAGGGAATGTCATGTTTGTAGATTTTTTTTACATGCTCAGAGACTCGGGAATCCCTGCTTCTCCAACCTCGTTCCTCCGTTTGCACAAAGCATTAAAGATTGGTCTGATAACCGGTCTCAACGATTTTTACACCGCCGCGAGGGCAATACTGGTTAAGAGTGAGCGATATTTTGATATCTACGATCAAGTTTTTGCTCATTTTTTCCACGGAGCTGAACTCCCTGATTTTAAAGCTATAGATCTGGACGATGCGGCAAGGACCCTTCTGGACGAGTGGCTTAAGGATCCACAAGCCTTGGCCGACGCCTTGGGGATCAGCCGGGAGCAAATGCAGAGCATGTCTCCGGAAGAACTGATAAAGTACTTCCTGGACCGGCTCAAGGAGCAGACAGAGGCTCATCATGGCGGAAGCCGTTGGATCGGCACGGGAGGAACTTCACCGGTAGGTCATTCTGGTGTCCATCCGGGTGGAATGAGAGTCGGCGGTCGATCAATGGGCAAGTCTGCCGTCAAAGTAGCGTTGGACAGGCGATACCGCGACTACTCACTCGAAGGTCCGTTAACCCAGGCACAGATGGGAGAAGCGCTTAAGAGACTGAGGCGAATGGTTCCGGTAGGCCCGCGGGATAATCTGAATATTGAGGAAACCATAGAGGCAACTACAAGAAACGCGGGTGAAATCGAGATCGTCTTCGACAGGAGTCTACGTGATAGACTCAAGATCATATTGATGATTGATAACGGCGGCTGGTCGATGGATCCTTACGTCGAGGTAGTTCAAACTCTCTTCAACTATGCTCGTTCACAATTCAAGGACCTGAAAACCTTTTTCTTTCACAATACTGTTTATGACTTTGTCTGGGAAGACCCTCCGAGACGACACAAGCCTCAACGCGTCCAGGACTTCACCACCTGGGACCCTGAAACGAGGCTCATCATTGTGGGCGATGCCAGCATGGCTCCTTATGAACTTATGGCAACCGATGGGTCCATTCACATCGAGGAACGCAGTGGACTGCCGAGCATTGACCGACTTAATCTGCTGTCCGAGTTGTTTCATCATTGTGCATGGTTTAATCCCACGCCTTTGCGACTTTGGCCCATGACCAGAACGATTGGGATCGTTAATAACATTTTTCCTATGTTCGAGCTTACCCTTGAGGGTCTCGACAGTGCTGTCACACATCTAATGAGCCGAAATTAGGAGAGTCCCCGATCTCTAAGAATTGCTTCAATGCTTTCGCGCGGCTCGTTATCATACGCGGCCCCAACCAATGGCCTCAGAATTAGCCGGAGGGGCTTGTGCAAATTAGTGCAAAAAAAGTCCTGACCGTAGCGAAAACGGTTCTTCAGGTAGTGCTGGTTCTTGTCGGCGGCTATGTTCTGGTCCTGATAGGCACAGTGCTGTGGACTTTTGAGGTGACCCTTCGGCAATGGCCTTTGTTCATTTATTCTTCGCCTTCTTCTCTAAGCGTAGGCGATGACATAAACGATGTGCGTTTGTTTGATCGTTTGACCAGACTTGGTTATGCAGGGAATCAGGTCGTTGCTCAGGATCCCGGCCAATGGAGCGAATCCGGATCCGGTCTAAGCCTGTACCTGAAATACACCCCTTTAAGCGGCCACGGAATCGTTTACGGTCCGGTCGGTATCTCTCTTGATTGGAATAGAGTCCGGTCTATTCGCCTGATGCGCGCCATGGAAGACGTGAATCAAATTGCCCTGGAACCGGAGTTGATCCATATCTTTCCTGCCCGTGGCTGCGCTCCTGAACTGTGTCGGGCGGTCCCTTTGGAAAAAATCCCTTCCCTCCTCTTGGACGCTATTATTTTGACTGAAGACACGCACTTTTTCTCCCATGGGGGAATAGATCTAGCGTCCATTCACCGGGCACTCAAAACAAATATTAAGGCGGGACGCTACGTCCAGGGCGGCAGCACCATTTCTCAGCAGTTGATCCGAATGACGGTCTTATCACCTGAGAAAACCCTGTGGAGAAAAATCAATGAAATCATGTTGGCAATCGGAGCCGACGCTATTTACAGTAAGCGAACAATCCTTGAAGCCTACTTGAACCGTATTTACCTGGGACACTGGGGACCATTTCCTATCAAGGGACTGGCTGAGGCTGCAAGACTCCTTTTTGGAAAAGATTTGTCCGAGCTTGATCCATCAGAGTGTGCTTTTTTGGCGGCAACCATAAGGGCTCCGAACATTATAAACCCGTACCGCCATCCGGAGAGAGCGCGTTCCAGAAGAAATATGGTTCTAGGACTCTTGTTCAAGGCCGGAAAAATATCTCGGGACGTTTACGAGGAGGCTTTGGAGAGTCCTGTTAGAATGAAAAAGCCTGGAGCGTCCCCAGTAAGAGCAGATGGTTTCCTTGATCTCGTCAAACAACGTCTTGCCCCAGACTTCGGAAGTGCCAGTCCGGGCCGACAGGATATCATCACGTCTTTAGATGCCTTACTTCAGGCTACAGCCGACTTGGAACTTAAAAAGATCGGAGATGCAGGGCTTCAGTCTCATTTGATACTATCAATCCCTCGTTCAGGGGAGATTAGAAGTTTCATCGCCCCTGGTCCTCACAAATGGGCCGGCGGAGGCGGGAGTTTAGAATCTTTGCTCCCTTTACTCATGGTGCCGGCACTGGTCCCGGAAAAACATGATCAAGTCAGTTACACGCTGACCACTCATTTCTTCACCGCGCCGGGCGACCCGGTACCGGTAACCCTGCGGGAAGCCTTTCGAAGTCGGAGGCCTCTCTTGGTAGAGAAACTGTCTGCATCGCTAGGGTCGGACAGAATCGTGACCACACTCAAAGAATTTGGTATCAACGCCTGGAAACAAAGTGGAGGCATCTTCATAGATTCCATAGGCCCAATGCAGATGGCTCATACCTATTCTCTCTTGGCAACACTGGGAAGCGCAGCCGCGCCCCGACCGGGGATAAGAGTTGTCGACTCGATGTCCACAGATATTTTGTCTACCGACAGACGAACGGTGTCATTCGATCCGGCAATCCTGTTTCTGGTTAATTATCTTTTGAAAGGATTAGAACCGGCCGCGGAAAAGGACGGCGGTCCCGACAAGGCCTGGTCACAACCTTCTATTTTTAATGCGAGAGACAGGGAAGGCATCTGGGACATCGTGTACCGAAATGACGCATTGCTTGTGATCAGGATCCCAGGCCACGATGTTAAGGAGGCAACGATCAGACAAATGATACCCCACATCCTCCCACCGGCAAAGGTCGGTTCCGAAAATATCCCCCAGGTCCCAGGAGGAGTACTATTCAGGAAAATCTGCGTTCACACAGGGCTGTTAGCAGTGTCTACATGCCCCAGAGTAATAAGGGAACCCTTTCTCAAGGGAACTCAACCCCGTGAATGGTGCTCTTATCGTCACGATCCGAGCCCCATCAGGTCGAATTTCAGAAACTGAGAATCCGAGGTGTTTTTATCACGAGGCTCAACGATGAGATCTAATTTTTCCGCAATGGTAGCGGCAGTGGCAATATGTTCGGAGTTTAACAAAAGGAGGACTGCATGGACGAATTCGTAAAAGCTCACAACAGGATAATCGTGGACACCACATTGGAGTCACTCAAGAACCATGGTTTCAGTGCCAAGTTTTTCCAGAACAGGCAAGAGGCTACACAGTTTGTCATGGAAATTGCTTCGGATTGTACCACTGTGGGAATAGCCGGCACTCACACCGTACGCGCCTTGGGTGTAGTCCCAATGCTGGAGCAAGCGGGGAAAACCGTTTATGACCACTGGCAACTCAAGCCGGGTACTCCTGAAGAACTGGATTGTCGCAAACATCAAATGCAGGCCGACCTTTTCCTGTGCTCCGTCAACGCTTTGACCATGACTGGTGAAATAGTCAATCGTGATGGCTGCGGCAACCGCATCAATGCCATGACCTTCGGCCCCCCCAAGGTGGTCCTCATTGCGGGAATGAATAAAATAGTGGCTGATCTGGATGCCGCCATTGCACGAATAGAGGAAACCGCCGCACCATTAAGGGCAATGAGTCTCAACAGAAAAACTCCTTGCGTGAAAACCGGCTATTGCATGGACTGCGATTCTCCCGAAAGAATTTGCCGTATCACGAGCATAATTCACCGTCAGCCGATCTTTACCAGTATCACCGTCTGCATTCTGGATGAAAACTTGGGTTATTAGTCATGCACGTTAAGGTGACCGCGCCTAATCGGATCGACCTCGCAGGTGGTACCACGGATCTGCACCCCCTGTACCTTTTCTTGGACGGAGGCTGCACCGTCAACCTGGCGATTACGGTATACAGTAGCGTGACTGTAAGAGTTCAGTCTCAGCCTGCAATTTCAATACTTTCAGAAGATCTGGGCCAGTCGGTACGCTCAACTGATTTGGCGAACCTTGATACTCGAGGTCCCTTGGGATTGGTGGCAAAGACGGTGAAAACACTAAAGCCCGACACGGGTTTAGATATAGTAACACGAAACCAGGCTCCGACCGGCTCTGGGCTCGGCGCGTCCAGCGCTTTGATCACTGCTCTGCTTGCAGGTCTCCTGAAATTAGGAGGCGTAGAGAAAAGTCCTGAAGAGATTATCCGCCTGGCTACAAATATAGAAACTTCGGTCATAGGAGTTCCAGCCGGCTCTCAAGACCATATTGCCTCGTTTTATGGTGGTATTTCGCTCATAGATTTTGAGTACCATGGATTTGCCAGGAGAGAGTTCTTCCTGGAGTCTGCGACCAAGAACTTGTTGGAAGATCTGATTATTCTCTCCTACACGGGGGAAGGAAGATTCTCAGGAATGAACAACTGGGATATCATTAAAGGTTTTATAGACAATAAGGAATCCACAAGAGAAAGACTGATTCAGATAAGGGATGTTGCGCGAGAAATGTGCGATGCTTTTGTGGCTGGAAACTTGGATAATCTTCCGTCGCTCTTGAATAGAGAGTGGGAACTCCGCCGCACTCTGGCTGCCGGCATCACAAATGCGCGTATAGATGGCCTGATGGATTCAGCCGTGAGAGCGGGAGCCATGGCGAACAAGATTTGCGGGGCCGGTGGGGGGGGTTGCATGATAACCTTAGTAGAGAAGCAGAGTCGATCCGCCGTAGAACAAGCCATCGTCGCCGAGGGAGGTTTGATTATTCCATTCAAAATAGACGTAGGAGGAATCGTTGTCACCTGTAACTGATATTGGCAGGAAGATTACATTTGCAAGAGATTTCGTGATACAGGCTTTTTTCAGTTGAATAAAAACTTATTTGTTGTAGAAAGGCCTCAAGTAAGGGGGAGACATCACTTGTGAAAGGATTCGCACGGTTCCTGAAGATATTTAGAGTAAAAATCACATATCTATGAATACCGTGGAGAGACGTTTTTCAGGAAGACCTCGTGTCATAGAGCGGCAGCAAACGGTCTTGTGCGCGGTTCGAGACCGGCAACTTTCGGCACGTGAGTTGTTACTGACGACGTAATTTCGGGAGAAAGAGTGTGAACTAGATAGGAAACGTACAGGGTTTGCCTTGTAAAATCCGGACTTGAAATGATGGAGGTATGATCATGAGGAACAGTAGACTTACGAAAACCTTGATCTTCTGTGTAACCGCTCTGTTTTTGCTCGTATCTGCGATGGCTCTGGCCGCGGATAAACAATGGTTCGTGATCAAGGACAGCAGAGGGGTTTGCAGCGTGCGCCAACTCCAGGGGACGTCTCCGAAAACAATAGCTGGTCCTTTTGCAACTAAAGTCGAAGCGACGAAGGCAAAGGAAGAAAAGTGCCCGAAGCCTGCGCCCGGCAAGAAGGAACCTGCCAAAAAACAGCCTTGAACAAATCAGGTTTCATGGGACCAGACCTGCTGTGGTTCGGTTCCTTCAACCGTTCGACCGGAAATCGCAGCGTTGGGTAAGGGCATTTCGTCTCATTGAGACGAAATGCGTAGGGCACTATAGTCCGATTGGGACACAATAAGATCGAGGATCGGGTACCCGATACTATACTGCTTCTCAGATGTCTTTTCGGTTGGGCCGGGATTGCAGGCATCTTGCCTGCAAAAGAATCTGTAGACCCCAGTGCAGGCTAAAAGCCTGCACTCCCGGGGGACGGATGCTAAAAACCTGCCCCCAATCGGTAAGACCTTTTGACAATTGCTTTAACACTCTTCGCCATACTTATGATTTTACAGACCTTGGTCATACTCACATGTAGCCTAAATCCGCCAGACGCTGCTTCACTATTGCTTCCTCTTCAGCAGAGAATCCTTGGCATGGCGACGGCTTGAACCCTGCGTCATTTCCTGGGGCATACTCAGCCCTGATTGGGGTCGAGGCACAGTTTGAAGGTAGATTGTCAGAGCGTATAACGCGGCCGCCAAGGTCATTTGGGATCGGGATGCCGTATTCGTGAAGAATCGTCGGTGTTATATCCAAGCATGAAACCCCTTCAGCCCGACTTCCGTTTCGCACGCCGCAGCGAACGTCTGCCATTCGGGCCATGATAAAAATTCCATCCTTGTCATGGTTAGCGTCATCCGGACCCGTTTCATTGCCGGCGCGAAAAATCTGTCCAGTCCCGACGGTGCCTATAGACCGCCGACTCAAGTCGTCAAAATATACGATCAAGTCCGGCGGTACGTTGCGGCAGGCACGGTAAATTTGTTCCGGTTTTAGGGTCAAATTTCCTAATGGGTTGCCATTTTGGTCAAGCATGCCTTCCATGAGGTGAGCCAGTTTGTCCCGGAAGGACTCGTATTCAGAGGGTTCGACTGTACCGGAAGGCTCCCTGCCCACTACATTCAGAAAAATTCTGGAATAATATCCACCTTCTCCCCATGCTTTTGTCCTGGACCAATCGACCATGTCCGGGGTAAGGGCAACCTCTCCTTTAGGCTCATGTTTCAGAAACAGTAATCCATTGCTTATTAGCCATTCGTTTATGGCGATTCCACCCCGGATACTCCGGGCTCCATGGTCCGACACTACTATTACTGTTGTATCGTCGCTCAACAGTGCCAGCACAGAACCGAGTTTTCGATCGAGAAACCTGTAGAAGTCGTCTATCACGTTTTCGTAAGGATTGCCGGACACGTAGAGACGATGATCCCGCGCATGATACCGCCAAAATCCATGATGAAGTCGATCAGTGGCAATTTCTACCATCATGAAAAAATGCCACGGTTTGTGAATCAGAAAGTCGCGTGCAATACGAAAGCGACTCTCCACAGCCTTGTACAGGTCAGCCAGCAGCCTGTCTTTATGATTAGTTCGGAAGTCCTTTACGTCCGTGACGTAGTCTCTTCCAGCCAAGACATGGATTTCATCAGCCAGTTCGGTTGGATAGGTATAAACCCTATCAAGATCAGGTGTGGGCAACCCGGATACCGTAATACCTGAATGAGGAATCGGAGGGTAAGTCTGAGGTATGCCGATAAGGATGGAACTCCTACCAGTCGATTCCACATGATCCCATACTCGGGGAGCTTTCACATGAGAAGAGTTTACGGTCACCATTTCAGAATAGTCTTGGGTCAGGCGATTTCTGAAACCGTAGATGCCCAATTCTCCAGGATCCCGGCCTGTAGTAATAGTAGTCCATGCCGGAATCGTTATGGGTGGATCCGTAGATCTCATAGGGCCCCATGTCCCGTGATCCATAAGAGTTCTCAAGTTTTCAAGATCAGTTCCGGCCTTCTCGAAAATCAACGGCGGCGGCACGCAGTCCAGTCCGATTACGGCAACTTTCCGTTCAGCGCCTTTTTTTTTCTCTTCACGTCCCACAATTTCATCTCCCGGGTTCACTTGTGAACCTGTAACGATCAAACTTGGCCTTCTATAAGATTCGTGGCAAGCGTTCCACAACCCACAGTTTAATGCTCGTTGCGCCGCTTGACAACACGTTCAGCCTGCTTCATACTCAATTACCTTTTTCTCCAAGGGGATTTTCATGCAGACGCCTAAACCCCTCTCCGCGTTAAGCTCGGCCATGGAGGACTATCTCGAGGCGATTTATCACTTGGAGCGGGAGCATAGGATCGCTCGAGTCCGTGACATTGCGGATAGACTGGGGGTGAAAATGTCCTCAGTGAGTTCGGCCCTGAGAATCCTCAGTTCGCGTGGCCTGATCCGCTACGATCCCCATCAATTCATAACTCTTACTGAACCCGGAATCAAACAGGCGGAAGACATTGTCAGAAAACACGAGGTGTTGAAGCGATTTCTTTCAAAAGTTCTTAAGATTCAGGACTCCGCTGCGGAAGATAATGCCTGTCGCATCGAGCATCACCTGGATCCGGAAGTGATTGAGAGGCTGATCGGATTTTTGGAATTCATGGAAATGTGTCCGGTTGACCAGACTGGTTGGGTTTATGGGCTTACCGAAAGCTGCGATGATTGTGGCCACTGCCTGGACAAGGCGAAAGGTAAATTGTTCAGTCGGGCTGTTGCACAGGAGGCGGCGCTGGCTGGAGGAATGACGTTGGCCCAGGCCCTTCCCGGATCGCAGGTCGTCATAGACAGCTTTAAGGATACCATCAGGTTACCTAAAGTTTTTGCGGAAGAAGGCATCAATAGTGGTGTAATAGTGGAGATCGAAAAAAAGGATGTTGATTCAGGAAACTTGTGGGTCAACATAAAAGGTTACCGGTTTTCTATGGGTTCGGAAGAAGCTTCTCGCATACTTGTAAAGCCCATTTGACTACACGGTTTCGGTTGTTTGTGTGAGCGCTGATAACACCCCCCTGTGCTTGTTTGTATCGCACAGGGTTTCTTCTGGACTATCCAGGTGAACCATTACGTCCGCTACGGATATCAACCAGGAAATGGCTCCGGGAAATGTCAATGACAACCTTGGCAAGCCGGTTCAGGTTTCCAGGAGGCTGAATCGCATTTTGTAATGCGAAGCTTGAGGTACGCCATGACAGTCGATTCACAGATCGGCCATACTGCTCAGGCCTCTTCGCTCTTGGCCGGCCAGGACAGGCTGCGCGCTGCACAAATCACTCAAATATATTCTCAATCGCTGTTGTTAGTCGTCTCAGCCGGACTTCGAGCCGAGGCCTAGGCTGCAAGCGCGGCCAAGAGCGAATTCGTCACAAACATGAGTCATGAACTCCGCACACCAGGCCTTGATCTCTGGAAAAAGGGGCCCTTGACGACCATGCCCAAACGTATCCCTGTTATCGGTAATTAACTTCGAGAACCGGCATAAGAGGTTCAGGTGGCACCAGCTCGTTACAGGCGGCAATCCGAGAAATCCGGACAGGCGCCCGGAACCTTGTTTCACGTCGGTCGAATACGCTCGGAGAAAACAACAATCAGGATCATCGAGTATGATGCTCACGGAATGGAAGAACACGATTCTTCGAATTATTCCGAATTCCAGTTACGTGAAAAGAAACATGCCAACATCTGGATAAATATTGACGGGCTTAATGAGATTGAACCGATTAATTGGATAGGAAATGCTTTTCACATTCATGCCCTTGTTCTTGAAGACATCTTGAATACCGCCCAGCGTCCCAAAATCGAGAACTTTGATGAATATCTCTTTATAACTATAAAAATGATGGGCTACGACGAAACGACGGACGATCTGTCCCCCCATCAGATTAGTCTGGTCTTGGGGTCGGATTTTATCCTGTCCTTCCATGAAGGAAGCGATGATCCATTTAATCAGTTGAGGCAAAGGATGAATGCCGCGGGCAGCCGAACCAGACTGAGCGGAACCGATTATCTGGCCTACTGTATGGTGGATATTGTCGTGGACAACTACTTCGCTATTCTCGACCAATTGGGTGAAAGAATAGATGTGCTGGAAGAAGAGGTTGTGAGAAACCCACAGGCTAAGACTCTAAAGTTTATTCACAAAGTGAAAAAAGACCTGATCTTTCTGAGAAGATCAGTGTGGCCTCTCCGGGAAATCGTCAACCGTCTCATCAATGACGATTCACCTTTGATCAATGACTCCACGCGACCGTACCTCAGAGACGTTTTCGATCATACTATCCACGCAGTAGATACGCTCGAGACTTACAGGGATATAGTTTCGGGAATGCTTGATATTTATCTTTCCAGCATGAGCAACAAACTCAATGAGATTATGAAGGTCTTGACAATTATAGCCACTATTTTCATTCCGCTGACCTTTCTCGTCGGCTGGTACGGGATGAATTTCAAGAATATGCCTGAACTTGATTCACCCTGGGGTTATCCGTTGGTTATATTGGCTGCAATCATTATTGCGGTGTCTATGCTCCTTTTCTTCCGACGTAAGAAGTGGATTTGATTCGGCACATTTTTTCTTCCTGTTCGCTTGACAAAGCCCCACCCAACATTTATTATTAGTAATGGTTATTAATACTAAAAGAGTTCCACGATTTGAAGGCCGTCAAAAAATATCGGGCCACTGAACAAAGACGAGTAATCCTTGAAGAACTCGGTAAGTTAAGGACTCATCCCACGGCAAATGAGATGTACGACATAGTTCGTGAAAGGCTTCCGCGTATAAGCCTGGGAACTGTTTATCGCAATCTGGAAGTCCTGGCGGAGTCGGAGATGATTCAGAAACTGGAAACCGCCGGCACGCAGAAGCGTTTCGATGGGGTAACGGAGAATCACTACCATATTCGTTGCATTGCGTGCGGTCGCGTAGAGGATGTTGCATCTTTTCCCATCGCTTCAATAAACGATGCCGTAAAGGGGCTGAGTGATTACAAGATCTTGTGGCATAGGCTCGAGTTTGTCGGCATTTGTCCCCGCTGCAAGACAGCGGCTTGACTTAACACTAGTTCCACAAATTAATAAAAGGAGGCATAAATGTCAGTATTGAAGGGATCAGAAACAGAGAAGAATCTCTTAGGTTCATTTGCCGGAGAATCCCAGGCGCGTAATCGTTACACCTACTTTTCCTCACAGGCTAGAAAAGAAGGTCTGATACAGATCGCTCAAATTTTTGAAGAGACCGCCAACCAGGAAAAAGAGCATGCAAAGCGGTTTTTTCAGCAACTTCAGGGTGGGGAAGTGTTGGTTCAGGCTGCTTTTCCGGCAGGAATTATAACTGGTACGGCTGACAACTTGAAGGCTGCGGCGGCCGGAGAGCATTTTGAATGGACCGAACTTTACCCGGGTTTTGCTAAGATCGCGAGGCAGGAGGGCTTTGAAGAAGCCGCAAAGATTTGGGAAACAGTCAGTGTTGCGGAACAGCAGCATGAAAAACGGTATTTAGACCTATTGGCAAATGTGGAGTCGGGTAAGGTTTTCAAGAAAGACAAATCAGTGGTGTGGCGTTGCATAAACTGCGGCTATCTCCACGAGGGCCTCGAAGCGCCTGAATCATGTCCGGCATGTGCTCATCCTCGGGGTTACTACGAGATTTTGGCTGAAAACTGGTAAATTTCCTGTCATAATACGAGAATTGGATCAAAATTCGAGATCGTTTGGGTCATCGCTGTTCACCGCCGGCAGGAGCGTGTCCAAGACGGAGTTGCCGGTTCAAGGACTGACTGAAAAGGACGGTGTTTGAGGCCGGCAAAGAATAGCAAAGGGACGTGTTCATCACTGACATCGAATCCGGTTACGCGTGCTAAATTTAGAAGGAGGTACTGACAGATGACGGAAAAACTTCAGATTTACAAGTGTGAAGTATGTGGAAACATGGTAGAGATGATTCATTCCGGCATGGGTGAGCTTGTTTGTTGCGGAAAGCCCATGAAGCTTTTTGTAGCGAACACGGTTGATGCTGCAAAAGAAAAACATGTGCCGGTTAAAGAAGCGGTAGACGGTGGTTTCAAAGTCAAAGTCGGCAGTGTGGCGCATCCGATGGACGAGAAACATTACATCGAGTGGATTGAGATTATTGCCGATGGAAAGGCCTATCGACAATTCCTTGAACCTGGTCAAGCGCCTGAAGCTGTTTTCCCGGTTAAGGGCGATTTCACGGCACGGGAATTTTGTAATCTACATGGTCTATGGAAAGCGTAGTGTGTAGGTGAGAGGCTTTTCGGCGTGATTGGAGTCAGCACTGGGGACCAACTTGGTTGCGGCCGGCGGACACACGCCGACCCTATTCAAGAATAGCAGGACCGGCCTCCGGAGAGTATCTCAGAACGGCATAATTCACCCTCCCCTTTCCCCGCCCATCAAGGGGTGGGGAACCAACTCATTGAACCTGGTGAGATTTTAGAGTTTTGAGACAGTTTCTCCGTGCCGGTCATTGTGTTCTTCTCGAAAAGCCTGTGTTGGAACCGATGAAATACGTCATCGAACTTATGAACAAGACCACTTAGGTCTTGCCCGATAGGGCCGCACGAAACTTGTTATTGTTGTTTCAGGAGGATGGAATGTCCGAGTCAGAGCCTATTTACCAGTGTCAGACTGCCAATTGCGGATATATGTACAATCCGGCCAAGGGGGACAAGAAAGGCAAGATTGCCAAGGGGACAAGTTTTGAAGACTTGCCGGAAGATTGGAAATGCCCGATCTGCGGTGCGGGCAAAAGGTTCTTCCGGCCTCTTGGGGTTCCGGGTAGAGGCTAGATGAGTTCCGGTCAGGAGAAACCGAGAGCGCTTCATCGGAGCAACTACCAGTGTTCAATTTATTGGGAAAGGAAATCACAAATGGAAACGATTACATGGAAATGTCCCAAGTGTGGTTATACGTTCCAGGCCGATACCGGGCAGGCTCCTCCGGATACCTGCGCAACGTGCAAAGAAAAATGCGAGTTTGTCAACGTCACCTGCTACATTCCGGAATGTGGGATGACCGGCCAGGATCCGCGGTTAGGGTGAATCGAGTTAGTCATGAAAGTATTAGGAATTTATGGAAGTCCACGCATCGGCGGTAACACTGATATTCTCTTGGAAGAGGCTCTGAGAGGGGCTGAAACGGCAGGCTTTGAAATATCCACCATACGATGCTGCGAACTGCAAATGAGCGGATGCCATGAGTGCGGCGGCTGCGACGAAACCGGTGAGTGCGTAGTGCAAGACGACATGCAGACCGTGTATCCTAAACTCTTGGAAGCCCAAGCAATAATACTGGCCTCGCCAATTTTTTTCTATGGGATCACGGCTCAGGCCAAAGCTCTCATAGATCGTTGTCAGGCCATGTGGTGCCGGAAGAGACTTCACAAATCCGCTGAGCGCAGGAAGTCCCTTGATAGAGGCCGGGGATACCTCATTTCAGTGGGCGCCACAAAAGGCAGGAGTTTATTCGAAGGCGCCCAACTGGTCGCAAAGTATTTCTATGACGCTCTCGATATGACGTATGAGGGAGGCGTCCTCATAAGATCGGTTGAGCGCAGGGGCGATGTGCGGACTTCCCCCGAGCATCTGCGAGAAGCATTTGATTTTGGTAGGACCTTGTCCTCGAAGTCCATGCCTTAACTTTTGTTGTTTCTCGTGAGAAATGAAGCCGGAGATTTTGAGCCTAGCAAGTTTCACATAATATACGGTTGGTTCGAAGTGCAAGTCGAGCTTGCGCCCGGCAACAGGAAGTCGACGGAAGTCTCCTTTAGAGGCTTGTCAATAACACCAAAGAAAAGGGAGGAGCTATGACAAAGTATGTGTGTGACGTGTGTGGCTATGTTTATGATCCGGCAATCGGCGATCCTGACAACGGAGTAAATGCAGGAACAGCCTTTGACAGCGTGCCCGCAGATTGGGTTTGCCCGGTGTGCGGCGCCGGCAAGGATTCATTTTCTCCCGAATAACGAGTTTCGGCGCCTCCCCGTTCGAGATGGGCTTGGCCGTAGCAATCCGAGATGTTTTTCGGAAAGCCGAATATTGACGGGCAAGAAACGCCTGAATTCTACCCTACCATCAGCACGGTGGAGGCAGGCCGCCAACTTTTTTCAAACATTTTTTTGTGGAGGACAACATTGCGTACACTTGTGGAAGTTAAGAAAGGTATTAACTGGGTTGGAGCTGTAGACTGGACCATGCGTGATTTTCATGGGTATTCAACTCAAAGAGGCACAACCTACAACTCATTTCTGATTATTGACGAAAAAATAACGCTCTTTGACACGGTTAAGAAACCGTTCAAGAGTGATTTGCTGCACAATATAAGAAAAGTGGTCGAACCGACCAAGATTGACTACCTCGTAGTCAATCATGTTGAACCCGACCATTCCGGTTCGATACCGGAAATAGTCGACGCCATCAAACCTGAGAAGATTTTCTGCAGCCCTAAAGGCAAGCAAGCTCTGCTGGCTCACTACCACCGTGACGACTGGCCCTACGAAGTCGTGGGCACGGGACAGGAAATCAGCCTGGGAAGTAGAACTGTCCAATTTATAGAGACGAGAATGCTCCACTGGCCGGACAGCATGGTTTCCTACATTAAGGAAGACGCTCTACTCATTTCCAGCGATGCTTTTGGACAGCACTGGGCTACAAGTGAACGCTTCAACGACGAGGTAGATTCTTCCGAGCTGATGGCTCATGCTGAAAAATACTATGCCAATATTCTTCTTCCATACTCCCCACTCATTCAGAAGCTGATTTCAAACGTCCAAAAAATGGACCTGAAGATAGACATGATTGCTCCTGACCACGGTCTGATTTGGCGTGACAACCCACAACAAATTGTTGCGGCTTACGACCGGTGGAGTAAGCAGATTCCAAAACAAAAGGCCCTCATAATTTACGACACAATGTGGCACAGCACCGAGATGATGGCCAGGGCAATAGCGGACGGCCTCATAGAAAAAGGGATCAGCACCAGGTTGATGGATCTCAGCGTTGATCACAGGAGTGATGTAATCACGCAATTGCTTGACTCCAAGGCGGTAGTCATAGGATCCGCCACTCTCAACAACGGGATGCTTCCCCGCATGGCGGACATGCTGTGCTACATGAAAGGCCTGCGTCCCGCCGGCAAAATAGGCGTTGCGTTCGGCTCTTACGGATGGAGTGGCGAAGCTGTAAAGCTGATAACGAAGTCTCTTGAGGAAATGAAGATCAAGGCAGTAAGCCCCGGAATAGGCCTCCAATTTGTGCCGAATCACGAGGGACTACGAAAATGCGTTGAATTAGGTCGTGAACTGGCGAGCGCCATCAAGGATGACTGTTAGGAAGCCGGGCTTTGCTCGTGGCCCTTGGAAGATGGATATCCGACGTGCCCAAAAAAAGCAAAGAGGTGGAACATGTCGGAAACTTACTCCGGGAGAGGTCGAGGTCTCAAACAGCATGTGCTGGTTCTCCTTCAGGCGGCTGATTTTGAAAATAGTCTAAGAGAATTGAGCATGCTGCCGGGCAGAAAGGTTATCAATCCTCTCTTCTCTTTTCTCCTCCACTCCGACCAAAAGGTGCGATGGAGAGCCGTTATTGCCATGGGCGCAGTGATCGAAAATATGACTCTCACGAACATCGAAGACGCCAGAGTCATCATACGACGCCTGATGTGGAGTCTGAATGAAGAATCCGGGGGAATTGGATGGGGAGCGCCGGAGGTTATAGGCGAGGCCCTGGCGCGTAGTGAGAAACTCTCAACTGAATACTCCGCAATTCTTGCTTCTTATGCAGATGAACGCGGTAATTTCCTGGAACACGAAGGTTTGCAGCAGGGACTTCTGTGGGCTTGGGCGCGGCTGGCCGCAGTGCGTCCACATCTGCTCCGAGGAGCCGGGGACTGCCTCACCAAGTATCTGGAGTCCAAAGACGCGACTGTTAGGGGCCTCGCTGCATTAGCCATCGGTTTAACCGGTACCGACGAGGCCGTTCCAAAACTACGGACCATGTTGGACGATGATTCCGAATTTCATACATATATCGGTAACCAAGCTGCAAAACTCCACGTAAAAGACGTGGCCAAGGAAGCTTTACAAATGCTGTGCACAAAAAAAGGTGACGCCCCCGATCCGAGCAAGAGCAATTCTAATTCGTGAGAGAGAATACTGCTACACTGAAAAAATAGAAGGCGGAAGATACCACGACTCCCGATGTGGTTCACGAGGAGGTTTATATGGACGTCGTAATGTTGTCCCGGCTGCAGTTTGCAGTTGCCACATTATTCCATTTTCTGTTCGTTCCCTTGACGCTGGGCCTTTCTATTCTGGTTGCTATCATGGAGACCTTTTACGTGAGAACAGGCAACGAAGAATACAAGAAAATGGCTAAGTTCTGGGGAAAACTATTCCTCATCAACTTTGTCGTGGGAGTTGTCACCGGTCTTACCCTGGAATTTCAATTTGGAACCAACTGGGCTGGGTACTCGAAATACGTGGGTGACATCTTTGGATCGCTTTTGGCAATTGAAGCTTCAGTAGCTTTTTTCCTGGAATCCACTTTCATTGCAGTGTGGGCTTTTGGCTGGAAAAAGCTTTCTCCCAAGTTTCATGCGGCCTGTATTTGGATAGTGGCGATTGCCTCCAATATGTCTGCATTCTGGATCCTGGTCGCAAATTCGTGGATGCAGCATCCTGTGGGTTATGCAATTCGAAACGGCCGGGCTGAACTTACAGATCTGTGGGCGATCGTTTCACAACCTTTTGCCATCCTGACCTATCTCCATACGACATTCGCAGGCTACTTAGTAGCCGGTTTTTTTGTGATGGGTATAAGCGCTTACCACATCCTCAGGACAAGCAACGTTGTCTTCTTTACTAAATCGTTCAGAATAGCCCTTGTTTTTACCTTCATTTTTGCCGTTTCCGAAGCATTCGTGGGAGATCTTCACGGAAGAGAGATGGCTTTGGTTCAGCCGGAAAAACTCGCCGCGGTCGAGGCACAATGGGAGACTCGGAAAGGTGCTCCCTTTTCAATGCTGATCGTCCCGGACGAAGCCAATCAGCGTAATCTTGTCGAGATGTTTCAGATACCCAAGTTTTTAAGCCGTCTGGTGTACGGCGACTGGAATGCGGAAGTAAGAGGTCTCAAGAGTTGGCCCATAGAGGACAGGCCTCCGGTCACTCTCGTATTTGGTTCCTTTAGAATTATGGTGGGCTTGGGCTTTCTGTTCGTGCTGCTGGCGTTTATTGGTTTGTTACAGAGAAACAGATTGGAATCCAGCCCGCGTTACCTGAGAATTATGATGTACGCAATCCCTCTTCCTTACCTGGCCGGGCTTCTCGGGTGGATAGTGACCGAAGTCGGCCGTCAGCCTTGGATTGTTTATCATGTGATGAGAACGTCTGCGGCAAGTTCGCCGGTAGCAGCGTCCCAGGTGGCAATCTCCCTCCTGGCCTTCATCGTGCTGTATTCGCTCCTTGGCCTAGCCGCGTTCGCTCTGATCATAAAAAACGCCAAGAAAGGGCCCGAGTTGGCTTGAGGAGTTTTTTTGGGGGGTTGAGCCTCAGGAATTCCAACGGGTTTTCTGGAGTTGAACTCGGATTCAATCTCTTGTCAGGCTGGATCATGACTGAAAGGTGGTACTAACCATGTTGGAAACCGTTTGGTTCATGCTGTGGGGTATATTGTGGTCCGTTTATTTCATGCTGGACGGGTACGATTTGGGCCTGGGTACGCTTATGCCTTTTCTGGCACGTGACGATAAGGACAGAAGGATTATTTACAACTCAATGGGGCCGTTTTGGGACGGGAATGAAGTCTGGCTGATCACCGCGGGCGGAGTCACGTTTGCAGCGTTCCCCATCACTTACGCAGTGATGTTTAGTACATTGTATACGCCGTTACTATTGATACTCTTTGCTCTGATTATCCGAGCAGTCTCTTTCGAATTCAGAGGGAAAGTGGACAGTCCCGCGTGGAGAAAACTCTGGGACGTGTGCCTGTTTCTTGGAAGTTTCCTGCCGGCGTTTCTTTTCGGGGTGGCTTTTGCCAACATTTTTCAGGGCATACCCTTTGACGGGAATCACGTATTCCAGGGGAATCTATTTACGTTGCTCAACCCCTACGGACTTGCGGGAGGAGTTCTGTTTGTGGCGATGTTCTTGTTGCACGGGGCTCTTTGGCTTACGATAAAGTCCGATGGCGCCCTTTTTCGTCGAACTGCCTCTGCGGCTTCACGTCTGTGGGCCGTGCTGCTCGTGGTGGCAGTGGTGTTTCTCGGTTACACCTGGTTCGCCACACCCCTGTACCTCAACTATCTAAGCAACCCAGTACTATTTGTTATCCCCCTGATAACCGTAGCAGCCCTGGTTTTCACACGGCTTTTCATGGCAGGCGGAGCATGGTGGAAAGCATGGTTCTCATCGTGCGCCACAATAGTCAGCGCTGTCATGTTCGGAGTGGTGGGACTTTACCCCAACCTTTACCCGTCCAGCCTGAATCCGGCGTTCAGTCTGACGGCTTTTAACTCGGCATCCAGCCCACTGACTCTCAAGATCATGCTGGCAGTTGCCCTCACCTTTGTGCCCATTGTCATCGCGTATCAGGGGTGGGTCTATTACATTTTTAAGGATAAGGTCACTGATGAATACCTGGCATCGGACGAGGCTTACTGACGTAGCCCGGTTAACCAGGCCTTTTGTCAGCCACTTTCTTAATTTTATATTATATTCTAGGGAACAGTCGAAGTACTTGGAGGTGACATTATGAAGCAGTGGAAATCCGTAGACGAAATTCTGGATTTTGCCGTCGAACAGGAAGAACAGGCTTACCAATTCTACACCGATTTGGGGAATAGCATGAAGCGGCCTTGGATGAGCAAGATTTTCAACGATTTTGCAAAGGAAGAGCTGGGACACAAGAGCAAGCTGCTCGATATTAAACAGGGTAAACGGCTGGTTCCTGCCGAGCAAAAGGTCTTGGATCTCAAAATAGCCGACTATCTGGTGGATGTTGATCCCAATGCGACTATGGATTATCAACAGGCTTTGGCACTTGCCATGAAAAAAGAGAAAAAAGCCTTCAAAATGTACATTGATCTCGCGGCGGCCGTCGACGACGAAAACCTGGAGGGGACCTTTCTGTCTTTGGCTCAAGAGGAAGCCAAACACAAGCTACGTTTTGAAATCGAATATGATGACTTTATCATGACCGATAACTGAACAGTTATTTTAACAGAAACAAGTGACACCCTTCATAGATTGAAGAATACACTCCGATGAAGAGAAAAAGAATCGTCCTGGAGTGAGTACGCTCGGAGGCGGGAATGAAGGCGAGCAAGATAGTGTTGGATTCAGTAAAAATGGCTGCGGAAACCATAGACGCTCTGGGGTCGAATAACAGCAAAATGATGGCCACCCGAGCAATCCACATCAACGTCTTCGTCGAGCGAGTTCCGGGTGTAGAAGCCCGCTTCGTAAAAACCGTGTACAACGATATTGGTGCGGAGGCAGCGATCAGTAGCCAGGCCTATTATGAGGAAGAAGGCGCCATTACCGATATGGTGGTGATGGGCACGGTGTATCAGCACAGAGAGGTTCGTCGAATTCTCAGCGGAAACCCCAAGATCCAGCCGTGGATAGATGCAATATGGCAAGTAGTTGAAGATGCGCCTGAATCAGAGGCCGAATAAGTTTCCCCGGACTAGCCCAACTTCGACACTAACGACGGTTAACTTGTTGTTATTGTAGGATTTGGTCATTTTATTTGGCACTACATATTTTCATCTTTCCTGATCCATGTCCTCACGGGGGAGATGATCGTCTTGGG
>Ga0247840_10004901_pt1 | contig 20663 bp, 14 predicted proteins | sample LaCruzMarch2015__FD_192404 | JGI IMG/M metagenome (GOLD analysis project Ga0247840, IMG submission 192404) | Freshwater microbial communities from meromictic Lake La Cruz, Castile-La Mancha, Spain - LaCruzMarch2015_17m | ecosystem: Environmental > Aquatic > Freshwater > Lake | place: Spain... | reverse complement strand
CCTGGGGCAAAGCCAATCTAAAAAAGTATATACAACAGCAATAAGTAGAGATGTAAACACACCTGACCAAAACGCTGTTAGGCTCTTAGATGGTAACACAAACCCAAATATTATCAAATTTGAAAGCGTTGTAGGTAACAAAACCAGTAAAGGTACAAAGATCATAAAAGCGTACATCAAAATTAAAGTCATGATAAAAGTCATAAATAAAAAGCCTACGCCAGCTGAAGGTAATGATAAAATTCGTAAAAGAGGACGAGAAAAGAAATATAAAGCAGAAAGTCCGAGTACAAAAAGGTAGAAATTTTGATTTGAACTTCCATTAAAATACAACGAATTAATAATATTTTGGGAAGTTATTACGGCCAAATAAGTGAATATAATTGTTTTAAGGGCAGATTTCATACTTTAATTATACATTTTTTTAGATCTAAGATAATGATGATATTTTTGACCGAACCTATGTGCTTCATCCCTAAGCTTTATTAATAACTGTAGTGCCTTATTAGATTTTTCAAGACTAAGCTCTACAAATTCATTATCATATTTATATACAATCGTTTCAAATTTTTTAGCTAATCCAATAACAGGAATTTTTAACCCCAACGTATCAACTACTTCTTGTATGCTTGAAACTTGTCCCTTACCTCCATCTATTAATAATAGATCGGGGACACCCCATGACTTTAATTTGGTTCCTTCAGTTTCATGCGATAAGCGTCTACTCAAGACTTCTTGCAACATTCCAAAATCATCAGGAGTATTTTTTAGTCTAATTTTAAATTTTTTATATTCTGACGTATCTATTTTTCCATTTGTAGCTACAGTCATAGCACCAACAGCTTCTTTACCTGAAATATTAGCGATGTCATAACATTCAATTCTTACAGGTAAAGTCTTTAACAAAGGAATATTTTTCTTTAATTCTTCCAAAGATTCATTTGCCAAATCATCTAGTAAATAGGGGTTTTCAATATATTGATAAGGCGATCTAAAATGGGTAGTAATATATTCAAATTTTGTAATTAAATCTCTATATTTTGTAGCTTGTTCGTAATCTAGGTTTTTTGAAGCTTCGTGCATTTGTTTAGTTAAATCTTTTAAAATAGTGGTACTTTCACCAGATAAAAACTTTTTAACATTTGTAATATTTTTTTTGTACGAATCTAAATCATTATTTATACAAGGAGCTGAGCATAACCCAAGGTCCCCAAACAAACAGGCTCGTTTTAAACTTTTGTGACTATAAAATTTGGAAGGTGCACAATCTCTAAAGGGAAAGATTTTTCTAATAGTCTTAACAACATATTTTGTAGTAGAGCCATCTGGATAGGGCCCAAAACTTATGTCACCTTTTTTCAAGTCATTTTTACGAGCGGTAGTAATTACAGGAATATTTAAAAATGAATCATTTTCAGAAGATAATTTTTCATTACGAATAACAATAAATAAATAAGATTTATCATCTTTTAAATTTATATTATATTTCGGTTTGTATTTTTTGATTAATTCAGCTTCTAAAACAAAGGCTTCTAACTCAGAACTTGCTTCCACATGTTCAATGTCGTTAATCTTATGTACTAATGCATATGTTTTTGTTCCTGGTTGAATACTAGTATTAAAATAACTACCAACTCTATTTCGTAAAATCTTTGCCTTACCTACATAAATGATATTATTATCAATATCCTTAAATAGATAACAGCCAGGTACCACAGGTAAGCTCCCTGCTACAGATCTTAAGTATTCAATTTTCTTTAAATTAGACGTATTCACATATATATTGTAACATCTAATATGATGATAAAAGCTTTAATAACAGTATTTAATACATTATTTTTATTAACAATTACTACCATTTTAGTAAGTAATAATATAAAAACCTTCGCTGCAGATAAGTTTTCTTTAGAACATAATGTTATCTACGATATTCAGCCAACCGGATCAACATTAGTCAATCAAAATATCACCATAACTAATCAAGAAAATGATGTTATAGCAACAAATTACACGCTTACCACTAAATATACTGATATTACAGAAGAAAAAGGTATAGAAGATGACAACAAAATGGGCGTAAAGAAAGAAGTTACAGACAACAACACCCGATTAACTGCCATTTTTAATAATGTTTCGATAGGAAAAGGCAACACCAAAAGTTTTACCATTAGTTATAAAACTAGCAGTATATTAAGCAAAATTGGTAGCGTGTGGTATCTTAATATCCCCAAATCTGAAATTACTAATGCCACCACCTTATATAATGTACAACTGGTAGTGCCTAAAGAATTTGGAAATCAACTTTTTATATCTCCAAGCCCAGAGCTTATTAAAGATACTTCTGATACTCAAACTACTTTTTATTTTACAAAAGAAGCTTTATCCACTAGAGGTATTACTGCGGCATTTGGTAATTACCAAACCTTAAATTTTAAATTAGATTATCAATTAAAAAATGATAAATTTTTAAATGCAATTTATGAAATAGCATTGCCTTCAGATATAGAAGGCTACCAACAGGTTAGTTACAAAGAGTTATCCCCAAAACCTATAAAAACTTATTTAGATAAAGATAATAACGTAATTGCACAATATTGGGTTAAAGGAAAAAGTAATCTTGATATTGAAGCCAAAGGATCAGTAAAACTAATAACCAAACAGATCAAATTAAATGAAGGTGGGTCATTTAAAAGTATTTCCAAGGATTTAATTTCAAAATATACAAAAGAGGATACCTATTGGGAAAAATCATCAAAAATTGTAGATAGTATAAAAGATAAAATATATAACAAAGATCAAAATGTATCGCAAAATGCTTTTAATATATATGAATATGTAATAAATAACTTTGAATATAATACAGATGTAGTAAATAAGTCATACATTGATAGAAAAGGTGCACTTAACGCACTTACACTAAAAGAACCAATAGCATGCATGGAATTTACAGACGTTTTTGTGGCTATTGCCAGAAATATGGGCATTCCTGCCCGAGAAATTAATGGCTATGCAATAACAAACGATACTAAATCAAATACTCCGGCATCTATTAATATTAAAGGAGGGGATTTACTCCACTCTTGGGCTGAATTTTATGATCCAAATTTCGGATGGGTACAAATTGATCCTACCTGGGGAAATACTTCAAAGATTGATTATTTTACTAAATTAGACACAAATCATTTTGCCTTTGTAACAAGAGGCATAGACTCAGAATATCCACTACCTGCAGGGATGTATCGATATGAAAATAACACAAAATTAATAAATATCGATTTTTCTAATTCCATAAATACAGATTTTGAACCAAAGTTGGAAGTAAAAAAAATATTCAATTTTAGTCCTATACATGCTTTATTAGGGTATAGTCGCTATGAAATAAAAAATATAGGTACTATTTATGTTAATGGAATCAATAAAACAAATTTAGCACCAGATCAATCAACAACAATGTTTATACAAAAAGATACACGAGGCATAAGTTACAAAGACTTTAAAGGAAATATTCAAGTTTTAAAAATCGGGAACTAAAAGAGGGTATTAGGAGTACTTTTTGATATGAATTTAATCATAGTAAAAGTACTCCATTTTAAGAAAAAATAGCTTTTCGGCTAGGCTCCTTTGTTGTAGATCTGATCAAAAATAGGCGGCATGGGATTTGGTAAAGCATTTTCCCACCAAAGACTTTGGGCCAAAAAGTCAGAATCTAAATGGATGACTTTTTCGGGGTCGTTCAAATTCCCAAAATAAATTTCCACATGGTAAAGACTTTTTACTTTACCCTTTCGGGTATCTAGTACTACACGAACTACAATATTTTTTGTGTAGTAAAAGAAAAAGGAAATGAAATCAGAACTTCTGAAAAATTCGCGAGAATGTTTTATAAAAAAGCGTTCTGTTGAATACTCAGGATAAGCTTTTTTGATCATATCTAAGATATGATCTGCAGCTTCGGATTCACGAGACCCCTTGAACCACCCACCAAAGTTTTTAAACATTTTTCTCCCTTTTCTGCTGATTGAATTATCAGCCTATTTGGACGATATTATAGTATTATAAAATGAAATCGTCAATACACTATAGGGTAAAGATAGAGTTTATTTTTTATTGAAAAAAGATTTTAAAACTTTTCCAGTACGAGATTCTTCAACATCAATAATATCTTTAGTAGGCCCAGAAAATATAATATGTCCTCCAGCGTCTCCCCCATCGGGGCCAAGGTCAATAATGTGATCACTATTAGCTATTACATCAATATTATGCTCGATAATTAACACAGTATTTCCTCTAGCTGACAACCTTTTAAAGATATGAATCAAATTTTCTAAATCGGCAAAATGTAACCCAGTTGTAGGCTCATCTAATATGTACAAAGTACTTCCTGTGGCTCTTTTTGACAGTTCTGATGCTAATTTTATTCTTTGAGCCTCACCACCTGATAATGTAGGAGCTGGTTGACCGAGTTTAACGTAACTCAAACCAACATCGTATAAAGTTTGTAATCTTCTAGAAATTGCGGGTATCTTATCAAAAAATACTAAAGCTTCTTCTACTGTCATATCTAAAACTTCTGCTATATTCTTACCTTTATATTGAATTTCTAAAGCTTCTCTATTGTATCTTTTGCCTCCGCATACTTCACAATCTACATATACATCAGGCATAAACTGCATTTCAATTTTTATTTGGCCATCGCCACTACATGCTTCGCAACGACCGCCTTTAACATTAAAACTAAATCTTCCCATTTGATACCCTCTAACACGCGCTTCTTGGGTTTTTGCAAATAAATCTCTGATATGGTCAAATGTTTTTGTATAAGTAGCAGGATTAGACTTTGGAGTTCTACCAATAGGACTTTGATCTATTGCAATCATGTTTGTAATACAATCCATGCCATAAAGTTCTCCAAATTCTTCGGGTTTTTCTTCAATTTTTAAGCCAAAATGTTGACGCAATGCTGTATAAAAAGTATCCATAATTAATGTTGATTTACCTGATCCTGATACCCCTGTAACACAAACTATTTTCCCAAGTGGAATCTCTAAATTTACATTCTTTAGATTTCTACCTTTGGCACCGGTTAAACCTATAAAGTCTCCAGCAATTCTCTTTTTTACAAAAGCATTAGTTTCATTTTCAAGTAATTCTTCAAAATACATTTTTTGTTTTCTTGGGGTTTTTCCTACTTTTAACTTGCCCGACAAGTATTTTCCAGTTAATGAATTAGCGTCTTTTTTAAGTTGGTCTGGAGTTCCCTCGGCGATAAGTTTTCCGCCGTGTTCACCGGCACCTGGTCCAAAATCAAAAATATAATCACTTTCTAACATTGTTTCTTCATCATGTTCTACAACTACAACTGTATTACCTAAATCTCTTAAGTGATGCAAAGTTTTTATTAACTTACCTTGATCTACCTGATGTAATCCAATAGAAGGTTCATCTAAAACGTACAACACTCCAGACAAACCAGATCCAATTTGAGAAGCAAGTCTGATACGTTGGGCTTCACCTCCGGACAAATGAGAAGACGATCTTCCAATTGTTAAGTAGCCTAAACCAACGTCAGTTAAAAATTTAAGACGATATTTAATTTCTTTGATCATGATTTCGGCAATATGTTTTTCTCGTTTATTAAGTTTTTCTTCAAGACCATCAACCCAATCTCTCAATTTCAAAATCGACAAATTTGAAACGTCCCAAATGTTCTTTTCATCAATAGCAACAGATAATACTTCCTTCTTTAATCTTGCTCCTAAACAAACAGGACAAGGTTCAAGTACCATATATTTTTCAATTTCATTTCTAATATAATCAGAAGTGGTTTCTTTAAATCTACGTTCTAAATTTACGATAACACCTTCAAATTTAGCATCATAAGTGTGTTCTCTTCCGTCTTGGGTATAATAAGTGGTTCTATATGTTTCATCTCCAGTACCATAAAAAACTATTTTCAAGGCTTTTTCGTCTAAATCTTTAATTTGAACCTTTAATGAAAATCCATATTTATCAGCAACATTCTTTATTACTGTTTGTGTCCAAGATTGATGCTCAAATATTTTATTCCAAGGTAATATTCCGCCTTCATCTATAGTTAGACGAGGATTCATAATTAAACTTTCATCGATTTTTCTTTCTACACCTAGACCATCACAATGTGGGCACGCCCCATGAGGAGAGTTAAAAGAAAAACTTCTAGGTTCTAACGCGGGTAAAGAAATATTACAAACAGGACAAGCAAAATTTTCGGAAAATAAGTGATCTTCGAAATCTTTAATATTGTAACCAAATTCAAATTCTTTATCTTTTACAATAGTTACAACCACATTGCCATTTGCAAGTCTCAAGGCTGTTTCTACCGATTGAAATAAAGTTGTTTTAATATTCTTAGATTCGTTTTCATCTTTCATTTTTCTATTATTAACAATATGTCTTGAAATCACCCCTTCAATGGTATGTTTGTTGGTTTTGATCAAATTAACATCATCTTTTAAATCAAAGATATTTCCGTCAATTCTCGCTCTGATTATTCCTTGTTTTTTTAAGTTATCAAATAATGTTGTATATTCACCTTTTCTATCTTTTATTATTGGGGACAATATCAAAAATCTAACTCCACGTTCAGTTCCATAATCCATGTCATCTTCAATTGTATGCAAAATACTATTTACGATTTCTTCACTACTTTGACTTTGAATTTCTCTATTACAATTTGGACAATGAGGATGACCAGCACGCGCAAATAGCAGACGTAAAAAGTCGTAAACCTCAGTAATTGTACCAACTGTAGATCTTGGGTTTTTATTTGTGGTTTTTTGATCAATGGCGATAGCTGGAGATAATCCATCAATGCTATCTACATCGGGCTTATCCATCACACCTAAAAATTGTCGTGCGTATGAGGATAAACTTTCAACGTAACGTCTTTGTCCTTCGGCATAAATAGTATCCATCGCCATAGAAGATTTTCCGGATCCAGATACTCCTGTAAAAACAACCATTTTATTTTTTGGTATTTGTATGTCGATATTTTTTAAATTGTGTTCACGCGCACCTTTAACTATTATGTGGTTTAATGCGGATTTTTCTATTATATTTTCCATGACAAAAACTATTATATCAGGATATGCAAATTCGTCCTACGGGTTTTATTTGGGTAACTTAATCGTCCTTCTTATCCTTATCTTTGTCTTTATCCTTATCTTTTTCATCCTTTTTTTCTTCTTTTGGAGGACACAAAGTTGCAGGAACATTACTTCCTTTTATAAACAATTCACTACGATTACATTCCTTATCGTACTTTTTAAATACATTATCAGGCATTGCAAATATTTCATTTGATTTTGAAGACAAAACTTCTTGCATAATTTTACTCCAAATAGGAGCAGCTCCTGTTAACCCAGAAGCTAAATATTGATTCATAGGAACATTATCATTATTACCAACCCAAACACCAACTGTATAACTAGGTGTAAAGCCCATGGTCCAGTTATCTCTTTTGTTGTCAGTAGTTCCAGTTTTTACGGCAACTTTATAATCTTTAATTGTTAAAGTATTATTAGTACCAAATGCAGGTAATCTAGCATTATTATCAGAAAGAATATCCCAAATTAAGTAAGAAACTTCTTTACTAAGAACTTGAGTACCTACTCTTTTATCTTCATATATTTCGTAACCTTTAGAATCTTTAATGGATGTAAATGAAGTTAAATCTTTGTGAATACCTTCTCTTGCAAAAGTAGCGTATACATTTGAATGGTCTAATAGTTTTACTTCCTTACCTCCAAGTGTAATCGCTAAACCATAAGATCCATCAACCTCCCAGTTTTTTAAACCCATTTTATTACCAAGTGAAACAATATTGTCAGGTCCAACACTTTGAGCTAATTTTACTGCAGGAATATTGTAAGAATTTGCAAGTGCAGAACGCAATGTGACATTTCCATGATATCTACCATCATAATTTACTGGACTGTACGCAGGGCCACCCACCATAGGATAACTTATTTTTTCATCTCTGATTATAGAAGCAGGTGTAAAACTCTTTTCTAACGCCAAAGCAAATGTAACAGGTTTTATTGAGGATCCTGGCTGTCTATAAGCAGAAGCAACATCAAATGCACCCCAACCTTCTTTGAAATAATCAACTGAACCTACATAACCCAATATCCCGGAATTTTTGACATCTAAAACAACCGCGGCACCATTTGTTAAATTTAAATTTTTACTTTTAGCTACTTCGTCTTTAACAATACTTTCCATTTTTTCTTGTAAATCTAAATCTAACGTTGTTGTTACGGTTAAACCACCATATTCCACTGTTCTTTTTCCATACATAAGTTCTAATTCATTACGAACATAGTGTACAAAATGAGGAGCTCTTATATAGTCTCGTTGTTCCGCAAAGGTCAATTTTTCTTCATATGCGGATAATAACTCGGTTTTAGTAATATAACCTTGCTCATTCATTCTATTTAATACATGTAACTGACGTTGCTTTGCCAAAGTTAAATCTATTAAAGGTGAAAAGGTACTTGGAGATGAAGGTAATCCTGCCAACATTGAACTTTCGGCTAAATTCAACTCCCAAACATTTTTACCAAAATACTTTTGAGATGCAGATTGTATTCCCCAGGCTACTCCGCCATAAGAAATATTATTTAAGTACAATTCCAAAATCTCGTCTTTGGTATATTTAGCTTCTACAAAAAAAGTTAGTACCAGCTCTTTAACCTTACGAGAAAAAGTTCTTTCTGGAGTAAGTAAAACATTTTTTACTAATTGTTGAGTAATGGTTGAAGCACCTTGCTTTTCACCTTCTAATAAAGTCATTTGAGCTGCCTTAAGAATTCTATCTGGTCTAATACCAATATGGTTATAAAACTCAGAATCTTCTACAGCCAAAGTAGCATTAATTACATGTTTTGGTAGTTGCTTTAATGAAATAGGATCATATTTTCTATCAACATAAATTTCGTACAAAAGCTTTCCGTTTTTATCCAATATTCTGGTAGGTTTTTTATTACCTTCAATAACCAAAAGTTCAGCTTTAGGTAATTCTCTAAACCAAAGATACGTTTCTAAAGGAAGTGTTATAAAAATTAAACCTGCAATTAAACCTAATATAAAATATAAGGGACCCCTTAATTTTTTAGTTTCAGAAATATTTTGAATAATTTTCTTAGGAGGCAAGGGAACAGGTATTACTTTTGTAACAATTCTTTTATGTGATTTTAAATAGGTAATTACAGAGTTTTTAATTGTTACTATATAAATTACTAGAGTACCTGTAATAAGCACATGCTTTTTTAAAAAATTTGTACTGTATTTTTTTATAACAGCAGATATCGTAGTAACTTTATTTATTAGGTATTTAAATATTGATACAAAAAAAGATCTAAAAGGTATTATTGGCTTACTAGAAACATTTGTAGATTTTTTATACTTTTTTTCTTTTTTATTCTTTTTTAGATTTTCTTTTTTAGATTTTTTGGGAAAACTAAAAGATTTTAAGGTTGATTTTAAAACAGCAGAAATGGTAGAAAATATTTTGCTTATTCTCGTGATAAAAAAAGACACTAAATCAATAATTAAATACCCCGGAAATTTTATTAAAAAAAGTGTAAATTTGATTATTAACCTAAAAATTTTCATCTCCGGGATTATAAACCTAAGAGGAGATGTAGTCTAGGAAAAAATATGAAATTTATAATAACTTTTTTAACTTCTTAACCAAATCCCTATATTCTGTAGCTTTTTCAAAATTTAAAATTTCAGCCTCGTACTTCATTTGTTTCTCAATTTTACTAATTTCACGAGCTAATTCCTTTGGAGGTAACAAACTATAATCAACATCAACTGTCTTATCTCTTTTTTTCTTTCTATTGCTTTCCATTTCATCTTCAAACGTTGAATCTACTAACTGTTCTCTAATAGGTTTGTTAATAGACATTGGAATGATGTTATTTTCTTTGTTGTACTTAATTTGAATATCTCTACGCCTATCTATCTCTGTTATAGCTCTTTGCATACTTCCGGTGACTCTGTCGGCATACATGATAACTTCACCCAAAACGTGTCGGGCTGCTCTTCCCATTGTTTGTATCAATGCACTATCAGATCTTAAAAATCCTTCTTTATCTGCATCCAAAATAGCTACCAAAGATACCTCTGGAAGGTCCAAACCCTCTCTTAAAAGGTTTATTCCAACAAGTACATCGTAATTACCTTTTCTTAAATCATCCAATATATTAGTACGTTCCAAAGTATCAATATCAGAGTGTAAATAGGTAACTTTAATGCCTTTATCCAATAAATAACTAGATAATTCTTCTGACATTCTTTTTGTTAAAGTAGTCACTAATACACGTTCATTTCTAGCAATACGCTCTTTTATACGATCATGTAAATCTTGAATTTGATTCTTTGTAGGTATTATAGTTATTTTTGGATCTATTATGCCCGTTGGTCTAATTAATAATTCCACAAATTTATTATCAACTTTATCTAATTCCCATTGTGCAGGAGTTGCACTAATAAACAAGCTTTGATCCACCTTGGTAGAAAATTCCTCAAAATTCATAGGTCTATTATCTAGAGCTGAAGGTAATCTAAATCCATAATCAATTAATGTTTGTTTACGAGCCTTATCTCCATTGTGCATACCTCTAATTTGAGGAATCGTTATGTGAGATTCGTCTACTACAAGTAAAAAGTCTTTGGGAAAGAAATCCATCAATGTATAAGGTGTACTACCAGGTTTTCTACCATCAAAGTAACGAGAATAATTTTCTATACCTTTGCAGTAACCAATCTCTTGAATCATTTCTAAGTCATAATTAGTACGTTGATTTATACGATAAGCTTCAATAGATTTTCCTTCTGACTTTAGTTGTTCTACTCTTTTGTCCAAATCTGCTTTAATTTGTTTAATAGCGGACTCTCTAGTATCTTGAGGAGCTATATAATGTTTTGCAGGAAAAATATTTATAAATTCATGATCTCTATCTGGTACATCAAAAGGTTCCAAAGAAGTAATGTGTAAATAATCGATATTAATTAAAAAGTCATTAAATATTTCAAGTCGTACTATTTTATCTTCATATGCCAAGTGAACATCCACAATTTCACCGGTAACTCTGTAAGTACCTCTTTTAAAGTCGTAATCAGAACGATCATAATTTATTTGGGATAGTCTTTTTAACAAATCAATTTGTCTAATGTGCATTCCTCGTTTAAGCTCAACAGCCATTTTTGAATATTCTGCAGGAGAACCAAGGTTATAAATACAAGAAACAGATGCAATTATAATTACATCTTTTCTGGTCATTAGAGATGTTGTTGCGGCAAGTCTAAGTCTATCTATTTTTTCATTGATTGCTGAATCTTTTTCTATATATGTATCCGTTGAAGGAATATAACTTTCTGGTTGAAAATAATCATAATAGCTTACAAAATATTCAACAGCGTTTTCTGGAAAGTAATCTCTAAATTCTTGATATAGCTGTGCTGCTAATGTTTTGTTATGAGAAATTACTAAAGTAGGTCTATTAACGTTTTTAATAACGTTTGCAACTGTAAAAGTTTTACCACTACCAGTTACACCAAGTAACACTTGATCCTTTTTACCTTCGTTTAGTCCAGCGGTTAATTCCTCGATTGCGCGAGGTTGATCACCAGTAGGTTTATAAGGGGATACAAGTTTAAACATATGTTAATTTTAACATATTAACTCCTTGACATCTTCGGGTTGTATTCGGTATTATAAAAGTACGAAGAAAGTACGAATAAGATCAATCAGGACAGATTAATGCTTGCTTTCATATAAAGAAAGCCCGTTTAAATATTAAATTAGAAAGGATTATATAAATGTCACCTGTCACATTATATAAAAAACAGAAACTAATTATTGAATTTATTTCCCAATATATACAATCAGAAGGGCACTCCCCTACTTTACAAGAAATCGCTGACGCCATGGGTTTATCATCACTTGCAACCGTACACGAACATTTAAAAACATTAGAAAGTAAAGGAATAATTAAAAGATACGAAGGTACTGTTAGAGGTATAGAAATAATTGACGATAGATTTGAATCTGAAATGAATTCTATAACATTACCATTAGTTGGTTACATAGCCGCAGGTTCTCCAATTGAAGCTATAGAAAACTCCATGGAACGTATTTCCGTCGCAGCAGACATGGTTAATAAATCAAAAAGATGTTACGTATTACAGGTACGTGGAGATTCCATGATTGATGAAAAGATTTTTGATGGGGATTATGTAGTAATACAACAACAAGAAACCGCAATTGATGGAGATATTGTTGTAGCTTTATTAGATAGTGAATTTGCAACACTTAAAACAGTTTATTTTGAAGATAATGGCTTAATTAGATTACAACCTGCTAACAAAAAAATGGATCCAATATTTATTGAACCAGATAGATTAACAATACAAGGTAAAGTTACTGGTGTAATTAGAAGATACGTTTAATAATAAGATTTTAAATTTCTTCTAGGGGCTTATGAGAATTTACATAGGTAGTTAATAATCTAGTAACAATAAAAGAGACAATTATTACCAAAAGAATTAATACAGATTGCCCCAAAGGCAAATCAAAAGGTTTTACAGTAATAAATAAATCACCTTTCATAGTTATAAAGGGATATAACAAGCGTAAAGAAGCTAACATAATACCACTTAAAAATGCCATAAAAATTGTATTATATTTTTTCAATATAAATTTAATCAGCGCTATTGTAAAAACAAATCCTATTATAAAAGTTACAGTAAAGATACTCAGGTCAATAATTTGAGAAGTATTTAATTTATAAAATAACAAATCATTAAGTATATTTACAAAATGATGATAAGTATTAAATATTATTAAAATTGAAGATCCCCCAAAACCAGGTAAAACAAATGTAAGTGAACTCAATAACCCTGTAATTGCTATGGTAACCCATGATGGGGCATAAAAAATATTTACTGAGTGCAATCCGAATAAATAGAAAAATAGAAGTGCTGAAAATATTGTGATCAATTTTTCTTTAGGATTATTTTGTTTTACAAAAGGTAAGATACTTAAAGTAGAAGCTAAAACAGTACCAAAAAATAATGCTCTAGCATATGCTGGAGCATTTTCTAGTACAAAAAGTACTACAAAAGAAATACAAGCAAAACCAATAATAAAACCTATAAAAAATGGGATATTGAAGTCAGAAACTAGGTTAGAAAGTGACTTTTTAAATACTTTATAGTCAAATTTATTAATAACAAGATTAAATATTTGTCTAATGACCAAAGATAAATTATGTAAAATGCTTATAAATTCGTCATAAATATTAAGAACTAACGAAAACGTCGCCATACCTACACCAGGAATAAAAATGGCCATTCCTAAAAACATACCTTTTAAAAAAATTAAAAGTTGGTCAAAGGAAGTTAACTTTTTTTTTAAAATTAAAGTACGGGCAAAATTGTACATATTGCTTAAATTTGATATTTAAAGAATCTACGAATTTTTTCCCAAAGTTTTTCCCACATTGTACGGCTATTTTCTTTATAAAAGTGGTATAGAGGAGGTAAGACTGAGAACAATACTATTCCTATGATAATTGGTAGCAAATATTTATCTACTTGATCTGCTGGAATAATATTTCCTAAAAAGTAACCAGCAAATGTTAAGCCAAAAGTCCATGCGGTACCACCGATAAGATTGAACAAGGTAAATTTTTTATGATCCATATTTCCAATACCAGCAACAATAGGGGCAAATGTTCTAACAATAGGTATAAATCTAGCTATTACAATAGATTTACCACCATGCTTTTCGTAAAATTCCTGGGCTTTCATTACATTTTCTGGGTTAAATAATAAAGATTTTTCTTTTTTAAATAAATTTCTACCCACTCTTTTACCAAACTCGTAACCAACATTATCTCCTGCTACTGCTGCAATCCATGCACCAATTACTAAAGTCCAAATATTAAACAGTGGTTCAGTACCTCCATTTAATCCAGGTATCAATTGTATAGAAATTGGTGTAGCTAATAAACCAGCCGTAAATAATAAACTATCTCCTGGTAAAAAGAAGCCAATCAAAAGTCCAGACTCAGCAAATATAATAAAAAGAACTCCAATATAATGAAATCCTAAAGTATATAACCAACCTAACATACCTATAATATCTGGATGCAATATTGCTTTTATAAAATCAGTCATAAAAAGATGTTACCATAAATTTATGTTATGCTAAATACATGATAAATGTTAGTCCTGCATTACAACGAAAGTACTCCAAAACAGAAATTGAAAAAGCTATTGATTACCTAAGTTATAAGACAGCTATAGAAGAATTACCCAAAAAAGAATCTACAACAAAACCTACTATGTATATTTTTAGACATGGTCAAACAGAAGATAATGCTAATTTTATCTTTAGTGGGTGGAGAGATCCTGCTTTAACTGAAAAAGGTAAAGAAGACGCTTTAATTTTAGCTGAAAAGATAAAAGATAAAAAAATTGATATGTTAATTGCATCCCCACAAAAGCGCGCCATTGATACTATGAAATTGGCTATCTCAAAAAACGAACGTGCTAAAAATTTAGATATTTACAAAGATCCAAGAATTAAAGAACGCAGCTATGGCGATTTTCAAGGTAAAAGTAAGTTAGAAGTACAACTAGAAGACCCTGTTTATGCGCACGAAATACGAAGGAGTTTTGAAACACAACCCAAAAATGGTGAAAGCGTAAAAATGGTATGTGAAAGAGTTGAAGAATTTTGTAAAGAAATAATTCCTTTAATGAAAAAGAATAAAATAAATGTTGCTATATCTTGTCATGGAAATTCAATTCGAGGTTTTAGAAGATATTTCGAAAAATTAGATGACGATACAACTGCAACAATAGAAACTCCTTTAGGTAAAGATTATCTATCTTACGTAATTGAATAAAAAAACTTAAATAACTATTTTTCTTCGTTTTGTAAATTTTCTATTAATCTTGTATACGACCTTAAATTATGAATACTCGCTAAACGATATGCTAAAGGATCATCAGTACTAAATAAATGATTTATGTACGAAATAGTATATTTTTTACATGCTAAACAATCACAAGTATTATCAATTGGACCAAAATTTTCTATATTTTTTTGTTTTCCCATGTACAAGTAGGTACAATCACTTTTTAGATCATTTAATATATACAATCTTTTATGACGAGCATCCCTTGTAGGTAAAGTGCAATCAAAAATATCCCAACCCATTTTTGCTAATTTATAAACATCACTAATTCTTCCAATCCCTAAAGCAAATTTTGTTGAATCTTTTGGTAATAAGTTTACTAAGTAGTCAGACATATCCATGTCCCAATTTCCATTTTCATCTACAACATACCCACCAAAACCATACGCATCAAAACCAATTTTTATAAGTTCATCTGCACAATATTTTCTAAGTTCTTTGTTTTTGCCTCCTTGAACAGGAGCAAGCAATAAAGGTCTGTGATCTTTTGTATAGCCATGAATTTCTAATTGTTTATCAAATTCTCTTTTACTTCTTTTTGCCCACTGGATAGTTCTAGTTACACTGTCTTTTAATCTACGAACATCCGCATCAGGAGGACTAAAATCATCTAAACAAATCATAATGTCAGAATCTATTTTGAACTGAGCTTGGATTATATCTTCGGGAGTCACTAGTCCCTTTTTACCATCACCGATTTTAAAAGTTACACCTTCATCGGAGATCTTTCCTGCTTGAGTATTACGATGAATCAATGAAAACATTTGCCAACCACCAGAATCACTCGCAACCACGCCTTCAAAGTTCATATATTTTTTAATACCTCCAGCTTTTTGTATTACAGAAAGACCCGGGTTTTCCATTAAATGGTACGTATTTACCATTACTCCTTGAATACTGTCTTCAATAAGATCAGTAGCATCCACAGATTTAACATACCCTCTTGTAGCATCGGGAAAATATTGAGGTAAATGATAAGTTTTTCCTTTGATATTTAGCGTTCTCATAAGGAGTTATTATAACAAAAATCAAAAATCAGAGGATTTATTGTTTACCTTCGTAAAACACGTCTAAAAGTCTATTATATTTTGCAACACGTTCTCCTCTAACCGGGGAACCTGATTTTATAAATTCTGCTTGGGTAGCAAGGGCTAAATCGGCAATAAACGTATCTTCAGGAGTATCTCCACTTCGATGAGATACGCACACAGCCATATTATTTTTCTTTGCCATTTTAATAAAATCTAAAGTTTCAGTTAAAGTACCTGCCTGGTTAGGCTTAACAATTACCGCATTAGCTAAACTAGCATCAATCGCTTTTTTCAAAAAAACAGGATTTGTTACAACAAGGTCATCCGCTACCACCATTAGTTTGTCATGAAATTCATTGTAAAAAAGTTTCCATCCTTCGACATCATTTTCATAATATGGATCCTCAATGTACATAATTGGATATTTTCTAACTAGTTTTTTATAAAATACTAAAAGTTGTTCTTTGGTTAATACCATGTCTTGTTCCTTAATATCGTAATCTTCACCATCAAAAAAAGATTCAGCAGCGACGTCCATTCCCAGAAAAACATCTTCACCTAAGAGATAGTTTTTTTGTACAGCTTTTTTGATGTATTCCAAAGATTTTTCTACTGTAAAATTACTAGGCGCAAAACCACCTTCATCACCAACACCTGTGCTAAAGCCCTCAGTACTAAGTAAATTTTTTAAGGCGTCATAAACATTCATACCCATTTGTATCTGCTTATCAAAAGATTTTTTGGGATTAGGTATTACCATAAATTCTTGAAAAGATAATTCGTTTTGGGCGTGTTTACCCCCATTTAAAATATTAAATACTGGGGTAGGAAATTTTAGTTTCTTTGGCAATTCTTTGCCATACAATTCAGCTAAATAAACATAAAGAGGTACACCTTTTAATAGTGCTGCAGCATTTGCAACGGCTAATGAAGTAGAAATTACACTATTCCCTCCAAGATGCCTTTTATTTGGGGTACCATCCATGGATATTAATAAATTATCAATACCTTTTTGATTTTTTACATCCATTCCAATTAACGCCTGATTTATAACTGTAGAAACAATTTGAACTGCTTTATCAACTGGAAGATAGTGAGATTCATTTTCACCTGTGGACGCTCCTGTTGGAATAGTTTGAGTACCTTCGATACCATTATCTAAAAGCACCTTTGTAGCAAGCGTCCAATCGCCTCTTGAATCAATTATTTTGTGACAAGTTACTGCAGTAATTTTTGACATAGTTAAAACAATGAAGAAATTGATTCTGATTTTTTCTTTGGAGCAACCTCAGAATTTGCATGAATCTTTTTTTCAATTTTAGCAATATCAAGTTTACTTACATCAATTTCTCTAATTTTCTTTAGCGCAGATTTACTCAAAATTTCAGATTCTACGTCATAAACAATTTCTCTGGTTTTTTCAATTACGTCAGGACTTATAGAAACTGAGGTTATTCCCCATTGTACTAACATTTTTACAAGCTCTGGATATTCAGAAGGTGCTTGTCCACAAATGGAACAAGTTATTCCACGTTTTCTACAGGTTGTAACAATCTTTTCTAGGCTTTTTAACATTGATGGGTCTAATTCATTGTAAACGTTAGCAACCTTGGCATTATCTCTATCAACCCCTAATGTAAGCATTGTTAAATCATTTGTACCAATAGATACGCCATCAATGCCCTCATCTATAAATTCATCTAGTAAAATGACGTTACTTGGAATTTCTACCATCATCCAAATTTTAAATAAACTTCCTTGTCTTAAACCACTTTTGTACATCAAAGACTTTACGTCTTTAAATTGTTGAACTGTACGGGTAAAAGGAGTCATGACATGTAAGTTCTTAAAACCTAAATCGTTTCGTACTCTTTTTATAGCTTCTAATTCCATTTCAAATACTTGAGGATCGTCGAGATATCTAGAAACTCCCCTGAAACCTATCATTGGATTTCTTTCCTCTTCTTCAAATTCTTTTCCTCCAATAAGGTTAGCGTATTCATTTGTTCTAAAGTCGGTAAATCTGTATACCACAGGTCTTGGATTAAATGCCATTGCAAATTTTTCTAAACCTTCAGCCAGTTTAGAAATAAATTCTTCTTGCTTACCTTCCTTAATAAAGGCACGTGGGTGTTTTCCAATGTTAGCAATAATAAATTCTGCACGAAGTAAACCAACACCATCAACATTTCTATTAGACATATCATAAGATAATTCTGGCTCAGCAAGGTTCATGTATATTTTGGTAGCAGTTTTTAACTTAGATGTATCTCTTCTTTTTACAGTTTTTTCTATTTTTGTAACATCACCCTCATAAACTTTTCCAAGTTCACCATCAACAGAAATTATTTCATGGTTTTGTAAAATTTTAGTTGCATTTAAAGTACCAACAACCGCAGGAATACCCAACTCTCTGCTTACAATGGCGGCGTGGCTAGTTTTACCACCTTCATCGGTTATAATTGCAACGGCTCTTTTCATAGCTGGTACAAAATCTGGGTCAGTCATAACGGCAACTAAAATATCGCCCTTTTCTACTTTATTTATTTCGCTAGAGCTTTTTAGTATTTTAACTTTACCCATCGCAATACCTGGAGATGCTCCTAACCCGTCAAGAATTACTTTTAATTTCTGTTTGGTATCAATTTCTAGTGAGGATTTTTCTTCTTTTTTATTTAAAGTGGTTACAGGTCTAGATTGTACAATGTAAAGTTTTCCATCCTCTAAACCCCATTCAATATCTTGAGGTCTTCCGTAATGTTCTTCTATTCTCATACCTAATTTTGCAAGTTCAACTATTTTTTTATTATCAAGTTTTTGTACTTGTTGAAAGGCTTTTGAAACTGGTACATTACCTGCTTTTGTAAATTGCCAGACTTGTTTTGAAATAAAGCGGTAACCAATTTTTTCTGTAGATTTTCTTACAATGTACTGATCAGGTGTAACTTCACCTGAAACAATAGGTTGACCAAGTCCAAATGCAGCCTCAACAGATACTTCTTCTCTATTGTTAGTAATAGGATTAACTGTAAACATAATCCCTGAAATTTCAGACTGAATCATAAGTTGTACAGGAACAGCAATACCGATTTTTAAATGAGAAAAACCATTTTGAGCTCTATAATAAATTGCACGAGCACCAAACAAAGAAGCCCAACATTTTCTTACATTTTCAATAACGTCTTTGTACCCCTTAACATTTAAGTAAGTCTCTTGTTGCCCTGCAAAAGATGCATCTGGTAAATCCTCAGCGGTCGCAGAAGATCTAACAGCTACCCATTTATCATGTTCACCACATAGGTGGTGGTAATAATTTTTAATATCTTCTTCTAATTCTTTTGGAACGTTTGCTGCCCTTATAGCTGTAATAATTCTTTTGGAAGCTGCTTGTAATGCTTTACTATCTTCAATATCAAGTTGAGACATCTCATTTAGTATCTTTTGTTTAAGGGAAGTTGTGTCTAAGAAGTCGTAATAAGCTTTTGCTGTAACAATAAAGCCATTAGGGACAGGTATTTTTGCATTAACCATTTCACCTAGGTTAGCACCTTTACCTCCTACTAAAGGAATATCATTCTTATTAACTTCATTAAACCAAAGTACGTGGGCAGTATTTTTATTCATACAATAATTCTAAACAAATTTAAAAAATAAGTATACTAATTTAAATTAGAAAGAAGGTAAATCTAAGGGAAGTGAAAATATAAACGAAGCGCCTTTGGGTGCGTTATCCTCTATCCAGATTTTACCCCCATGAAGCTCTACAATTTCTTTTGAGACCTTTAAACCAAGACCTGTGCTATTACTGTTAGCAGATTTTAATGTTTTACCACCTTGAACAAATTTATTAAATAATTTTGTTTTCATTACATCGTCTACACCAATTCCTGTGTCAGAAACTGAAATTTTGGCACTACTCTTATCAACTACAGATGTAATAGTTATTTGACCACCTTCAGGAGTAAATTTTAAAGAATTTGAAATTAAATTATTTACTACTCTTTCGATTTTATCAGGGTCAAAATTTACTTTGGGTAAAGTAGAATCAAGATTAGTAACTAATTTAATATTACTTTGATTTGCTACAACTAAGTATCTATCAGAAATCATTTTGAGTAGTAAATTTAGATCGGAAGAAACTTTATTAATTTCAAATTTTCCAGATTCCATTTTTGAAACATCTAAAATATCAGATACCATGGATAACAACGCATCAGAAGTATCTTCAATTTGTTTTAATAACTTATTTACATCATCATTTGTTAGATTTTTGTTTTCGTGTAATAAAAGATCCGCCGAACCTCTAATAACTGTTAAAGGAGATCTAATATCGTGAACTAACATTGCAATATAATCATCTCTTTCATGGCTAACCTGGGCGTCTTTATTTCTGGCGACAAGCATAAAAAGATAAACAATAAATGCAGACACTACTGCCGAGATTACAATTATTAATAATGGGTTATCTAAAGACATATTATCCTGTTATTACAACATCGGAAGATTTCTTAGATCCTAATAAAGAATTAACTTTTCCAGGAAGTTCAGATAATACGATGTTATATTTCATAAAATATTCATCAGCACCTAAATCCAT
>Ga0247840_10004899_pt1 | contig 20667 bp, 21 predicted proteins | sample LaCruzMarch2015__FD_192404 | JGI IMG/M metagenome (GOLD analysis project Ga0247840, IMG submission 192404) | Freshwater microbial communities from meromictic Lake La Cruz, Castile-La Mancha, Spain - LaCruzMarch2015_17m | ecosystem: Environmental > Aquatic > Freshwater > Lake | place: Spain... | reverse complement strand
TCCCCCAAGATGACTTTTTTGCTCTCGCGGGAGAGTCGATGTTATAATATCTCGTTTGTGCCGTGAAACACGGGGTAACGGCCAATACTGGACACATTCCTCGGTAGCTCAACGGTAGAGCGGGCGGCTGTTAACCGCTAGGTCGTAGGTTCGAATCCTACCCGAGGAGCCAAATCCCTTTTCCAAGATTCGCTTAACCTTTTACGTTCGTTTACCATTGAAATTCTGCTTAACTTTTTGAATTCCCGTTTAGCTTCCCCCTCAACCTCCCAGTGGTTTACCTGTTATAAGATAGTAAACAAGGCTAATAATGAAAAACACGATCGGTGTACTCAGGACCAGAGTGAGTATTACTACTGCCACTAACCATAATCCGTGCGGCTTATACCTGCGGATTACACCTATCATGCAGATTACCATGCCCAGGTCTAAGATAAGTAATCCCACTATATCCGTATCTATACCAAAGTAGTGATATAAAGGAATTACCAGCAAAAAAGTCACTATGCCAATAGCCATAATGAAAAAGGACGCTGTGATCAGTTTGCCAAATTTGTCTACTATCCTCTTCATCATTGCCTCCTGACTTTACCAAACTTCGGTTTGCATTGGTTATGGATTTTCTTGATTTTACCATGGAAATCCAAAAGGGGCCGGTACGCAATACGCACTGGCCCCTTCATTAACTTATTAACGCGCAGCTATTTCAGTTCCATCGATTCCGCGACCAGTTCCGCGATATCCCTGGCGATCAGTTTCTCCTCCACGCCCTTGGCTTTGATGGCGTCGGTGAACATCTGGACGCAGTAGGGACAGGCTGAGGCTACGATATCAGCCCCGGTTTCCACGACCTGTTCGATACGCACCTCGCTGATACGCTTGCCGATGCGCTCCTCCATCCAGAAGCGACCGCCGCCGGCGCCGCAGCAGAAACCGTTGTTACGCGAGCGCTCCATCTCCAGCAGAGGGAGTTTATTAATAGTCTGCAGCACATGCCTCTGGGGATTGTATATGTCGTTGTGCCTGCCCAGGTAGCAGGAGTCGTGGTAGGTGATCCTGTTCTCTTTCATATTCACAGGCTTGATCTTGCCCTCGCTGATAAGCTGGGAGATAAAGGTGCTGTGATGGATGATCTCGAAGTTGCCGCCGAACTGCGGATACTCGTTCTTCAGGGTGTTGAAGCAGTGCGGGCACATGGTGATGATCTTCTTGATATTGTAACCCTTGAACTGCTCTACGTTGTTGGCAGCCAGTGTCTGATAGAGGTACTCGTTGCCCAGCCTCCTGGCCGGCTCGCCGCAGCACATCTCCTGGGCGCCCAAGATGCCAAATTTCACACCTGCGGCCTTAAGTATCTTCGCAATGGCAATGGCTATCTTGGTGCTCCTCTCCTCGAGGGATGCCGCACAGCCGGCAAAGAATACGTATTCAACGTTCGGATCTTCGGATAACTGCTTGATATCCAGGCCGGTAGTCCAGTCGGTCCTGGTGAGGGTAGTACCCTTGCAGCTGTGTCCCCTGGCCTCAATGCACTGCAATACCGCCAGGCCGGTTTCGGGTACCTGCGCCAGGTCCAGCACCAGGTGACGCCGCATATCGATTATCTTGTCTATGTGCTCAACAAATACCGGGCAGATGTCCTGGCAGCCGCGGCAGGTTGTACAAGCCCAGATAACATCTTCCGTGATGATTTCGCCCACCATGGCTTTGGAGCTTCCGGCTGCTTCTTCAGCAGGGGCAGCCTCGCCACCGGCTTTGGCGGCTTTTGCTTTGGCCTTCTTCTCCGCCAGCAGCGCGGGGGAGCGCTCCAGCCAGTGTGCTTTGAGGTCCTGCACCAGTTGCCGCGGTGAAAGAGGCTTGTCCGTCAGGTAGGCAGGACACCTGTCCTGGCAGCGGCCGCAGTTGGTACAGGCATCCAGGTCGAATAACTGCTTCCAGGTAAAATCCTCGATTTTGCCTATGCCGTAGGTCTCGGCATTTTCAAGGTCTACCAGGCTGAGAGCGCCCTTGGGCCGGGAGGTCTTAAATAGCACGTTGACCGGTGAGACGAGGATGTGTGTCAGCTTGTCCCACGCCACGATAACATAGAAGACCGCGCCCACGGTGATTATGACGTGACCGTACCAGAGGATCTGGTACCACAGCAGGCGTGATGCTTCGGGAAGCCCCGCGAACAGTCCGGCAATCCAGAATCCGCCGAAACGTGCCTGCCCCCATTCGGGATGTAAATAATACTCGGGCTGGGTCAGGCCCAGGCCCTCGGGGGTAGCGCCAATTATCCTGAAGCCCTGAAGGAAGAAACCAGTGATCACAACGATGAATATGAGGAAAAGGGCCACGCCGTCGTCCAGGACCGTGTTAAGCCTCTTGGGCTTCTGTATATAGCGCCGTATAAAGGCCATCAGCAGGCCGATCAGCACCATGACCCCGGCGATGTTCCACACACCGCCAAGGTAAATATACACCGGGCCGTGAATGAAGGCAGCGTGAAATGGCTCGAAAACGTAGTGGTTCAGGAAGTCCAGTCCGGCGCCGATGAAGAGAAGTATGCAGCCCACGAAGATGAGGAAATGCATGATACCGGGATAAGGCTCTCTCAAGAACCTTATATGGAACGCGCCGTCCAGAATACTCAGTTTGATGAATTCGCCGATGCGCCTGACCGGGTTGTCGAAGCGTTTGTCAGGCTTGCCCAGCGTCCACATTTGGTAGCGCCTGTATACCGAGTAGCCGATCAGCGCTATGGCGGCGGCCGCCGCAAAGTAAACACTTAGCTGTACTAATAATGGGATATGCCAGAAAATTTCTCGTGATGCTTCCATGTTACTCCTTCCGAGATTATTTCCTTAAAACCGCACTATTATATTACTTTTTTATAGCTTGTTCCATCCGCTTTTTAACTGAAATATGGCTGCGTTTGGCGGGGATCGGCTAAACAGATTGGCATACTCTGGAAGGAGCTAAGCCGGCCCGAACGTCTTTCCGGCAGCCGCAAATAAATTCTCGATCGAGCTTAGCGGTATGTCCACTGATCCTAGCTGGGTCTCTCTATCATCCTGAAAATGATGGTAATCGGTACCGCCCGTGGTCAGCAGGGCATGACGGTCCGCCATCTTAACAATTCTCCTGACGGTCTTGCTGTCGTACTGCCCGTAGTAGGCCTCGATCCCGGCCAGGCCGGCTGCCTTCAACTCGACTATGAGGTTGTCCACATTCGCAATATCGGCCGGGTGGGCCAGAACCGGTATGCCGCCCGCATTTTTAACGATCCCGACTGCATCGGCAGGCCCGACCTTCTCCCGTCCTACATAGGCCGGGCCGTCTCTGCCTATATATCTTTCGAAGGCTTCCTTCTCATCGGAGACGTACCCTTTCTCCAGCATGGCCTGCGCTATATGTGGCCGGCAGATCGATTCGCCCCTGGCCAGGTCCTGCACCCTCTGCCATTCCAGCGGCAGCCCCAGTTCCCGCAGTTTGGCCAGCATTTTTTGGGCCCTGCCGACACGCGATTCCCTTATCCTTGCCAGCGCGGCTACCAGATCTCCATCCAAATAATCTATAAAATAGCCCAGCACGTGTAGCTCACCCGTAGCCAGGTCTGTATTTATCTCCACCCCGGGTATTACCGTCATCCTGCCCCCACTGCCGGCGGCAACCAGTGCCTCACCAATCCCACCCACGCTGTCATGATCAGTGACTGAAATGACTTCCAGACCCCGCTCCAGCGCTAGGGCAACCAGTTCAGAGGGCGTCAGCCGCCCGTCCGATGCTGTGGTATGCAGGTGCAGGTCGTATTTCAAGTATCCTGCTCCTCACGCCTAATGCGTTCGATGCTGAGGGCCCTGCCCGTATCCGCGTCGATATCCAGCAACATGGCGTCAAGGGCGGCCCGGCCCTTGCCGACCGATAGCCGGTGAGGAAGTCCTGTCAGGAAGCAGTTGAGCACATTGTCGACATCGTCACCTATGATGGAATCCATCGGACCGACCATGCCTATATCTGTAACATAGGCCGTTCCTCCGGGGAGAATATGACTGTCCATAGTGCCCACGTGGGTATGGGTGCCAAGTACCGCGCTCACGCGCCCGTCAAGGTAGCGCCCCAGAGCAATTTTCTCGGATGTAGCCTCGGCATGAAAATCAACCAGTATCACTTTGGGCAGGGGGTTCAGCGAGGACAGCAGAGCATCCATGGCCCGGAAGGGACAATCCGCCTGACCTATGAATATGCGACCTATCAGATTGACAACCAGGACGCCCTTGGCCTCAATGCAGCCGCGGCCGGCCACACCGGGAGGAAAGTTGAGCGGCCGTATGATGGGCAAGTCCCCGTCCATGCAACTGATGATATCGCGCTGAGCCCAGATATGGTTTCCGCTGGTTATGACATCCACACCCGCATCGAGCAGGTCCTGCGCCGTTTTGACCGTAATGCCTATACCGTGGGCGGAATTTTCGCCGTTGGCCACCACCAGTTCAATATCGTATTCATTAATTAAGCCTGGCAGAAATTGCTCTAAGGCTCTCCTGCCAGGCTTACCTATGACGTCACCGACAGCCAGGATATTCAAAAATCTACCTCTTATTAATCATTTAGCGTAATCTACCGCCCTCACCTCACGCATTACCGTAACCTTTATCTGGCCGGGATACTCGAGGCTTTCCTCGATTTTCTTAACGATATCGCGCGCCAGCCTCATGGCCGCCAGGTCATCCACCTGGTCCGGCTTAACGATGATACGCACCTCGCGGCCAGCCTGGATGGCGAAGGCCTTTTCAACGCCGGGGAAGCTGCTGGCAACGTTTTCCAGCGCCTCTATGCGCTTGATGTACTGGTCGAGTGACTCGCGCCTGGCCCCCAGCCTGGAGCCGCTGATTTGGTCTGCCGTAGCCAGGATAAATCCCAGGGAACTGGTCGTGGTGGCCTCGCCATGATGCTCTGATATAGCCTGCACCACTTCCATCGACTTGTCCCATTGTTTGACAAGGTTAGCGCCGATCAGGGCGTGCGGCCCTTCCACCTCGTGGTCCACGGCCTTGCCGATATCGTGCAGAAGGGCGGCGCGTTTGGACAATGTGACGTTTGCTCCGATCTCGGCGGCCAGCATGCCGGCGATATGCGCCACCTCCAGGCTGTGCGTCAGCACATTCTGCCCATAACTGGTCCGGAACTTGAGCCGTCCCAGCAGTCTGACCAACTCGGGGTGAAGGCCCTGCACGCCGGCTTTGCGTGCAGCCTGCTCTCCCTCAAGTCGTATGGTGGACTCAACCTCGGTTTTGGCTTTTTCCACTACTTCCTCGATCCTGGCCGGGTGTATGCGCCCGTCCAGGATAAGGTTGGTGAGTGCGACCCTGGCTATTTCCCTGCGAATGGGGTCGAAGCTGGAGATGGTGACCGACTCCGGAGTATCGTCGATAATGAGGTCGACGCCTGTGGCCTGCTCCATGGCGCGTATATTACGGCCCTCGCGGCCGATCAGTCTCCCTTTCATGTCATCGCTGGGAAGGGGCACATTGGAGACAGTGGTTTCAGATACGACGTCGGTGGCGCATCTCTGTATGGTGGTTGCCAGTATGTCCCTGGCCTTATTGTCTATCTCGTCCTTGAAGCGGACTTCCCATTCCCGCACTCGTCGCGACGCATCTTCCTTGATCTCATCTTCTACGGTGTTTAAAAGCTGTTGCTTGGCTTGGTCGCTGGACATCTCCGAGATCGCTTCCAGGCGCTTCAACTGCTGCCCCTTTACCTCTTCCACCTGCTCCCTGACGGTGTCGATTTCCTTTTCCCTGCCAACCAATCTGCGCTCCCTGAGATCCAGGGCTTCGAGTTTTCGCTCGAGTCGTTCCTCGCGCTGGCTTGACCGTCTTTCGAGCCTTTGCAGCTCGTATCTTCGTTCCCTGCTGTCCGCCTCAGCCGCCGCCCTGACCTTTACCGCCTCTTCCTTGGCGTCCTGCACCCTCTGCTCAGCCTTGGCCTGAGCGCTCTCAAGGAGCTTTTTTGCTTCTCTCTGCGCGTTCCGTATCTGTTGATTTGCCAGTAGTTGCCGGGCGAAGTACCCCACCAGTAGAAACAACACGGCTACAAGGCCGATTATCACATAGTATATCCAGTCCATAATACAGTTGCCTCTCTTTATAAATAAACCATTTCAGGTTGTACATTTTGTTAAACCTCGATAATTATTATACTATTCTTTGATTGCAGATAACCAGTTTTGACGAAAATATTTACTATTTTCCCGCCGTATCGCCCATTCTGTCGTCCCACAACCGCCTTACAACCCGCTGGACAAGCTCGGCCCCGTAACCCTTCCTGCTCAAATAAGAAGCCAGCCGCTTATAAAACTCCTGGTAATCAAGGCTCTTGAGCGACCTTGCCTTGCTCATGCCCGCCCTCAGCGCATTGGCCTCATCATCGATATCATTGGTTATACTTTCGATTATCCCGCTATCCACGCCTTTCTGCATCAGCTCGCGTCTGACCATAAGTCTGCTCTTATGCCGGTTCAAGACCCGGTCCCTGGCCCAAATCTGGGAAAACGCCCTGTCATCGATGAGCTGAAGCTCCCGCAGTTTAGCGACGGCACGGCTTACTGACGCTTCCTGAAACCTGCGTTTATACTGCAGGTGACGCCTGACCTCCGCCTCGCTACGCGGCCTGTACTCGATATAATGCAGGGCCGCCTCGTAACAGGTCCCGAAGTCGTCATCTTTGGACCCGGGTCCAGCTTCGCTCTTACTCAACTGCTTCCTTACCGGCAGGTCCGCTGGCCTGGCCGGACATGGCGACCTGGCGTATCTGCTTTTCTATCTCAACCGCCGTTTCCGGGTGCTGCACCAGGTATTCGCGCGCCTTTTCTCTGCCCTGCCCCAACTTGGCGCCGGCGAAGTCGAAGAACGCACCCGCTTTTTTAATGATCCCCGTGCTTACTCCCAGGTCAATTATATCGCCCTCTTTGCTGATCCCGCAGTTAAACATTATGTCAAATTCTGCCACGCGGTAAGGCGATGCCACCTTGTTCTTGACCACCTTGGCGCGCACACGGTTTCCTATGATCTCGCTGCCGTTTTTGATGGTCTCTGATTTACGCAGGTCTATCCGGATAGAGCTGTAGAACTTAAGCGCTCTGCCGCCCGGCGTCACCTCCGGGTTGCCGAAGATGATTCCGACCTTCTCCCGCAACTGGTTAATAAAAATAACGGCCGTGTTGGATTTGCTGATCTCGTGAGTCAACTTGCGCAACGCCTGCGACATCAGCCTGGCCTGCAGGCCCACGTGAGAATCACCCATCTCCCCTTCGATCTCCGCCCTGGGAACAAGGGCAGCCACGCTGTCGATAACAACCACGTCCAGGGCATGAGTCCTCACCATCCGCTCGGTGATATCCAGCGCCTCCTCACCCGTACCGGGCTGGGCCCCTTTCAAGGCGTCCACGTTGACGCCGCAGACTGCAGCGTAATTGGTATCGAGCGCGTGCTCAGCATCGATGTACAGCACCAACCCGCCCATTTTCTGCGCCTGGGCAATTATATTGAGCGCCAGCGTGGTTTTGCCCGACGCCTCCGCCCCATATATCTCGGTTATGCGACCCCGCGGTATTCCCCCCACACCCAGCGCCAGGTCAAGGCTCAGCGATCCTGTGGGGATGACTTCGACCTTCACCCTGGCCTGCCTCTCACCCAGCGACATAATAGAGCCCGCCCCGTACTGCTTCTCGATCTGGCTTATGGCCATGTCCAATGCCTTGCCTTTTTCAACCCTTACTTTATCCGATTCCATTTTCTCCTCCTGCGATGTTATTCAAAACCCGGTAATCGAACCTGTTTAATGTTATATTAACACAATTGTACTACAAATAAAATAGCCCCGCAACATTTGACTATTGCGTCTAAATTTCGCAAAATCTCTTTGGAGAAAAGTGTATGCCAATCTACGAATATATCTGCCCCAAGTGCCACATCCGGTTCGAACAACTAAGGTCCCTATCGAGGTCGGAAGAAGACGCCGCCTGCCCCGCATGTAAGTCTCGCTCCGGGCGTGCCATATCTAAATTCGTTTCACGCTCCAAGTCTGATATGAGCATGCTTGATCACGTGCCTTCCGGTGGCGGCAGCTCCTGCGGCGGATGCACGTCCTCCAACTGCTCCACCTGCGGCTGACAGCGTTGCCGGCCGCCATCAATAAATGCCGGGCTCACCCGGGCCTGGCAAGCATCGTTTTTTCGATCACCCACGTGACCAGTCCCAGAATTACAGCCTCTGCCATAATAGTTGCTATGACCATTATGGCGGAGTCATAGAAAAAGCTCCCGGTGAACATCATTATCAGGTAATCTTTTGAGGGGTCCAGCAGCCACAGGTCGTTGGAGAAGCTTATGATGTGGAACAGGTAAAACAGGCTGTCGAAATCGATCAGCGCCCAGACCACCAGTAGTCCCATCAACGACAGTGTGACAATTGATCCGGCCTGGATCCCGCGCAGGAGCTTGCGCATTCCCAGCAGGGCAAAGACCGAAGCGCCCGCCGCCAGGAAAGCTAAAATAGCCGCGACTTGAAGTATCTTGAAGATCGAGATGATGCTACGCACGTCATCAAGGTGCACCAGCTCTTTCTGACTGTACAGCTCCCGGTCCAGGCCCTTCACCCGGACAGTCATCTGTGGAGAAGATAGTCTCCCGTTGAAAAAATCCACCATCCGTTGAGCCACACCGTTCAATTGCTCGTTGCTAATGCCCGTGGCTGCGCTTATCCGGTATTTGGAAAAGCCGTACTTGTAGAGGTCAGCGGAGTGGGCGAAGACGTTTACTGTGCCCGAGATGATGAGGAGCGGTATCGATACCGCCAGGATGACCAGGGCCAATCCGCCCAGCAGACGAAGCGCTTTCATTTTCATTTCCTTGCCTCTGTATGCCAGATTATTTTCACGCGTTAACCCCTGATTGGCTTAAAAAACTTGTGTTATAATTTTATACCAAATCTCCGGTTGTGCCTTATGTTTACCCACCTTCACGTTCATACCGAGTACAGCTTGCTTGACGGGTGCTGCCGTATCGTTCCCCTCATTCACAGGGCAAGGGACCTCGGCATGCGCAGCCTGGCTATAACAGACCATGGCAATATGTACGGCGTTATCGATTTCTACAGGATAGCCAGGGAGTGCGGCATCAAGCCCATCATAGGCTGCGAGATCTATATTGCTCCCGGCGACTACCACAGCAGGGACACCTCCGATAAGACCAGTTACCATGCCACTCTCCTGGCGCAGAATCATACAGGCTACAACAACCTGATTCAACTGGTGACCCTGGCTAACCTCGAGGGATTCTACTACAAGCCACGTATCGATAAGGAGCTGTTGTGTAAACACAAGGACGGGCTGGTAGTGCTTTCCGGCTGCGCCCAGGGCGAACTTGGACGCCTGATATTGCAGAACAGGCTGGCCGAGGCCGAGGAGGCGGCGGCCTGGTACAAAAGCAACTTCCCTCATTACTATATAGAAATCCAGCGGCACCCGGTGCCGGAGATCGAAAAGATCAATAATGGTTTGCTCCATCTGGCCCGGACGCTGGATATACCTATCGTGGCGACCAACGATGTCCACTATATCAATAAAGAAGACGCCTATCTCCATGACATCATACTGTGTATCGGCACCAACACCACGGTCAACGACGAGAAGCGGCTCAAGATGGACGGGGACTTCTTTTACCTGAAAACCGAGCAGGAGATGCGGGAGCAGTACGCCGACATACCCGAGTCCATCGAAAATGCCGGGGTCATAGATTCCCTCTGCAACCTCGAGATCGAGTTCGGTAAGCCCCATCTCCCCCAGGTGGACCTGCCGGAGGGGAAAACCTCGCATTCGTACCTGTCGGTACTGTGCTGGAGGGGTCTCAAAGAGAGGCTACCGGATGCCGATACTGCAACCGAGAAGCGGCTTGAATATGAGCTGGACGTGATCGAGAAAACACAGTTCGCAGACTATTTCCTGGTGGTCCACGACCTTGTGTCATTTGTGAGAACGAACGGTATATTCTTCGGTGTGCGCGGCAGCGCCGCCGCCAGTCTTGCCCTCTTCTGCCTGGGCATCACTGACATCAACCCGCTGATATACAACCTGGTGTTCGAACGCTTCCTCAACATCGAGCGCCGCGAGATGCCGGATATCGACCTCGATTTCCAGGATGACAGGCGGGAGGAGGTGATCGCCTATGCCAACCAGAAATACGGCAGCGATCATGTTGCCCAGATCATCACTTTCGGCACGCTGGGCGCCAGGGCGGCCATAAGGGACGTGGGCCGGGCGCTTGGCATGAATTACGGCTCCGTCGACCAGGTAGCCCGCCTGATTCCGGCCAGGCCCAACATCCGCCTGGAAGATGCCCTGATGGAGGTCAAGGAGCTGTCCGACATGTATAGCGCCGATGAGATGATGCGCAAGCTGATCGATACGGCTAAAAAGCTGGAGGGCATCTCACGGCATTCCAGCACGCACGCCGCCGGCGTTGTGATATCGCGCGAGCCCCTGACCCAGTACCTGCCCCTGCAGCGCGCCAGCCGTGACAGCGGACAACACTCGGCCATGACCCAGTTCTCCATGGACAACGTGGCCAGGCTGGGCCTGCTCAAGCTCGATTTCCTGGGCCTGGCAAACCTCACCCTGCTTGCCAAGGCCAGGGACGTCATCCGCGAACAGCACGGCATCGAACTGGACCTGCTCAAGATACCGATCAATGATGCAAAGACATTTGAACTCTTCTCGTCCGGCGAAACCATGGGCATCTTCCAGCTTGAAAGCCCGGGCATGCGGCGCTACATCAAGGAGCTCAGCCCGACCAAGTTCACTGACATAGCGGCCATGGTCGCCCTCTATCGCCCCGGCCCAATGGAGCACATACCCACTTTCATCAGGGCCAAGCACGGGTTGGAATCGGTCCATTACCCTCACCCGGACCTGCTTCCCATCCTCGAGGACACCTACGGCGTCATCGTCTACCAGGACCAGGTACTGTTTATAGTTCAGCGTTTTGCCGGCTACAGCCTGGGCCGCGCCGACATCATTCGCAAGGCCATGGGCAAAAAGGACGCGGCCGTGATGAAGAAGGAGAGGCAGAATTTCATAGACGGCGCCAGGACCAAGGGCTACACGGAGAACGAGGCCGGCGCCATCTTCAGCCTGATCGAGCCCTTTGCCGGCTACGCCTTCAACAAGTCGCACAGCGTGAGCTATGCGCGCATAGCGTACGAGACGGCATATCTCAAGGCCAATTACCCCATCGAGTATATGACCGCCTTCCTCAATACCTATTACGACAAAACCGATCGCCTGGCCGCCGCTATTTCCGAATGCAGGCGGATGGGTATAGAGGTACTAAACCCGGACGTTAACCACAGCTTCGCGTATTTCACCATCGAGGCGGACGGGGCAAAACGGGGCATAAGGTTTGGCCTAGCTTCCATCAAGAACGTGGGCTCCAACGCCGTGCAGCCTATAGCCGAGGCCCGGGATAAAGGCGGGGAATTTAAGTCGATCGAGGATTTCTGCCGCCGCGTTGACCTGCGCAATGTTAATAAAAAAGTGATCGAAAGCCTGATCAAGGCCGGTGCACTCGATGGCCTGGGCCAGCGTGGCTCTCTGCTGGCCGCACTGGACCGCATCGTATCGCTTTCCCAGCGAGAGCAGAGGCAGCGGCTGTCCGGGCAGTCCAGCATGTTCGATCTTTTCGGGAAGAGCGTGGATGTTCCCCTGCCGGCCCTGGAACTGGAAGATTTCGATGTCACCCTACAGGAAAGGCTGCTCTGGGAGAAGGAGTTGATGGGTTTTTACTTCTCCGAGCACCCGCTTTCCGCGATGGCTTCCAGGCTGGCCGAGCACGCCACCGTGATGTGCGGCGAGATAAACAACGAGATGGCCGGCGAAAAGGTCATCGTGGCCGGGATGGTTACCGGCGTAAGGCACGTGACAACCAGGAACAACCGGCTCTTTATCATAGCCACATTCGAGGACCTCAACGGCAACATCGAGGTGACCGTGTGGTCGGACGTCTACTCGCAGACGCAGGATCTGTGGGTGGACGGCAGCATCCTGCTGGTGGAGGGCAATGTCAGGGTCAGGGAGGACAGGGCCAATGTCAACTGCACCAAGGTCAGCCGCTATGAACCGGAGCCGGTCAAGGCAGAGCCGGTAAAGCCCGATAACGGCAGGGTAAACAACCATGCAAAGCCCAGGACGTTAATAATCAATATCAGGCAGAGTGACGACTCGCAGAAAGACCTTGAATACCTGCAAAAGGTTCTGGATATACTGCGAAGGCATCCGGGCAGCGACAGCGTGCAACTGGCCATCCGCAGGGGTGACAATATCACGCGCATGGAAGTGCCCGATATAAAGGTCGATAACTCCGATGAGCTGTTGAGGGATCTCAGCCCTCAAAACGGCTTCTGAACCGGTCTATTTCGTTAAGAATTCCCTGACCAGGAAATTTACCACTTGCGGTTTCTCTCGTACTACCCAGTGCGAAGCGTCCGGCAACCTCCTGACAGTCAACTGCGTCACGTATTCATCCAACCCCCTGATGCACCCGGTTAAGAGGGCAGTATCTTTCTCCCCCCAGATCACCAGTACTGGCAGTGTGATTTTGGGCAGCGCAGAAGCAGCAGCGGGCTTCTTGATCTCTTCCTCGGGATTCTCAAGGGCCGCCACATCGGCAGCCCGGTAGTAGTTCAATCCCCCGGTCAGCGCGCCCGGCTGTGACCAGGCCTGCTTGTAGCCCCGGATATCCTCGTCTTTCAGAACGCCGCTTTTAATAATTTCCCCGAAGGCCATGTTTAACAGCGGGGAGAAATCATCGACAGATAGTCTCGCTTCAGCCTCGGGGCTGCGAAACAACAGCATGTAGCTGCTGGCCCTGCGCTGCTCCGGGTTCTCCCGCAACTCCCTCTCGAATGTGGCGGGATGTGGGGCGTTGATGATGACCAGCCTGTCCACGCAGTTGGGATAAAACATGGCAAAGATCCAGGCCACGGCACCGCCCCAGTCATGGGCCACCAGCACAAATTTCCGATATCCCAGGTATTCGGCAAGCTGCCTGATATCCTCGACAAGATACTTTGGCCTGTACATGCTAACCTCCGCCGGTTTGGAAGACAGGTTGTAGCCGCGCATATCGGGCGCGACCGCTAAGTGGTCTTTGCCGAATTCCTCAAGCTGGGCTTTCCACATGTCCCAGTATTCAGGGAAACCGTGCAGGAAGATGATCAGCGGCCCGACGCCGCAGTGCGCGTAGTGGAGCCTTATCCCGTTAATATCTGCAAACGAGTGTTCAATCACTTTCCACCTCACTACAAATATTTGCAGCGGCAAGAGGCAAGAATAGATTTAAGGGCGAAACCGGTAGCCTTCCAGGGAAAGCATTATCAGCTTGGTCTGTACGTTTCCCGACCTGCCCCCGAATCCCCCGGGCTTACCGTCATTGCGTATAACCCTGTGGCAGGGTATAACCGCCGGCAGCGGATTGGCCGCCAGCGCATGGCCTACGGCCCGGCAAGCTGAGGGCTGACCTATTTTTTCTGCCACCCATTTATAACTCCTGACCTGACCGTAAGGGATCTCCATGGTTGCCTTCCAGACCCGGCGCTGGAAAGGTGTTGACCCCGATAGGTCCAGTTTGCAGTCAAAACCAGCCCTTTTACCGCTGAAATAATCTGTGATCTGGCGGCGCAGTAAAGCTGTGTCATGGTCCTTATGTAAATCTGTCGCGCAGCCGACACCCAGCAAGCACATGGCCTCTTTCTCATCCCGCACGGGAAGAGTCAACCTCCGCACTCCCCGCTTCGAATATGTAATGCCCACCCATCCGCGGGCTGTTGATATAAGGGCATGAAGCATTTTACGCTCCTCCTTTAGCCGGGCCTGTTACGCGAATTCGGGCTGTATCAACCCGTATTTGCCATCCTTACGCCGGTATACCACGTTGATCGAATTGTCCACGTCACTGACAAACAGGAAGAAATCGTGGCCCAGGAATTCCATCTGCTCAACAGCCTGCTCGACGGTCATGGGCTTCACGATAAAACGCTTGCGCTTATATACATACTGGGTAGGTTCGCTTTCGGTTGCGCCTTCCTCGGCCGGCGTCCTGATAGTCTCGTGCGCTTTACTCTTATTAACACTGTACCTTTTCTTGTACTTGTCGATCAGACGCTCCATTACGTCGGTCACGGCATCGATTGCAGAGCGTATGTTTTCATCCCTCTGTTCGCCTCGCATCAGGAAACCATTTACATTCAGTGTCACCTGTGCCCCATAGACGGCCTGCCGGGATTTTGTTTTCTCCTCGATCAGGTCCAGTTTGACCGAGCTTATATTGTTGAGGTACTTGGAAAGTTTGCCGAGCTTAGTCTCAGCGTAGTCACGCACATCTTCCTGCAGCTTCATATTGCGCGCAGCTATCTTAATCTCCATGATCAACTCCTCCGGTAGATTTCCCTTGCCAGTGTGAATCCCAGCACATGTTTGGCCCCAGCTGCTCTGAGGGTAGCCGCGCAGGATTCGAGGGTGGCGCCCGAAGTGCAGACATCGTCAACGATCACGATGTCTCTTCCGGCAGCCTCCCCTGAAGTACATATAAAGGTATTTTCCATATTGGCTTTCCGCTCGTAAACGCCGGCGCTGCGCGCCTGCGGACCCGTGTTCCTGACACGTTTCACCAGCGTCGGATTAATCGCCACAGATATCTGAAGCGAGAGCTCCTCCGCCAGCAAGTTCGACTGATTATAGCCCCTTTGCCTGAGGCGCTTATCGTGCAGCGGCACAGGAACCAGAATGTCACCGCTCATGCCGTTTTCCAGAAAATAGTGGGACATGAACCCGGCCAGGCAGCCGGATACGGACTGCACGTTGCGATATTTGAGCTCATGAACGGCCTGGCGGACTATGCCCTCGAAGATGAACACGGAGCGGATAGCGTCCAGGCTGCTCTTCTGGCCCCAGCATTCGGCACAATATGCCCCGCTGGATTCCGGCCTGCCGCAGCGCTGGCACAACGGTGGTAGGATCCTGCTCATTTTTTTTGAACAGGTCAGACAAATAAAATCACCGACTTTCCCGCATCCTATGCATGCCCGCGGAAAGAAAAAATCGGTGACTTCATACTGGAGCTGTTTTAACCAACCGGTCAAAACAACGACTCCATCCCGTGATCCGACGTTATCCCGCTTTTCTCCTCTGTTAGTGACTGCGCAGCGTATGGCTTGCGCCGCTGAAGATCGGCTCGTTCAAATAGATATCGCCGTTCCTGATTTTCAGGTTAAACCCGCATTCAGGATTTGTGCAAACCCAGGCTTTATAATGTATCGCTGCCCCCTGGCTGCCGAAATCGGACAGCGGAACTAAATCACCTACTTTGCATTTTAAACACTTTGGAAAGGAATAGTTTTCCACTATTTTTTCCACCTCCTCCAATGATTAGTAAAGTATAGCATTAACCAAATTTTATTGGCAAATGGAATCGCTCGCGCGTCGTTAACCGTCAGCCAACGGTTTACCGGCCCAGCAGGGGAAATTCAGCCAGGCGGGTATACAGTGCACCCCGCGGCGTGAGCTGGCTGCGCATCAGCGCCACCGACTGTACCATCATAGGAGGACCGGATTCAAATACCGCCGACCGCACCAGGCCGGTGAACTCAAGGCTTTCCGCGCCGCTGCATTCGTCCCGCAGCCTGGCCAGCGTGAGGTGGGCGGTGAAGGGACGGTTATCGCTCTCGAAGCCCAGCCCGGCCATGGCTTTATCGATGCTCTGCTGCAGACCTCCCAACTCCCCAGTGTCACCTTCCAAACCCAACCAGAAGACGCGGGCGCGCTGTGGACCAGGGAAAAACCCTGTGCTTGCAGTGCTAAGCTGAAAGGGACGTTGCAAACTCGTGGCAGAGGCGGCAGCCATTTTAACCGCTTCAAGGCGTCCCGCATCGACATTTCCCAGAAATTTGAGCGTTAAATGTATGGAGCCGGGATCGACCCATTTCACGCATCGCAGGTTGGCCGAACTAAGCCCGGCATGGAAATCCTTCAACCTTGTGACCAGCTCGATGGGCAGCTCAATGGCTATGAACGATCTGACAGCTTCACCATACATGAGTGATCTCTATTTACCCTCCAGGTTAAACAGCTTCCTGGCATTGCCGCCCAGCACCGCATCCACTTCGGTCTTGCCAAGGCCGGACTCCCTGATATGGTCGATCACCCGCTTCGGGCTGAGCAGCGGCCAGTCGCTGCCGAAAAGGATCCTTTCCACACCGCTTATCCCCGAGACTGCCTTATACACATCTGATCTATACAGGAAAGGCACCGCCGCAGTATCGTACCAGGCATTAGACAGCGCTTCCCTGACCTCAGGCATCAGCTCGTAAAAGGGTAACCCCCCTCCAAGATGGGCCAGAATTACCCTTAATTCGCCTGCCGCGGCGATGAACCTGTAGACGGCCCCGGGAGTGTTGCTGCCTTTCCCCGGGTAATCGTGCCCCACGGGCTCGGAGACGTGAAGTGACAGCGTCATGCCCAGACTATTCAAGGTTTCAACCAGCGACCGCATCAGCATTTCGTCGCACAGGTCGAATCCCTGTACATCGGGCCGCAGTTCCCCCACGCCCCGCATCCCGCTCTTACTGCAACGCTGCAGCTCCTCGAGCGCTTTATCACCGTCACAGGGCTGTATGGCGCAGAATCCGATAAGCCTGCCGGGGTGTTTGCTGAGAGCATCCAGGATATAATCGTTGCTGCGAACGCACATCTCCTGGCTGGACCAGCCGATGTTTTGAACAATCGATAGGTCAATCTCATGCTCATCCATGCTGCGGATGAGCTCCCCGGCCGTGCATAGCTTAGCCTTCTGATTTGTGTAGAGAAGGCCGAAACAGCGATCGGACGAGCAGAGCTGGTCGCGCCCCTCGATCATCGCCGGGCTGAAGATATGCGTGTGGGAATCGATAATCACATCAAGAATTATAGATTAGCCGGCCCGTGTTAACAACGCGCGCCATCGATGACGAAGGGACGGCAGGTCGATAAAATGGACATAGAAATCTGTGTAGCCTATAATAAATCAAATTCAAGCTGAACGGCCGGGAATCTCGGGCTATTATCATCCGGGTCCCGGGACGCCTGCCGCTTCGTATGACCGATTACACTATAGAGGATCTCAAGGGCATCGCCCGCAAGCTGCGTCGGCACGTTATTACCATGATCTCAACAGCGGGCAGCGGCCACCCCGGCGGATCACTGTCGGCCGCCGACATTGTTACAGCGCTGTATTTCCATGTGATGCGGCACGATCCTGCCAACCCTCATTGGCCCGACCGCGACCGTTTCATCCTCAGCAAGGGCCATGCAGCCCCCGTTCTTTATGCCGCGCTGGCGGAATGCGGCTATTTCCCCATGGAGTGGCTGACCACCCTGAGGAAGACAGGCACCTGCCTGCAGGGTCACACCGACAGCAGGCTTACGCCGGGAGTCGACATGTCGGCCGGCTCGCTGGGCCAGGGCCTTTCCGTGGGAATCGGCATGGCGCTGGCAGCCAGGCTGGATAATAAAGACTATCGGACCTACGTTTTAATGGGCGACGGCGAATGTCAGGAAGGGCAAATCTGGGAGGCAGCCATGTTCGCCCCGAATAACAAACTTAATAATCTGACGGCCATCGTAGATTATAACGGCCTGCAGCTTGACGGCTTTACCCGGCAGATCATGGACCTCGAGCCCTTTGTGGAGAAGTGGCGCTCGTTCAAGTGGGAGGTGCTGCAGGTGGACGGCCATGATATGAAACAGTTGGTGGAAGCTCTGCAAAAGGCAGCGCAGGTCAAGGATAAGCCGATAGTCATCGTGGCCAAAACCATCAAGGGCAAGGGTGTCAGCTTCATGGAAAACAACGTCGATTGGCATGGCAAGGCCCCCGACAAGTCTCAAACCGAGATTGCTCTGCGGGAGCTGGCATGAACGACTACGCCGAGCTCACCACGCGCGAGGCCTTCGGCAAGGCTTTGACCGAACTGGGGGGCCAGGACGGGCACATCGTCGTACTGGATGCCGACCTGTCGCGTTCCACCATGACCAAATACTTCGCCCAGGCCTTTCCCGAGCGTTTCATCCAGTGCGGACTGGCGGAACAGAATATGATCAGCATAGCCGCCGGGCTGGCGACCTGCGGCAAGATACCCTTCGCCAGCACATTTGCCGTGTTTGCCTCCAGCAGGTGTTTCGACCAGGTGCGCATGTGCGTGGCCCAGCCGCGAACAAATGTGAAAGTAGTTTCCACGCATGGGGGCATCACGGTTGGCGAGGACGGCTCCTCCCACCAGGCCATTGAGGATATCTCGCTCTACTGTTCCCTGCCCAACTTCAGCGTGGTGGTACCTGCGGACTCCATAGAGACCGTTGAGGTTATCAAAGCAGCGGCGGCCACCGAGGGCCCCTTCTATGTGAGGCTGGGCCGCTCAAAGACCCCCGTCGTATACAGATCCGGCTGCAACTTCAAGCTCGGCAAAGCCGATGTGCTGCGGGAGGGTAGGGATGCGACCGTTATCGCCATCGGCATCATGGTATACAAAGCGATGGAGGCGGCCGACTCACTGGAAAAATCCGGCATCAGCTGCCGTGTGCTCAATATGTCAAGCATCAAGCCCATAGACCGGCAGGCTATAGATGCCGCGGCCGTGGAAACGGGGGCAATCGTAACCGCCGAGGAGCACCTGCTGCACGGAGGTCTGGGCAGCATAGTGGCGCAGGCATTGGCCGCCGGCACGCAGGCGCCGCTTGCGTCAATAGGCATAAAAGATACATACTGTAAGTCGGGCAAGCCCGAGGAGTTGCTCGAGGCCAACGGGCTGACAGCAGGCGATATCGTTGACGCCATTAAAGGCGTGATGGCCCGCAAGAGACGGCAGTACAATAGTAATCGGACCGGTTGAAGCCTTTGGGGTATATAGCCGGAGACAGATAATATGGAAAATGATCTTCGCGACGTGTTTTTAAACAAAGAGATGGCAGAGCTTTTTCTCAGCAACCTGGAGAAGTTGCGCAGCGATAAGGCCATCAACGACCTTTCCTACACAGCGCTCAAGACCGAGTACTCGGTCAACCTGCAGCACGCGCAGGTAAAGATAGACCAGGTTAAGCAGGAGTTCAACAAGAGGCTGGCTCTGCGGAATCGCCAGCTCGGCATTTTCAAGCAGGAGTTGGCCAATCTCGATGCCCGCTTCAAGGTGGGGCAAATGCCTGCCGAAGCCTATTTGAAACTGATCAAAAACCCGCAGAAGAAGGCCGCCGATCTGGAAGAACAGATCGCCCACCTCAAATCGCTGATCGACGCTAAAATCTCCGCCGAAGTATCGGTGCCGGAATCAACCGGATTGGCCTCCCTGTTAGCATCTCGATTGCGTAAGGGTGGCGGGCAGCCGGTCGCTATGCCTGCCCCTCTCGTATGGGAGCCTCAAACATCCCCGGAGCAGCCAAAAGACAGCCCTCCAGCCGACATACCGGACACTACCAGCATATCCAGCCTGCATATATTGCCGGACAGGGCCTATCCCGGCAGTTCCATCGGTGTGATTGCCACAGTCACAAATTCAGGCAGTGAAAAGGTCCGGCACAGGGCGGAGTTCAAAATCAACGGCAGGATCGAGGCCATAGATGATGTCAGCATCGAGCCGGGGCAGGCCCAGGAAGTCACTTTCATGACCGTCGGAGGACCACCCGGTGATTACCACATTTCAGTCGATAACGCCGCCGGGCTACTGAGGATCATCCACCCGGCCTGACCACCTCTTAATCCAAGATGAAAACACGCATACTGGCCTTACTTATCGCGTTCGGCGTGCTGGGCATACTGATCGTCGTAGCGCTGTACAGCAACCTGGCTATATATATATCGATTATAGCTATCGGGCTGGCCCTGGCCCTGCAAAAATACGTGGCCAGCTATTTCGGTTATTTCATCATCGTCTTTTCCAATATGCTGCACGAGGGAGACCGCATCAGGATCGAAAGCTACAAGGGTGATGTGAGGCACATCGGTGTTTTCTTCCTTACCCTGGACGAGGTGGGGGAGGATGAGAAGCTGGGCGGGGAGCTTACAGGCAAGATACTGAGTATACCCAACCTGATCGTACTGGACAAGCCTGTGCTCAATTTCTCCAAGAGCTATGAGAAGAGGGGCAGGACGCTGCAATGCGACTACATCTTTGATGAGATCAGGATACCCATATCTTCCGACAGCGATATCGCCCGCTCGGCCATCCTGCTGGAGGAGATCATCAACGAGGAGGACGGCGAGCACCTGGCTCAATCCAAGGAAGTATTCCGGGAGAATTACCCCGCATTCCTACATGAGGCTGAGAATAACATGCGGGTCCTGATACACGTGGATGAGCAGAGGATCTGGTTGAAGGGCAAATTTGTTGTGCCTTACAAGATAAGGAACGAGCTGCGCACCAAAATGTACCTCCTTTTCCTGGAACGCGCAGGGCAGGAATCCAACATCAAACTGGCCTCAACTCTACCCTCATGAAGAAGAGGGGGAAAGTGCCGAGGGAGGGACTTGAACCCACACTCCCGTGAGGGAAGCGGATTTTAAGTCCGCCGCGTCTGCCATTCCGCCACCTCGGCATTTTCTTGGAG